>Ga0247813_10001043_pt1 | contig 22153 bp, 38 predicted proteins | sample UWRJL169409C1_FD_180719 | JGI IMG/M metagenome (GOLD analysis project Ga0247813, IMG submission 180719) | Plant litter microbial communities from Arlington Agricultural Research Station in Wisconsin, United States - UWRJ-L169-409C-1 | ecosystem: Environmental > Terrestrial > Plant litter >...
GGCGTTCTTCGCGGCCAGCTACGAAGGGGCGGCGGTGCATCCGTGCGAGGTGGCGACGAACGCGGATTCGCTGCTCAAATGGATGGAGAGGCGAGGGCTTGCCTCCGCGAGATCACCCGGCTAAGAGTCGGGCGCATGAAAATCAAAAATCTGGTTAGTATGGCCGTCGCGGGTTTGCTCGCGGCGGCTTCTTCGTCTTGTTCCTACTCGACGACAACGGGGGCCGATGGCTCGAAAACATCGACGTGGAAGACGGACTCGAAAGCGGCGGGAGTCGTGGCCGGTGCCGTCGTTCGCGGCGTGATCGTCTCTCAAACCCGCCGCGTGAACCGCGACAAATAAACGGCCATGGACTGGAACACTATTCAAAGCCGCCTTCACGACTTCGGTTTCTATCCCGGAGCGCCTGACGGCGATCCTGGCAGGCTTACGCGCGAGGCGATTGGCAAGGCTCTGGATCTGCTGAGCAAACTCAACCCGGCTCCGGGAGGGGTAACGCTATATCCCTCGCCTGCCGCTCTGGCGACCGTCCACAAGGTCAAGGCGTCGTCATTTGCCGACCCCGCCGACGTGCTGGCATTCAAGCGCTGCAAGGCGGAGGGAAAATCGAATGCGGAATGCTTTAAAGTCGGCGACAACGGAATCGGCAAGTGGGGCGATGACACCACCGTTGATTCTCCCATGTGCGCCTTGCCATACGAAGATTGGCAGGCTCTTGGAGGCAATGCCCGAGGGGCAAAGGTTCTTGTGAAGGCGAACGGTCGCGAGGTCGTCTGCGAGCTTATGGACACCATGCCGCACAAGGCGAATATCAAGAATGGAGCGGGCATCGACCTGAATCCCGCCGCCGTGGCCGTTCTCGGACTGAAGCCGCCCATCATGATCCCGGCGACGTGGGAATGGCTTGCCTGAATCCTATTGAAACCTTAACCATTGGGCGGGCGTGCAGGGCGGCACGTTCGCCCTTTATCATTCAAAAACTTATGAAATTCTTCATCGCTGCTCAACCATCGGGGGAAATGATCGCCCTTATTGTCACGAATGCCGTGGTTCTCCTGACGCTTCTCATCAAGGGCTGTTTCGACATCGTGAACCGGATTCAGGACCGAAAGGATCGAAGCCAGCTCGCCAAGATGACAGCGGCTCAGCTGGAGGCCGTCCTGGGAGCTGGCCGGATTCGTGAGAGGAAAATCATCGCCGAGGTGCAGAAGGTCAAAAAGATTGCCGGTCGCGGCGTGGTGGAGGTTCGAGAGTTCTCTCGCGTTGCCAATGGTCACAATGAAAAGATTTCGGATCTTCGGGCTGATGTGAAGGACGCCGTTAAAGCGATCGTCGAAAAGCCTCTGATCGTCCACGTCGACAACGATCTGAATCAGCCGGTGCCCATCACTTCGGCCAATGGGTCAGAACCCTGAGGCTCTCTGAAAACTGCTCGGGCGTCGGATGATTCGCGAACGTCTCAAATAGCTGACGGAGACGGAATTTGATGAAGTGCTCCCGCGTGTAAAAGATGTGTTTGCATTCCGTGCAGCCAACCCGCCCCTTCCGATACGAGATGAAGGGGCGGGGTTTTTTTTCTCCCGCCAAGACCGCCGCTTCATATTGTAGCCGATAGTTTTTCGAAGCCGTGAATTGGAAATACTCGCATGTGCAAACTCCGCTCCCGGCCCGCTCGCTGAGATTCACGGTATGGTATTTTCCCGGATCGCTATGGGAGCCGACGTGATACTCGCCGAAAGCGCCGACTTCTTTAATGCGGATGACATCAGGAGTGTTTTTTGGCATCGGGGCGAGGGGAAGGGAGTTTTGAGGCTGGGAGGATCTTGCCGGAATTCATCAGCTTGACGATAGCGGGTGGGTGCTTTGCCATCAGCGCGTCGATGAATTCAGGCCCGGCTACGGGCGTTTTTCTTGGTTTCATTATTTGGAGAATTGAGAGAATATTTCTATCGCTCGGCGGATGTGTTCGATCGTGATTCGGGAAAACTCCGTTGGCGGGCTGTCGATTGATTTTAATTTCGTGGTTGGCTCTTCCTCAAATTTAAGGGGCTTCGGGAAGCTTTGCTTCGGAAGGAAGGGATTCAGGGGGTTCGGTTTCATTGGTCGAGGTGGATTTCGATGCAGGCAACTGTAACAAGTTCGTCGCCATAGATGGAGCGCCATTCAGGGAGAAGGCAAGGGGCCTTCGATTTACGGAATCCGATTATCCTCCCTGTGAGTCGTGACGCCGTCCCATATCCCATAGAGAGGGTGACAGGCCGTCCGATCAGGCAGGTTTTTTCATTCCATCTCTTGCCATAGCGTCGGAATTCCTCGCTCTTATTCCCATCGGCGAATGCAGCGTAATGCGCCCTTTTCAAAGGAACAAACAGCGGCCTCATTTCCAGAAGCGGCGCATTGCATCTCGGGCAAGGGATACCCCTGCGGCACTCGGTCAATGTGGAAATTCTCCATCGAATATTCCACTCGCACCGGGGACACTGGAAACAGGCAATGGGAGTGTCGTCTTCCGCGCTCCCCGATTCTGTCATGCGGGCGAGCTTCCTCCGGGGTTTATTCGGGAGATCCAGAGCTTTGAGGAGAGGGTGCATTTTGGTCGATAATAAGTTCAGGGTTACGTTGGATCAGAAGTAGATGGCGGGCGGCCTCGTCGGCATCGGTGAAAGCGAGCATCATCGTCACGTTGAGATATTTGCGGCGGACGGTCTTGCCCTCGCGGGTGACGTGCCACTCGCCCGGAGTGAGCTGTTCGATGCGTAGAATAATCATGATGTGAGTTTAAAAACCTCTTCGGAAAAATTCAGGTCTCCCCATTGGATTGCCATCGCTCGGGCAATTCCTGGATAGGATTTAGATCGCTCTTTAGCGCGAGTTTTGGAAGGAGCGAGCTTGTTTTGGCCGGAGTCGGTTTGGTTCGCCCATCGCTCTTTTCCGTCTGATGTGATTCTACCGGCGATTCTTCCGGTTGCCACGAGGGGGGGGAGACGGTGAAGCCAAAGGCATGTTTTTTTCGATGCATCGTCGCCGAAATCGTATGGCTGAATGATTTGATCCGGCTTGCGAATTTTTGTTGAAATTATTGAGATCGGATTTTCGAGATACCACGGCAGTTTATGGGACATGCACCATTTTACGAATGCTAAGGCTTCTTCGGTTCTTTCCCATCCTCTACCCCGATTGTTCCAGTGCATTCCGGACACAGAGAGGAAGGTGCAGGGCGGATGAAATCCAGCCATGTCATAAGAGTCGTCGAGGACTTCCCTTAGATCGGCTTGAATGTGAAAAGGTGAATCATCATCAGCGGGCAAAATGTCGCAACTCCAAGCATCGTGCCCGAGCTTGCGAAACTGCTCCCGGATGATTCCAGACGACTCGCAACCAATTAAGATTTTCATGGTTTTCTATCGTAAAACGGTTTGAAGCCGGGCGGGATTTCGACGATCCGGTTGATTCCTCGCCGGAGCCGTGAAGCAAGGCGCGGATCGTATTGGTCGCCGATTTGAATAGGGTCGAGATTGGAGGTAATGAGCGTCCACTTCGCCGGGAGTTCGCCCTTCGCGGATCTCCACGAGAGAAGCCGGTAAAGAATATCCACGGTGACTTCGCGGGCGCTGTCGGCTCCTAGGTCATCAACGGCGAGCACGTCGCTATCCTTGGCAAGCGCGAAGTCCTGGCCGCCGCGTCGGATCGAGTCATGGACAAGATGGCTCGCTTCGTAGAATCGCGAGATGATGGTGCGGTTCGTTTGCTTGGCAACCGTGGCCGGGGCAGGGTGGATTCGGAATTGAGAGATGAACCTCACGAGCTGATGCGTGAGGAAGGTTTTCCCGCACTCTGACGGGCCGCAAATGGTCAACCAATAGGGAGGTTTGGCCTTCGGGTGATTCGTGTTCCAAAGTAGGAAGTCGAAAGCGAAGTTCTGAATAGCTGATTTCATTTCGATAAGCTTCTTGTCCTCGAACGTGTCGAAGTTCCAAGCGAAGGCCGACACGAGTTTCTTGGCGTCGGCATGCCACTTATTAAAAAATCTCTCCCTGCTCTGTTCGCTCTCTTGCTCCGAAGGCGCTTTCGCGATTAAGGCTTCCATCTCGGCGAAGATTCGATTTGCCGATTGCTGCACCGGCATTTCCTGGCTGCTTTGGGAAGAGGCTTTGATAATTTCGCTCGATGGATTCGGAGATGGAAGCGACGGCGTCGGCTTCTGAGGCAGCGGAGCACTTGGCGAGCTGGAGTTTTCTGCTTGTGGGGGTGAGGGGCTTTCGCTTTTCGGTCCTGAGCCATTTTTCCCACTTTTCCCAAGCTTCTCGGAAGGCGGGGCCGTGGGGGAGTTCTTGGGTGGTTTCATCGGCTTTGGCTGGTTTTGGTTTCTGTGGAAGATCGAGTGATTTAATGCGGATCGAGAGGTTTTGAAAGCCCTCGGCTTCAAGGTTGAATTGATAGATGTTCGATTGCTGGCGCTCGCCCTGGAAGCGGGGAACTTTGACGATGAGGCCGCTCGATTCCATCGTCGAGAGATGGCGCTGGACGGTTCGGGGGGACATTTCGGCGCGGTCGGCGATCGATGTTACTTTCGGCCAGCATTCGCCATCGTCATTGGCTTGGTCTGCGAGGCTCAAGGCGACGAGCTTGAGAGAGGTGTCTTTGAATTGCATGCGCCAGACGGCGGCAGAGATGAAAACGCTCATGGGTTGAAAAGGTCAGTCGGAGGGGTGAGGTAGATTTTCCGCCGGAGAAATTCGGCGATGAGGGCGGCATCCACGATGCCTTTGTGGGAAGTGGTGGATTGTGGAGAGGCAAGGAAAACGGTGCCCGGCCAGACTTTTCGGGCGGCGATGGCGGCGAGATACTTCGGATCGTATTTGGCGGGCCGTTCTTGGCCCTTCGGGGTCCGTGGCGGCGTTGGCCAAAACTCCCGCTGCCAGTCTCCAGAAGTGACCGCGTGAAGCGTCTTGCCAAGCGCCAGGACGACCGTGCGGAGGGTTGCGAAGCTGTCGGCCATCGAAACGGCGGCATTGTAGTCATGAGCGCCGCCGGGCTTCTCAACGGCGATATTTGGGCCGATAAGGGGATTCTTGAGGATCTTGACCAGCTTTCGGGCCGCGATGATGTTGGTCGCACGTCCCCGGCTGCTTGGGCCGGTTTCCACCGGCATCAAGATCGTGTCGAAGATTTCGCCTTCACGGGTCAAGATGACGATTGCTCCGGTTAGGCCGTTGTCGATTCCTACGATCATTTGGGAAAGGTATGCCGGGCGACTCTCGCCGCCCGGCTGGTTTAGGTTTACTCTTCGGATTCGAGCGGGAGTTGGTCTTGGCCGTCGTCCTGTTCTTCTTCCTCCGGCTCTTTGAAGTCGAGAAGCTGTTGCGAGCGTTCTCCCGCCGCGTATTTCTCAACCTCAAGGATCGCGTTCCCGATGATCTTTTTCGAAGGCGCGTCGCAAGTAGGTTTCTCTTGTTCGCCCTCCTGGGGTTTATCGATGCGGATGAAAGGCGTCTTCATCTGGATTGAAGCGCCGACGAGTTCGAGGTTCTTGTCGAACAAGATTTGCATCGAGCGCGTTCCCTTCTTCGTCTCTTTGATGTTGAATCCGATAATCCTCATCCCCTTGGCCCATTCGGGCGCTTGTTCGAGGAATGTGAGAGCCGGTTTCACGAGTTTTGCGATTGCCTTGTCGAAGGAGACGAGCGGCATCTCGTGGAACGTGGAGGTTCGGCCTTCGGTGGAGGTCATACCTTCCTTTGTCCCCTCGGCTCCTTTCGCGATTTTCTTTTCGACTTCGAGCACGAGTTCGCGCCCGATGACGATCGATTTTTTGTTAATTCTGAGCGATTGCAGTTTCATATTTTCGGTTTGGTTTTCTCTTTTGGAGAGGGGTTAGACTCCGTGCATCCGGGTTGCGATTTCCCACGTCAGATTTACGTCGTCCGTGAGATATTCGATTGCGCTGTCACGCTGGGCAGCTGGCTCCATGAAGCTATTTCCCTCGGCCTCGCCAGCGGTTCCCGCAAGGAAGCGATGGAAAAACTCGCCCCGCACCGGGCCGGAGTAGGTCGGTTCGATTCCAAGTTCGCGAGCCGCGTTCGTGAGCTTCAAATAACTATTGTAGTCGGCGAACTTCATGAACCGCGACGCGAGATCGTCGAAGCCTCCCTCGAAGTGAACGGGGTTGACCTTCAATGCGAGGGCACGGCGGAAAACGAAGTTCGCGTCGAAGTTTCCTTTGCCGTTGCCACCGCTCCAATTCTTGAGGGTGAAAGAGAAGTTGTTTTCGAGGATTGCCGCGGCGAATTGCTCCAAGAGATCCGCTTCGCTTTCGGTGTTTTCGGCGGTGAGGATTTCGACCTCATCGGAAAACTGATGGCGCATTCCTATCGCGACGATTCTTCCTGTCGCTGGGGAAAGTGCAGCCCTTTTCAGGAAGTTGATGGCGTGGTCTTGGCTGGCTTGGGCGTGGTTATCCCGCTTTTCTTCAAGGAGGATGGCACGCTTGCCGGGGTCTTTGGTGTTTCCATAGGCGACTTTTGCTGGGTCGAATTCTGGAAGCGGCTCGAACTGATTCGCCGCGCGTTCCATGTCCGGGGCGGTTTCGATGTCCACGGCGGTCCAATTAGATGGCTTTTGTTTTTTCATGATCGTATTTTTTAAAGGTTGGTGCGAACGCTTCCCCTTGCGCCGATGGGGCGGGTGTGAAATTGAGCTCAAAAAGGAATGTCGTCCTCTTCGCTGAAATTCTCCGTCTCTTGCCGGGCGGGCTGCTGCTCCTGACGCGGCGGCGGCGCTCCCGCTTCGCGTGGGCGGCCATCGGGAAGGAACTGAAGCGACTCGGCGACGACTTTCATTTTCGATCGCTTTTGGCCGGTGGCCTTGTCGTCCCAAGTATCCGTCGCGAGACGGCCTTCGACGTAAGCGCCGCGCCCTTTCACGAGGTATTGTTGAGCCAGTTCGGCTTGCCGACCCCAAAGGGTGATCTCGACAAAGGTGACTTCTTCTTGCCGGACGTTTTGTTCGTTGTTCCAGACGCGATTGATTGCGAGGGAAATGTCGGCAACGGCGGTGCCTTTCGGTGTGTATCGAAGCTCTGGATCGCGGGTGAGGTTCCCGATGAGCAGGACTTTATTGAGGTTTGCCATAATGGTAATTTCTGGAGTTCGATTGAAGCGGTTAGCTGCGAACGGAGGTGACTTCTTTGATCGTGATTCCGGGGATTTTCCCCTGGATCCCGACGAGCTTTACCATCGCCAAAAGCTCCTTTCGCTTTTCTGTCACGGTCACGAGTGCGCCGTTCTGGAATTTGGAAAGCTCGTGGATGTCCGTGATCTCGTAATCGAGTTGCAACGAGACTCCCTTGGTCGGCGCGGGGGCTTTTACCATTCCGAGCGCCAGTTCAAGCGCCGACGCGCCTGCCTTGGATGCCTGAGCCTCCGTCACCTTCACGGCTTCGACGGCTACGGCTGCTTTCTGAACCAATGCCTCGGCGGCTTTCTGCTCCTTCTTTGTCGTGGCGGCGAACGCGGCTTGCTTTGCGTCCTCGGCCAGCCGTTCGGCTTCGATTCGTTGGTCCACGGCCTCCCGCTCCTTTCGGATGCGCTCGTTTTCGAGGCGCTGGCGCTCGGCCTCGTCGACGCGCACCTTGCGAATGCGTTCGGCCTCGAAGTCGCCGACGAGCTTCGACAGCCGTTTCTCGTGGGTTTCGAGTTCGCCGATATAGTTCTTCGCTGAGCCATCAAGTTCCGCCCCGGCGTCCAAAATCGGCCTCTTGAGTTCGAGGCGAACTTTCTCGACGGCGATTCGTACACCGGCAAGCCGGGACATCTCTGCCTGAGCCTTTTGGACATCTTCCGGCGATTCGACGGCGGTTATCAGGGCGGCGGCTTCGATCAGCTCTTGTTTGATCTGGATGGCGTCCGGGCTGATGGCGATGGCGTAGCCGGTTCCGGTTACGATGAGGGCGGCGGTTGGTTTCTCTGTCGTGTTCACGGCGATTTAAGGTTGTTGGCTCTTAGATTTCGTATCGATTACGCCCTGCATCCGCGTGATGAGTTCGCTCGCCTCTTCGATCGTGAGGTTGGCGGCGTTGTCATTTCCGGGGGAGACGATGGAAACGCATTCCTTCATTTTCTTGTCGCTCCATTTGAGGATCAATTTGAGAGCGGCAATCGCTTTGAGCTGATTCTTTGTGATGGTCGCGATTCGGTCTTCGGGATCAATGACGCCTTCGGGTTGCTCGTCGGTGCCGTTGGCCTGTTCGAGCTGTTTCCTGGCTTTCGGAGATACTGCTCTGGCTCCGGGAACGCGCTTGTCGGTGGCTTTCAAGCCTTCCACGTCTCCATCGTTAATCACACCTTCGACGGGGATGATGAAACCGAGAAAGCAGGCGTATTTGAAAGCGTTCGCCATCGCCTTATTGGTGGCCTTGTCGCCGTTGTGGTCCATGCCTTCGCCGATGGCCTGAATCGTATGGCTAGAGCCGTCCGGCGCAGTGAATTTGGCGATGAGCTTCAAGGTTACAGTGATGATGAATTTCCTCGCGCCGCCTTGGCCGGTGCCGTTGTCGTCATTCTCGCGGTGGTAGTCATCAATCTGGATCTCGCACCGGAGGCCAAGGGCGGCGCATGGCGGGCCGACGAAGCTTAGGACATCGTCGATTCCCCGGAACTGATAGTTTTGATTTTGATTTTTACGCTCCTTTCCGATGATTCCAATCCGCTGCATCAAGAGCGGGATGAGTTCGCCGACACCCTTGGACTTCTCCGGCTCCTTCGATTCGGATTCTGAGGATGGTTTATTTTGTTGGTCTGACATGAGCTGATTCTTTTAAGAGGTTGTCGATGATGACACCCAAAGAGGTGCCGGTTTGGATTGAGCGAGTTCGGAGAAGAACGTCAGTCGCGGGAGCGACGAGCACGGTTAAGCGAACGCGCTTTTTTCCTTCGGGTAATGATGGTCGGGCCATTTCGTGGGAGTATTGGGATTAGAAATAAAAGGATGATGAACGGCATAAGGATGCTGATTTGAATTTCGAGGGGCAGGGCGTTGAGGAAATCAATGCTTTGCTGATTCATTGGCTTGCGGGATTCGGGTTAGAGCGAAGGCAAGGGCGACCCACTCAAGGGCCATCCATTCGGCCATGATGGCGACCGGCGCGGATGGCCAGTGAAAGGCGAACATTTCATCGAGAGAACGGAAATTCTGGTTTGGCTCAAATGGAATATTCGACTCGCTGCGGAAGCTCAGGCCTTCGGGGTCGGACGGATCGAAGATAGCGAAGAGCTTTTCGTCAACCGGCGCTAATGTCGTCGGCTGATCGATGAGGATGAGAAATGGCTTCATTGTTCCATCCCCCTGACAATTCTGCTGCATTGCTGCCAGCCGTCGTTAATGGCCTTCATCTCAAATTTGGCGGCTTCGGCTCCGGTTGCTCCCTTGTGCTCGTAGGGTAGCGAGATTGTCACAGTCGGGCCGCGTTGTTTCCCGTCCGCCTCAAAAACGGAAGAGGTGATTTTCAGGATGGTTATGGTTTCCAAGAGACAACGGCCAATAGAAGCCGTCATCTTCGCCCCACAGCATTTGGCATGACGATCATTGAACCGAAGGGCTTGCAAGTCGATGTAGTCGCTTTGAAATGGGAGGAATTCGAGGCGCTCGCAAGCCTCGGTAAGAGCCGTCATTAATAGGTCTAGGTGTCCCGGATTAAACATTGTGTCGATATGGTTTGGAGTTATGGGAGAGAGGTCGCCGCGCAACTGCGAACGCGGGCATTGCTTCACTGGCTCCATGCAGTGCAGCCGCGCGGCGGTTTGGAAAATCAGAAGGGGGAGCGGAATTTGTCGACCGGCTGGAAACGGACAGCTCGGGACGTGGAAAATCTGTGGACGATAACGCGGCGGGTGTTCTCGGCCTTCTTTCGGGCTTTCAACTCGAAGCGGATGTCGGCTCGGAACTCCCGGACAAGGTGACGGCGTTCGGCCTCGCTATAATGTTGAAGCTCGTCTTCGTCCTTCACCAGCGTTCGCAATGCGTCGTGATACCATTCGACGAGCTGAATCGTCGTCGCTTTTTGAATGTCGAGATTGCGGGCGGCTTCGGGGTTGAATCTGTGATTAAGGTTCATGATTTGGATTAGCGTTGAGAAACCGATAGCACCGCGATTCGGGAGACGGCAACAAAATAAACGTGGAAAGGTTAATTATTTTTCTGTGACGGTTTACGCTTGCGCCGGGGCGGAGGTTTTGCGACTCGTCTTGCAACGCTAATCCAAATCATGACGCTGCCCCGCAAACCGAAAAAAGAATGGAAGCCTTCGCTCAACCATCCCGAGCCGCCGACCAAGAAGGAAAAAACGAAGCCTGAATTTAAGGAGTGGCAGAAGCAGGACCGGAAGCGCCGCCACGCCTTCAAGAGAAAGTCAGAGAAGCAAGAGGGTTTACTGGCTCTTTACAAGGCGGAGAAAAAGCGCCGAGGGATTGGCCCGTTTCCGTGCCTCGTTTGTGGAAAGCCTGTCATCATCGGGCAAAATGGTTCATGGCATCACACGAAGGGGCGGCGCACGCCGGAGGCGATCGTCGAGATAGAACCGGCCCATGAAGTGCCTTGCCATCGCAAGATCCATTCGCGGCCCGGCTGGGCGCTCCGCATGGGCTTTCTCTTCCCTGAATTTTTCCGCTCCGTGAAATGAAAACTCCAAGCCAGACGGAACATATCGAACTTGCTCGTTTCGCCTATGATCGACTCGGCAAGACACGCGACAAGACAGCCGCCCGCGTCCTTTGGGGCGTGATTTGGAAACATCTGAAAGCCGCCAAGGCCGAACTATCCGACATCAATGCCAGCGAAACGAAAGAAACCCGCGCCGAAAACCTCGTCGCCTGAATCCGCCCGTGAAACCTCGTCGCGCTGTCCCTACTGCGTGAACGGCTACATCGGCCTAAAGTCCGACCTGGGACAACGGGTATCGATCGAATGCGGCTATTGCTTGGGGACCGGATCCCGCTCCTGTCGTTGACCGCTTAGAAAACTTTAGATTGATTGCTGCCATGATATTCGGATGTGACGCCACAATTTGTATTTCCCTCGAACGCCGCGCCGATCGTTGGTCACGTTTTTACCATCATGCCCGCTCGGTTGGATGGTTCAACATCGATAGATTCTTCGCGATCGATGGAGCGGCGAAATTTAAGGACAATCTCCCGGAAAAATTCCACGGCTGGGAGGGCGCGATGGGCTGCACTTGGTCACATTGGGAGATCGCAAAGCGAGTCGTCGAAAAGGGCTGGAAGTGGGCGCTCGTCATGGAAGACGATTGCCGGTTTCTCGGGTCAATTTCCGACGTGCAAGCCTACTTTGACGAGGCGCGGGAATTGAATCCTCTGCAAATCCACCTTGGCCGCGATGGCTCCATGCACGAGGCGGAAATCCTGGGGGAAGACCGATCATTCGACATGGTTCGAAAAGTGATGAATACGCACGCTTATTTCATGAGCGCCGATCTCGCGCAAAGGATCTGCGATTCCCTCAAAGATAACCATCTTCGCACAGACCTGACGATTCACATCGACCGGCTAATCTCTTCACTCCAAGGGCCGCGCGACATCGTGACCGTTCCTAAAAAAGAAATCTGCGAGCAAGACAAGAGCTTCACCACGGATGTGAAATGGAGCTGCCCGGACCACAAACAAAAATGATTTATGAAAGCTGAAACCATTATCTCGATCATCGGGGAAAATATTAAATCGATCCGCGTCCAATACGTGGCAAACCATGGAAATGCAGGAGACGCCATAATCGCACAAGCTACGGCGGGCATCGTCGAGCGCCTTGGCCTCATCCTTGACGACGACGCAAATACCGTCCTCGTCGGCGGCGGGGGCAACCTCGTGCCCTTCCAGCATTGCGGAAGCCTGATGGAGAAAATCAACAAGATACCCGCCGACAAGAGCGTCGTCATGCTTCCTTGTTCTCTCGATGGGTCTTACCCTGCCGAGCTGAAAAAGGTTTCCCAATTCCATCCGTCTTTTACCGTTCTTTGCCGCGAGGAAGTGACGTTTCGGTTAGCGGTCAATGCCGGCCTTAATGCCGTCCGGTGTTCCGACGTGGCTTTCACTCTGGATCTTCCGAAGTTTTCCATCCCGATTGGGGGCAATCACTTAACCGCCTTCCGTGGAGACAGCGAGAGCGCCGACCGGGTCCGCCTGGGGACGCTTAACCGTCTCGGGAAAAATCAAGACTTGTCGCTCATGTTCGAGCAAAGGTGGTGGACGCTCGACGAAAAGACGGAAGAGGTAGCAATGGCTTTCGTATCCTTTCTTTTGAAATTTGCCTCCGTGGATACTGACCGGCTGCACGTCGCCATCATTTCGGCCCGCCTCGGTCTCTACGTCCGTTTTTGGCCGAACGGCTATCACAAAAACGAGGGCGTTTTTGTGGCAAGCCTGACGGAGTTTCCTAACGTCCGATTCATGACGCCCTTTGCATGAGCTCAATTCCTCCGATCCCGAACGTCACAGTCGCTCTTCTGGCCCATGACGAGCCGGAGCTTGGCGCGATCCTTTGCGAAAAGATGCTTCGCGCCGGGGCTGCTCGGGTCGTTCTTTTCGATGGGACAGGCACGGGCCTGAACGCCCTCCGTATCCTCGAACTGATTCCCGTCGAGCTGGCGGGCGGCGTGGCCTTCTCCGGCTGGTCTGAGGCGTTGTCCTGGGGCAACCTGCTCCCGTTCGTCGCGGCGGCTATTACGTTCGCCCGGCAAGCCTGCGTTTCTAGCCTGATGCTGGCCGACAGTGACTTCGTGCCGGTGCGCCGTGATGCCTTCAACGTGATCGGGCGGACAGTGGCCGCCTTGGAGGCCCAGCACTCCGACAAGGCCGTCATCATCTCCGCGTGGTCGGCCTGCGTCCACATCCAGAAGGGTTATCTCGGCGCGTCTGAGAGCTATCCTTCGAGGTGCTTCATGAATTCCGCTCTCTTAGGCCTCAACCCCCTTGCTGACCATCTGCGCCGCCGTGGCTGGTCGGGAGAGTGGGCGGTCGGCACATTCAACCCCGGAACGGTCTTCAACCGCCGGGCGATCGAGATTTGTTATGAGCTGCTTCAGGAAGTTTCGATGGCTGAAATCCGCAATCTCGATACCGAGGTCGTGTTCGCGGCGGAAGAAGTTTTTCTCCAAACGGCTCTCGATCTGGCTGGGTGCGTGTTCCATTCGCCCGTCTGCATGAGGGGTGTGCGGTGGCGTCCGGCTTGGCGGCCTCAAGATTTGGTCGCAAGCGACATGATCTTCGTGCATCCTGTGCCGCGACTGCCGACGCAACCGATTTGGCAAACTCCCCACCCGGTATGGCAAAAATTCCACGAGGCGAAAAACTGACGGCACACCAGCGGCGCTGGGTGCAGCTCGTCGCGGCTGGCGCGACGGACATGGGCGCGTATCAGGAAGCCTATGGGGCGACCGAAAAAACGGCCAAGGCCAACGCCTACCGGCTCCGCACGAACTATGAGGTTCTTCGCGCATTGGAGGCGGCTTATCTGCAAGGAGATGATCAGCTCAAGATATCCAAGCAAGCCCGCCTTGGCCGCCTTGGCCGCGCGATCCTGCGGGGAAATGACCGCGATGCGATCAGGGCGGTTGACATTTATTCCAAGCTCGTCGGCGACTACAAAACGATTGAGGGAAGTGACTCGAAGCAGGGCGAAAAATCGATTCTCGATTTGTTGGGCGGCGCTCAGCATAGTCCCGGAGAATGAAAGCGGCGGCAACGAACAAGCTCTTGGATTACAAATGGAGATTCACCCATCTCTATTGGATCAAACCCGCTGAAACAGAGCCGGAGCAGCTATTTTGCCCGCGCCCGGAGCAATGGGAGATCCTGAGACTTCTCTATGTTGAACGGAAAACCCGGCTCGCGATCCTCAAGGCTCGCCAGCTGGGTTTTTCTACGTTGCTCGCCCTCATCTGCCTGGACTGGCTTCTTTTCCGGCCCGGCGTGAATATCGCGATCGTGGACAAGAAGGCCAGCCACGCCGAAAAGAAGCTCAAGAAAATCCACTTCGCTTGGCAGCGGCTCCCGCAAGACATGCGCGACCAATACCGCATCGACGAAAACAACAAGAGCGTGCTCGAAATCCGGCTCAAGAAGCCGGGCGACACTCGCCGCCGCATTGAGGCCGGGGAAAGCGCTCGGGGTGACACGATGCAGCTCCTTTGGGTTTCAGAATGGGGGCCGATTCAAAAAGAAGATCCGACGCGCTCGGACAAGATTGCGGACGGTGACGTTCCATCGGCTGAAAAAGGCGTCGTCGTCGTCGAAACAACTTGGCGCGGCGGCAAGACCGGGCGTCTTTGGGAAGACGTGGTCGATCCGGGTCAAAAGGTGAAAGAGAAATTCCGCACGCGCCGCGACTGGATGATTCTCTTTTACCCGTGGTATCTCGACAAGAGCCTCGTGTTCGAGGGTAATGTTTCGCAGATTTCCGATGCCTGTTACAAATACCTCAAGAGCGTCGAGTCGAAGGCAAAAATCCGATTCACGAAAGGCCAAGCCCTTTGGTATTTCAAGATTTGCTGGCCGAAACGTGAAAAGCGCTATGAGGAATATCCCTCGCTGTTGGAAGAGATTTTCATGTCGCCCGAACCCGGCGCCATCTTCCTCGAAGAGATGGCCGCGATGATCGCCGAGGGCCGCATCCGCCGCGTTCCGATCGTGAAAGGCTTCCGCGTGTGGGCCTGCTTCGACATCGGGCGCAGCGACGCGATGCCGATCGTCTTCGTCCAAGTCGTCAACGGCGAAATTCGAGTCGTTGACTATTACTGCAATGACCGCGAGTCGATCCCGTTTTACTGCGATTACCTGACGGCGTGGAAGTCTCTTCACAAGGTCCAAAACCTTCGCGTAGTGCTTCCTCATGACGGGAAAAACACGGATGTTTCAGTCAACTACACTCGGTCGCAAGCTTTCGAGAAATGCGGATTCCCGGATGCCATCGTGATCAACCGAATTCCTCGCCTGTGGGACGGCATCGACTACGTGCGCGACACAATGCCGTATATCGTTTTCGACTCCGAACGATGCGAGACAGAAATCAAGATCGCTGAGGGCAAGAAATTCCCGTCGCTCGTGGACTGCATGAATCAATATCGGGCAATCGAAACGAAGGACGGCAAGAACATCGCCCGCGAGCCGGTTCACGATCGTTTCTCCCACGGCTGTTCAGCTCTCCGCACCTTCTGCGAGGGATGGCAAACCGGACGGATCGTGATCGATGCCGCCCCGAAGAAGCGGATTCAGGTCAGCGGCGGGCCTGGAGTGCTTCAAGATCCAAAGTTCGGCCCCGGAAAACGCAAGGTGGTGACTCCTTGGGGAGATCTGGATGGGTGGCATGGGTGACGTGCAGGGGTGTCATGGGTGACACCCTCCCCCCTGTCATGGGTGACACCCTATTAGAATCATCAATAATGAATCATCAGTGAAGCATTCGCTCCGCTCTCGGTTGGGTAGATCCGAAACATATTCTTGACGCCTTGGGAAGATTAGTTACATCTCCGGCGTTATGTTACTAAACGACACACAAGGATACCAAGGCGCTGAACTCATCCTCCGGGAGCGGAAACGGCAAATCGAAGAGCTGGGGCGCGACGCGGCGGGCGATGACCTCTGGATTGATGGTCAGCTCGCAAGGGCGGCAGGCTGTTACTTCGACCGCGCCCAACTGTTGCAATTCGGCCACGGCTTTGCATCTCCGGGCGATAACCTCAATGATGTTCCCCTGAATGGCCCTTGGTGGCCCGCAGATTGGTGGAAGCCATCAAAGGAGCCGGTTCGCAATTACGTGAAGGCCGGTGCCCTCTGGCTCGCTGAGGCCGCCCGCTACGACCGCGCCGGAGCGACACACAATGCCCGCTATGCCCGGCAATGGGCATCCGACTGCGCCTTCTTCATCGACGACGTTCTGAACGAGAGGGCCGCCCTTATGTCCATCGTCATGGCCAAGCACGGGAAACTCCACTGCGAAGGAAGGGAGATCACGGCAGAAGAGGGCGACGAGATCGCCTGTCGCCACGGATTCTCCTCTTCTGAGAAGTTGGTGAAACACCTCGAATCGCTCGGCGCTTTCGCTCGGGTCAAGATTTGGGAATGATGGACTCGAAATGGAAAAAATAATCAAACCAGCAATCCAATGACAGGAATCGAATATAAAGCCATCCGTGAAGAGATGGGACTGAGTCAGACGCAGCTCGGCGAAATGCTCGGGCTTACCCGTAAATCCATCTGGCAGCGAGAGAACGCTGAAAAGGTGAGTGGAGAGGCCGCGATCGCGATTGAATCGCTTCGTGATGCCTTCTCGTTCCAAAAAGAGTGGCTCAAGGCCGCCGAGACGAATCCGGAAAACCCTCTCATTCAGGGGCACGCTCAAGCCGTGCTTGGATCGGAGGTGGAGCTGTGAGTCTGGAAATGAAGCTCGCTCTCTTTTTCGTCATGTGCCTGCTGTTCGTCTGTTGGACGATGGAATTTAGGCCGCGCTCAAAGTCGTGGTTTTGGGTTCGCCTGATGCTTCGGCACCGCCGTGACATCTGGAGGGTTTCCAAATTGTGCGCCAGCCTTCGGAAAGAACTGGCGGAGGTGAGGACGAAAGCCAGAAGAGAAATCAGCCGGTTGCGAGACGAGGTTTACTACTCCGGCGAAATGCTTCACGCCTGCGAGTGCGATTTACGATCGCTGCAACGGACGCTCAAGGCACTGGAAGCCGACAGGAATGACAAGGTCGATCGCCTTCAAAGCCTGCGGACTCAGCTCAAACGGCTGGAAGCACGCGAGCACGAAATGCGCTCGAAGTGGGTTGTCGCCGCCGACGAGCGGAACGGGTTCAAGATCTTGCTCGCCGAGAAGGAAAAGGAGCTTGCTCGCTACAAGGAGCGGTATGATCGCGCTCGCGATTATCTCGGCAAGCCGACGAGCGCCAAGGTTGGATGTGCGAAGTGCGATCGTGGTGACGGGCGGCGAGGGCACTCGGACGCTTGCATCAACAACCGCTTGTTTTATCGCTCGTGGAAGATCGATCGGCCATTTCCTGAAAACTTCGTCCGAGAGGGCGAGTTCGAGGTGATCCAGCCCGGCTTCATGATGACAAAGGTCGAATTCCTAGAAACCTACAAGCGCGAGGGTATTGAGTTCGATCCCGCTCTCGTGTCTCCATACTCATGAGCCAAGAACTTGAAATCGTCGCGCATTCTGAAATCGTAGAGGCGCGGCATGAGCTTGGCCCGGCAGTCGAGCCATCCGATGAAATGACGCTCATGGAGCGCCTGATCACGGTTCTTGGCGTCATGGCCAACACAACAGACGAGCAGGCCGCTCAAGAGGCCGCTGCGTATGAGCTCAGAGAGATGGTACGGGCCGCGCTCGGCATTGATCTGCACTCCCAAGGGTTTAGCGATTCAACGATGCGCGACGCCTTCTTTCTCAAGTGGGGGATTAAGCCCCCGCCAGCACTGACTCACAAACAAGCCGAAATATTAAGACTGAAATGAAAGGACGAAACGTAAATTGGAGCCTGACGCGTGATAGCAATGGCAAGTTCTCGATGGAGCAAGCCACGCTCCTTACCCTCATGGACATCCGCGAAGAACTTCGTGACCTGAATAGGGTTTTCCGATGCTCTCGCTTTCTGGATGTTCCTTCCAAGCTCGACAGGATCGAGAAAAACACTCGCAAGACCGCTAGAAAGAAACCGACGCAATGAAAGAAGAAGATCCCGAATTTGAGAAGCTCATGTATGACTTAGCCGGAAAGCTGGAAAAGGGAGAAACGCCGCCAACCGATGCCGACTTCGAAGTCGCCCGGCGTGACGATCCTTGCCCGTGTCGCTCTGGCCGCCTTTTCAAGCGATGCTGTCGCTATGGTTGGCTTAAGGGTAAATTGAAGCAGAAGTCGAATCTCGCGAAGGTGCGATCGATGCTTCGCAAGAGCGAGCTGGAAGGAGTCGTCGAGCATTACACGAACGAGTTGCAACCGATGATCAAGCTCCGCGTTCAAGAGATCATAGGGCTAGAAGTCCCGTGGTCGTCGGTGCGCGATCGCGTGACGATGGAATCGTTCGGTGACCTGTCGAGGGAATGGAGCCTGGACGGCAAGCCGTTCCTCCGTCTCCAATCTCCCGGCCTAGAAACCGGAGACACGTTCAAGGTTTTGAATCTGCTTGCGCCGGGGCACGCGGGCGGTTAGCTCTCGTTCGCATTGGTACCCAACGCCAACGTGTCGCCGGGCGGATCAACAGCCAACCCACTGAGCTGCCAACCGGAATCCTTGCGGATGATAGCACGTTCCAGTCACTCGGGGCGCAATATCAGGGGAGAGTGACAAGGCGGGCCGTTTTCCCTCGGGTTGACGGCCCGCCTCTTTTTTGCCATTGCTTGCCCATGGGATTCAAAACACCGAAAGCGCCGAAGGTTCCCGCCCCGATGGCTCCAATCCGTGCCAACGCACAGGACATCGCTAGAACCGAGGATGCGACGCGCCGGGCGTCCAATCCTCAAGCGGGTTTGACTGGCACTTTCCTGGGCACGCTGGACGACAATAAGAGGACAAAGAAAAGCCTCTTCGGTCAGGCGTGACCGGCTGATTCCACGTTCGGGATTGCCGAAAGCTGGTTGAGGGCGTAAAAGCCGGACATGGCAGAGCAAACTATTCCCGTCGACGGCACCTCTGCCCCTATTGAGGTGCCCCCCTTGAAACTGTTCGGTGTCGATACTGATGCCGCGATTACCATTTACTCAAAGGGAGGTTCGGTCATCTGGAACACCCGCGAAGCAATGACGTGCCGGATTTGTTTCGCCCCTAATAATCAAATCACGATCAAGGCAACGAACGGCACCGCGAACGTCATCCTGACCACCGAGGATTGATTTATGGAAAGCCCCCTCAATTTTGATCTCAATTTCTCGCCGTCAGACCAAGAGATTGCGGTCGCGGTTGGCGGGCACTCCGCTGGAGGCTTACCGCCTCAGAATATTTCCCCTCCGGTCATCAACGGATACCCGATGCCCGGCGAGCTTCTTTTCGCCACTGTGGGATCTTGGGTTGGGTCGCCGACATCCTACACGCGGCGATGGAGCTTGGATGGCAACACCATTCCAGACCAAACGGCGGAAGACTTGGAGGTTGACGACTCCGGGGCTGAAGAGGGCGGGGCAATCCGCCATCATGTGATCGCGACCAATGCTTTCGGTGATTCCGTCGAGATTTCTTCTGATCCTGTTTTCGTCGTCTTGACTCCTGAGGGGTTCGTCGCAATGAGGCAAAACGACGGCATTATTTTTCAGGCCTCTAATCAACTCCCCTTCTTCACCCACCTATGAGCATAAGCGACGGAAAAACAGACTTGGAATGGACAAACTTCTCCCATGGGCTGGCTCCCGGCTCAACAGAGATCGGCATAAGGATTGTCACGCAGCTTTCTACACTCTCGGGGGGCGATAGGCTCGATGCGGCTTACATCAAGGGTCTTCCTGCTCCAATAGAGGGGCCGCCCGGCCCTCCCGGCCCTCCCGGAGCGGATGGCGCTGATGGAGCGGATGGCGCTGATGGAGAAGACGGCGCTCCTGGGGCACCCGGCGCACCCGGCACACCGGGCACCAATGGAACGAACGGCACCAATGGGACAAATGGCGCTCCCGGTGCTCCCGGAGCGGATGGCGTCTCCGGGCCTATTGGAATCATCACTGAGGCAACTACTGCCCGAGTCTTGGCGCTTTCCGACATCAATAAATGGATTCGTCTTACTAACGCGTCTTCTTGCGCTCTCACGATCCCTCTCGATTCTTCGGTGGCTTGGTCAACGCAAGCAAAGCCTCCGGTTCTAATGTTCTTCATCGCCGGTGCGGGAATCCCTAGCTTTGTTGCGAACGGGGTTATAATCAACGGGGTCGCAAAGGTAGCGGCGCTCTCTCAAAACCGCCCATTTGCGGTGGTTTATTCGGGAACTGCGAACGTGTGGGATTGCGTATGAGCCTGCTTTCCGTCATCGCCGAGAGTAATCTGACCGCGCCGCCCGCGACATTTAAGATCGGCCTCAACTTCCGGGCCACCGCTGGCTATGTCACGGACGGCACCAACGAAACGTATGTTGTGAGTGACATGTATCCCGTCACGCGCGGCGGCGTCACTTTCGGCTGGAATGGAGCGATCAATACCCGTGACCGAGCATCGGCTCAAGGAAAGCTCGGGGGTTGCCATTACGTGGCCAACAACACATCCGGTCGCCGCTTCCGGCTGGATCTCCCATCTGCGGGTAACTACCGAATCCGCATCGCTTCCGGTGACCCTGGCAGCAACAATTACTCGGGCGGCACGATCAAAGACAACGCGACAACCTTGATCGCCGTCTCTGCCGGTGTGGCTGGCTCCTTCGGGACCAATCAATTCCGTGATGCGTCCGATGTGACACGGACATCCGCCGCTCTGTGGGTTGCCAACAACGTCGCGGTCGATGTCACATTCGCTTCGACGATCCTTTATTGGGAGTGCCCGAACTACGGCGCTCCCTGCTGCATTTCCCATATTTACGTCGAGAAACTGCCATGAATAGAATCGTGAACACTGAAACAGGCCTCTCCACATGGAGGGGTGAAGAATACCTCGTGGATGGCCGCCCCGGACTCGTCGAGCCGCCGCTGGTAATCATGCAGGAAATCGATCTTGGGCCTCCGTCCTACAATCCAGCGAATCAGGCGATTCACCGTACCGAAGGAATTGTCGGCGGATCTTGGGTTGCCACCTACTCGATTGTGCCGATCGTGCCTTCCGAGGTTTCCGCCGGTCGCGCGAAATACGTTCTCCGCGCCGCCGGTCTTGAGTCCAAGGTTATTTATGCCCTCGGGCAACTTCCCGATCCGCAAAGGTCGATGGCTTCAGCCTTGTGGAATGCAAACGAGCCATTCCGAAGGAGCGGCGTGCTGGTATCGACGATAATCGAGATCCTTCCCGAGCTTACCGAGGAAGTCGTCGACGAACTTTTCAGGCAGGCTGCGGAGATTGAGGACTGAACGCCGTTGTTGCGTTGAAATTACCGATGAGTTAAACGTCCGGCATGCCTGCGGACGGAAAACTTCTCAAGAAACGATATGAAGAGCTGAAACAGCGCCGGGAATCGCGGCGGCTCTTTTGGGATTACTCCCGCACGTTTCTCCTTCCTCAGAAGTTCGATCCCGGCACCAAAAACCTTCAGGACGGCTCCAAGGAGCAACGGCTGTATGACCAGACCGCTTGCGATGCCGTGGAGGTGAACGCCTCCGGGCAAATGTCGCTGATTACGCCGTCCGGCTCACGGTGGTTCGTCGGCCAAGCCCCGGAGGCAACGCGGAAGTTCCCCGAGGTGCGCCGGTTCTACGCGAACGCAAGCCAATCGATGTGGGAGTTCCTTGGGCAAACGAACTTTTACCCTTCGCGGCGGGAAATGTATTTGGAGAAAACGGGCTTTGGTATCGGTGCTCAAATCTGTCTCGAATCGCCGACCAACGGTATTGGCGTCTTCTTCAAAAACCTCGATTGCGGCAGCTATGTGATTGAGGAAGACGCGGAAGGAAACGTCGACACCTTCATTCACTGCGAGCCGTGGGGAATCCGGCAAATCCATGCCACCTTCGGCGAGGAATCGATGACCGAGCCAATGCGGGAGGCTTATACCAAATTCATGGAGAAGGGCATCAACAAGGAGTTTGAAATCCTGTGGGCCGTCTATCCGCGCGAGAATTACGACCCTCGCAAATTCGATTTCTTCAATCTGCCCTATGCCTCGGTTTACCTCGAAGAGAAGACCGGCAAGGTGATGAGCGAAAAGGGCTTTTTAGAGTTCCCTGGCTCCATCTCCCGATACCTCAAGGGCGGCGGGGCTGGCAAGGAATACGGATACGGTCCAGTGTGGCGGGCGCTTCCATCGATCAAGGGGGCGAACTTCATGCAAATGCTGATGGATTTCCTCGGCGAGAAAGCGGCGGTTCCCTCGCTCCTGATTCCCGACTATCTCGAAGGCATGGTCGATACCCGCGCGGGCGGTCCTACGATCTACAAGCCCGGCATGGGGCCGGAGGGCGTGCCGCGCGAGTGGATGACCCAAGGGCGATACGACATCGGCGCGGATCGCGTGAAACAGCGGCAGGACGAAATCA
>Ga0247813_10001044_pt1 | contig 22131 bp, 22 predicted proteins | sample UWRJL169409C1_FD_180719 | JGI IMG/M metagenome (GOLD analysis project Ga0247813, IMG submission 180719) | Plant litter microbial communities from Arlington Agricultural Research Station in Wisconsin, United States - UWRJ-L169-409C-1 | ecosystem: Environmental > Terrestrial > Plant litter >...
CGGCCGGGTGGGTCGCCATCGAGAAGACCTTCTACGCGCCGACGAACTTCACCGTGTACAACGCGGACCACGAGGTCGTCGAGACCTACGTCTCGGAGGTTTCCAACCGTGGCATGCAGTACCAGGCCTGGGAGGCTGAACGCCTCATCGCGGACGGAGTGACGGCAGGCGACATCCTCCCGCCCGCTGAGACTGTTGCGATCATGGGAACCCTCGACGAGGTGCGTCGCCAGATCGGTCTGGTCTATCCGGGTGAGTGATCACTTCGGGCCTCTGACGCCAACACCGCAGCAGCCGCTCAGCCGGCGCGAGGCGCGTGAGGCAGCATCGGCGAAGCCTGCGAAGCGCGGCAAGGCACCCGAGGATGGCGCTGAGAAGACCGGCCTCGCCGCGGTCTTCGCGAAGCATCCCACCGCGTGGTTGATCGGTGCGCTCGCGCTTGCCTTCGTGCTGCTTGGCACCGGTGCGGTAGCGATCGGGATCGCCAGCGGCGCAACTGCCGTGGTGAGCGGTCCGGCGGCCGCCATCGACGATTCAGTGCCCCGCGCGACGCCCGAGACGATTCCCGCGGCGAGCCGACTCCGCACCTGTACCGTCGGCGAGTTCGCGAGCAACAAATCACTCAAGACACTGCACGCGTCCGTCATCAACGCGTCCACGGGCGAGACGCTCTTCGATCGCGCAGCGACAGAGCCAGCGCGCACCGCGAGTGTTCTCAAGGCGCTCACGGGAGCTGCGGCAATCAGCACCCTCGGGCCCGACTACCGTCTCACCACGAGTGTGTTCGAGGGCTCAACGCAGGGCAGCGTGGTTCTCGTCGGCGGCGGCGACGTCACCCTCACCCGCCTCAGCTCCGGGGAGAGCGTCTACAAAGGAGCGGCCCGCATGAGCGCGCTCGCGACCCAGGTAGTCGACGCGTACACCGTCGCCTACCCTGGCGTGCCCATCACGAGCATCATTCTCGACTCCTCCTACTGGGACCCGAAAGACAACTGGGTGTCGTCGTGGGCTGCATCCGATCGCACCAACGGCTACCAGTCCAGGGTGACAGCGCTCCAGGTCGACGGTGACCGGGCTGACCCCGCAGCCAAAGTCAGCGCGCGCGGCAATGACCCGGTCATGCGCGCGGGTCAGGCCTTCGCGAGTGCAGTTGCTGCGGCATCCGGCCAGCCCGTTGCGACACTCAGCCTCGGCACCAACGCCTCCTCGACCAAACTCGGCGAGGTGCAGTCGCAGCCCGTGAGCACCCTCGTGAATCAGATGCTGCTCACGAGCGATGGCGCGCTCGCAGAATCCCTCGCTCGTGTCGTCTCGGTCAAAGTCGGCCTCGGCGGCTCTTCGAGTTCGCTCAAGCAGGCGATCGGCGGGGCCATCCAGCCGCTCGGTCTGGATGTCACGACGCTCACGATCGTCGATGGCTCGGGGTTGAGCGCCAAGAACGCTGTGTCGCCCGACTTCATGGCTCGCTTCATGATCGCTGCCCAGTCGGGAGCGGACGACCTCCAGTACGTCTACAACTCGCTCCCCGTCGCGGGGGAGACGGGCGGCCTGCAGAACCGCTTCACGAGCTCGTCGACCAAAGGCAACGTGACGGCCAAACCCGGCCACATCACCTCGGCGACAACCCTCGCGGGAATCATCGACGCGAGGGACGGCACCACCCTGGCATTCGCGTTCTACGGCATCGGAAATGGCATCCCCGATTCGGCCGTTGCCGCGATCGACGCGCTCACGACCGCTGTCTACGAGTGCGGCGACAACCTCGCAAACAACTAGGTTCGCGCGCATAAGCTTGGAGCCATGACTCGCGCTCTCTTCATCATCGATGTACAGAATGACTTCACCGAGGGCGGCGCTCTTGGCGTCGACGGCGGCGCGGCGGTAGCCGCGGGCATCACCGACTACCTCGCCGCGAATCCCGGTCGCTACGACCACGTCTTCGCCTCGCGCGACTGGCACGATGGCGACAACGACAACGGCGGGCACTTCGCCGCGGGTGCACCGGACTTCGTCGACACGTGGCCCGCACACTGCGTCTCGGGCACGACCGGCGCCGAGTACCACCCGGCCCTCGACACGTCGGGCGTCGACGTTCACGTGCAGAAAGGCCAGGGAAAGCCGGCCTACTCGATCTTCGAAGGCACGACCGCCGACGGCGAGACGGTTGCCGAGAAGCTCGACGAGCTCGACGTGACGGACATCGACGTCGTGGGCATCGCCACCGACTACTGCGTGCGCGCCTCGGCGCTCGACGCCGTCGCCGCTGGCCGCCGAGTGCGCGTGCTCGCCGATCTTGTTGCGGGCGTCGCCCCGGAGTCGAGCGCTGCCGCACTCGAGGAACTCGCTGACTCCGGCGTCGAGGTGGTTCGGTGATCACCGAGGCTGAGCTGCTCGCCAAGGTTCCGAGCCAGCTGTTCATCGGGGGCGAGTGGGTCGACTCGACGTCGGGCCGCGCCATCGACGTGCACGACCCGGCAACGGGTGCTGTCATCAAGACGATCGCCGATGCATCCATCTCCGATGCTGCGCGGGCGATGGATGCCGCGGCCGACGCCCAGGCAAGCTGGGCCGCAACCGCACCGCGGGCGCGTGGCGAGCTGCTGCGACGCGCATTCGACCTCCTGCAGGAGCGTGCCGACGAGTTCGCCCTCCTCATGACGCTCGAGATGGGCAAGCCTCTCGCCGAGGCGCGTGGCGAGGTCACCTACGGGGGCGAGTTCCTGCGCTGGTTCAGCGAGGAGGCCGTGCGCATCTCGGGTCGCTACGGCTCGAACCCCGAGGGCACCGGTCGCATGATTGTCACCCACAAGCCGGTTGGCCCGTCTTTTCTCATCACCCCGTGGAACTTTCCGCTCGCCATGGCGACGCGCAAGATCGCTCCGGCGCTCGCCGCGGGCTGCACGGTCATCGTCAAGCCCGCTGAGCTCACGCCGCTCACAACGCTGTACTTCGTCGCACTGCTCGAGGAGGTCGGCCTGCCGAGGGGCGTCGTCAACGTGCTCACGACGTCGACGTCAAAAGAGGTGTCAGCCCCGATCATCTCCGACTCGCGACTGCGCAAGCTGAGCTTCACCGGTTCGACCGCGGTCGGGGTATCCCTGCTCAAGCAGGCGGCTGACAACGTGCTGCGCACGTCGATGGAGCTGGGCGGCAACGCCCCCTTCCTGGTCTTCGAGGACGCCGACCTCGACAAGGCTGTGGAGGGTGCGATGATCGCCAAGTTCCGCAATATCGGGCAGGCATGCACCGCGGCCAACCGGTTTATCGTGCACGAGTCAGTCGCCGAGTCGTTTGCTGCGAAGCTCACCGAGCGAGTCAAGTCAATGAAGATTGGCCGCGGAACCGAAGACGGTGTCGGCATCGGCCCGCTCATCAACGACGGCGCCGTCGACAAGGCCGACGAGCTCGTGCAGGACGCCATCGCTCGGGGTGCGACCCTCGTGACCGGTGGCTCCCGGGTCGAGGGCGACGGCAGCTTCTACCAGCCGACGGTGCTCACCGAGGTGGTCGCGGGCAGCGACATCCTTCGCGAGGAGATCTTCGGACCGGTCGTGACCATCGTGCCCTTCACCGACGAGGCAGACGCAGTGGCCAAGGCCAACGACACCCAGTACGGTCTCGTGAGCTATGCCTTCACGCAGGATCTCGCTCGCGGCCTGCGGCTCGTTGACAGTCTCGACACGGGGATGATGGGGCTCAACGTCGGCGTCGTCTCCAACGCCGCGGCACCCTTCGGCGGCGTCAAGCAGTCGGGAATCGGCCGCGAGGGCGGCTCAGAGGGAATCGCAGAGTACCTCGACACCAAGTACGTGCTGGTGCCGTTCGCGTGAGTGATCTCGACGTCTTCGACGAGGAGGTGGATGTCGCACCGACTCGCTCCCGCGTGTGGATCATCCTCGGCTCTCTCGTCGCGATCGGGCTGGTCTTCGGGGGAATCGCTGCGTTCGCCGTGACGGGCGGAGTAAATGTCGGGCAGGTGCTCCTGCCCGCTCTGTTCCCCGGTGATCGCGTCGCGTCGACCGGAGCGGTTGAGGAGGCGGTCGGCATCGAGTTTCCCGATGGCGCTGTTTCACAGCAACCGATCGATGACAGCGCCTACGTCATCGGTCAGGTGCGGTTCGCCGGCGACTACGAGGACACGCTTGTTGCGACCGGCTACATCGAGCTCGCCGAGATTCCCGATCGCGAACTCAGCGTCTGGAACGGTGAACTTCTTGACCCGCGCTACTTCATGGCGGGTGACGGACGCACAGCACTCGCGGGCACTGTCGATGGCGCCTCGATCGTCACGTTCTACGCTGCGCACTGAGACTGGGGCACTGAGATGATCGTCGAGATCACCGACCTCGCCGACCCGAGGCTCGCCGATTACGCGCACCTCACCGACGTCGCGCTCAAGAAGTCGCGTGGATCCGAACACGGCCTCTACCTCGCCGAATCCCTCCTCGTGTTCGAGCGTGCCCTGCGCTCCGGACACGAGCCGCGCTCCGTGCTCGCCCTCGATGCATCCGTCGATGAGGTGCTCGCGCTCGTCGGTGAGCGTGACATCCCGATCTTCACCGGCCCGGGCGAGCTGCTCGAAGAGCTCACCGGCTACGTGCTGCACCGCGGCATCATCGCGTCGATGCACCGGCCCGCGCTGCCGTCGGTGTCCGACCTGCTCGCAACTGCCCGCCGGGTGGTCGTGCTCGAGAATGTTGCGGACCCGACGAACGTCGGCGCGATCTTCCGGTCGGTCGCTGCGATCGGCGCCGACGCGGTGCTCGTGACCGAGCGGTGTTCCGACCCGTTCTACCGCCGTGCCATCCGCGTCTCGATGGGAACCGTGCTGCAGGTGCCGTGGACGCGCGTGGGCGATTGGGCGTCGTTGAGAACTCAACTCGACGGCTTCCACATCGCGGCCCTCGCGCTGCGGGATGACTCGGTGTCGCTGCGCGAGTTCGCCGCGACCGCTCCGTCTCGGGTCGCCCTGGTGTTGGGCGCGGAGGGGGAGGGGCTCACGCCCGAAGCGCTGGAGGCCGCCGACACGATCGTGCGCATCCCGATGGCGCACGGCATCGACAGCCTCAACGTCGCGGCGACCGCGGCCGTGGCGATGTACGCGCTCGTGCCCTAGTTCCCAGAATCACCTTATATAAGTGTTTGGGAATTTTTTGCTTATAACTTATAGTTGGATATAACGTTATAAGTTATAATCGACCATGGCCTCGAAAATACCTCCCAGCCCCAGCGAAGGCATAAGCCTGCTCGCACGGGCCGATGTAAGAGTGCGTGTCGACGATGAACGACACATTTTTGTAACTCGTCGGATCGATTCCTCATGGAAACGGGCGCGAGTCCGAACCACCAGGCAGAGCCCTGGTTTTTGGGAGGTCGAGCGAGATTTGGCTAACGCCGGAACTGACTCGGTGCTGTACGTGGTTAGAGGTGCGAGTCCAACGCTGACTGAACTAGCGAGCTCGAATCACCGCATAATTATTGCGGACCTCGACGAGAACAGCGTCTTGCTAGACGGCGTAACAATCTTTACGACGGGTCACCAACTCGATGATGAGCTAGCCCAGAAAGCGCGCAGAGGGCGCGTGCCTTGGGCGAGGTATGCAATCGTTCGGAGCTTGACGCTGAGCCACCATCCGCAAACGCAAGTGCAACTCGCCGCTCTCTCAGGAGTCACACAAGCTGCCGTTTCTCAGGTGCTCAGCTATCTCGGCGAATATGTGGAACGCCGAGAGAGCGGCTGGCAGGCGAAAGACATCGGGCCTCTGTTCGATCTATTCATGGACGAATATCCCGGACCCGGTGGCTTGTCTAGTTACTGGCTTTCAACCTCGAGTCCTCGCGAGCAAGCAATTGAGGCGGGCAATCAGGCCGACCTTGTGGCAGGCGAAATATCGCACTTGATCTCGGGAGATGTCGCTGTAGACGAGATATCACCATGGCGAAGACCCACAAGAGCACTGGTTTACTTGCGAACTGGCCTAGAGCTCAAGAGGTTCGTTGAAGTGGACCCCATCGATGCGTCGCTGGAGCTCAGAGTTCCAGCGGACAAGACCATCTGGGCTACAGCTTCGATGTGGCAAAGAGCAGATACCCATAGGCCGTCTCACAGCTTGGTTGACCCGCTAATAGCATCCTGGGACTCGCTGCGAACGGGAGCTTCGGACAGCGAGCAAGCAATATTGCAGGTCAAGAGGGAGCTCATGGCGAGGAACGGGTGGGGTCGGTCGTGACTAGAACGATCAACCTAATTGCGACATCTCGGGCGGACGAGAACGCCTTCGCTTCGTTGGCCGACGTGACAGGGATCCTCGCGGAGGCTAATTACCGTGTCATTGGTGGGCACATGGTCAGCATCCTGTCAACGGCGTTTCCGACTGCGGCGCCGATTCGACGAACGTCCGATTCGGATGTTGGAGTCGACTCAGTAGAACTGGCAGCAATAGGCCTTGATGAACAGCTCACGCAAATGGGGTACGTTGCCACTGCCGGCAATCATTACGAGCGAGCCGGGCAGGCCGAGGGCAAAGTCGCTATAGATGTACTAGTTCAATCTGCAACCGCGGTTTTTGAGCCCATCTCGGTCGGCGAAAGAACGTACGATTCGGTCCCTGGCCTGCGCCTTGCGCTCGCTGCAGAGCCGATAGAGTTCCAGATCAGAGCCATGCTGTTGAACGAAGATGTGATGGAGTTTGGCGCCAAGCTGCCTAGCGTCGAGCACGCAATAGTGATCAAGGCTGCGGCGTTCCAATCGAGGCTCCAGGCCCGAGACCTCGAAGACATTTACGGGCTTCTTGAGATCGCCGGGGCGTACAGTCGAGACGAGATCGGAGGTTGGCGAATGGACGACCCGCCACTTCGCGGGTCGCGTCTTGATGCGGCTCGTTCACTTCTCGAAATAGCGAGAACTCATCGAACGTCCGCAATAATTCAGCGAGCAAACGTGCCAGCGGCTCGTTTAGCCGCCTTGATCAAACGTCTCGTATTCGAGGATTGAGATCACGAAAATATCGTCTTAGTTGCGCCACGCTTTGCGCCACGCGCCGCTGAACTTGTTCTGGATGTATCTGAAAACAGGTGAGTCGAAGCATCCCGGGTTATCACCTGAACCGCTACACCAGCAACTGGTGCTTCGCGAGTTCCTTGTAGAGCGGGGTCGACTTCACGAGCTCCGAGTGGGTTCCGACTCCGACGACCTTGCCGTGGTCGAGCACGACGATCTGGTCGGAGTCGACAACGGTCGACAACCGGTGCGCGATGACGATGAGGGTGCGGTTCTCGGCGACAGCGTCGATGGCCTCGCGGAGCATCTGCTCGTTGAGTCCGTCGAGCGACGAGGTCGACTCGTCGAGCAGCAGGATCGGGGGAGCCGCGAGCAGCGTGCGCGCGATCGCGAGCCGCTGCCTCTCGCCGCCCGACAGCATCACGCCGTCCTCGCCGACGGCGGCATCGAGGCCCAGCGGATTGCGATCGAGCACCTCGCCGAGGTTCACCGAGTGCAGCACGTCGATGCACTCTGCATCCGTCGCGGTCGGTGAGCCGAGGAGGAGGTTCTCGCGAATCGTGCCGGCGAGTACCGGGGCGTCCTGCTCGACATAACCGATCTGACTCCGCAGGTCTTCACGGTCCACGGCGCGCACGTCGACGCCACCGAGGCGCACGACTCCGGCGTTCGGGTCGTAGAAGCGCTCGATGAGGGCAAGGATGGTGCTCTTGCCCGCTCCCGACGGCCCGACCAAAGCGGTCCGTTGTCCGCGTGGGGCGCTGAAGGAGACACCACGCAGCACGGTGAGGTCGGTGGGGGCCTCGTCGGGCTCGACCGAGTCAGAGCGCAGCGCCACAGCCTCCTTCGGGTAGGTGAACTCGACGTTCTCGAAGGTGATCGCCGAGTCGTCCACTATCGCGGGCGAGGAGTCGGCGGCGAGACGGTCGTCGTCTTCGTTCTCCGAGGGCAGGCCGATGATCTCCTGGATGCGACCGAGCGCACCGAGAGCCTGGTTGACCGAGTTGATCGCACCGAAGGCCGAGGCGAGCGGCTGGATGAGGAGGAACAGGAACAGGATGAACGCGACGAGGTTTGCGACGGTGATCGCGTCGCTCGCGACCCGGTAGCCGCCGACTCCGAGCACCACGAGAAACGAGACCTGCAGCGCGATACCCGCGACCGGTACAACGAGAGCGGAGATCTTGGCGACCTGGATGCCCATGGTCCATGCGCCCTTGGCGTCCTTCTCGATCGCGGTGATCTCGCGCTCGGTGGCGTTCGCGGCACGAATTGTGCGGATGGCACTGATGGCACGCTCAACGGACGCGGCGAGGTCACCGACCTTCTCCTGTTGCTTGCGGCTGGCGACGCGGATACGACCGGACAGCGCAACTACCCCGACCACGGAGACCGCGATCACGAGCACGGTGAGGCCGAGCAGCACGGGGTCGATGAGCAACATCGCGATGAGCGCTCCGATAAAGAGGAGCACGCCGCCGACAGCGTCAACGAGGCCCTGGGTGATGACCGCGTAGAGCAGCGTGGTGTCCGCGCCGACCCTCGACACCAGGTCGCCGGTGCGACGCGTGTCGAATTCGCGAATGGGGAGCCGCAGCATCCGCCGCACCAGTTGGTAGCGCGCCGTGAGAACGACCGACGTGCCCATGCGCTGCAGCAGATAGTGCTGAAAACCGTTGACGAGTGCGGTGAGCACGACAAGACCGATGAGCGCCCAGACGATGACGCCGAGCCCGCCGCCGGCCTCGACGACGCTGATGACCTGGCTCACGAGGAGCGGCTGCACGAGGCTCGTCGCCGCTCCGACGATGCTCAGGATGACGACGACAACGAGCAGCTTCTTGTGCTCGAAGAGATAGGGGAGCAGCTGGCTGAAGCTCGCGCGCGGACCGTCGTCTTTGGTGGGACGACGGCGTGCGGATGTGACTGAACTCATGAGTTCAACGCTAGCCGCCGCGCGGGCCTGCAAACGCCCGCCAGCTACTCCCCTGAGAGTATTTCGCTGAGGGCGTCAGTTTGCCCCGGTGAACGGAGCGCCGACGCTGCACACGGTGTCGGTGTCGGTGAACTGCCAGCTCTCGTTCTCAGCGCCCAGCGAGAGGCCGAGGTCGGACACCGCGTAGGTGCACTCGCTCAGCGTGATGCCGACGTCTGCGGCGGTCTGCGACTGCACCTCGACAGTGCCGAACCCATAGAAGGTGTTGGCCCAGCGAGTGAAGTTGCCCGCCGCCGTCACCTCGTCGGTGTCACCCTGGATGCCGAGCACGACCGTGCCGTTGCCAGCCCCCGGCAGGTACTTGTCACGCAGGCAGAACGGCATCGCAATGTCGACGTTCTCGTCGTTCACCACCACTCCGTCGGGTGCGACAGCGTCATTGCCGGCAATCGGGAAGAGGTGAAAGACCTTGTCCTTCGGCCAGGCCGGCGTGCCGTCGACGGGCGTCGCGGTGATGTCGATCTTCGTGAAGCTCCACAGCTGCTCCTCGTAGACGCTGTTCTCGAGAGCGCCGTCGCAGGTCTGGGTCATGAGATCGGCGAGGGATGTACCCGCCGGGTCGTCCCACGCGAGCGACCTGTGCACGAGTGCGGTGAGTTCAAGGGCGGCTCCGTTGTCGGCCGTGGCTGTTGCGGAGATTTCGAGCAGGGCATCCTCGGGCAGCGGCTCCTCCGCCGGCGCGCTCGGCTCGGTGGTTGCCACGGGCGGCTCGGTGACCGGGGTCGGCGTGGGCGGGGTGCATCCACTCAGAATGAGCAGCGGGATGGCTGCGCTGGCGAGCAGAAGCGATGTGCGGATCTTCATGGTGAGTGTCCTCAAGAGGTAGGTGGCAGGGGCGGGATCAAAGTCGATTGCGCGCAACCGGGGCCTCTCAGCCCTGCGCGATGCCTCATTGTATGAGCGCGACTCACACGGCCAACAGAAGGGTGATTGCCTAGTTTCTGGGATTCATTGCTCACCTTTTCGAGAGTCGGTGGATGCGTCTAGGCTCGGTTAGGTGCCAGCTCCAGTGATCACAGCCTCCGCGCTGACCAAGAAATACAAGGACTTCGCCGCGGTTGACGGCATCTCGTTCGAGGTCGCCCCAGGAGAGTCCTTCGGCCTGCTCGGCCCCAACGGCGCAGGCAAGTCCACGACCATGCGCATGGTCGGCGCGGTCTCCACGCGCACGAGCGGCACCCTGTCGATTCTCGGACTCGACCCCGACGAGCACGGCCCCGAGATCCGGTCGCAGCTCGGCGTCGTGCCGCAGGCCGACAACCTCGACCAGGAGTTGCGCGTGCGCGACAACCTCATCGTCTACGGGCGCTACTTCGGCATCGCACGTTCGGTCATCGCGAAGAAGGCCGACGAACTGCTCGAGTTCGCCCAGCTCACCGACCGAGCGAAGGCCAAGGTCGATGATCTCTCTGGAGGCATGAAGCGCCGACTCACGATCGCCCGCGCACTCGTCAACGACCCCCGCATCCTGCTGCTGGATGAACCGACCACGGGTCTCGACCCGCAAGCGCGGCACATCCTGTGGGACCGCCTCTTCCGCCTCAAGGAGCAGGGGACCACACTCGTGCTCACCACCCACTACATGGACGAAGCCGAGCAGCTGTGCGACCGCCTCGTTGTTGTCGACAAGGGCACGATCATGGCGGAGGGATCACCCGCGTCCCTCATCCGCGACCACTCGAGCCGCGAGGTGCTCGAGGTGCGCTTCGGGTCCGACCGCAACGCGATAGTCGCCGAGCAGATCAGAAACGCGGGCGACCGTGTCGAGGTGCTACCTGACCGCATCCTCGTCTACAGCGCCAATGGCGAGGCCGAGCTGACCAAGATGACCGATGCCGGTCTCGAGCCGATCACCTCGCTCGTGCGTCGTTCGAGCCTTGAAGATGTGTTCCTGCGGCTCACCGGGCGGAGCCTGATCGAATGAGCAAGACTTCGGTTGTCGCGGGACCCGCCAATCAAAGGGCCCTCGCAGGCGGTCGCAAGCCGCGCCGCTGGGGCTCCTGGTACATCGCCGAGCACCGCATCCGCGGCCAGCGCTCCTACTACCAGACGATCATCGCGACGAGCATCGGCAATCCGCTCGTCTACCTGTTCGCTCTCGGGGTCGGGCTCGCCGCACTCGTTCCGCAGGGAATCCCGAACGGTGCGGGCACGATCAGCTACCTGGCCTTCGTCGCCCCGGCACTGCTGGCGACGGCCGCTGTGACAGTTGCGGCCGAGGAATCCACGTATCCCTTCATGATGGGGTTCAAGTGGAACCCGATCTTCTTCGCCATGAACGCCACCCCGCTCTCGGGTAACCAGGTCGCGAACGGCATGTTCATCGCGATCCTCGCACGCATCGTGCCGACCACACTCATCTACTTCGTCGTCATGCTGTTTTTCGGCGCGGTGCCGTCGGGCTGGGGAGTGCTCGGCATTGCGACGGCGAGCCTCACCGGCCTCGCGATCGCAACCGTCGTAGCGTCGTACACCTCGCGCATCGAAGAAGACAAAGGCCAGATGGCCATGATCATGCGCTTCGGTATCACGCCGATGTTCCTGTTCTCTGGCACCTTCTTTCCGCTCGAGTCGCTCCCGTGGTTCCTCCAGTGGATCGGCTGGATCTCACCGCTCTGGCACGGCACCCAGCTTGGTCGCGTCGCCGCATACGGTCTGGATGAACCGGCCTGGCTCATCGCCGTGCACATCGTCTACCTGCTCGCCCTGACGATTGTCGGGTGGGTCGCCACGCAGCGCGTCATCACGCGGAGGCTCAACAAATGACCGACCAACTCGTCTCCTCAATCGTGCCGCCCGTGCGCCAGGGCGGGCTGCTGAGCTCCCTTTACGCGGGCAACTCGCGCGCGGTCATCAGTCGTGGACTGCTCGCTACGCGCAGCACCAACTACCTCGTCGTACTCTCGGGCTTCTTCGAGCCAATCTTCTACCTGCTCTCGATGGGCCTGGGCCTCGGGGCTCTTGTCGGAACCGTGGCGACGACCACGGGACAGGAGGTGCCGTACGCGGCCTTCATCGCGCCGGCCCTGCTCGCGGTGTCGGCGATGAACGGCGCGATCTACGACTCGACCTGGAACGTCTTCTTCAAGATGAACTACTCGAAGCTCTACGAGGGGATGCTGTCGACCTCGCTGGGTCCGCTAGATGTGGCGTTCGGCGAGATACTCCTCGCACTATTGCGCGGCGCGCTCTATGCGGCCGGCTTCATGATCGTCATGCAGGTGCTCGGGCTCAACCTCGCGTGGACGGCTATCCTCGCTCTCCCCGCCGTGCTGCTCATCGCGTTCGGGTTCGCAAGTCTCGGGATGGCTATTACGAGCTACATGAAGACCTTCCAGCAGATGGACTGGATCGCCTTCGTCATGCTCCCGATGTTCATGTTCTCGGCGACCTTCTACCCGATCACCGTCTACCCGGAGCCGATCCAGTGGGTCGTGCAGGCGCTCCCGCTGTGGCACGGAATCGAGCTCGTGCGCGGCCTCACCACGGGAGCCCTGAGCGTCGCGATGCTCGGGCACGTGCTCTACTACGTCGTGATGATCGCGGTCGGGCTGGTCTTCACAACGAAGCGGCTCAAGGCGCTGTTCCTGGCTTAAACCATGAGCCCGTCTGACAACCACGAGTCCGAAAGTATTCGGTCGTGGCCGTCAAACGGGCTCATGGTCGGTGCGAGGACCTACTTCGCGTAATCCATGTCGCGCGTCTCCTTGCTGATGAAAAGCGCAACGAGGGTGATGACCGCGGCGGCGCTCAGGTAGAGCCCGACGAGCACGGGGCTGCCATCCGCGGCGGCGAGCAGGGCGAGAGCGATGGCCGGTGCCAGTGCTGCTCCGAGGATGCTGGCCACGTTGTAGCTGATCGCACTACCGGTGTAGCGCACGTTGGTCGGGAAGAGCTCGGGCAGCACCGAGCCCATGGGGCCGAACGTGAGCCCCATGAGCGTGAAGCCGAGGATCAGGAGCCCGAGAACCCCGGGGGTTCCCGCCGCGAACAGCGGAACGAAGAGCGCACCGAAGACGATGATCCCGATAGTTGTGAGGATGAGCGTCTTGCGGCGGCCGAAGCGCTCCGCAAGGGGGCCAGCGACGAGCGTGAAGATGCCGAAGAACACGCAACCGATGATCAGAAAGATCAGGAAGTCGTTGCGGGTGTAGCCGAGACCGGGAACGAACGCCGCGATCGCTGCATCCGTGAGCGGTGTGCCCTTCGCCTCGGCAGCGGCCTTCGCGGCCTCGAGCGAGCTCGCGGTCGTGCCGTAGCTGAGAGTGAACGCCGTCATCAGGTAGAACAGCACGTAGGTCGCGAGCATGATGAATGTGCCGAGAATGAGCGGGCGCCAGCTGGTCGTGAGAACGCGAGCGAGGGGAAGCTTGGCGACCTCACCGCGCTCCACGACACCGGTGAACGCCGGGGTCTCGACGAGCTTCAACCGCACGTAGAGTCCGATGATCACGAGCACCGCGCTTGCGATGAACGGCACGCGCCAGCCCCAGGCGAGGAACGCCTCGGGGTCGAGGTTGAGCGACAGGATCAAGAAGACGCCGTTGGCGATGATGAACCCGATGGGAGCACCGAGCTGCGGGAAGGTTCCGTAGATCGCGCGGCGGCCGGCCGGAGCGTTCTCCGTTGCGAGCAGTGCTGCGCCGCTCCATTCGCCGCCGAGGCCAACACCCTGCGCGAAGCGCATGGCCACGAGCAGGGCTGGGGCCGCGAGCTCCCAGCCGGGCGTGATCGCGGTCGGCAGGATGCCGATGATGAAGGTCGCGATACCCATCGTCAGAAGGGACGCGACGAGCGTGCCCTTGCGGCCGATGCGGTCACCGAAGTGTCCGAACAGGATCGATCCGATCGGGCGCGCGATGAACGCGACACCGAACGCGGCGAACGAGGCGAGCTGAGCGGCTACAGCGTTGTCGTTCGGAAAGAACAGGATCGGAAAAACGAGCACCGCGGCCGTTGCATAGACATAGAAGTCGTAGAACTCGATCGAGGTGCCGATGAGGCTCGCGAGAATGACGCGCGAGCGGGGATTGACGGGGGTGGTGGGTGTGGCGGTCGCTGAAGCAGCAGACATGAAAGTGGGCTCCGAAAAAGGCGTGAGTGGATGTGACGGTCCGAGATGTGCGTCGGTAATCCGTCGGGTGCCCACACTCTGGTGTGGGTCGCTCAAGGATGTGGCCCGCTTGTGGCGAACACTCAACCCTACGCCTGTTGGATAAACGCCGCTCTACGCGCGGATTCCCCGCAGGACGAGCGCGGTAGCGAGTGCTGCCTCGGCGGCCTCTGCTCCCTTGTCCTCCTGGGAGCCGGGAAGGCCGGCACGGTCGATACCCTGCTTCTCGTCATCGAGGGTCAGCACGCCGAAGCCCACGGGCTTGCCGGTCTCGATGGCAACCTGGGTGAGGCCGCTCGTCGCTGCATCCGACACAAATTCGAAGTGCGGGGTGCCGCCACGGATGATCACACCGAGCGCGACAACCGCGTCGGCCCCACCGAGCAATGCCGCCTTCGCGACAACCGGGAGCTCGAAGCTGCCGGGAACGCGCACCTCGGTCACGTCGGCTCCGCTCGCCGCCAACACACGGTGTGCACCCGCGAGGAGTCCTTCGGAGATCTCGGTGTGCCACTGGCCCGCCACGATCGTGATCTTGAGGCCGGTGCCGTCAACGGTGATTTCAGGTGCTCCTGCGCCGCTCATGCGACACTTCCTTTCTGGTTCGACAAGACTGCCTCGTCGAGGGTTTGGTTGTCGGGGAGAATGTGCCCCATGAGGTCGCGCTTGGCTTCGAGGTAGCCCTCATTGAAGGTTCCGACGCCCACGACGAGAGGCACCTGCTCGAGCACGGTGATTCCGCGATCGCCGAGCTGGCGGAGCTTGTCGGGGTTGTTGGTGATGACGCGCACCTCGGAGATTCCGAGATCGTCGAGGATGGCCACTGCTGCCCCGTAGTCGCGTCCATCGGCAGGGAATCCCAGCTGGATGTTGGCCTCGAGGGTGTCGAGTCCGTCTTCCTGCAGGCGGTAGGCCTTGAGCTTGTTGATGAGTCCGATGCCGCGACCCTCGTGGCCGCGCATGTAGATGACCACGCCGCCCTCCCGCTCGATCTGCTGTAGCGCGGCGTCAAGCTGTGGGCCGCACTCGCACTTGAGCGATCCGAGCACCTCGCCCGTGAGGCACTCCGAGTGCACGCGCACGAGAGTGCCGTTCTTCGGGTCGCCGTGGATCAGGGCCAGGTGGTCGGCGCCCGTCATCCGGTCGCGGTACGCGCGGATGCGGAAGGTGCCGTGCTCGGTCGGAACATTCGTCTCGACCTCGAAGATCACGCGGCTGGTCTCGGGGATCTCGACAGCGAGCGGGACATCCGTGTCGCAGTGCGTCTCCTGGAGAAACTCGATGAGTTCCTCGATCGTGATCACGGGAACGTTCTCGCGCTCGCCGAGGGCGATGAGGCCGGGGAGGCGCATCATCTCGCCGTCGTCGCCGACGATCTCCGAGATCGCTCCGACCGGGATCAGGCCCGCGAGCTTGAGCAGGTCGATGGTCGCCTCGGTGTGACCGGCGCGAGTGCGAACGCCGCCGTCCTGCGCGCGCAGCGGCATGATGTGGCCGGGGCGGTGGAGGTCGCTCGGGGTGGAGTCGAGACCCGCGAGCACCCTCAGGGTGTGCGCGCGGTCGCTCGCGCTGATGCCGGTCGTGACGCCGGTCGCTGCATCCACGCTCACCGTGTAGTTGGTTCCGCGAGCGTCTTCGTTGTTGAGCACCATGACGGGCAGCTCGAGACGGTCGGCAATCTCGTGCGTCATCGGCGCGCAGATGAAGCCGGAGGTGTTGCGCACCATCCAGCTCATCCACTCCTGGCTCGCGAATTGGGCGGCGATGATGACGTCGCCCTCATTCTCGCGACTCTCGTCGTCGACGACGATGATCGGCTTGCCCGCGCGGAGTGCGTCGAGGGCGGTGGGTATCGTGGCGAGGCTCACTTGGCGCTCATTTCGGTCATGCGTGCCACGTGGCGCGCGAGAATGTCGGTTTCGATGTTGACGGCGTCGCCTACCTGCAGGGCGCCGAGAGTTGTTGCGGTGAGGGTCTCCGGGATCAGCGACACCTCGAACCAGTCGTCGCCGACGTTGCTCACAGTGAGCGAGACGCCATCGACCGCGATCGAGCCCTTGCGGGCCACGAGCGGCGCGTTCTCGGCGTCGAGGCTGAATCGCAGCACCCGCCAGGCGCTTCCCGGCTCAATACTCAGAAGAGTGGATGTCCCGTCGATGTGCCCCTGCACGATGTGGCCGCCGAGGCGGTCGCCGACCTGAGCCGCGCGCTCGATGTTGACGTTCTTCTTGAGCGACGCTGCGCTCAACGTGCTCATGGAGATCGTCATGGCCATCACGTCGGCCGTGAACCAGTCGTCGCCCTGGTCGACGACGGTGAGGCACACGCCGCTCACGCTGATCGAGTCGCCGTGTCTGGCGTCGGAGACGGCGAGCGGAGCGTGCACCGTGATGCGCGCGGCATCTCCGTTGTCGACCCACGAGGTGACCTCGCCCAGTTCTTCGATGATTCCGGTGAACATTACTTTTCTCCAACCGGCCGAGCGACAACGAGGATGTCTTCCCCGAGTCGTTCGACAGACGTAATCGTGAGGCGGCCGAGATCGGCCATCGTTGCGACTCCCACGTCGGTCGTCGCAGTCTTCGACCCGCCGATGACGACGGGTGCGAGGTAGACGAGGTATTCGTCCGCGTAGCCGGCCGCGATGAACGCGCTCGCTACGGTCGGTCCACCCTCGACGAAGACGTGACGGATGTCCCGTGCCCAGAGCGCTTTCAGGATCGTGTCGAGGTCGCGGGTGCCGGTGATGATCGAACCCGCAGGATGCTTCTCGATCGCAGAACCCGCGGGGATCGCACGCTCGCCCACGACCACCGGGATCGGCTGGTGCTCCAGCAGCTCGCCGCCATCCCCGCGAGCGGTGAGGCTCGGGTTGTCGGCGAGCACGGTTCCGGTGCCCACCACGATGGCGTCGGCCTTCGCGCGCTGCTCATGAACGTGCTGGCGCGACGCAGTTCCGGTGATCCACTGGCTCGTGCCATCCTCAGCGGCGGTGCGGCCGTCGAGGCTCGACGCCCACTTCACCGTGACAAACGGGCGACCCAGTCGCGCGGCGGTGAGCCACGGTCGGATGAACTCCTCGACCTCGGGCGCGAGCACCCCGCTCTCGACGATCACACCGGCGTCGCGCAGGCGCTGGGCGCCACCGCTCGAGTCTGCGCCGGGATCGGACACCGCGTAGACGACCCTCGCGATGCCCGCTTCGAGCAGCGCAACGGAGCACGGCCCCGTACGCCCCGTGTGGTTGCACGGCTCGAGGGTCACGATGGCGGTGAGGCCCGTCGCATCCGTCACCTTCGACAGGGCGTCGACCTCGGCGTGCGGCGTACCCGCACCCCGGTGCCAGCCTTCGGCGACGATCTCGCCCGCGTCGTTGATGAGCACGCAACCGACCTGCGGGTTGACACCCCAGGCAGGACCGTGTGCGGCGAGGGACAGCGCGTGGCGCATGCCGTTCTCGATCGATGTCATCCGGATTCCTGGTCTTCTTCTGAAGACGGACTCCGGGAGTTCAGCGGTCGCCGAACCTTTCGGGCGCATTACTCGCCCGCGTGCTTCCTCTCATCCGGACTGAGAGGCCTTGCGACCTCATTACCGTCGGTGCTGGAATTCCACCAGCTCAACCGATCCCAGTTCTCACTGGTCACGGGTCGCGGACTATAACCGCCGGTTCGGATTCTCACCGACCCCGGAGCACGTTCTTGCTTGTACGAGTGTATCTAACGCGTCCGCGGGCAGGATATTCCCGCGTAACACGCCACCATGATGCCGTTTGATGACCGTGAGGCCGTCGGGGGCGCGTCCTGGTCATCAAACGAGGTCATGGCGGCGTCAGAGCAGCGCGGGCACCTCGTCGAGCGAGTGGATGACGCGCACCCCGGCGCGAGCGGCCCGCTCAAGTTCGGCATCCGTCGCGTGGGCCGCGCGGTCCAGCCACACGCCGAGCATCCCGGCAGCTGCGGAGCCCAGCGCGTCGGTCTCGAACCGGTCGCCGACGTAGGCGCACTCCGACACCGCGACGCCGGCCTGTGCCGCGGCCAGCGCGAAGATGCGCGGGTCGGGCTTGGTGAAGCCGACACCGCCCGAGGCCACCACGAGGTCGAAGTGCAGCCCCACCTGGTCGAGCTTGCGCTGCTGAAAGGCGGGCTCGCCGTTGGTGATGATGCCGAGAACGTAACCGTCGAGCACGGAGAGCAACGGCAGCGTGTCGTCGTGCAGGTGCCACGCTTCGCGGTACCGCTCGAAGTACTCGTCGAACCACGGTCCGGGTGCGTCGAGGGTGATTCCGTGCGCCGCGGCGAAGTCCCGGGCGCGTGCGCGGCGCTGGCCCTCGAAGTCCAGCCGGCCCGCGAGGTAGGAGTGGTAGTGCTCCTCCTCGAGCGCGTGCCAGAGGGTGATGGCCGTGGCGTCATCCACTGCCTCGAAGCCGCCGATCGCGCGGATGTGACCGACGATTCCCCGAGCGACCGAAGCCCGGTGCGCGAAGAGGGTGTCGTCGAGGTCGAAGAAGACGGCGCGGATCACTACAGCGGCCACCCGTCGGTCTCGACCCGGTCGTCGGAAACCAGCAACGTCGCCGCCCACGAGTTGACGCGCTTGTCGCGATGCACGAGCGCGCCGCGCGAGACGCCCTCGTACCGGAATCCATTGCGTCGGGCCACGATAGCGGACGCCCAGTTGCCCGCAACAGCCTGCCAGTGCAGGCGTGACAGCCCGAGTCCCTGCTCGTCGAAGGCGTACTCGATAAGCGTCTGCAGGGCCTCCGTCATGATGCCCTGGCCACGGTGCGGCTTGCCGAGCCAGAAGCCGACCTCGGCGGAGCCGAGCGGCTTGTAGCGCAGCTCGATGGCCCCGAGGAGTGGGCCGCCGGGCGACAGGCGGATGGCCCAGACGGCGAACGCTGTTCCCGCACTCGCGACGTAGGGCCCCGTGAAGAACTCAGCGTCCGAGCGAGAGTACGGCGAGGGCAGCGGAACCCAGCGCTGCAGTTCCTCATCGACGCAGTACTCGCGCACCCGATCGGTGTCCGACGGAACGACCGCATCCAGGTGCAGTCGTGACGAGCGGATCGTGGGTGACGTCATGCGCGCGGCAGGAACCCGATGCGGTCGTACGCCTTGGCGAGCGTGGCGTCAGCAATAGACGCAGCTCGATCCGCGTTGTCCGCGAGAATCCGGTCGAGCTCTGCGCGATCGTCGAGCAACTCGAGCGCACGGTCACGGATCGGTGCGAACGTCTCGACGACCACTTCTGCGAGGCCCTTCTTGAATGCGCCGTAGCCGCCGGTGCCGTACTCGGTCTCCAACGATGAGATGGAGCGCCCGGTGAGCGAGGAGAAGATGGTGAGGAGGTTCGAGATTCCGGGCTTCTCGGCCACGTCGAAACGCACCGACCCTTCACTGTCGGTCGTGGCGCCCATGATCTTCTTCGCGCTCTTCGAGGGGTCTTCCAGCATCCAGACGACGCCCTTGTCGACCGACGATGACTTGCTCATCTTGTTGGTCGGCTCCTGCAGGTCGTAGATCTTCGCAGTTTCCTTCTGAATTGCAGCGGTCGGCTCGACGAAGGTGTCGCCGAAGCGCGTGTTGAAGCGATTGGCGAGGTCGCGCGTGAGCTCGATGTGCTGCCGCTGGTCCTCACCGACCGGCACGACCTGCGCGTCATAGAGGAGGATGTCGGCGGCCTGCAGCACCGGGTAGGTGAAGAGTCCGACGTTGGTGCCGTCGGCGCCCTGCTTGGCGGACTTGTCCTTGAACTGGATCATGCGGCTGGCCTCGCCGAAACCGGTGATCGTGTTGAGCACCCAGGCGAGCTGGGCGTGCGCCTGCACGTGCGACTGCACGAACAGGATGGATTCAGCGGGGTCGATCCCCGCCGCGATGTACTGCGCGGCGGTGCGACGCGTGGCTTCCCGCAGCTGCGCCGGGTCCTGCGGAATCGTGATCGCGTGCAGGTCGACGACGCAGAAGACGGCGTCGTGCGTGCGCTGCAGCTCTTTCCACTGAAGGAGTGCCCCAATGTAGTTGCCGATCTGGAGGGAGTCGGCGGATGGCTGCATTCCGGAGAAGAGACGGGGCTTGGTGCTCATGCTCCAAGTGTGTCAGACGCGCAGGGCTCGCTGAGGCTTTCGAAGCGTGCCGACGAGGGCGATCGCGAATCGAAATCGGGTTTCGATACAGGCGCTGGAGCGCCTTACTCAACCAGCGAGAGACCTACGGCAGCTCGTAGTCCACGACGACGGGGGAGTGGTCGCTCCAGCGCTTGTCCCACGCGTCGGCCTTGTCGACCGTGTAGTGCTTCACGGTTGCCGCGAGCTGCGGGGAGGCCATGTGGTAGTCGATGCGCCATCCGCTGTCGTTGTCGAAAGCCTGCCCGCGCTGCGACCACCAGGTGTAGGGGCCGGCGACCTCGCCCGCCCACTGGCGGCCGACATCGACCCAGCCGTGGCCGGTGCCGGTGGAACCGTCGACGCCCGTGACAGACGAGCCGAGCTCGCCGAAGAAACGATCGAAGTAGGCGCGTTCGCGTGGGAGGAAGCCGGCACTCGTGCGGTTGCCTCGCCAGTTCTTGATGTCGAGTTCGCGGTGGCCGACGTTGAGGTCTCCGACGATGAGGGCGAGCGGGGAGTGAGCGACGAGGTCGGGGAGGCGGGACTCCATGGCGTCGAGGAACTTCCACTTCTCGTCTTGCTTGGGGGTGTCAACGACACCCGAGTGCACGTAGGTGGAGACGACAGTGATGACCGAGTTGCCGACCTCGTAGTCCGCTTCGAGCCAGCGCCCGGCGCTGTCGAAATCCTCAGCGCCGAGCTCGACGCGGTGGATCGACGCCTTGTTTCGCGATGCGAGGGCGACTCCCGCGCGGCCCTTCGCGGTAGCGGCGTCGTGCAGGATGTCCCACTCCGGCCCGAGCAGGTCTTCGAGGATCTCGGTCGTGGCCCGCACCTCCTGCAGGGCGAGGATGTCGACGTTGCGGGCGGCAAGCCACTCGCCCATGCCCTTCTTGTACGCGGCGCGCACTCCGTTGACGTTGACAGTGGCAATGCGAACACTCGTGGTCATGAGCAAATCCTAACGAGGGGTTGTGACACCGCAGCCTCGATGCAACCCTTGAATGACAGGCCCACCAGACGGATTCCTTCCGTATACCCGGCGCCGGTGCGGCTCTTTCTCGAAAGGCCCACAATGCCCACGACCCTGGCCCGATCTACCGCCGCCGTGCTCCTCGCACTGGCCTTCGTCGCAGGCTCGACGACGGTCGCCCACGCCGATGACCGCGTGGGCACGAACCAGTTGTATCCCAATGGATGCAACTCGCTCTGCCTCTACACGAACCCGTGGTGGGCGGGGTCGCAGGTCGACTACACGCAGAGCGCGTCGAGCTACGGCACGACTCTCAACAACAAGGTGAGCGCCTACTTCAACAACACCGACTGCGCCGTCGACTTCTACTCCAAGGCCAACTACGCCGGAACGAAGACCACTGTTGCCGCCGGTTCGATGTCGTACTGGATCTCATCGTCGACCGACGACACCTGGTCGAGCCACCGACTGCGCTGCTAGTCGCGCCCGAACACCCGCTCGAAGAATCCGCGGCGCGGTTGCGCGGCGAGTTCGGCGAGCACCTCTGCACGGATGCGCTCCTCCTCGGCCTGCTGCTGCCTGATGCGTTCTGCCTCGAGTTTCGGGTCGGCGACGATTCCGCGATCCGCCATGCCGACAGCGATCCACGCTGCCGCGATGAGGATCACCTGGCAGATGAAGTTGAACCAGATGAGGAGTCCGACGATCACGGCGAACGATGCGAGCAGCGGGTTGCTCGATGCGCCGCCGAGCAGGGACGAACCGAGAGCCTTGAGCACCCCGAGCGCCGCAGCTCCGATGAGTGAGCCTCCGAGCAACCGTCGCGGCGGAATCGGGACGCCCGAGACGAGTCGGTAGAACAGCGCGAGCACGACCGTGTCGAGCAGGAAGACCAGGAACAGTCCCGCGGCCCGCCCGGCGATGGTGGCGAAAGTGGATG
>Ga0247813_10001047_pt1 | contig 22105 bp, 17 predicted proteins | sample UWRJL169409C1_FD_180719 | JGI IMG/M metagenome (GOLD analysis project Ga0247813, IMG submission 180719) | Plant litter microbial communities from Arlington Agricultural Research Station in Wisconsin, United States - UWRJ-L169-409C-1 | ecosystem: Environmental > Terrestrial > Plant litter >...
GGTTGGAGTTGGATGCGGCGGAGATCCCGCGCGGCTGGCAGCGGGTGGACTGGCCGGTGGTGCCGGTGGCGTTGCAGGACCGCGGAGATCGCAGCGTGCCCGCGCTGGCGTTCCGCGTGGCCGAGCCGGAGAAGCCGCTGGCGGTGGTGGTGCGCCGCCATGACGTGGCCGATGCGTTGAAGTTGCGCGTGACGCAAGGCGCGCTGACGACGGTGTTTTCGCCGTCGGGACCGTCGCTCACGGCGGCGGAGCTGCGCGTCGAGGTGGTTGAGAAGAGCACGTTGCGCGTGCGGCTACCGGAAGGCGCGAAGCTGTTCAACACGCTGGTGAACGGCGAGAGCGTCGCGGTGGTGCGCGAAGGCGACGAGTATCTGTTCCATGTCGCGCCGGGCACGGCGGCGGAGCGCATCGCGATGGTGCGCATCGTGTATGCGGTGACCAAGGACCGCGACGGGCGCATCGGGTTGCGCGGACCGGGGTTGAACGTGCCGCTGGAAAACGTGACGTGGCGCGTGGCGGTGCCGCAGGGGTATTCGCTGGATGGTTACGCGGGCGGACTGCAGCTGCGCGAGGAGGAGATGGCCGGGAGTTTCGGGCTGGGCGATTACCAGTCGCTGGTCGTGTCGAAGCGCGCGGAGAAGGTGCAGGCAGCGAACACGTTCATCCTGCAGGCGAATAGTTTTATGGCGAAAGGGGATCAGCAGCAGGCGGGCGAGGCGCTCAACCGGGCGTTTAACACCAATGTGCTCGACCAGGCGACGAACGAGGACGCCCGCGTGCAGTTGCGCGCGCTCAAGACGCAGCAGGCCGTGCTCGGTTTGAACACGCGCCGGCAGAAGCTGTATCTGGATAACAGCGGCGCGAGTTCGACGAAGAACGCGCAGTTGGAGGAAGCGGCGAACCAGAATCCGTTCCTGCAAGGCCGCATGAACTACGATCCGCGGCAGGCCGACCAGTTGCTCATGGGCAACACGGCGGATGAAAACACGGCGTTGCGCGGCATCGCGGGACGCATCGTGGACCAGCAACTCGCGGTGGAGCCGGCGCCGGGGGCGATCGATGTGACGCTGCCGGAAAAGGGCCAGGTGCTGACGTTCACGCGCAGCCTGCAGGTGGACGGCAGCGCGCCGCTGGAGCTGCAACTCGACATCGCCCCCGCCCGCCGGACGGGCGCGGGGTTTGGTGCCGGAGTGCTGGCGGTGGTCGCCGCGCTGGTCGCCTGGGCCGGCCGGAAGCGCCGGGTGGCCGTGTGAGGCGACGTAAGTGAGAGGCGAGTTGAGTGAGGGTCGGATAAAACAAAACCCCGGTCGTTAAGACCGGGGTTTTTTGTTAGAGGATCAGGTTTACGGTGTTCGAGTGAGCGCGAGTGGGAAGGTGGATCACCACAGGCGTTTTTTCGCGAAGGCGTGTCCGGAGCCTGATTTGAGGTAGCTCTCGAAAGCGAGGGCTTGGGATTTGCTGGAGAATGCGAGGTAAGTCTCAAGGCGCCACGGTTTATAAAGTGCGGTGCTCACGTTTTTGCCCGCATTATGATCCTTCAGGCGCTGGCGAAGATCATCAGTATAGCCGGTGTATTTTTTACCAGGGCACGCGATGCTCTCGATCAGATAAACGTAGTGCATGGGCATGGGGTAAGTGTGCTAAAGCTACGTCACACAAATAATAAGAAAAGCCCGGTTTCGCGCTGCGGGTTGTTCCAGCCCTGCTTCGCTAAAGCTTCGCAGGGCATCCTTCGCCAAAACTGCCATCGATAAAACCAGCGACTCCGTAGGATGGCCGTGCCATCCGAAGCCGCTCGGGGCGAAGGATGGCGGAGAGGGAGGGATTCGAACCCTCGGTAGGTTTCCCTACACACGCTTTCCAAGCGAGCGCATTCGACCACTCTGCCACCTCTCCGTTAGATGATCATCCAGACCTCGAAAAGAGGGCCGTCTGCTGGGCGAAGGGCAGAACAAGACCGTTCATTTCGCGCGGGTCAATGGCGAAAATGTTATCTTCGGCGCGTTCTTTGCTCATACCCGACGCCTTTCCGAAATGCGTCTTGCGCGACCTCGCTCCGATGCTACGGTTCGGCGTTTTACGACCTTTAACCGCGACCAACGACCATGGTTTCCGCTAACAACGAACTGGCTTACAACACGAAGATCGAGGGTGACATAGTTGTCACTCGCGCCGATGCCGTGATCAACTGGCTGCGCAGTTCCTCCGTCTGGCCCATGCCCATGGGCCTCGCCTGCTGCGCCATCGAACTGATGGGCGTCGCCGCCTCCCGCTTCGACATCGCCCGCTTCGGCGCCGAGGTGTTCCGCTTCTCCCCGCGCCAGGCCGATTGCATGATCGTCGCCGGCACAGTGACTTACAAAATGGCCCCGCACGTCCGCCGCATCTATGACCAGATGGCCGAGCCGAAGTGGGTCATCGCCATGGGCGCCTGCGCCAGCTCGGGCGGCATGTATCGCAGCTACGCCACGCTTCAGGGCGTCGATCAGATCGTCCCCGTTGACGTCTATATCAGCGGCTGTCCTCCGCGTCCCGAGGCCCTCCTCGACGCTTTGATCAAACTTCAGTCCAAGATCAAAAAAGAGCCGTCCGCCAACACGCTGCTCAAGTCGGCCTGATCCCGCCGGCTCCCTCCATCACCGCGTTTTCGCCTCGTCTCCCGCTTTAACCAATGACCGCGCCCGCCGACGTCACCGTTGCCCTTCAGGACAAATTTCCCGCCGCCACCCTGCGCCCTTCCGGCGATCATCCGGCCCTCAACCTGCCCGTCGCCGAGACGGTGGCCGCCCTTAAATACCTGCGCGACGAGTTCGCCTACGATTTCCTCGTGGACGTGACCGCCATCGACAACGGCGTCGACGCCTCCCCGCGCTTCACCGTGGTCTGGCACGTGTATTCGACGACCGGACACGGTTACGTGCGCATCGCCGCCGACTGCGCCAACGACGAAAATCCCGTCGCCCCGACCGTTTCGCACATCTGGCCCACCGCCAACTGGCACGAGCGCGAGACCTACGATCTCCTCGGCGTTAAGTTCGAGAATCACCCCGACCTCCGCCGCATCCTCATGTGGGACGGCTATCCTTACCACCCGTTGCGCAAGGATTTCCCGCTGGCCGGCATCCAGACGCCGTTGCCCGACCTCGAAGTCGCCGACCTCACCAAGGCCTCCGTCAAACCCGCGCCGATGATGGGCGGACCGTTCGTCGCCTCGCCCGGTGAGATGAACATGACCGACGCCGAGCCTCGCGCCAAAGACGAGAGCTGGACCGAGCGCCGCGAAAAGCCGGCCTCCGAATAACCCAGCCGCCTGACCCTCGCACCGACCCGAGACCCGACCTTAGATAAAAATTTCCGATGGCCACCGAATACGCCTTCCCCGACAACGCCGCCAAGACCGCCGACGCGGCCGCTCAGGAATTCCAGACCGAGAAGATGTCCCTCGCGATGGGACCTTCCCATCCGTCCACCCACGGCGTGCTCCGTCTCCAACTCGAGCTCGACGGCGAGATGGTGACCGCCTGCGATCCGATCCTCGGCTACCTGCACCGCGGCGACGAAAAGATCGCCGAGAACATGACCTACAACCAGTTCGTGCCTTACACGGACCGGTTGGACTACCTCGCGCCACTGGCCAACAACGTCGCCTACGCCATCGCGGTTGAAAAACTCGCCAACCTCAAGGTGCCCGCCCGCTGCGAAGCGATCCGCGTCATCTGCTGCGAACTCGCCCGCATCTCCGCCCACTTGCTCGGTCTCGGCGCCTACGGCATCGATGTCGGCGCGTGGTCGGTGTTCCTCTATTCGTTCGAGGAGCGCGAAAAGCTCTACAAGCTCTTCGAAGAGCTCACCGGCGCCCGCTTCACGACCAGTTACACCCGCATCGGCGGCGTCGCTCGCGACGTGCCCGAGGGTTGGAATGACCGCGTCGGCAAGTTCTGCGACCAGTTCCTCCCGATTCTCGAAGAGATCCTCACGCTCCTCACGCGAAACAAGATCTTCACCGACCGCACCCAGGGTGTCGGCGTCATCTCGAAGGAAGACGCGATCGGCTACGGCCTCACCGGCCCCAACCTGCGCGGTTCCGGCGTGGCGTTCGACCTCCGCAAGGACAAGCCCTACTCCGGTTACGAGCAGTATGAGTTCGACGTCCCCGTCGGCACCACCGGCGACTGCTACGACCGCTACCTCTGCCGCGGCGAAGAAATGCGCCAGTCCGTGCGCATCGTCCGCCAGGTGCTGAAAAACTTCCCCTCCGGCTCCTTCTACGCCGAGGACGCGAAGAAGATTTTCGCCCCCCGCAAGGACAAGGTCCTCACGTCGATGGAGGAGTTGATCAACAACTTCATGATCACGACCGAAGGCCCGCAGATGCCCGCCGGCGAAGTCTATTTCGAAGCCGAAAACCCGAAGGGCGCGCTCGGTTTCTTCATCGTGAGCAAGGGCGGCGGCGTTCCTTACCGCATGAAGATCCGCAGCCCCAGCTTCTGCAATCTCTCCATCCTCCCCAAGGTCTGCCAAGGCAACCTGGTCTCCGACGTCGTCTCCATCCTCGGGTCCCTCGACTTCGTGATGGGCGAGTGCGACCGGTGATTTCAAACCCGAGTAGCCACAAAAAGCACAAATCACACAAAAATCAGAACCCGGCCGTCCCCTCGGTTTTGCGCCTTCTGTGTCTTTTGTGGCCAATCTTCTCCTTCTTTAGCCTAGATGAATCTCAAGCCCGAAACCTTCCAGCGTATCGACGAAGTCATTACGCACTACCCGGTGAAGCGCAGCGCCACGCTGCCGCTCCTGCACCTCATCCAAGAGGACGCCGGCCACATCTCCGACGAGGCGATCACCTGGATCGCAACCAAGCTGGAGCTCCAGCCCATCAACGTGCTTGAGGTCGTCACGTTCTACCCGATGTTCCGCCGCGCGCCCATCGGCCGCCGCCACATCAAGGTCTGCCGCACCCTGTCCTGCGCCCTCAGCGGCGGCTACAAGACCTGCGAAGCCTTCGAGAAAGAGTTCTCCACCCACCGCGGCGAGATCTCGCCCGACGGCGAAGTCACCGTCGAGTTCGTCGAGTGCCTCGCGTCCTGCGGCACCGCGCCCGTCGTCCTCATCGACGAAACGCTCCACACCAAGGTCGATGTGACCAAGGCCAAGCAGCTCTCCGACCAGATCAAGGCCGAAGCCCGTGCCCGGAAATCATAAATCGTAAATCGTTAATCGTAAATTTCCCCGCCATGCCTGCTCCTGCTCAAAACCGCATCATTTTCCAGCACATCGACGAGCCCGGTTACTCGAACGACATCGAGTGCTACCTCCGCAACGGCGGCTACGAAGTCCTCAAAAAGTCCGTCGGCCGCAAGCCCGAGGAGCTCATCGACGAGGTCAAAAAATCCGGCCTGCGCGGACGCGGCGGCGCCGGTTTCCCCTGCGGCGTGAAGTGGGGTCTCGTTGACCGCAAGAGCGGCAAGCCGATCTACCTCATCGTCAACGCCGACGAGTCCGAGCCCGGCACCTTCAAAGACCGATACATCATGCACCAGGATCCGCACCAGCTGATCGAGGGCACGATCATCAGCTGTTTCGCGAACAACGTGAAGCAGGCCTACATCTACATCCGTGGCGAGATGCCTGAAGGCGCCCGCATCCTCGAAAAAGCCATCGCCGAAGCCCGTGCGAAAAACTTCGTCGGCCCGAACATCCTCGGCACCGGTTACTCCTGCGAAATCTACGTTCACCGCGGCGCCGGTGCCTACATCTGCGGCGAAGAAACCGGTCTGATCGAGTCGCTCGAAGGCAAGCGCGCCAACCCGCGCATCAAGCCCCCGTATTTCCCCGCCGTCCTCGGCCTCTACCAGTGCCCGACGATCGTGAACAACGTCGAGACGCTCTGCCAGGTGAAGTATATCTGTGACGTCGGCGGCGAGGCCTACGCCAAGATCGGCACGCCCGGCAACACCGGCACGCGTATCTTCTGCGTCTCCGGCCACGTCCAGCGCCCCGGCTACTACGAGTTCCCTGCCGGCACCATCACGATGGGCCAGTTGCTCAACGACGTCTGCGGCGGACCGCTGCCCGGCCGCACCTTCAAGGCCGTCATCCCCGGCGGTTCCTCGGCGAAAGTTCTCAAGTTCGGCGAACGCTACAAGGGCAAGCGCAAGGTCGGTCCGGATATGGTCGATTACGATTGGGGCGTGGAAGACGTTCCCATGGATTTCGATTCGCTCGCGATGATCGGCTCGATGGGCGGCTCCGGCGGCGTGATCGTCATGGACGACACCGTCAACATGGTCGAAGCCCTCGCGAACATTAACGCGTTCTACTCCCACGAATCCTGCGGCCAGTGCACGCCCTGCCGCGAAGGCTCGCTGTGGATGAAAAAAATCTCCTCCCGCATGGTTCACGGCGACGCCCGTCCGCAAGACGGCGCGCTGTTGAAGAGCGTGGCCGACCAGATTCCCGGCCGCACGATCTGCGCCTTCGGCGAAGCCTGCTCCTGGCCGACCCAGAGCTTTACCATCAAGTTCAAAGACGAGTTCGACGCCTATTCCGAGGTGAAGAAAACCCTCCCCGCCGACCGCACTGTTCTCGTCTGATAATTCATCACCACGAAAAACACGAAACACACGAAAACCAAACCACGCTCTCTAGCTGAAATGCTCGATTCCGACTTTCGTGTATTTCGTGTGTTTCGTGGTTAAAAAATCCTTCTCGCAATGATCCAGCCCGCCAAACCCGACCTCGTCACCGTCAACATCGACGGCAAGGAGATCGCCGTGCCCAAGGGCACCAACGTCATCGAAGCTGCCCGCCTCGTGAACGTTGACGTGCCGCACTACTGCTACCACCCGAAGCTCGCGGTGGTCGGCAACTGCCGCATGTGTCTCATCGAAATGGGCATGCCCGCCGTCGATCCCGCCACCAAGGCGCCGATCATGGACCCGGCCACCGGCAAGCAGAAGATCAACTGGATCCCGCGCCCCCAGATCGGCTGCGGCACCAACGTCTCGCCCGGCCTCCACGTGAAGACGACTTCGCCGATGGTGAAGGACGCCCGCGAAGGCGTGATGGAGTTCCTCCTCATCAACCACCCGCTCGACTGCCCGATCTGCGACCAGGCCGGTGAATGCAAACTCCAGGAGCAGGCCACCGGCTACGGCCGCGGCTACTCGCGCTTCATCGAGCAGAAAAACGTCAAACCCAAGCGCACCCAACTCGGGCCGCGCGTCACGCTCGACGACGAGCGCTGCGTGCTCTGTTCGCGCTGCATCCGTTTCTCCCGCGACGTCGCCGGCCAGGACGTCCTCGGCTTCGTGGACCGCGGCAGCTACTCCACGCTGACCTGCCACCCCGACAAGAAGCTCGATCACAACTACTCGCTCAACACGGTGGACATCTGCCCCGTCGGCGCGCTCACCTCGACGGATTTCCGTTTCAAGATGCGCGTCTGGTTCCTCAAGCAGACGAACACCATCGACACCGAGTCCTCCGTCGGCGCCAACACCGTCGCCTGGTCCCGCGAAGGCGTGATCTATCGCATCACCCCGCGCCGCAACGACGATGTGAACGACACGTGGATGGCCGACTCCGGTCGCGTGCTCTATAAACAAGTCGGCGCCGCCAACCGCCTCACATCCGCCGAGTCGCTCGCCGACCTCGTCGCCCACGCCGCCACGCTCTTCAAAAACGCCGTCGCCGGCACCGTGGCCGTCGTCGGTTCCGGTCGCAGCTCGGTCGAGGAGCAGTTCCTTACCAAGAAACTCGCCGCCGCGCTCAAGGCCCCGGCCGCGCTCGTCAGCCGGGTAGGGCAGGGGGACAAGCTCCTCATCTCCGCCGACCGCAACCCCAACGTCCGTGGCGCGCTCGTCACCGGTCTCGTTGACGCGTTGCCCTCCGCGCAGCTCACGTCGCTCGCCGCGGGTATCGACGCGGGCGCCATCAAGCTCGTCGTCTCCGTGGGCGAAGACCTGACCGCCGCCGGCCTCACCGCCGCGCAGCTCGCCAAGGTCACGATCGTCTATCTCGGCACGCACGCCAACGCGACCAGCGCCGCCGCCAAGGTGGTTATCCCGACCGTCACCGTGTTTGAAAAAGCCGGCACGTTCGTGAACCAGCAGTTCCGCATCCAGAAGTTCATCCAGGCGGTTCCCGCCGCCGCCGGTGCGCACAACGACATCGCCGCGCTCGCCGCGTTGTCCACCGCCGCTGGTGCCAGCGTTCCCTCCGAACTCGGCACGCTCTGGCCGGTCATCGCCGCCGAGACGCCTGCGCTCGCCACGATGCTCTTCAAAAACATCCCCGAGACGGGCCTGCTGCTCGACGCCACGCCCTGGCAGTCGTTGCCCTTCGTCGAAGGCGAAACCCTCCACTTCAAGCCCGCTGCGCCCGCCGCCGCGACCGTCTAACTCAGCCGCGCCGCCATGTTTGACCTCTACTTCGACCTACCGCTCTGGATTCGCCTGACCCTCCAAGGTCTGGCCGTGATCCTCGTGCTTTTCCCGCTCGCCGCCGCGTGCTCGATGGCCGAGCGCAAAATCTCCGCGTGGCTCCAAGGCCGCCCCGGCCCCAACCGCACGATCGCCCCGATCCTCGCCTGGGTGCCCGGCATCGGAATCCTCCAGCGTCTCGGCGTGTTCCAACTCGCGGCCGACGGCGGCAAATTCACGTTCAAGGAAGACCCGGTGCCGGGCCACGTGAACAAGTTCTACTTCATCCTCGCGCCGATCCTCGCGATGGTGCCCGCGCTCTCGACCGTCGTGGTCGTTCCCTTCGGCGCCTACTTCGCCACGGTCAACGGCCAGACGATCCTCACGCCCATCGTCCTCGCCAACGTCGATGTCGGCCTGCTCGCCGTGTTCGCCGTCTCCTCGCTCGGTGTTTACGCCGTCATCCTCGCCGGCTGGGCCTCCAACTCCAAATACCCGTTCCTCGGCGGCGTGCGCGCCTCGGCCCAGCTCATCTCCTATGAGCTCTCGATGACGCTCTCCGTGCTGCCCGTGTTCCTCTGGATCAATGCCCCCGGCGGCGAGGGCACGCTCAGCCTCTTCCGCGTCGTCGAACTCCAGTCCGGCACCGGCCTCGCCTGGGACAGCGTCTGGTATATTTTCTACTTCCCGCTCTCCGCGTTCATCTTCCTCGTCGCGCTCTTCGCCGAGACCAACCGCCAGCCGTTCGACATGCCCGAGTCCGAGTCCGACCTCGTCGGCGGGTTCCACACCGAATACGGCGCTTTCAAGTGGTCGCTCTTCTTCGTCGCCGAATACTGCCACATGATCGTCGGCTCGGCCGTGTTCATCCTGTTGTTCTTCGGCGGCTGGAATCCGCTTCCCGGCCTCCCGCTCGGCACGCTGGTCAACTGGCTCGCCGGCTTCGCGCCCTGGGTGGCGCACCCGCTCGTCATGGGCCTGATCGGCATCGGCATCTTCCTCGGCAAGATCTGCACCTCGATCTTCGTCTTCATGTGGGTGCGTTGGACGCTCCCCCGTTTCCGCTACGACCAGGTGATGAACATCGGCTGGAAAAAGCTCCTCCCGCTGTCCATCGGCAACCTGATCTTCTACACGCTCGGCATCGCCCTGCTCGCGTATCTGAAAAAGTAATTCCCTTAAAAATTTCGCGCCATGGCCGTCATCCAAGTCGAACGCAAACCGCTCTCCTTCGCGGAGCGCACCTACATCCCACAGATTCTCGGCGGGTTGAAGACCACGTTTAAGCACCTGCTCAAACCCACGGTCACGCTCCAGTATCCCGAGCAGCGCCCCGAGATTTCCAAAAACTACCGCGGCGTGCCCACGCTCGTGAAGGACCCGCACGGTCGCGAGAAGTGCGTCTCCTGCCAGCTCTGCGAGTTCGTCTGCCCGCCCAAGGCCATCCGCATCACGCCCGGCGAAATCCCCGAGGATTCCGTCAACGCCCACGTCGAGAAGGCGCCCAAGGCCTTCGACATCGACATGCTGCGCTGCATTTATTGCGGACTCTGCCAGGAAGTCTGCCCGGAGGAGGCGATCTGGCTGCAAAACCAGTTCTCCATGTCCGGCTACACCCGCGCCGAGATGGTCAACAACAAGGAGCGCCTCTACGAACTCGGCGGCACGCTCCCCGACCAGCACTTCAAGTGGGATAAAAAGAAAGAAGCCGAAGAACACGGCAACGCGCACTAAACTTTCAATCCACTTAACAAAAGGAAACGAAGGTAACGAAGAGTCTCCCGGTTTATCCCGATTCCAAGTTCCAATCGCCTTGCCCCTTGATCTCCAAATCACGCGAGCCGCTTCGTTTCCTTTGTTATCTTCTGTAAAAAATTTCCGCCCATGTCCTCCGACATCTTCTTCTATCTCTTCGCCGCGCTGACCGCCGGCTCCGCGCTCGCGGTGGTGCTCACCAAGAACACCGTCGCCTCCGCGCTCAGCCTGCTGGTCAGCCTCGTCGGCGTCGCCGCGCTCTTCGTCCTCCTCGACGCCTTCCTCCTGGCGGCGCTCATGGTGTTTGTTTACGCCGGCGCGGTCGTCGCGCTGTTCCTCTTCATCGTGATGCTCCTCGACAGCCACGGCGGTGACCGCAAGCCCTTCAAAAAGACGACCCTCGTCGCCGGCTCCTTTGCCTTCGTGCTGCTCGTTCTCGGACTCGCGACGCTCGCCCAAAAGGGCGGCTTGAAAACGCCCGCCGCCGATACCACCGCGACGCTCGTCCCGGTCGGCGCCAGCCTGCGCGCCTATGGCGAACAACTCTTCACCACCTACCTGCTCCCCGTGCAGATCGTCGGTTTCCTGCTCTTGATCGCCATGCTCGGCGTGATCGTGCTCAGCAAAAAATTTGAAGGCCTGGAGGACGTAAAATGACCGTCGGAATCAACGAATACCTGTATCTCAGCGCGATCCTCTTCGCCATCGGCTTCTTCGGCGTGCTGCTCCGCAAGAACACGCTGGTGATCTACATGTGCCTCGAGCTCATGCTGGTCGCCTCGACCGTCGCGCTCGTCGCGTTCTCCCACTTCAACCAGACGATGGACGGCAACGTCTTCGTGTTCTTCATCCTCACGGTCGCCGCCGCCGAGGTCGCCGTCGGTCTCGCCATCATCGTGGCGCTCTTCCGCCGCCGCCAGACCATCCAGGTCGAGGAACTCAACGCGCTGAAAAACTGATCCCCTTTCCAACGTGATTAACTCCGTTTTCGGCTATTCGCCCCTTCTCATCGCCCTGGTCACACTGCTGACGCCCCTCGCGTCCGCGGTCGTGATCGCCCTGTTCCTCCGTCGCGCGGGAGGCATCGCCTCGCTCGTCTCGACGCTCACCGCCGCCGTGGTGGCCGCCGGCGGTCTCTCGCTCGCGTTCTCCGGCGCCCGCTTCGGTGTGAACGAACTCCAGCAGGCCGAGTGGCTGCACCTCGGCAGCTTCACGCTCTCGCTCGGCATCAAGTTCGACGATCTCTCCGCGCTGATGATCTCCATCGTCGGCGTGGTCGGCCTGTGCGTGCACGTGTTCTCGCTCGGCTACATGCACGACGACGAGGCCAAGGCCCGTTACTTCGGCGGACTCTCGATCTTCATGTTCTCGATGCTCGGCATCGTGCTCGCGGACAACCTGTTCATGATTTTCATCTTTTGGGAACTGGTGGGCTTCAGCTCCTACGTCCTCATCAATCACTATCACCAGAAGCAGTCCGCCGCCGACGCGTCCAAGAAAGCCTTCATCGCCAACCGCGTGGGCGACTTCGGTTTTCTCCTCGGTATCATCGCCTGCTACTATGCTTTCGGCACGGTGAACCTCACCGAAATCGGCACTGTCGCCGCCGGTGGTGTCAGCGCCAACGTGATCGCGCTCCTCCTGTTCTGCGGCGCCGTCGGTAAATCCGCCCAGGTGCCCCTCCACGTGTGGTTGCCCGACGCGATGGAAGGCCCGACACCTGTTTCCGCTTTGATCCACGCCGCCACGATGGTGGCCGCCGGTATCTTTATGCTGTGCCGTATCGAGCCGCTCTTCGCCGCTTCGCCCATCGCGCTCGACGTGGTGACGTGGATCGGCGCCGCTACCGCGCTCTACGCCGCGCTCTGCGCCATCACCCAAAGCGACATCAAGAAGGTTCTCGCTTACTCCACGCTCTCCCAACTCGGCTACATGGTCGCCGCCTTCGGTCTCGGCCGTCTCGATGTCGTTCCTGAAGGTGCCAGCGGCAGCCTCACGTTCATCACCGCCGGCGCCGGCGCCGCGATGTTTCACCTGACGACTCACGCGTTTTTCAAAGCCCTCATGTTCCTCGGCTCCGGCTCCGTTATCCACGGCTGCCACCATGAACAGAACATCTTCAAAATGGGCGGCCTGTGGAAAAAAATGCCGCTCACGTTCATCACGTTCACGCTCGGCGTGCTTGCGATCATCGGTATGCCCGGTCTCGCCGGCTTCTTCTCCAAGGATGCGATTCTTTATCTCGCGATGGAGAACAACACCCCGGTCTTTGTGATCCTCGCGATCAGCGCCGTGCTCACCGCCTTCTACATGGTGCGCCTCTGGAAGCTGGTGTTTATCGGTGCACCCCGCAGTGACGAAGCCTCGCACGCCCATGAAGGCGGCATCTCGATGACGCTCCCGCTCATCGTCCTCGCCGTCCTTTCCGTGGTCGGTGGTTGGGCGACCATCTTCGGCGGAAAGCTGAGCATTTACGGCGATAAGTTTGCCCAAATTTTTTCGCAGATTCCTGAAGCCCACGGCGCGGACCACATGACGATCCTGATCGTCAGCATCATCGTCATGACGCTCGGCGCGGGAGCGGCTCTGCTCTTCTACAAATCGGAATCGACCGACACGCTGGCCGCCAAGGCGCCCACCGCGTTCTGCTCGCTCAACTGCCTGCAAGGTTCCTTCGACACGATTTACAACGGTTACGTCGCCAAGGTTCAGCAGCCCTTCGCCAAGGCGTTGGATCTCACCGAACGCATCTTGATCTCCGGCCTCATCATCCGCGGCCTCGCGGGTGTCACCGGTTTGGTGGGCCTCGGTGCGCGCGCGCTGCACACGGGCAGCTTGCACACGTATGTTTACTGGTTCCTGGGTGGCGCCGCCATCCTCTGGGCCTTCGCCGGCGGCTGGATCAACTAACCGCGAACCCTCCCTTTCAACGTCATGTTCTCCCATCTTCTTCTGCTCTCCATCCTCGCTCCGCTCGCGGCTGCGGTGGTGGTTGCCGCCGGTATTCCGGTGCGCCTGGCCAAAGTCGTCGCCGCTCTCGGCTTCCTCGCGCCCGCGCTCATCGCGCTGCACGTGTGGTATCATTTCCCCGTCGATCTTCTCGGTGACGGTTATGCGTTCAAAGCACTCTACGAGACCGGACTCCAGTCCCTCGGCATCAAGCTCCACCTCGGCCTCAACGGCATCGCGCTTCCGCTTTATGTGTTGGCCGGTGTTGTCGGTCTCGCCGCCGGACTTTACGCCATCCAATCGGGTGCCGAGCGCCTCAAAACTTACCTCGCGCTCCTGCTCGTCATGCAGGCCGGCTTGATGGGGGTTTTCGCCAGCATCGACATCTTCTATTTCTACTTCTTCCACGAACTCGCGCTCATCCCGACCTTCATCATGGTCGGCATCTGGGGCGGCAAGGATCGCGGATACGCCGCGATGAAGATGACGATCTATCTCACCGCCGGCGCGATGCTCTCGCTCCTCGGTCTCATCGCCATCTACTACAAGAGCGGCGCGGAAAATTTTGACCTCATCACGCTGCGCGAAGTCATCCTCAAGGACGGCATCGTGAACAGCACGCAGAACGTTATCTTCGGTCTGCTCATGTTTGGCTTCGGTATCTTGGTGTCGCTCTGGCCGCTGCACACGTGGGCTCCGCTCGGTTACGGTGCCGCGCCCAGCTCCGCCGCGATGCTCCACGCCGGCGTTCTCAAAAAGTTCGGCCTCTACGGTCTGGTGCAAATCGCCGTGCCGCTCCTCCCGGCTGGTGCCGCCCATTGGGCCCTGCCGCTCGCCTGGCTCGCCGTCGTCGGCAACATTCTCGTGATCGGCTTCGTCACCATCGCCCAGCGCGACCTCAAGCAGCTCGTCGGTTACAGCTCGGTCATGCACATGGGTTATGCGTTCCTTGGCGTCGCAACGCTCTCCGCCGCCGGCGCGGGCGGTGTGGTCCTCATGATGGTGGCGCACGGTTTCTCGGTCGCCCTCATGTTCCTCCTTTCGACGAGCGTCTATCACCGCACGCAGACCTTCGACCTCGGCGAAATGGGCGGACTCGCCCAGAAGACTCCGGTCCTCGCCGCGTTCTTCGTCACCGCCACGATGGCCGGCATCGGTCTTCCCGGTCTCGCCAACTTCTGGGGCGAACTCACGATCTTCGTCGCCGCCTGGCAGTTCTCGAAACTCCTCACCGTCCTCGCCGTCGCCGGCGTGGTGATCTCCGCGATCTACGGACTGCGCGCCGCCGCCAAGGTCTTCTTTGGCCAGCCGACCGAAGCCTTCGCCAAGGTCATCGCGGAAAAGCCGCCGGTGGATCTCCGCTGGTCCGAAAAGATCCCCGCGCTGATCCTGATCGCCGCGCTGTTCTTCATCGGTTTCTGGCCGAAGTCGCTCTCCACACCGCTCAACGCCGCGCTCGAAGCCGTCTATCCGGCCAAGGCCGCCGTCGCCACCACCGCCGGTAAATAATCCTGAATTTCGCCCATGTCTCCCGAACTCATTAAGGCTGCCGCCGACAACCACTGGCTGGCGATCGCCCCCGAGATTTCCCTCGGCTGTCTCGCGTTGCTCCTCCTCGTGCTCGAGGTTTTCCTGCCGAAGAAGCATCACGGCATCATCCCCACGCTCGCCATCGTGGGCCAGCTCGGCCTCCTGATCGGCTTCGTCTGGAACCTGCGCGGGCCGGCCTTCGTTTCCCACGAAGTGTTCAACGGACTCCTCCGCCAGACGCAGGAGACCCAGTTCATGCGCGTCTTCTTCATGCTGACGTCGATCCTCGTGAGCATCCTCGGCGTGGTCGCCCTCGCGAAGCAGAAGATGCCCAAGATCGAGTTCTTCCACATCGTGATGGTGGTCTCCGCCGCAATGATGCTCCTCTCGCAGAGCAACCATTTCGTTCTCCTCTTCGTCGCGCTCGAAACCGTCACGGTCGGTTTCTACATCCTCGTCAGTTATTTCCGCACCAGCCCGCTCTCGCTTGAGGCCGGCCTCAAATACCTGATCACCGGCGCGCTCAGCTCCGCGATCCTGCTCTTCGGCATCGTCCTCCTCTACGGCGTGGCGGGCAACCCGGCGCTCCCCGGCTTCACCGCGCATTCGATGAATTTCGATGCGCTCCGCGGTTTCCTCGAGGCCAATCCGAACAACTTCCTGGCCAGCGTCGGCATCGTCTTCGTGCTCGCCGGCGTCGCCTTCAAGATCGGCGCCGTGCCGTTCCAAATCTGGATTCCCGACGTTTACCAAGGCGCGCCGACCCCGGTCACCGCGTTCCTCGCCGTGGCCTCCAAAGCCGCCGGTTTCTCGGTCCTCCTCATCCTCACGCAGCGCGTCTTCGGCGCCTACACGACGCTGACGATCCCGGTGCTCTCGCTGATGGCGGGTGCGACGATTCTCTTCGGCAATCTGGCCGCGCTCACGCAGCACAACGTGAAGCGCCTCATCGGTCTCTCCGGTGTTTCGCACGCCGGCTACCTGCTCATTGCGGTGATCGCCGCCGTCAGCCAGCCGCTCGCGATCGGTGCGATCTACTTCTACCTCTTCGCCTACCTGCTGGCCTCCTTCGCGGTGTTCGGCGTGATGACCCACGTCGCCGGTGCCAACGACGCCGACCAGGATCTCGAGCACTACACCGGCCTGGCCAAAACGCATCCGTTCCTCGGTGCGGTGCTGGCCATCGGACTCGGTTCGCTCGCGGGCATTCCTCCGCTGGCCGGCTTCATGGGTAAACTCTTCATCTTTATCGCCGCCTTTAAAGCCGGACTCTACTGCCTGCTCGGTGTCGCGATCATCGGTGTCGTCGTCTCGATCTACTACTACTTCGGCTGGATCAAAGCCGCCTACTTCGAGACCTGGAGCGCTCCGGTGCTGGAAGGCGAGACCGACACCCGTCCGGCCCGCACGCGCCTGAGCCTCACGAGCGCCGTGACGCTGGGTTCGCTCGCGCTTGCGACGGTTGTCCTCGGTTTCTACCAAGGCGCCCTCGGCGAGTGGCTGCTGTCGAAATAAGCCGTCAGGCAGATCTGCCTCCTCCAGCGCCGGGCCTTACCGCCCGGCGCTTTTTTTTGCGCAAAGCCTCATTTGCCGGGAACCCCGGGGGCGGGCCCATCGGGGCGGAACTCTTACTCAAATGCGCTCACGACCGGACGACCCCAGAAAGTCTCCGGCACCGGGATGCCCAGCAACCAGAGCGCCGTCGCGGCGGTGTCATACTGCACGACCGGCGCGGTGATCGTGAAGGCGGGCCGCACGCCTTTGCCCCAAGCGATCCACGGAATGATCACATCGCTGGCATCCGGCGATCCATGGGTGCCCGGGGCAGGCGGCTGACCGCGTTTGATCCGGTCCGCGATCTCAGCGGCGGGACGATCATGGCCGCCGTGGTCGGCGGTGAGAATGATCACGCTTTTTTCTTCGATGCCCGCGGCGGCGATCGCGGCGCGAATCACCCCCAGCGCCTGGTCGCAGTCGGCGAGCGCCTGCATTTTTTCGGGGGAATTGACTCCGAATTCATGGCCGGTGCTGTCGGGATCGGCGAAGTGAATGAACACCAGATTCGGCTGTTTGTTTTTCAGCAGGTCGGCAACCGCGGCGCCGATCCCCTTCGCCTTGGCATTTTCCGGAATGATAAACGTGTCGAGCCCGCCCGCCTGCTCGAACGTCTTGAATTTGTTTTTGGCGGCGATCATCGCGGTGGACAGATTCTGCGCCTTGGCCAGTTCGAAGATGGTGGGCACGGCGAGCTTGGGGCGGTTGACGTCCCAATCGTTCCAAAGGATTTGATGCTTTTGAATGCCCACGCCGGTGAGCATCGAGACATGCGCGGGCAGGGTGATACTGGGGACGATGGTGTAGGCTTCCCAAGTGCACGCACCCTCGGTGGCCATGGATTTGAACACCGGCATGCTGGCGCGGTTAATGCCGGCCGGAGCCCCTTGGTCGAAGCTGACGATAAACACATGCTCCACGCGGGGTGCGGGAGCGGCCTGGGCCAGCGCGCCTATGCACAAAACCAACACGCAGAGCAGGCGGGGGAGGATGAAGGAAGTGATCGGTTTCATGGGGTGGGGTTGAGTGCAAAACTGCGAGTCGTGGAGTGAAGGTTGCCTCTCGTCCGACTGCTGAAGCAGCAGGGGGTTACGCTTTAAGCATGACGTGATGCCCGGCCGGTGATCGATGGCATATTTCAGCTCCGGTTTAATTTCACAGGATTGTAAAATAGCCTTCCTAATGACCCAGCATGGACTATCCAAGTTCCTTGCTTTCCCGTCATGGAATCTTGGTTACATCCCCAACCACTTTAAGACCCCTTTACTATGTCGGACGAAGAACTTGGGGAGTTGATTATCGGCGTGGTTTTGCTGGTGAGTGTGATTGCGGGGAGTATCGGCGCATTCGTCTTGGATGCAAAATTGCACCGGCGCAGGCCGCACGTTTTGCCCTTCAAGTGGGGGTATTTTAACGGGATTCTCGCGGTGTGCTGGCTGCCGGTCGGGGTCTTGGGATTAATGGGCGCGTCCAACCTCGAGGAATATTTCGCGGTCATCTACCTGCTTCTGGTCGGGGTGGCCGGGGTGTTTGTGCTTAAGCGCAGCCGGCAGGCGTATCTTTGGCTGACGATCCTTTTATTCATGCCGCTTCTTTGGATTATCAACGGCGTCTATCTGTCCAATCGCTGGAAAGAGCTGGGTATGAAGCGTCGTCGTCGTTCGTCTTCTCAATCGGAGGGTGATTTGTCGGCTTCCGATAGTCCCGCACCCAGTGTGACTGAACAAATCCGCGCCGCCGGGGACTCGCTTCACCCGCAAGAACCGCAGGGATTTTCATCCGCGCCGGTGCCGTCGGTGAGTTCTGCGGACTCGGGAGGAGGGTCGTCGCCGGTGCCGTCCGCTTTACCGGCGGAGATTTATATCGCTCAAAACGGCAAGAAAGAGGGCCCGTTTACCTTGGCGGAGATCATCACTTTGCTGCGCACCCAAACCGGAACCCCTTTGCAGACCCATTTGTATTGGCAGCCGGGGATGGATAGCTGGCGCCCGTTCGCGGAATTGGCCGACAGGCTCCGGCGCACGGGAGCATTGAACTGATCGGTGCGCCTCGCAGATTACCTAAAACGCTTTACCCCTATTTATGGCCAAATCAGGCACTCTTTACCTCGTCGATCCGGTCAACGGCCGTCAGCAGGGCTTTGATCAATTTCCGCTGGTGGTCGGCGGCGACGCGTCCGCTGATTGGCGGGTCAACGGGCGAGATATCCCCGGCAAACTCTTTCGCGTGATCGAGACGGCCCGTGGCTACGAGCTCACGGCGTTTCCGGGCGCGCAGGTCGTGGTGGATTTTGTGCTGCTCACCGAGCCGGTGATTTTGGAGCAGTCGGTGGATTATTCAGTCACCTCGTCGGGGAGTCTTTTTCTGCTGCGAGTGGTGCCGGCGGGCGAACGTTGGGTGGAGACCTTGGATCTCTCGAGTTGGACGGTGTTTCGTGGAGCCACCGGTCAGGTGCTGACCCAGTGCGCCGCCGGAGAGTTGGCGGGCTATCAAGCGCAGCATAACCCGGAGCCGCACAGTCTGCTAGCCGCTCCGGGCGGCGCGACGGCGGGATTTTGGCTGGAGAGTGTGGCCGGGGCATTCCGACTCGCGCCGCCACCCGTGCCGGCCGCCGCGGATGACGACCAGGCGAGCCCGGCGTTGGTTTCCAGCGAAGACTACACCTGCCCCACGTGCTGGCTGGGTTTTGGCAGCGGGGATGTGATGAGCATCGCTTCGCATGATCACCTGCGCGGCGATCCCTTGCTGGGATCGGACGCCAAGCTTCGGTTTGTGCCGACGCGGTTCAACGACCGCGGGCAGGCGATCGACAGCATGGGCTCGGCGTGTCTGGACTCCGCGTGTCCGCATTGCCGGCGCAAATTGCCGCCCAGTTTTCTCGATCTGCCCAACAACATCGTCTCCATCGTGGGGGCGCCCTCGGCCGGCAAATCCTACTACATCTGCGCGCTCATCAAGGCGCTTTCGACGACGCTCTACCGCGAGTTCCGCGTGACGTTCCGGGACGGCGATCCGTCGGGCAATGCGCAGCTCAACGCCATGAAGAACCAGCTGTTCTCGGCGCGCACTCCGAACGAGGCGTTCCTGCTGAAAACCGTGCTCGAGGGCATCATGTATGAACGCCTGCCCCGGCATGGGCGCGACGTGGCGCTGCCGCGTCCGTTCGTGTATGAACTGAGTCCCGTGGAATCGGCCGCGGAGAGCCGGTCGGTCATCTTTTACGACAACGCGGGCGAGCATTTTAAGCCCAACGTGAGCCTCGATGATTCGCCGGGCGCGCTGCACGTCGCGAGTTCCTCGGCGATTCTGTTCCTGATCGATCCCACGACCAATCCGCAGTTTCGCACGCGGTTGCGCGATCACGCGGATCCTCAGCTGGGTTTGAACGCGATCGACGAGCAGGACACGATCATGGCCGAGATGGGGGTGCGCATCCGCACGGTGAAAGGTCTGCCCGCCCGCCAGCGCGCGAGCATCCCGCTCGCGGTGATTTTGGGTAAGTGCGATGTGTGGGAACACCTGTTGCCGGGGCCGCCGCCCCAGCGGCCGATCGTGGATGGCGTGCTTGATTTGAAGTCGATCGACGAGACGTCGAAGCGCTTGCGCGAGTTGCTCCTGGAGATCGATCCGAGCCTGGTGGCGGTGGCCGACTCGGTGTCCGACCATGTGGTGTTTTTCCCGGTCAGCAGTTTCGGCCACACGCCCGTGCCGATCGCGAGCGGTCCGCATGCGGGCAAATATGCGCCCGACCCGGCGCTGCTTTCGCCGCGTTTCGTGGAAATCCCCTTCCTGTGGGGCCTGTCCAAGTTTGCTCCCGGACTCATCCCGACCCGCTCCTAAGCCATGGCCAAACAACTCGTTTTCACCAGTGTGCTGCGCGGCCTCGAGCCGGGGCGTTCCGGCTATTGCACGGTGGCGAGGCATCGCGACCTGCGCGAGCGGCTGATCCCGGAGATCGAGCGGCTGAGCGCGTATCACCATCTCAATTACACGACGGACGGCCGCGTGGTGAATCCCGTGGTGATGGCGTTCCGCACGCTGTCGATGGGCGACACCCGCTATCATGTGCTGACGAGGATCGTGGACGCCGGGGCGGATTATTCCCGTCGCAGCAACTACCTGGCGCACCACCTCATCATCGAGGAAAAGGAGATCCCGGAGGGGCTTTCCCCCGCCGATGTTTTTCTCGGATGGAATGGGTGGCTCGACAAGTGGGAAGGCGAGCCGCGCTTTTATGGAGTGGCCGAAGAGGTATCGCTGGCGGGGCTGGCGGCGGGACTGGCGCCGGCTTTGCCCGCGCAAAACTGGGAAGCGATGACGGGCGATGCGGGGGCCGCCGCCGCACCGCTGGACGCCGCGCCGAGGCAGGGTTTCGCCTTTGCGATCCGCCCCGGGAGCGAGCGGGTGTTGCTTTCCTTGTATCGGGAAAGCGCCGCGCTGCTCCCTGCGGCCGAGCGCTGGAAAACCGGTTTCACGAGTTATCTGCAGGAGACGGACCGGCAGAATGATTTTCGCTGGGCGGGCCACTGGCCCGATCACCAGCCGTTCACGGCGAGCGGCTGGACGGTGCTGGATCTGAGGCGGGCGGGTTTGGTGCCGGTGCCGGCGGGGCCGGTGGCGGCGCGCGCACGGGTGGCCGGCACGACATCGGCGCCGGTGCCGACGCGGGTGGCGGCGTCCACGACACAAGTGGCCGGAGGCGCGGCCAAAAAGTGGGATGTGTCCAAGCCGGGCGCCGGCGGGCGGATGCCTGCCGCAGCGGGGACATTGTCACGACCAGCGGCACCCAAGAGCCGTGGAAAATGGCCGCTGATTGTCGTGTTGGTTGTCGTGCTGTTGGGCGCGGCGGGCGGCGCGGGATATTGGTTTGTGCAGTCCAAGGAGACGGAAGAGCGGGACGCGCGCGAGCGGAAGCGGAAGGACTCGTTTGACGGCATGCCCGTAGGCGAGAAGTTGGCGGGCGACGCACCGCGGGTTGACGGGCAACCGCCGGTGATGGCACCGACACCCGCGCCGCTGCCGACACGCGCTTTGCCTGTGTCTCCGCCTGAGAGCGAGGCCGTTGCGGTGGCACCGCCCCGCATGGCGCCGGTGGCGCCTCCCGTGGTGAAAGAATCCAGGACGTATGTCGCCTGGCGAAAAGTCGGGGAAAAATTGTCTGCGGGAATTTTTGATTCCGCCCTGCCGGCGAATGCCTCGGTTGCCGTTTTAAAGGATTCAGGGGAGTGGATTCAGGGTGCGGTTAAGAAGGATGAAAACGGACTTAAAATCGGTCCGGCGGCGGATGTGGATGGCTACCTTCTTCTGATCCAGCAGGGGCGGATAGACAACATACCCTCGTCGCTGAGTGCCGTGAAGATCGGCGAAACCCAAATCGTGTTTGTCGCCGAAGGGGCGGAGGGGCATGTCGCCTGGCCGGGCAACCGTTGGGTGTCGCTTGAGCTGGCTAAAAACAAAGCGGGTAAGTTTGCCGATTTGGCGGAGTTGTTGAGCGCGGGGTCGGGTGAACGGCCCGTGCTGGAATATCGGTTTCCAGTGAACAAGGACTTAACGGATGCGTTCGCGGCGCTGACCACCGTGGATGCGGTGATCGACGGGGCTGCACTGCGGGCGGCCATCGGGAGTAACCTGGATGCCGGCCGACGTTATTACGCGTTTAATTCGGTGCCCGGAACCCCGGAAAAACTGGCCGATCCCCGAGGTGTCGGCGCGGCGTTGGACGGGTATGGGGCGGGCTTGAAAAAACTTAACCGGGCGCTGGATTTCAAAAACTTGCAGCAAATCGAGGGCGCGAGGTTGGGCGCGTTAAAGAAGAGTATCGGACTGCCTGTGTTGAGTGAGGACGTAACGCTGAAGAAACTGGCCGCGATTGATTTGACGGAGAACAATACGCC
>Ga0247813_10001048_pt1 | contig 22100 bp, 23 predicted proteins | sample UWRJL169409C1_FD_180719 | JGI IMG/M metagenome (GOLD analysis project Ga0247813, IMG submission 180719) | Plant litter microbial communities from Arlington Agricultural Research Station in Wisconsin, United States - UWRJ-L169-409C-1 | ecosystem: Environmental > Terrestrial > Plant litter >...
AGCCCACAGGTGCTGGCCGCCGATCGCGTCAATCAATTGGGCATTGATGCGGATACGGCCCATTGCGCGTCGGGCACTCCCCTCCAGAACGTAGCGGACGCCGAGTTCCTGGGCGGCCAGCCGTATATCGACCGTTTTGTCCCTGTAGCCGTACACGGAATTGCGCGCGATGACGAACAGTCCAGCGGTACGGGAAAGGTCGGTGATCAGGTCTTCGGTCAAGCCGTCGACGAAAGGCGCGTCGGCTTCGTCCCCACTCATATTCTTGAACGGCAAGACTGCGATGGAGGGACAGTCGGGCAGCGGCAATTTGCTCTGCAGCGCATCCGGCCAATGCCACACGTGGACCGGGCGAGTAAGGTTTTTCAGGTAGCGTTCGCCAGCATCAAAGAACCGGTCGCCGATCTTTCCAACGATCTCGCCATGAACTTTGGCTGAAATGCAGATCCCGCCCGGTGCGGCCTGCGTCTCGAGGCGCGCCGCCACATTGACGCCATCGCCGAGGACGTCTGAACCCTCGTCAATCACATCTCCCAGATTAACGCCGACACGCAAAAGCAGGCGCCGGTCTGCGGACGCCTCAACAGCAGTGGTCGCCCGCTGCATGTCCAAAGCGGCTGCGACCGCGTCCACCGCGCTACCGAATTCGATCAAGAATCCGTCGCCCATGACCTTGAAGATGCGACCGCCGTGGCGCATCACAGCCGGCTCGATAACGCCGGAACGGAGTTCCCTGAGATTGGCTAGCGTTGCCACCTCGTCAGCTTCCATCAGGCGCGAGTATCCCACCACATCGGCAACGACGATAGCGGCAAGGCGGCGCTGAATCGATTGATCCGTCATGTGAGGACAAGCCTAACAACCGAGTTGGCAATTTATTGGTCAGCCATCGGTGAGTCAACAAGTGGTAAGCGGGAATGTCGAGGCGATCTCCACCTCCATCGAGCTGTCAGCCTTCTTTTTGAGCGACAGCGTCGAGGTCGACGACACGCAAACGCGCATCCATGCAAAGCGGACGGTTCTTGCGCGGAAGGCACCAAAGGCCTCAGATGCTTTATACCATGCCGTTCCCGTTCAACCTGCGGCAGCTTCGTCAATCAGCCACCGGATGAAGTCGTTGACATCGTCACTGTCCCGCTTGGCGTCCGCACACATGCAATAATAGTTGTGCAATGCGGGAACGCTGAGCTGCAACGGCTGCACAAGGCGCCCCTCGTCAAGATCGCGCGCCGAAACAACCTCATCGCTCAGTGCAATGCCAAAGCCATCCCTGGCTGCCTGCAGGACAATGCCGAAGTCGTCGAAATACACATCCGCTTCGCCGGCGTAAGCGATACCCGCTTCCGCCTGCCATCGGCGCCATTGCGAACCATCGTCTTCATGGAGGAGCCGATGATAGGCGAGATCGGAGGCTTGCCGGATGGCATTTGGTCCGCGCAGCAGCTGGGGGCTGCACACAGGCGTCATACGGATACCATGAAGGAGCCGCCACCAGAACCCCGGCCATGGCGGCACGCCATAGACGATCGCGACGTCGACCTTCCGCCAATCCACACCTTGAAAATGGCTCGACGTCACGACGTTCAGCTGGAAGTTCGGGCTTTCGGCCATGAACGTGAAAAGCCGCGTTGCAAGCCATGCAACGCCATGAACCTGAGGGATGGATATGGTCAGAACGCGTTTGGCTGCGGCGATGTTTCTGTGGGTAGAGACTTGGCGCACACCGGTATGGATCGCCTCCATGGCGCTTGATACCGAACGCTGAAGCTGTGTGCCGCTTAAGGTCAAAGCCAATTGACGACCGCGTTTTTGAAACAGCTCCACACCGAGCGCCGTCTGGAGCGCACGGATCTGCTGGCTGACAGCGCCCGGCGTCACATGCAGCTCCGCGGCCGCCGCGCTGACATTGCCGAGCCGCGCAACGCTCTCGAAGACGCGGAATGCATGCAGGGGTGGCAGCGCCATAGGGCTTATCCTCAATTCGCCGGGAGCGCCGGCCGGTCTCATGATCAGGTGTTCTGGTCGCGTCCGGGACGCATGTGCTCGAGCACGCGATCGGCCAATACCCGCAAAACCGGGTCACTCGCCCGATCGACCTGGCAGACAATGTAATATTCCCGTGCTGCATTGATCGTGGTCGAAAACGGTTGAATGAGCCGCCCTTCGGTCAAATAATTTCGTGTCAGGACATCCGAGACAAGTGCAACGCCGCGACCCTGGACGGCTGACGCGATGGCTTGCGCCACCGAATTCACCCGTACGCGCGTATTGCCATCCAGGCCAATGCGCGCGGCGATGGACCATTTTGCCCATTCCCCGCCGTCGTCTTCATGCAGCAAAGCGACCGAACTCAGTTTCCTGTCGCGGTTGCGCAGGTCGAGCCGGGGAAACAGCGTCGGCGAACACACGGCGCACAACCTCACTTCACCGAGCGACCGCCAAGATTTTCCCGCAAAAGGCGGGTTGTCGTAGACAATCGCAAGGTCGTTCTTCTCCCAGTCGACCTCTGCGGCGGTGATCGCCTCGTTGATCGTGAGATTGGCTATGCCCTGCGTTTCGGCAAAATCAACGATCGTCGCAGTCAGCCAGGCAATGCCGAGCGCGGTTGGCACGGAGATCGATAACGAGGCGGGCTGGCCGCCAGAGGTTATTGTCCGAGAGGCCCGTGTTGCCGTGTCGAGTTGCCCAAGCGATATGGCGACGGCCTGGGAAAAATCCTTGCCCGCCTCTGTCAACGCAACATTCCTGCCGGATTTCTGAAACAGCGAGATCCCGGTCGCGTCGCTCAGCTTCTTCAGTTGAAGGGAAATCGCGCTGGGGCTGAGGTTCAGTTCCTCGGCGGCATGTCGAACCCCTCCGAGACGCGCTGTCGCTTCGAAGGCCGGCAGATACTGCAAGTAAGGCGCAAGACGGCCCATGGGGTCTATCCGATTGATCGTTTAGCTTTATAGAACAATATCCGTCATTTTAAATTGATTTTTTCAAACCATCAAGGATGCTATCCCACTGACAAAGAGGAGCTGTTCATGATCTCGGCAAAACCATTCGACTATCCCTATGATGGCAATCTCGAGGCGCGCAAAACCGCGCTTGTCGTCATCGACCTGCAAGAGGATTTCCTCTCGACGACGGGATACTTCGCCCTTCAAGGTTACGATCCTGCGCCACTTCGCGCGATCCTTCCCGCGGTCAACCGGCTTATTGCGGCCTGCAGACACGCCGGCATTCAGATCATTCATACGCGGCAGGGCTACCGCGCAGACCTTGCAGACATGACGCCCTACGAGACATGGCGTCGGCAGCGCTCCGGGCTTGAAGGAACCACCGCGCTCCTGCGGTCCAGTCCCGGTTTTCAGATCGTTGCCGAGCTCGACGTGCGCAGCCAAGACATTATCGTCGACAAGACCTGCAACAGCGCCTTCACCTATACCGACTTCGAACACGTCCTGCGTGCGCAAGGCATCACGCATCTGCTATTCTCGGGCTGCACCACAGATGTCTGCGTCCACACGACGCTGAGGGAAGCCTGCGACCGCAACTTCCAGTGCCTGACGATCGCCGATGCTTGCGCCAGCGGCGACCAATATGCCCATGAGGCAGCCCTTCATATGGTGACCGTCGAGAATGGTATCTTCGGCGCCCTGACGGATACCGCATCCGTGCTCGAAGGATTGAACAAGCTCGGAAAATCAACGTCATGAGCGATGTAGTCACACAACAGAAATACGTGTCCCTCATGCGCCTGACGCAAAAAGGGCTCGCCGAACTGACCGACAGCGCCACGCGCCGGAAGGTCAGCGAGGATCGTGTGGCAGCGCTTGGCGGTCGGTCGATCGCCTTCTACGCCATGCTCGGAGCCTATGACTTTGTCCAGGTTTTCGAAATGCCGAGCAATGAAGCGATGATGCAATATGTCCTCACGGCCCGACGGGACGGCCATGTGGAACCGCTCATTCTTCCCGCTTTCGACACCGATATCTACGGGCAAATTCTCACCGCAGTAGGCTAGTTTAATTGTTTAGTTTTCCTGCGTTTTTTTCGCGAAAACATTTAGCTTGTCTGCAAAAAGCGTTCGTATACGACTTCAGAAAATCTCCATTCAGGAAACAATAACAAGGGAACATAGCAATGACGACTGCCATGCTGGGAATGAAATCGGCTTTACTGACGGGGACGATACTTGCCCTTCTTGTTGGTACAGGCACTGTTGTTGCCGCCGGCCAGAAGCCCGATTTCGTCTCAGGCGGCGTTTTGAAGGTCTGCACCAGCGGCGAATTCCCGCCGATGGAATTCTATCAAAACCCGGGCGACAAGGATCTTGTCGGCTTCGAGGTCGATGTCATCGACGCGATCGCCAAACGCTGGGACGCGAAAGCGGAATATGTCGTTGGCGACTTTAAGGGATTGCTGCCGTCGCTCGATTCCAAGCGCTGCGACCTTGTCGCGAGCGGCATCCTGATCACGCCAGCCCGTCTCGAAAAATACGACGGAATTCCATATTTCGGCTCTCACGTCGTGATGGTCACCGCGGCGAGCGATACGGCGACAAAAGTCCCCGCCGATGTCAGCGGCAAGGTGATGGCAATCGAAGCCGGTACATCCTACGAAAAGATGGTTGCCGATCTCAATGCGGAACTCGAAGCGGCCGGCAAGGCACCGATCCAGGCGCAAACCTATCCCTCCGCATCCGGCGTCATCGAGCAGATCCTGGTCGGTCGGGCGACGGCGACGATCACGCAGGATACAACCGCTGCCTATCGAATGCTTCAGGTTTCCGGTCGGCTGAGCATTCCCTACACCTACGATGAAAGTGAAAACTACGGCATCTACCTCAGGAAGAGCGATGGCGACCGGCAAATGCTGAAGGACGCGATCGAGGCCCTGCAGGCCAGTGGCGAGATGAAGACACTCCTTCAAAAATGGAAGCTGCCGGAAACAGCAACTGATGTTTCCCACGACGTCAACTGACGATAGGGCCTTCCACAGTGTTCCAATTTGACCTCTTCCTGCAGGCAATCCTCAGTGCCCCCCTCTTCAAGGGGGCACTGCTGACAATCGGCCTTTCGCTGTGCGTCATGGCCGTGTCGCTGGTGCTCGGCATGGCACTCGGCTCCTTGGCCGGCTCGCCGCGGCCGGCGGTCCGTTGGCTGGTGACGCTCTACGTCTGGCTTTTCCGCGGCGCACCGGCGCTACTCGTGCTGCTGTTCGTTTGGAACGGTTTGCCGCAGATCTCGGAAATCTTTCGCGCCGGCTGGTTTACGCCTTTCGTTGCTGCATTCCTGGCGCTGTCACTCATCCAGATCGCTTATCTGGCGGAAATCCTGCGCAGCGCCTTTGCCGCGGTTGGCCGCGGCCAACAGGAAGGGGCTGCGGCGCTCGGCATGCATCGCTGGCAAATCTTCCTGGTCATCACGATGCCGCAGGCGCTGCGGATCGCGGTTCCGGCCCTGATGAATGAATTCATCTCGCTTTTGAAAACCACGTCGCTTGCGACCGTGATCTCCCTCAAGGAACTGATGACCGTCTCGCAATTCGCCATCGCCACAAGCTTCCGGTTCCTCGAATGGTATGGCGCAGCGCTCGTCTACTATCTCGCCATCGTCTCTGTGCTGACGTTCGCACAGAACCGTATCGAACATTTTCTCTCGCGCGGCTATCGCTAATGCCCGTTTCACTCACGAGTTGGATATGAACACGCAAATGACCAAGACCGATTTCCCAAGGCCGGGTCCGCAGGCCGCAATTCAGGTGGCTCGCGTCAGTAAATGGTACGGCGCCTTCAAGGTCCTGGAAAACATCGATCTGACGGTGAACAAGGGTGAGCGCATCGTGATCTGCGGGCCGTCAGGGTCCGGAAAATCGACGCTCATCCGTTGCATGAACCGTCTGGAAGTCCACCAGGAAGGTTCGATCGTCGTCAACGGCATCGAGCTCACCAACCAGCTCAAGCGCATCGACCGCGTCCGAAGCGACGTGGGCATGGTCTTCCAGCATTTCAACCTGTTTCCGCACCTGACGGTTCTCGAAAATTGCACGGTCGCCCAGCGCTGGGTGCGCAAGCTGACGAACAGGCAGGCAACCGAAATTGCAATGGCCTTTCTCGAACGCGTCCACATTCCGGAAAAGGCCGACAAATACCCGGGCCAGCTGTCTGGCGGCCAGCAGCAACGTGTCGCCATCGCCCGCGCACTATGCATGAACCCGAGCATCATGCTGTTCGACGAGCCTACCTCAGCGCTCGACCCGGAAATGGTCAAGGAGGTTCTGGACACGATGATTTCACTTGCCGGCGATGGCATGACGATGGTGTGCGTCACCCATGAGATGAATTTCGCCCGCGAGGTGGCGAGCGAAGTGGTCTTCATGGACGGCGGCCAGATCATCGAGCGCAACGACCCTGATATTCTCTTTTCCGCGCCGGCACATGAGCGCACCAAGCGCTTCCTCGGCAAGCTCCTACATTGAGCGAGGCGATCATGAGCAATAGCGACTGGTTCTCGACGCAAGCGCTTTCCGATCGGCTGACCCGGATATGGGAACCGCATGTCCATCCATTCTTCCGCGCCAACGTCTTCCACGTCGTGGGCCGGGACGCCGACCTTGTCATCGATTTCGGAATGGGGCTTGGCAACCTCAGACGTGAGCTGCGCCTCCGTCCCGGAAAACCCGTGTTGGCGGTGGCGACGCATGTCCATGTCGATCACGTAGGCTCGTTTCATGAATTCGAGCACCGCTTGGGCCACGAAGCCGAGGCCGATGCCTTTGCGACTATGCTCGATGCGGATACGCTGGCGGATTACTTCCGCACGCAACCGGATGCCCTCGCGAAGATTCCACCTGCGGGAGCGATACCGCAAGCCTACAGGCTTTCTCCGGCGCCACTGACGACAATCCTTTCGGAAAATGACGTTATCGACATTGGCGATGCGTGTTACAGGGTCCTGCATCTTCCCGGTCACTCCCAAGGTTCCATCGGACTTCTCGAGCAGAAGACGGGCACGCTTTTCAGCGGCGACGCGATCTACGAGGGCGTCCTGGTGGATGATTTGCCGGGATGCGATATCGAAGCCTACAAGGCGACCATGAAGCGCTTGCTGGAGCTCGATGTGAACGTGATCTACGGCGGTCATGGATTGGAGTTCACAGGGGCTCGGATGCAAGAGATCGCGAATACCTATCTGGCTTCTAAGGGCCATTAGAAGGTTGCACCGGCCCGAGCAAGCCGGGTCAAAGCATTCCGTGCATCGGCCGGCGCAAGTCATTGACCAAATTCAGTCGCAGTCGCAGATCTCACGCCCTGCGGATTTCAGCTGGAGATGCGAATTGACCTTAGGGCGCCAACCGGATGCGGCGGGTTAAATCACGGTCCGCCGCGTAACACGTCCCTGAATGCCAGCGCCAACAGGATACAGCGACACACTCGTTGCATCGCTCAAGCATTTGACCGGTCAGGGGCCCGCCGAGGAAAAGTCTTCAACCATCATTTCCCGCGAAGCACTGTTTGTTACCTGGCGGGCAGACCTTAGGCCGCGCAGATCGACACGATCAGTGTCTGCTTCGAACGTATGAGCTTCGCGAACGTTGAAGGAACTGTGTCATGGGAACATCTCTTCCGGCCGCCATCTCTTCCGGCCGGCCCGTCAGATCGATGCCAAGACGACACAAGCGGAGCCGTGTTTGGTCCTATCATTCACCATGAAGGCCAAAAAAAGCAGGATACGAACCGACGCGAGCAGATCGTCGTTCAGCCGTTTTGACGTCGTCAGCTATGGGCCGCATTCAGAGCCGATCTGCTTTCCAGCAACGTGATATCGCCACTTCGTTTGGCTTTGCAGGCGGCGATCAGGTCGGGAAGGAGACCAAGCGCTTCTTTGAACGATGCGAGCGCGCTGTTGGCGTGGTCGACTGCGACATTCGCAAAGAGGCGCGCCGGTTCGTTTCCATCGCTTTTAGCCCGATCAATCAATGCGAGACCGCTCTTGCGGTGTAGTTTTGCCATCATGCTGGCATCGTGTGTTTGAATGGCGAAATTATCTTGAAGCGACATTGGATGTCTCCTGATGCTGTTTCGCCATCAAAGGAGATGAAAAAAGAACAATATTATTTGGTATATGCAAGAACATCCATAACTCTCGATGGATCAAATAGTTCCAATCTTTGAAAAACATCTGATGCGCCCAAGAATGCAGCGCAACCGTACGCGTTGAGGAAGCCGCTAGATTTGCAATCGTGTGATCTATCCTTCTTCGGACTGCAGGAGAGGATCATTTTGAGAAACCGGTCGATCGGTGGGCCTGATGGACGGGGTCGTAAAGGCGCAAGCATGGCGTCACCGCTTGTGCTTATGTCGAACGACGAGCCTGTACGGTCATCAATGCTCACAGAGGCATTTCCCAACACGCCCGAGATTTTGAAGGCTTCAATTCGTCCGACGCTTCTGAAAAAACCAAACGTGCCGACCCGAAATCTGGTTGAGGGGTGTCATCGAGAACAAGAGACCGAGTGATGCAGTAACACGTGATGGGCTGCGCGTATGGGTTGCGCTGGCACGTGAAGTTCATCCGAACGGTCTTTCGGTCGCAGAAGCCCGTAAGTTCATCTAGGTGAGGATTGCCCCGTGGGAGGCAGTGGCAACAAACACTGTTGGTCTGACCCAGATAAACCCACCATTGACGCGGCGCGGGAAAGTCGAAGCTGAACACAACCACGTCATAGGCTATCGTTGGGCATCAAGATAAAATCCGAAGTATTGGTTTCGTCTGGCGTTCAGCCTCCACCATCAGTCAGCTGAGATGAAAAGCCAGCGCGCACAGTGATCCCGCTGAAATTAATACCGCGGAATTTTGGTTTTTATTCAGGAATCTTCCCACGAACCCGGGAAAGACTGTAAACGTTCTTGCATCGTTCACATATTGTTTTCACGGACTATTAGATTTCGCTACTTTACTAGTGTCGTGCTGAAACATTCAGGCAACTTACATTCCTAATAATTGTGTCGTGATTATTTTTCGCGCTGTAGAGGAATTTTGGATGGAGCGTCTCCCGGCCGTTGGCGCGCATTGCTGCGTCAATTCCGTTTCGTTTTTAACGATTGTCTAAAACGAACGGCAACATTTCCTTGCTATCTAAACGGGAAACAGGGGTCACTCGATGCGCCATTGCCAATGTCAGAGAATGCCACATCCCGGTCTATCTTGTTGGAAGCGCCCGGAATTGTCCTTGGTTTGGCCATTTTTGGACTTGTCGGTTATCTGGCTGCCGGCAATCTCGTCTCGTCCGTTGCAGGGCCAGCACAAGGATGCTCGATCAAAGGCAATGTCAGCATCAACAGCGGCGAGAAGATTTATCATGTGGCCGGGCAGAACACTATTCGGCGACGAAGATCAGTCCGCAATTCGGGGAGCGTTGGTTTTGCACCAAAGCCGAAGCGTTGGCTGCCGGCTGGCGAAAAGAGGGAAGGTGAGACGGTCACCTGAATTGCAATCTTCACCAGGTATGCCATATTAATTAGGGAGTTCTAAAATGATGGATGTTCTTCCTCACAATCTCGTTTCAACGGAAGCTCGAATGATTATCGACGTAAACAATCCCAAACTGATCAAGACCAATATGATGATGCTGTCCAAAGACCCGCTGCGCGGTTTATTGACGTTGGAGACCGATCAAGGTCAGTCTCGTATCGAAATTGACGAGGACAGCGCTAACGCTCTGTTGGACGAGATTCTGGCTTTGTTCGGCGTGCCGCGTCCGCCGGTCGGGGATGTGAAGACCAGCGCGGGGCTTTGACGCCAGAAGCTGGCGAAAACTGAGACGAATTGCCAATACAGAAATATCTGGCATAGTATTAGGTGTGGCTAATAAGGGTGTCCCAGTCGACCACTTTCGCCACTTCAGCGGCAGATTGGTGACCCGCCTTACCAGTCTGCTGCGTCTTTTGGAACTCGGCTTATCCTGCCTTCCGGTGCGCACCGCCGCATTCCCACCAGTTGCTTCTGCGGCTTCAGCTGGCGCACGCCTTGCGACTTCAAGTCATGATCAACGCCTTCGTGGCTCCTCGTGGCGCGGCATGCTTTGTTTTCATCCCGGCTGATACCTGACGATCCCTCTCGTTCTGACAACGGGGTTTTCGAGATGGCAGCAACTCGGGTCGAGACCAGAAGTGGATGGATAGGGGAGAGAAAGCCTGAGCTTATCGAAGCGGTGCACCAGGCTCTGCAAAGCTTCATTGTATTCGACGTGTCGACGCAGACACGATCATAACGCCGACGGGAAAAAGAGATGTTCTATCTGGTCGTGGAGGCAACGCAGATTCGGGTTCTAATCGGCGCTGACTAACGAGTTGCCGGTTTTTCAACATCGACGAACTGGGAAATCCGCAAACAGCTGATCTCGATCCGGGTGCAAGATCGACGTTTCGTCCAGCCTATCGGATAGGCCCCTTGGGCCGGCAGCGGAAGCTGGCGTGCGTTCAAACCTGCGGCTTGACCGTTCTTGCTCGCCAGGTGACACTCCCTATCTTGTTAAAAGGAGGCGACAATGGAAGAACTGGCCCGCTGGCGACATATGCAAACCGCGCCAATGGACGGCAGTCGCATCCTGGTTACGATCCGGCCATCCGAACAGGGACCGGGGACGGTTGATCTTGCCTATTGGTCGAAAGGTGATCAATTCGGTGCAGAAGCCTGGCGGTCTTCGGATTCGGCACCGGGACGGATTATCGAATATGCCGAGCCGGAACTCAAATGCTGGATGCCTATGCCCTCAGCCGATGTCGAGCGCATGACTGTGCCCGTCGCTTGGGCAGGTGAGGACGAGGAGGAACTCGACGGATCGGGGATTTGAGGATTCGCCCTGCCATCTCGCTCCTGTCCCGCGCACCTGGATGGCAGACGTTGCCAATGGTACTGCCTCGGTCCAATAGACTTCGGCGGATACGTGTTGTGGTCGCTGTGTGCGCCGGCATTTCCGCTGCCATCGAGGCAAGAATGCGTTCATCCGATGACCCAGCGGATATCGCTCTTTCGGGTCGATGCAGAGGTTGAAGAGCCAAGAGGCGAGGCCGACGTCGCTGGCCGCGGTCATATCTATGTTAAGCCACTGGTCCTGTTCCTTCACGACCTCACGTGGATCTTGTCCTCATACATGCGCATAGCCATGACCTTTTGCTCGCTCAAGATGTAGACCTCCTGCTCAGCCGGTCAATAGTTTTACCGATGCCGATGCCGATGCCGATGCCGAGCCGCCGCTGATCCGGTCGGTTGCATCTCCCACTCTGTCCTGGGCTGTAGGGGACGTGTAAGGCTTGGGCCCGGTCCGTCCCCGTCGGACGTTCATCCTTGACGCGGGCCGATCCGACCGTGCCGCTTGCGGCTCGCCAGCCGCAAGGGAAGCTTCGCCGCGTCCCATCCTCTCTCACGTTCCATTCACCATCCGCGCCCCTGCAGCCGTCGGCCTTCGCGGCAACCGGTTCCTGCCTTGAAATTTTGGGGCGGAAAGGATGCCGGAACATGGAAAGACAGCAAATAGAAGAGATAAGGAACAAGGTCTCCTGCGGAGTGGTGCTAGAGCAGGCGGGATTTAAAGTCGACCTCAAGGAAAGCACGCGACGGGCAGTCAAATATCGGCGCGGTGGCGAGATCGCTATCGTCACTCATGGCGGCAGGGGATGGTTCGACCCGCTTTCCGACAAAAAGGGCGATGTCTTCGATCTGCATGCCTGGCTTCAACCAAGCAATTTTGCGGCAACCCTTGCGGCGGTGGGTGCGCTCGCCGGTTTAGCGCCATCCACTTTACCCTTGCCGGTACCGTTGCGGCCCGCGCAGACCAGTGTCATCCCGCAACGCTGGTCGAGCCGTCCACCGCTGCGAAAAGGCTCCCCGGCCTATCGCTATCTCCACGACACCCGGATGATCCCGAGACGCATTCTGCAGAGTGCCGTCCTGCAAAGGGTGATCAGGGAGGGGCCTTGTGGCAGCGCCTGGTTTGCTCATCACGACAGCCACGGGAAAATTTGCGGCTGGGAAGAGCGCGGCCGGCAGTGGCGCGGCTTCTCCTCGGGCGGCACGAAAGTCCTTTTTCACTTCGGCAATGCAGCAGCCGCTCGCCTGTGCATCACCGAGGCTGCGATCGATGCGCTCAGCCTCGCGGCGATCGAGCGCGAGCGTTTCGATACGCTCTATGCCAGCACCGCCGGCGGTTGGTCGCCGGCAACAGAATTGGCGGTGCGCGATCTTGCCAGCCACATCGAGATCCTTGTTGCAGCAACCGATCACAATAGCCAGGGCGAGGCCTATGCCGACAGGCTGCGCCGCATTGCCATCCTCGCGGATTGCGGCTTTCAGCGACGTCTTCCATGCCGAGGCGATTGGAACGAGGATCTGGTGGAACGTCTGGCGGGCGACCCGGATCGCTGCTGACATCATGCTTTTCGGTTCGTGCGGTGGCGTCGAAGCTAAAACAACGCCGGCGAGCCGACCGCGGACCGGCGGCGTGGAGATGCTCCCTCCTTCTTCCCACAGTTCCTCAGCCTGGATGCCGAAATCAAGCTGCTGCGCAGCCATCACGCCGACGGTATCCCGCCACACGTGATCCTGCTCATCGGGAGGGCACTTGGGTCGAGTGGGTCATCGCCTGGCGGTGTGGGCGGTGGGGACGGGGTGCTCAGGGTTGGCGCGCTTGACCCTGTCCGGAGCGTTGGGAGAAAAGACGTTGGGCAGCTTCTCCAGCGCAGACCTCGGGTGGCTGCGGTCTGAACCGGACGGCAGCCCGGTCAAAGGCCGCGTTACGCGCCGCGTAGCGGCAGGCGCGACGCGCGCTTCGCAAGGCGCGCCCGCGTTCGCTGCAGACCGCGGCTGCGGCCCGCATCGACCGCACACTCACCTTGCTTGATCGCATCGTCCTGACCTTGGGCCGGCCGCTTCGCCGGTTCGTGTCGACCGCACCCGAGGGATAGTGCCGGAGAACGGCACGCCCGGGCTTTGCTCAACCGCATAAAAGGACATTCATCATGACATCGCTCAACCGTTTCGCACCAAAAGCCCGCTCAACGGCACAACGTGCCACCACCCTCGAGATGGTCCGCCACGCCTGCCCAGATGCGCCCCAGGCAACCCGCATCTGCGAAAGCTTTGGCCTTTCCATCGTCGATAGTGACGGCATCCGCGATCTCCATCACAACCAGATGATCGACAGCGCTCAGGCGCTGAAAGAAGGTCTCGCCGAGAAGGCCATGCAGATCCACATGCAGCGCATCACCGGGTCTTTTGTCGGCTCGGCCTATGGCGCTGGGCAATTCTACAGCCGCGCCGTTACCGAAGCGCGCGACCTGACCACCAAACTGTCCAACGATGATCGCGACGAAGATCTCGATGGGCCGGTCGGTTTCGACAGCCGCGCCCAGCGCAAGCGGGAATTCGCCGCCCTCATGGGCCTGCAGGCGCATGTCCTGCGCATGGCCGCCGAAGGCGCCGTCTCAGCCTACGAGAAGATCACTGGCGACGTCTGGAAGCCCTACGAGCGATCCGGCTCTTCGATAGCTGCGCCGTCGCTCGATCAAAGAGCTGCCTCGCTGCAGTTGTCGGCTTTCGACTGAGGCAAGCGGCACAGGCCGTTCAACGAACCATGCATAGGGGCCGGCGCTCACCACGCCGGGCCTTGCGCGTGTCACAGGGCGGGTCGCTGCATCCGAGCCGTTCGTCCGGGATGTTTGCCGGCGCATTCTCGCCGACTGCTCGGTGTCGCAGGGGGGGAACTCCTGATCCCGCCGCTCGTCCTTTTATTCGGCGCGGATATCCAGCTCGCCGGCAGCTTCCCGCTCACGGTAAACCTACGATGCTGGTCGCGTTCACTTGCTACAGCCGTGACCAGAGCTTCTCCGCCATCGGCCGCGACGAAGCTGCCCAGTTCATAACGGCTGCCGAATCGATCGTCGGTACCGTTATCGGCGGTCTTCTGCTTGGTATCGTTGCAAACGCGGTTTTGCTGCCCGCACTGGCGATCATCCTCGTGATCTGCGCGGTAAAGGTGTGGCGGCACGAACCGCCGTCCGACAACATTACCGATCGAAGTGAAGCATCCGAAGCTTGTAAGGTGACGGCATCGCTGACGTGAACCCGACCAACAGGCTGGATCCGACCGCAGGGCGGACGCGGCCCTGCCTCGCCGGTGGCCGCCCGGCGTGACCGGAGCGCGCGACGCCCGTCCCGTCCACGCAACGGCTGATCGCCGTCCTTCGCTTGCGCTTCGGCGCTGTGAGTGCGCAGCCGTGCCTGAGGCGTCGCAAGTCGCTGCTCCGCGCCGGGACAGACCCCGGCCGAGAAGGAGCAACGATCATGACGAGACAGGAAAGAACAAAAGAAAGCCGCCCTTCGGGTCGGCATGAGAGGAACAGGAGGACCGGAACTGAGAGGTCGGCTGACGGGCTGAGAGAGTCTCGCCCGGCTGCCAAGGGCGGTTTGCGCATGTCCGACACTTCCAGCTCGACGAGCCGTGCCGATGTCTATTCCCGCGTGACTGCCGAGATCATCGCCGCAATCGAGCAGGGCGCAGGGGAATGGCGTGCGCCCTGGTTTCACAACGGATCGAGTATCGCCCGCCCGACCAACGTCGCATCGGGCAAGCGCTATCGTGGCATCAACACGGTGGCGCTATGGGCTGCGGGTTTTGCCGGAGGTTACGCTGACGGTCTCTGGGGCACCTATAAGCAATGGCAGGAGGCCGGCGCCCAGGTGCGCGAAGGAGAACGCTCCACCGCGGTCGTGTTGTGGAGGGAGGTTCAGGCGCCGCGGTCGGCCGACAATGAAGTTGAAGCCGACGATGGGCATCGGCGGATGTTCGCTCGCACGTTCTCCGTCTTCAACCTCGAACAGGTGGACGGCTTTGAACGTCCGCCAAGCCCCGCCTTACCCGAGAGCGAACGCCTGGCGCATGCGGAGGCGTTCATCTCCAATCTCGGTATCAAGACCGAGTTCGGCGGGTCGGAAGCCTATTATCGCCTCTCGGCCGATACAGTGTTCATGCCCGATTTTGCTTGGTTTCATGATCCCGCGTCATTTTACAGCGTTTGGTTACATGAGAACGGTCACGCCAGCGGCGCAAAACATCGGATTGACCGCGACCTCTCTGGCCGGTTCGGGTCGGCCGCCTATGCCGCCGAAGAGTGTTGCGTCGAGATTCTGAGCGGCCTTGTCCTTGCCGATCTCGGCATAGCCCATCATCCACGTCCCGACCATGCGGCATATGTCGCCGCGTGGCTCAAGGTTTTGAAGGACGACCCCAAGGCCATCTTCACGGCCGCCAGCCAGGCGCAGAAGGCGGCGGATTGGATGCACGCCCAACAGCCCCAGGCGTGACCTCGACTGAGATCGCGATGATCGCGGAGGGGCAGACCCTCCCCATTTTGGAACACGGCTCCATAACGCAATCGGTTCGCAACTCTTGTATCTGGCGATCCTGATAAGAACCTAAAAACTATCTCGCTGGCGGATTAACGCCGCGGCCCGCCATTGCCTTTCCTCCATCATGCGCAAGGCACGCCCACTGCGGTCTCGATGGGGCATGTCTGACCGAAGGTCGCCTCACTGTGTTCGGCTCGATCGGCATCCGCAACGGCCGGCTCGCTTTCTTCCCCTGGACGCTACGCGCCCATTCCTCGCGAAACAAGAAAGCCTCAGCCCGTGGCCGTCCTTCACTTCGTTACGGCCTTTGCAGGTGCGGGCCGATCGCCCCCGGTCTGATCGACAGCCATCGAGGCCGCGATGGGCGCAGCCCGAGCAACTGAAAAGGAACAGGACAATGGCAACTATCGGCTCTTTCACCGCCTCGGAAAACGGCTTCTCCGGTACCATCAAGACCCTCAACCTCAACGTCAAGGCAAAGATCGTCCGGGTCGAACGCGCTTCCGAAGACGCTCCCGACTTCCGGGTCCTGGCCGGCAATGTCGAGTTCGGCGCAGGCTGGCAGAAGCAGGCTCGCGAAACCGAGCGCGATTACATCTCGGTCAAGCTCGATGATCCGAGCTTCCCAGCCCCGATCTACGCGACGCTCACTGAAGTCCAGGGCCAGGAAGGCCTGCAACTCATCTGGTCGCGCAACAGCCGCCGCTGAGCAAACATCCAAGCCCCGCTCGATCCGAGCGGGGCTTTCCTCATGTCACTTGTTGAGCGCATCCTTCAGCGCCTTGGCTGGCGTGAACGCCAGCTTCTTGGCCGCAGCGACCTTGATGGTCGCCCCGGTCGCCGGATTGCGCGCTTCGCGCTCCGGCGTGTCCTTGATCTTGAACTTTCCGAAGCCCGGCAGGGATGTCTCGTTGCCGGCAATCGCTGCCTCGGTGATGGCAGCAATCACGGCCTCCACCACGGCCTTACCCTGGACCTTGGTCAGGCCGTGCTCTGTTGCAACCTTGTCGGCGATCTCATTCGTTGTTGCCATGTCAATCCTCCACATCGTCATCAACGCTGGAATCCTGACAGTCAATCCAGGCGATGTCATTGCACTGCCGTGGCAAACGGCGTCAAATAGCCGGGATTTCCACAGCTTGTGCGGGTCGGTAGCGCTTTTCACGTCTCGACAGCAATCCGAAGCAGGTCGACCGCCCGATCGCCATACTTGAACATATGGATCCTCTGCTACCCACGGCAGCCGATGCTGTCCACCGCGGCCGAACACGGAAGCAGCGCCGAAAAGGTCGAGTGGATCGACAACGCCCAAAAGGCGGCCGTGTTTCAGGCCGCATCGATCCGCTCGACGGAGAAACGATGTGACTGGCCAATCGTTTGGCTCGAATCCTGTGTTGCCGTATCTCGTCGCATGAGAGTTTTCAATCCGTGACGATCATCAATTGATGATCGTCACGGGATGCTGCCAGCTTATCAGAGGGGTAAAGCTGGCATCTCGCCTTCGGCCACACGCCAAGTCCATGGTTCGACATCGGGCGATGCCGCGATCATCTCCGCAAGCGCCACCTCAAACCCTTCGTCCGCATCGGCCGGCACGATGTAGAGTGCTGCCGGGGAAGGCCGACGATGGGGAAGGGTGGCTGCCGCTATCGGCTGTGCCTTTGACAGGTTGAAACGCAGGCCCTTGACGCTTTTCAGACTGAGCCGTGACAATGTTTCGACCAGTCGTTGCTCGTAGACATTTTCGATTGGGATCCATTGCTCGGTTACAGACATCAGGCTGATCTCGTCGACAATGGCGAGCCCGGACTGCTTCATGCCGAATGTCGCGATAACGATGAGGTGGAACCCGTCGTTTGCGTGCCAGAGTTCAAGCTCTGCACCACAGCGTGACTGAAGCCGGCGCCAGGCGCTATCGTCGATGATAAACGGACAACCCGGCATATGCTTGACAATAATCTTCTGGCCACTGCGGGCCGACGCAATCTCCTTCACCTCACCAACCAGCAGCATCAGCTTGCGCCGCCCGGCAGCCGGAGCATAGATATCTGCAAGCGCAACAGCCCGCCTTTGTTCGATGCCCGCCTTGTCAACCAAACGAAAATTCTCAGGGATGAACAGACGGTCTGTGAGCAATGCGCCTTTGACCGTCATCGTCGCGGCCGCATCCAGGAGATGGCTTCGCACCTGATACCAATGTCGCTTGCCGGCCCAATGTGCCGTCCATTCGGTCAATCCCCCTTGATGCCAAAGGTAGTGAAGAAGGGAGCGCAGCGAGAGTTTCTTTATCCCGTTTCTGACCGGTCCCTCATTTTCGGCGCACGCGCCTGCGGCCATTTGCGCGCCACGCTTCGACAATGGAAAATCCAGCTTGAGCGCCGCCATGCCATTGGTCGGGTCGAGCTGGATCGCTCCACCGATCAGTGTCCCTAGGCCCGAGAGTTCGTAAGGCGGCTCGTACGATTGACATTGCCGGTCGTGTTCCGCACCCGACAGCGGCATACGCTTGACCAGAAACTGCTCACCGATGCGTGCGATATACATTGCCGCCTGTTTGTCGCAGCACAGGCAGAGCGGTCTTTGCCGGGTCCGATACGCTTGCGCAAGGATCGCGCCAAAGGCGGGGTCCGCCTCCGCAAAGACCCCCCGGCCTATCCGGTAGCGTCTGCTCATGGCGGCGCCTCAAGCCGATCTCTCGTTCGGCGCGCTGGCTCAGCAGGGTGCCACACGATAAACCACACCTGTCTGCTCTGATCTGCAAGTGTGGCGGAGCAACAATGCCGTCTCAAGGTCGTGCGGCCCCTCCAATTTTGCCTGCGCCTTGCTCCGACAAAATCGGCTCCTCCACACGCCGGCTCCGCCGATCGCTGGCGCGAACCTTGACCCGTCATCGTCCATCCGCGTCGTCGTGTCCATCTTTCACAAACGTCAGGGAGACGAAGATGACCATCGAACAGCACATCGAAGAACTGCGCGCCGAGCTTCGCAACGCAATCGATCACGCGGACCGCCGCCAGATCGAAGCTGACCTGGCCGAAGCGCTCGACGAACTCGACGCCCTGCTTGGAAACTTGGTCCCTGATTAGGAGACAGACTTGCGCCGGGGCTGCGATCCCACCGCCCGATCGACCGGCGCCAGTATCGTCTGCGGACCTCAATAGTCATTCTCCTTCAGATAATAATCCAGCGCCGCCTTCACCACTGCGGTCATCTTCAGGTCATTTTCAGCGGCGGCGCGCTGCAACCGCGCCTTGAGCGCGTAGTCCAGCGCAATGTTGACGAAGAATTTGACATTGCGCTGTTTGGACCGCTTTAGATTCTTAAGACTGGTGCGTACCTCTTCCTGGGCGATGGCACGCGTCTCGGCCGTTTCGCGGCGCTCATTCTCACTCGGCTTCGGCAACATTGCGGTTGCGCCTGCCTCGTTAAATGCGGGTAAAGGCGTGGTCGCGACGGCGGCCCGTTCTGAAGAACGCCCCGCTTTACGGGGCGCAATCGACAGATCCGACAATTCGAGCCCCGCCTTGCTCATGCTGCCCCCTCCATGCGCTCCGCGCTCCTGAGTTGCTCGATTTCCTCGACCAGGGCCTGAACTTCAAGTCTCGCTTTTCGTACCGGATCCGTCAGGTCCTGCATTTGCAGCGTGCCAAGCCCGTTCTGGATCTCGCGATAGATATTGCGCTCAAACAGCTCCGTGTTAAGCAAATGCGTTCGATAATCGCCTGCGATAAGGCCGGCGACGAAGGGTCGGATATAGCGATAAGCCTCCAGGTTCCGACCCGGAACTGAGATACGGGTGCGGACATTGATATGGCCGATGGAAAGGCCGAACCGGTCATTGATCTCGTTGACCGCAGCGACTGCTTGTCCTGCAGCTTCCAGTTCCTTGATCGCCGGCTGGATCGGCGACATCACCAGCTCGGCCGAGCGGATAATCGTGCTCTGCAACGTAGTGTCAACTCCGGGAGCATCGATGATGACGAGATCGAAAGCCCGCCCCAGATCGGCGATCGTCTGTTCGATCGATCGCTGCGTTGACGCTGCGGTTACCTCGAGATTGCCAGGTACGTTGTGCTTTTCGGCACATAGACGCCACCAGCCGGACAGGTTCTGCCGATTGTCGGCATCAATCAGCAGAACGCGCTCGCCGCGCAGCGCGTATTCCCCGCCGACCAATGTCACCAGCGTCGTCTTTCCTGCACCGCCCTTGTTGCTTACTGCCGCATAGGTTCGGGTCATCTGATCCATCCGCATTGACCTTTTGGTAGCCAGTGTGCGTCGAAGATAAGCCCTATGCAAGCAAAAATATGAATATGAAATGTTCAAACATTTGGCGTGCGTTTCGTGGAGATACGGATGGCAACTGCGGTATGGAATATATTCACCATTCCACAAAGCCACTGCACGTCAGTATTGTGGTGATAAAGCATGCCAATGCATTTGAGTACAAAGAGCTGATAAAAACACTTAATCCGGGCATATTTGGTGTGAATGTGATGCCGCAGGCGTCGATGCCTATCGGTCCGATGGCTGCGATCTGCGAAACGCCTCGGAGCAAGTTGCTGCATTTTCCCGATGGTCTGGAGGTTACAAATTGTTACCGTTATGGTAATGGATGTTTTGGCAGGATACGCAAATTTGTGATACAAATTTTCTGGACGATCGACGGACGAGCCGTCGATGGCCTGCGGCCGTAAGGAAGGTCCGATGGGTTTATTTATAGGCGATGAAAGCAGGCAGGAGCGAAAAGACAAGGTTGTCCATGCCCGCTTCAGCGCGACCGAAATCGAGCGTATTGAGCATGCCGCGCAAGCTGCCGGAATGACGCTCTCGGGGTTCTTGCGGTCACTTACCCTGGAGGGCGCTGGGGTGCGTCCGTTCTTTACAGAGGCAGACCGAGCGGTCCTTTCCTTGCTTCTGGTTGACGTCAAAGCTGTCGGTGTGAATCTCAACCAGTTGGCGCGCGCACGAAACCGGGGTGAATCTGGCCAGTCGAATGAAGAGAAGCGGGTAATCCATGATGTTCAACGCCTCGTCGCGATCGTGCTGTTTGAATTGCAGGCCTTTGCCGAGTGCGGCGCGCGCCGTCGCGCCGGGAGTGCGTGATGGAGATTTTCCTTGGTGCATTCACAGCTGAATGGGAGCAACGCAAGGCAGTCCTTCTCCATGATCTGACGCTCGGGGTCCGCAGTTTGCCGGAAGAGGTCGGGCGCCGCCGCCGGCGAGGGGTGGTCGAGCCGGCGGGGCTAATTGCTATTGCAAAGCCATCGGGCTTGCGAGGTCGGGCGGGAGGTCAAGCCTCTCGGGGCAGCCTCCGGCGGCGCGCCGATCGGCCCATGCGCGTGCGCTTTGCCGGCCTTGCCTCCGGCAGTCAACCTGCCGTCGTGAAAATGGCATCGTTTGGCGGCGGATCCCGACTTGGCGCGATGATCAATTATGTCTCCCGCAATGGTAGCATTGTAGTCGAGAACGAACGTGGCGATCAGCTTCGTGGCCGTGACCAACTCTCTGCCGTCGGTGATGAATGGGATCACCTGATGAAGAACCGGGCCGAGAGCCGGGACATTGGCGTCTTCAAGATTTGGGTGGCCGACGGCGTAGGCGTCGATGGCAACCTGTTTGATCGAGCCCGCGAGGTTGTAAGATACGCCTTGGGAGACCGGGCATTTGTATTTTCGGTGAGTGCCAGCGCCGATAGAGATGGGCTCGACATCAATGGCGTGGCAGTGCTCAGAGACGCTTATGGTGAACGATTGACGGCGGATGACAAGGCTGCTTCGATCGTACAGACCCGCATGAAGAGCGCTGGGGCGGACGCGGACTTTCGATTTACCGGCAACGGCAACGGCACGGAATACGGCACCGGTCAGGTGCGATCACTGGTTGCTGCACATAAGGGCGAGGTTCGGGACGAGCAGGGACGGACGATCGCAGATGCTAAGCGGGCGGGCGACCTCGTTCAACTCGAGTGGCGGGAACAACTCCACAGTCGCAAAGCCCGTGATGTCATGCACCTGATCTTGTCGGCCCGCGCGGGCACGGACACGGCGGCCTTTCAGAATGCGGCGCGGGATTTTCTGAGTGAGCAATTTTCAGGTCATCGCTACGTCTTCTCGCTTCACGATGCAGGCAGCGATCCGAAGGCGGAGGCGGACGGGGGAAAGCGACCGCATGTGCATGTCCATGCCATTGTCGCGATGCGATCGAATGCCGGCGACCGGATAGAGACGACCATCGCGGCTTTTCGGCAGTGGCGTCTAACCATGGCGGAGAAGGCGCGCTCCCATGGCATCAAGATGGAGATGACCGATCGGCGAGATCGCACCTGTGCGCCCGCCTATTCGAAGAACCAGGTTCGTTCGATGAACACAATCGGTCGTACGCAACACGGAGGGACCAGTGCTGCAGCAGAGCGGCGTTACCATGCCAAGCTGAATGATCTAACCTGTCATTCCGCAACGGCGCGCAGTCAGGCGTATATGCACAAGGCATATGCAGAGTGGCAGGAAGTTGGATATGATCGCGAGTCCGGCGCGCAACTGCAGTTCATCCGTTCGCAGATGGCCCGGCTGGAGGAACCCAGGATAACTGTAGCAAACCGCGAGGCCGCTGATCAGGATGCTGGAGATCCCGGCTCGCAATTTCGAACATATTTGTTAAATTTGGCAGATCTAGTTTCTGATGGTGATGATATGCGCCACATGA
>Ga0247813_10001050_pt1 | contig 22065 bp, 23 predicted proteins | sample UWRJL169409C1_FD_180719 | JGI IMG/M metagenome (GOLD analysis project Ga0247813, IMG submission 180719) | Plant litter microbial communities from Arlington Agricultural Research Station in Wisconsin, United States - UWRJ-L169-409C-1 | ecosystem: Environmental > Terrestrial > Plant litter >...
GGAGCAGGCGCCGCGCCAGGCGCCGGTCTCGGTGTGCTGCTCTTCGATGAACTTCTTGAAGTTGTCGAGGTCGCTCTTGATGATGTGGTCGTCGACGCCGAGGGCGGCGCCGGCCTTCTCGGCGAGACCGCTGGCCTCCCAGTCGAGCTGCACGGTGACGCGCGTCTCGTCATCTTTGAGCTTGTGGAAGGTGACGACACCGGCGTGGTTCTCGTCGCCGCCGACGCTGTTCCAGGCGACGCGCTCGTCGGGGTGCTGCTCGGAGATCTCGGCGTCGAACTCGCGCTCGATGCCCGCGACCTTGACCTTCCAGTGGGTGAGCGTGTCGCTCACCTGGGTGATCGACTCGACGAAGCTCAGGAACTTGGGGAACGTCTCGAATTGCGTCCACTGGTTGTAGGCGGTCGAAACGGGAACGTTGACATCGACGGTTTTGATGACCTGGGGCATTGCACTCTTCTTCCTGTTGATCTCTCTGCTGGATCGACCCGCGTCGGCCCGGTCTGACGGGAATGCGCGGGGTAGTCCTCGTGGGATTGATCTGTGCGGCGCGGGTTTCGCGACCGCCCTTCCGACGTTACGGAGTGCCGCAGATCTGTGCTGCCCCTCGCCAGTGCGCCGGTCGGGTGCTAGCCTCAGCGGTCGTTCCGCTGGCTCACAGGTTTCTCCGTGCGGGAGACGGGTTGACCCGGCCCCCGTCACCGCGAGTACGGTCGTGCGCATGGCGAACATAGTTGAGAAGATCGCGCAACAGGTGACATCCGTTGGCGCGAAGGCGAGTTACGGCGAACCGGTCACCGTCGGCGGGATCGAGCTGGTTCCGGTCGCACTGGTCTGGTTCGGATTCGGCGGCGGCAGCGACGAGGCCGAGCAGGGCGGCGGGGGAGGCGGCGGCGCGAGCATCCCGATCGGCGCGTACGTGCGCGGCGCCGACGGCGCGACGTTCAAACCGAACGTGGTCGCGCTGCTCGCGGTGTCGATCCCGATCGCGTGGGCGGTGAGCTGGTCGGTCGTGGGGATCGCGATCGCGGCCGCCGGCACCAAGCGGCGCAGGTAGCCGGGGTTTCGATACGGCCGCGGGCGAAATCCCTCCGGCAGTAGCACACCGCGCGGCATCTGGCCATGCCCGCCCCGATTCGTGTCATCCGGCATAAACCGGCGAGCCTCGGGCGTTGACTGAGGGGTGTGGCGCGATCCGTCACTGTTCCGCAATGTAAGGAGAACGGCCCTATGACTGCAGTACCCACGATCACTCTGAATGACGGCGTAGAGATTCCCCAACTCGGCTTCGGCGTCTTCCAGGTGCCGCCCGAGGACACCAAGAAGGCCACTCTCGAGGCGCTCGAGGTCGGCTACCGACACATCGACACCGCCCAGATGTACGGCAACGAGAAGGGTGTCGGCGAGGCCGTCGCCGAATCGGGAATCGCCCGTGGCGACATCTTCGTCACGAGCAAGCTCAACAACCCGTTCCACGCGCGCGACGCCGCGCTCCAGGCGTTCGACGGCACGATGGAGGCCCTCGGGTTCGAGACGCTCGACCTGTTCCTCATCCACTGGCCGATGCCGGGCGTCGGCGACTTCGTCGAGACCTGGAAGGCCATGCTGGAGATGAAGGCGACCGGACGCGTGCGTTCGGTGGGCGTCTCCAACTTCCAGCCGGCACACCTCCAGCGCCTCATCGACGAGACCGAGACCGTCCCGTCGGTCAACCAGATCGAGGTGCACCCGTATCTGACGAACGAGGTCGCCCGCGCCTTCAACACGAAGCACGGCATCGCGACCGAGGCCTGGTCGCCGATCGCGCAGGGCGCCGTGCTCACCGATCCGGTGATCACGCAGATCGCCGACCGTGTCGGCCGCAGCGCCGCCCAGGTGGCCCTGCGCTGGCACATCCAGCGCGGCGACATCGTCTTCCCGAAGTCGGTCACCCGCAGCCGCGTCGAGGAGAACTTCGCCCTGTTCGACTTCGAGCTGACCGCCGCCGACATCGACGCGATCACCGCGCTCAACCGCGACGAGCGCACCGGCCCGAACCCCGACGAGTTCAACTGGATCCCGTAAACGGATAGCCGCAAAACGAAACTGCCCGCCTCGAGAGAGGCGGGCAGTCGTCGTTTGCGGGAGTCGGTTACTCCGTGGCGTCAGACTCTTCGTCTTCTTCGGCGTTGAAGTTGCTGTCTTCGCCGAGGGTCACCGCGATTCCGTCGTCGGAGTTCGGGATGGTCTGGTCGTCGCCGAGTCCGTCTGGCTTCTTCTTGTCATTCATCGTCAAGCACCTTCTTTCGTGTGCTTAAGACGGTACACGGATGATTCAGGCTGTACGTCGCCGAGCGCGGCGGGTCTTCTCGCGCCTCAGATCGTGACCCAACCCGAGGGCGGTGACGACGAGGTCGATCAGCGTAATCCACATGTCATGAGTATATGTCGGGTCGTCGGCGGGCGAAAGGGAGTCAGCCCACCCGCGCACGTACCCAGGCCGCGGCGGCCGCACCCTCCGACAGCTGGAACGCCCGCAGTCCCGGCACGCCCGACTCGCGTCGCGCCGCCGTCAAGAACTCGATGGCGAGGGCGGCCAAGACCGCGGTGATGTCGCGGGGCGGCACGGAAGAGAAGAGCGGATGCTGCGCCATCACCGCCTCGCCGTCGGTGTCGGCCCCGAGCCGCCGCAGGTCGAGGAGCAACGTCAGCCCGTCGATCCACGGAGCACCGCGTGACGCCCACGGCCAGTCGACGAGGGTCGTCGCGCCGGCCGCGTCGACGAGCACGTTGTCGCAGCGCAGATCGAGGTGCACCAGGTGGTCGCCCTCCATCGCGGCGGAGGCGCCCCGGGCCAGGTCGGCGAGGTAGCCGAGGCCGGGCGGCGGCGTGGCCTCTGCCCAGCCCAGCGTCTGCGCGATCGTCGGCAGGTCGAGACCGTCGGCGCGGGGGAGGCCACCGAGCGTGCGCAGCACGCCGTCGACGTCGGAGGCACGGGGGTGCCTGCCGTCGCGGTCGTCGAGCACGAGCGCGACCCAGTCGCCGTCGTCGAACGATCCGAGCAGCGTCGGCGCCGGAACACCCGCGGGCAGCGTGCCCATCACGGCGATCTCGCGCCGGTGCAGGCCGGCCGAGCGGGCGTCGCGCGCCGCTTTGACGAACGCTGCGCGCCCCGAGGCGGTGGTGACCCGGTCGGCGCTGCCCGCCGAGAAGCCGTGGGTCTGGCTCGACGCCGCCACGACCCGCTCGCCGAGCGTGCGCTCGACCTCGGAGCGCACCCGCTCGGGCAGCTCGGGCCAGCGCAGGCGTGCGCCGGTCACCGCGTCACCAGCCCGAGCGTGACGGCGAGAACGAGGCCGACGGCGGCGACGATCGAGGCCGAACGCCAGCGGATTATGCCGAGCACGGCGGCGGGCACTGTGTAGAGCAGGGGTGCCAAGAACACGAACGAGAAGTCGTTGCCGGCCGGCGCGGGCACCGCGAGTATGCCCAGGCCCTGGGCGATTCCGGCGAAGATGTGCACGGCCAGGGTGATCAGGGCGAAGACCAGGGTGAACAGGCCGCCGCGGTGCCGGTTGCGCATGCCGATCCCGACGCCGATCACCGCGACCATGTAGCCGACCACGAGCGCGAGGGCGAGCCCGAGCAGGATCGTCTGCAGCCCGGAGATCTGCGAGCGCGCCTGCTGCGTCGCGACGGCGACGATGCCCCAGCGCACGAGCACCGCGACGACGAACGACGCGGCGACGACGACGAGCGCGAACCGCCAGGTGAGCGGCGGGGCCGTCACCGTCGGCGGGAGCGCCGCGGTCTCCGCGGCCGAAACCTCGCTGTCGTACGCCATCGCACCATCCTTGCTTGTGGAATGCTCAGATTACGCTTCCGTGCGCGCTTCGCAAATTCCGACACGGCCGACGTCGCGAGACCCCCCTGATCGCTCTCAGTGAACAGCCCTGCGGGAATGAAATCCCGGCCCATATGTTTACTTGAGTCGAAGGCACTCAAGTTTCACCGGGAGGTCTAATTGCCTACAACACCTGACGCGAGCAACTCGTTCGACGAGTTCCTCGCACGCTACCTGCAGGGCGAACGCGCGTCGGAATCGCCGCGCGCGATCAACATCGGCCGCCTGCTGAGCCGCAGCAGCCGTGAGCTGCTCGCCGAGGCCGGCCAGTTCGCGCTCGACCACGGACACACCGAGCTCGACGCCCTCCACCTCCTACGCATCCTCGCCGACAGCGAGCCGGCCGCGGGCGCGATGCGCCGGGTCGGCGCGAGCCCCGAGGCCGTCGTCGCCGCGGTCGAACAGCGTCTGCCCGAGGCATCCGACACCTCGACCACCGAGGCCCCCTCGCTCACGCAGTCGGGTCAGCGCGCCCTCTTCCACGCACTGCAGGTGGCCCGCGCCGCCGGTAGCACCTACATCGACCCCGAGCACCTGTTCTTCGCGCTCGTGCTCAACCAGGACTCGCCGGCCGGGCAGGTTCTCACCGCCCACGGCGTGACACCCGAGGCGCTGCAGAACACCCTGCGCGAGACGGTGACCACCGTGCCATCCGAGACCGGGCCCAAGGAGACGACGTCGGACACCCCGACCCTCGACGCCTTCGGAACCGACCTCACCGAGCGCGCCCGCAGCGGCGGGCTCGACCCCGTGATCGGACGCACCGACGAGATCGAGCAGACCATCGAGATCCTCTCGCGGCGCACCAAGAACAATCCCGTGCTGATCGGCGAGGCCGGCGTGGGCAAGACCGCGATCGTCGAAGGTCTCGCCCAGGCGATCGTCGACGGCGGCGTTCCCGAGCAGCTGCGCGGCAAGCGCCTCGTCAGCCTCGACCTGCCCGCGATGCTCGCCGGCACCAAGTACCGTGGCGACTTCGAAGAGCGTCTCACCACGCTCATGGACGAGATCAGCGCGCACAAGAGCGAGCTGATCGTGTTCATCGACGAGATCCACACCGTGGTCGGCGCCGGTGGTGCCGGCGACGGCGGCATGGACGCGGGCAACATCCTGAAGCCGCGCCTGGCCAAGGGCGACCTGCACCTCGTCGGCGCGACCACACTCAAGGAGTACCGCTCGATCGAGAAAGACCCGGCCCTCGAGCGTCGTTTCCAGCCCGTGCAGGTCGGCGAGCCCGGCATCGAAGACGCCGTGCTCATCCTGTCGGGACTGCGCGGAGCGTACGAAGACCACCACGCGGTGCGGTACACGGATGCGGCCATCCGCGCCTCGGTGGAGCTTTCTGCCCGGTATGTCACCGACCGGTTCCTGCCCGACAAGGCCATCGACCTCATCGACCAGGCTGGGGCACGGTTGCGCCTCAAGCTCGGCTCGAAGGTCGACGTGAGCGCGCTGCTCGAAGAGCTCGCCGTGCTCGAGGCGTCGAAGAATTCGGCCGTCGCGGCCGAGCGCTACGAGGAGGCGTCGAAGTTCCGTGACGACATCGAGGCCGTGCAGGCCAAGCTCGACGGGTCGAAGTCGACGGTCGCTGTCGAGGCCGTGGTCGACGAGGCCGAGATCGCCGCGGTGATCTCGCGGGCGACGGGAATCCCGGCGGCGCGCCTCACCGAGGCCGACCGTTCGCGTCTCGCGAAGCTCGAGAGCGAGCTGCACGCCCGCGTGATCGGTCAAGACGACGCGGTCTCCGTCGTCGCCAAGTCGGTGCGCCGCAACCGCACGGGCATGGGCGACAAGAACCGCCCCGTCGGCAGCTTCCTCTTCCTCGGCCCGACCGGTGTCGGCAAGACCGAGCTCGCGAAGACCCTCGCGTCGTCGTTGTTCGGCGACGAGAAGGCGATGCTGCGCTTCGACATGAGCGAGTTCGGCGAGCGGCACACGGTGTCGCGCCTGGTCGGCGCCCCTCCCGGATACGTCGGCTACGACGAGGCCGGGCAGCTCACCGAGCGCATCCGTCGCAACCCGTACTCGGTGGTTCTCTTCGACGAGATCGAGAAGGCCCACCCCGACGTCTTCAACCTGCTGTTGCAGGTTCTCGATGACGGACGACTCACCGACGGTCAAGGCCGCACGGTCGACTTCCGCAACGCGGTCATCATCATGACCTCGAACGTGGGCGCCGAAGTGCTGGCGAGCCGCAGCGGGGCCATGGGCTTCGTGGCCTCGACCGACGGAAGCGGCTACTCGTCGGAGAAGGACCTGCGCGACCGCGTCATGGGCAAACTGCGCGAGGCGATGCGGCCCGAGTTCCTCAACCGCATCGACGAGATCGTACTGTTCCGCAAGCTCGACAAGGCGCAGCTGCGCGATATCGTGCGGCTGCTGCTCGGGGCGACCGAGTCGCGGCTCGCCGGGCACGACATCGCGCTGACGGTGACCGACGCCGCGGTCGACTGGATCGCAGAGCACGGCTACGAGCCCGAGTACGGTGCCCGGCCGTTGCGCCGGTTGATCCAGCGCGAGCTCGACGACCGCATCGCCGACCTGCTGGTGACCGAGGCGCTGCAGGGCGGCGGCGCGCTCACGGTCGACGCGGTCGACGGCGAGCTGCGGGTGCTCCCGGTCGCGTCGCTGCTCGCGGCATGAATGCCGGTTGAGTAGGCCGTCCACGGCCTGTATCGAAACCCCTCGCCGGGTTTTCGATACGGTCGCAGGCGACCTACTCAACCACCGTTCGTCGCTACCAGGGCATGACCCCCGCGCGCTCGACGAACGTGCCCGTCGGGCCGTCGCTGCCGAGCGTCGCGAGCTGCACGATCGCGTCGGTGCCCTCGGTCACCGTCTGCGTTCCGCTGTTGCCGTTCAGGTCGGTGGCCGTGTAGCCAGGGTCGGCGGCGTTGATACGCATCTCCGGGAACGCCTTCGCGTACTGCACCGTGATCATGGTCGCCGCGGCCTTCGACGAACCGTAGGCGACGGTGGCGAAGCTCGATTCGATGTGCGCGGGGTCATTGACGCGGCTGAACGAGCCGAGCCCGCTCGACACGTTGACGATCACGGGCGACGGCGACTTCTGCAGCAGCGGCAGCATGGCGTGCGTCACCCGCACGATGCCGAAGACGTTGACGTCGTACACATCGCGCACGATGTCGGCGGTCACGTCGAGCGAGTGGGCGTGGGAGCCGGAGATTCCGGCGTTGTTCACGAGCACGTCGAGCTGGCCCGCCTCGTCGAGAATCGATGCCGCGGCTGCTGCCACCGACGCGTCATCCGTCACATCGATCTGTACGAATCTCGCGCCGAGCGTTTCTGCCGCGGCCGTTCCGAGTTCCACATCGCGGGCCCCGAGGTAGACGGTGTGGCCGAGGTCGATGAGGCGGCGGGCGGTTTCGAATCCGAGGCCCTTGTTGGCCCCGGTGATGAGTGTTGTTGTCATGGACTCAGCGTGCGGCCGACCCGAATTTCGGAGAAGGCACGCTTCTGACTATGGAACGCGGGTACCACCCTGCGCGGGCGTCGAGGGTGGAGACTGAAGCAATGAACGACACCGCGCCGAACGAACTCGCTGTGATCCTCCGCGCCTGGCGCGACCGGCTCGCGCCCGAAGCGGCCGGCATGCCGCGGGGCAGCGGTCGACGCGCCCCCGGACTGCGGCGCGAAGAACTCGCCGCCCTCGCCGGCGTCTCGGTCGACTACCTCGTGCGGCTCGAGCAAGGGCGCTCGACGAGCCCGTCACCGCAGGTTCTCGCCTCGATCGCGCGCGCCCTGCGCCTGACGAACGAGGAGCGCGACCATCTCTACCGTGTCGCGGGGGCGGCGGTGCCGACGAAGGCCGACGTTCCGCGTCACCTCACCCCGAGCATCCAACGCATCGTCGACCGGCTGGGCGACACCCCGGCGGCCGTGTTCTCGGCCACCTGGGATCTGATCAGTTGGAACCCGCTCTGGGCGGCCCTGCAGGGCGACCCCTCGGTCTACTCCGAACAGGCGGCGAACGTCGCCTGGCGGGTGTTCATGACGAACGGCGGCCCGGTCATCACCGAGAGCCCGGAGCAGGCCGACGCCTTCGAACACGACATCGCGGCCGACCTGCGTTCCGCTTCGGGGCGGTATCCCGAAGACGCGGCGCTCGCGGCGCTCATCGCGTCATTGCTCGAATCGAGCCCCCGCTTCGCCGAGCTCTGGGCGTGCGCCCGCGTCGCCACCCACCTCTCGTCGCGCAAGATCATCACCGTCGACGGCATCGGGCCGATCACCCTCGACTGCGACGTGCTGATGGCCCCCGGCAGCGACCTTCGCGTCGTCGTCTACACGGCGGAGCCCGGCTCGACCGACGCGGCACGGCTCGACCTGCTGCGGGTCGCGGGGTTGCAATCGCTCGTGCCCGATTCGTTACCCGCCTGACGCCGACCGGGTCGTAGGCTGACGGCATGCGTACACGAGTATTCGTCGTCTCCCTGCTCGTCGTCGCCGGCCTGACCGCGTGCACGCCGGGCGCGACCGGTCCAGCCGCGACCCCGACGCCGCAGCCGACCACGATCAATATCCCGGCGATCACGATCCCCGCCGACTGCGAGAACCTCGTCGACACCGCGACGTACGCGGCGACAATCGGCACCACTCCGCTCAACGACCCGACGCTCGCCGAGACCTACCCGGTCGGGCACCTGACGCCGACCGCAGCGCCCGACGGTGCCGCGGTCGACGAGGTAGTCGACGCCGGCACCCAACTGCGCTGCGTCTGGCGCGATCCGGGCGCCGACGTCACTTACCTGCAGGTGCAGATCAGCTCGGTCGGCGAGGGCGTCGGCGCCGAGTACCTGAAGAAGCTGCAACTCGACGACTACGTCTGCGACGACATCCTCGGCGGCACCCGTTGCACGCTCGCCGGAACCGACCCGCAGTACCAGGTCGAGATCGGCGACACCGCGTTCGTGCGCGACGACATGGTCGTCCGCATCGACCAGGCCGACTTCCCGACCGCGAACCTGCTCGACGCGGTCGTCGCCACCCTCTGGCACGACTGAGCCGGCCGCCGCTCAACCGAAGTCGAACGATCCGCGTCGCTTGTCGAATCGGCTACCCTCGGCCCAGTCCATAGGTGAACGATCCGGTCGTCCAGTTCATTGTGGAGTTGTAGTAATAGCCGGTTGACGTGCCGTCGCCGTTGTCTTTCGTCGCAACAAAACATTCGAATGCCGTGGTCAATTCGGTGAGATCGTCGACCGATCCTCCACCCACAGGCGAACACGACACCGTCAGTACCGGACCATCCACGATGCCTTCGGCCACATGACCTTCTGCCATTGTTTTCACGCTGGTTTCGATCTCGGCAGTGGTCGTCGCCCGCGCCTCCCGCTCCGCTTCATCCGCAGCCTGTTGCCGCGCTTCATCCGCGTCTTGTTGTTCCTGAGCCTTGACAGCAGCGGCTTCCGCTGCCGCGACTTCAGCTATTTCACGGTCAGCATTGCTCTTCCAGACGAGTCCGCCGGCGACACCACCCCCGATTGCGACAACCGCAAGTATGGCGCCGATAATGATCAGTTGTTTCTTGGTCGGTCGCTTGCGCTTCCTTCGAGGTGTCTGCTCTACCGAATCGATCGGCGGCAGGCTTGTCCACCTTTCACCGTCCCAATATCGCTGATTGCCATCTGGAGTCGGGTACCAACCAGCGGGGACGGAATCGCTCAAGATGTGCTCCTAGAAAGTCGGATGATCCTCAATTCTAAAGTCAACAGACTGTCGTATTCGACGAGCGTACAGATGAGCGCAACCGGCTCCCAATTTCGGCTCAGGTTCGCCCCCTATCATCGGCTTCATGATCGACGACATCGCCGACGGCTCCCATCTGACAGGCTTCGCAGACTGGGCGGTCGGGGTGATGGAGACCCTCGGCGCCCCGGGCGCCGGCCTCGTGATCGCGATCGAGAATCTCTTCCCGCCGCTGCCCAGCGAGGTCATTCTGCCCCTCGCCGGGTTCACTGCCAGCCGCGGCAGCTTCGGCCTGATCGAGGCGATCGCGTTCACCACGCTCGGCTCGATCGTCGGCGCGTGGGCTCTCTACGCCCTCGGCGCCTGGCTCGGACGTAGCCGCGTGCGCGCGATCGTGAACAAGCTGCCGCTGATGAGCGCCGAAGACTTCGACAAGACCGAGGTCTGGTTCGGCAAGCACGGCACGAAGGCCGTGTTCTTCGGGCGCATGGTGCCGCTCTTCCGCAGTTTCATCTCGCTGCCCGCGGGCGTCGAACGCATGAACCTGCTCGTGTTCACCGGCCTTACCGCGGCCGGCAGCCTGATCTGGAACTCGATCTTCGTCGTCGCCGGCTTCTACCTCGGCGAGAACTGGCACCTTGTCGAGACGTACGCTGGCGTGTTCCAGAAGATCGTGATCGCCGTCGTGGTCGCCCTCGTCGCCTGGTTCGTGGTGGCCCGGGTGCGCAGCATCCGTTCGCGCAAGCGCGAGACCCAGCCGGTCGAATAGGGCTCAGTCGGCGGTCTTCGACGCCAGCACGCGCCGGGCGGCTGCGTCCACGAGCTCGGCGAACGCCGGGTCGCTCTGCGCCTTCGCGACGACCGCGTCGATCATCTCGGCCGCGACCGTCGGCGTGCGCGAGACGAGCACGATGTCGCACCCCGCCTCGATCGCCAGAATCGCTCGGTCGGCCGGCGACCAGGCCGCGACCTGCGTGGCTCCGGAGAGATCGTCGGTGATGATCACGCCGTCGAACTCGAGCCCGTCGCGCAGCAGGCCGGTGACGACGGTGGGGGAGAAGACCGCGGGGGCCTTCGAGTCGATCTGCGTATAGATCGCGGATGACACCATGATCGTGTCTGCCCCCGACGCGATCTCGCTGCGGTAGATGCCGACGCTGTCGCTCTGGGCGTTCGTGGTCGTATCGGTCACGCCGGCCGTGTCGTCGGTGTTCGCGGTGACGGCCCCGAGCCCCGGAAAGTGCTTGATCACGCTCGTCACCCCGCCGGCCGTCATTCCGGCGCGGAACGCGTCGGCGTGCGAGACGATCCCCTCGGCGTCGAACGCGAACTCGCGGTCGTACCCGCCGATGGGCGGGTTGGATGCCGCGGCTTCCCTCGATGCGATCAGATCGACCACCGGCGCGAGGTTCATGTTCACCCCGGCAGAAGCCAGCTCGCGGGCCCAGGTCGTCGCGCTGGACTGCAGGCTGGCCGCATCCGTCGCCCCTTGATCCAGGGCGGACGGCATCTCGCTGAACCCGGGCCCCGAGAGCACCTGCACCTGGCCGCCCTCCTGGTCGGTGGCGACGAAGAGCGGACGGTCGGGGCTCGCGGCCGCCGTGAACTGGGCGACGACGCCGGCGGTCGCGGTGGTTCCGGCGTTCGAGCGGCCCGACAGGAAGACGCCGCCGACGAACCGGTCGCGCACGGCCTCGAGTGTCGCCGCTTCGGCCGCCGACGCCGTGGTGCCGACCATAAAGACCTGGCCGACGCGCTGTTCGACCGTGAGCCCGGCGAGCGGATCGGGCGTCGCGCTCGGCGTCGGTGTGACCGGCGGGAGGGTCGTGGCGGAGGGTTCGGGGGCGGGGGAGGCGCACCCCGCGAGCAGCAATGCCGCAGCGGAAACGGCGACCCACAAGCGCGTCTTCACGTTTCCAGACTACGCGCGGTGCCGGTCGAGTAGCTCGCTCTGGCGAGAGTATCGAAACCCGCGCCCCCGCCGCGGACTCCCTACGGGCGCAGCAGGACCTTGCCCGCGCGTCCCTCGACGAAGTTCGCCTCGCTGGCCGCGGCCACCTCGTCGAACGAGTAGGTCGCCTCGACCGGCAGGGTCAGCGCGCCCTCGCGGATGCGCAGCCCGAGCTCGCCGAGCAGTGCCGCACGCTTGTCGGCGCCCATCGAACCCATAACGCGGCTGCCCCAGAATCCCTTGACCGTGACGTTCTTGAAGATGATGCCGCCCGACGAGATCTCCATCACGGGAGAGTCCATGGCGCCGAAGACGATCAGCTCGCCGTTCTCGGCGAGCAGCGACACGAGGTCGCCCGAGGCGCTTCCGCCGACCGAGTCGAGCGCGATGGAGACGGTGCCGTCGCCGACGATCTCCTTCACCGTGTCTTGCCAGCCGTCGGTGTCGGTCGCGACGATGTTGCGGATGCCCTGCGATGCGAGCTCCTCGACGCGGGCTTCGCGGCGCACGAGGCCGACGACGTTGATGCCACGTGCGACGGCGAGCTGCGCGACCAGACGGCCGACCGCACCGTTGGCGGCGTTCTGCAGCAACCAGTCGCCCTCCGCGAGGTCGAGCGTGTCGAGCAGGGCGATGGCGCTGAACGGCATCGACACGAGCTGCGCGGCGACCTCGTCGGTGAGCGCGTCGTCGACGGGGATGAGCGTGGCGGCCTTCGCGACGAAGTACTCGGCCCAGACGCCGAAGGTTCCGCCGGTGGCGACGCGCTGGCCGACGGTGAGGTTCGTGACATCCGCCCCGACGGCGTCGACGACGCCGACCGCTTCGGTTCCGGCGCGGGCGGGCAGCTCGGGCTTGAAGCCGTAGGTGCCGCGGATGGTCCAGAGGTCGTGGTTGTGGATCGGGCTGAGCAGGGTGCGCACGCGCACCTCGCCGGCGGCGGGCTCGGGCGTCTCGACGTCTTCGACGGCGAGTACGTCGGCCGGGTCGCCGAACTGGTTGTGGATGATGGCGCGCATGGCGTTCTCGACTTTCTGTTGGAGCGTGAATCGGGTCGGAAGCAGAACCTCGTCGTAATGAACCGGTCGTTTCACTATATACTGCAACGACTGGTTCAATTGAGTCGACGGGGAGCCTTGACATGGGACGCACCAAGACGTTCGCCGATACCGACGCGGTGCTCGCGGCCCGCGAGGTGTTCTGGAACAACGGTTTCGAGAACACCGCCATCGCCGACCTCGAGGGGGCGACGGGGCTGAACCGCTCGAGCATCTACCACTCGTTCGGCAGCAAGCGCGGCCTGTTCGACGCCGCGATAGAGTCGTACCTCGACGACGTCGTGCGCCCGCGGCTCGCGCCTTTGGCGGCCGAGACGGTCGCCCCCGACGCGCTCGAGACCTACCTGCGCGGGCTCCGGCGCGCGATGGTCGACGAGCCGTCGTCGCTCGCCGCGAACGGCTGCCTGCTGCTGAACGCCACCGCGTCGCAGCTCGGGCACGAGGCCGGGCTGCACGACGTGGTCACCCGCTACATCGCCGACCTGCGCGCGGGTGTGACGGCCGGCGTCGCCTCTCGCCGTGCCGACCTCGACGCCCCGGCGCGCGAGACCCTCACGACCACGGTCACCGGCCTGGTCTTCTCGTCGATGGCCATCGTGCGCGTCGACCGGTTCGCGGCGGGGGCGATGCTCGACGCCGCCCTGAACGCGGTCGAGAAGCACTGAATGTAAAAGATTCTTGACACGGCCGCCGCGGCGGTCGTACTCTCCTCATGTAAAGAAACTTTGACATGAGGAGATCGACATGACGCTCGAGGAACGCCGCTCGTGGACCTACCTCGCGGTGGCCGTCGTCGCGTACGGGGTGTACGTCGGCACCGTGGTGACGAAGGCCGCATCCGCCCCTCTCGCCGACGTCGACTACGTGCCCGTCATGCTCTGGACGATCGGAATCGCGATCGTCGGCGGCATCGTCATCAACATCGGGCAGGCCGTCTTCACGCCTCGCCGCGACCAGACCGTCGACGTGCGCGACCGCGACATCGCCCGGCTCGGCGACCGGGTGGGGCAGTCGTTCCTCGTGATCGGCGCGCTGGCGGCGCTGCTGCTCGCGATCGTCGAGGCTCCCTACTTCTATATCGCGAACGTCGTCTACCTCGGCTTCGTGCTGTCGGCCGTGCTTTCGTCGGTGACGAAGGTCGTCGTCTACCGCCGGGGGTTCTGAGCGTGGTGAAGGCGACGAGCGTCACGAACAACATCCGCGCGTTGCGGGCCGCGCACGGGGAGATCACGCAGGCGGGCCTCGCCGAACGCATCGGAGTGACCCGCCAGACCATCATCGCCATCGAGCAGGGGCGGTACTCGCCGTCGCTCGAGGTGGCGTTCCAGATCGCGCGGGTGTTCGGAGTGCCGCTCGACGACGTGTTCCAATACGGAGGTTCGGAATCATGAAAGCGATAGTGCAAGACAGATACGGCGACGCGTCGGTGCTGCGCCTGGCCGACGTGCCCATGCCGACGATCGGCGACGACGACGTGCTCGTCGACGTGCGCGCGACGTCGCTCAACATCGGCGACGTGCACCTCATGACGGGGCTGCCGTTGATCGTGCGCCCGTTCCTCGGTTTCCGAGGGCCTCGCCAGAAGATCAGGGGCATGGATGTCGCCGGGGTCGTGCACTCCGTCGGCTCGGGTGTCACGGCTTTCGCGCCGGGCGACGAGGTGTTCGGCGTCGTCTCGGCCGGTCTCGCCGAGTTCGCCCGCGCTTCGGTGAAGAAGATCGCCCCGAAGCCGCCGTCGTTGTCGTTCGAGCAGGCGTCGGCGATCCCGACCTCGGCGGCGACCGCGCTGCACGCCCTGCGCGACGCCGGCCGTCTGCAGGCCGCACAGAAGGTGCTGATCATCGGCGCGTCCGGCGGCGTCGGCATCTTCGCGACGCAGTTGGCTCGCGCGTTCGGCGCCCACGTCACCGGAGTCTGCTCGACTGCGAAGCTCGACCTGGTGCGCTCGCTCGGCGCCGACGAGGTCGTCGACTACACGACGACAGACTTCGCCCTGGCGAGGGAGCGCTACGACCTCATCGTCGACATGGCGGGCTCGCACTCGCTGCCGGCGCTGCGCCGCGCGCTGGCCGCCGACGGAACGCTGGTCATCGTCGGGGGAGAGCGCGGCTCGCGTCTGTTCGGCGGCCTGACCCGCGCGATGTTCGCGCCGCTGCGGGGCATCGGCTCGAAGCAGAAGCTGCGCGGCCTGGTGTCGGCGACGTCGGCGGGCGACCTGGCGACGCTCGCCGAGCTCGTCGAGGCGGGCAAGCTCGCGCCACTGATCGCCGAGACGGTTCAGCTCGCGTCGACGCCGGATATGGCAGCTCGCCTGTTGTCGGGCCGCGCGGTCGGCAAAGCGGTTATCGTGCCGAACCTGCCGGTTGAGTAGGTCGCGCAGCGACCGTATCGAAAGCGATGGGTTGCGGGACTAGAGGTTCGTTCCGATTGAAGCACCTTCACGGGCATTTTCACCGGGCGGGGTAAACGGGCATCACCTCGAAGTCGTAAGTCGACGGCCCTCGCTGAGGGAATTGTGCCTGTTCAGCGACCGTCTATCAGGGTTGGCCTCATACGCTCTTACCGCCGCCGGCAGGGCCGGGAGATACTCACAGGATGCCGCGATCCGCGTCGGTTAGCGTTGCCGGTGTGAATCTAAATCATATTCGACGCGGAAGTGGTAGACCGCTGCTGCTAGTACACGGTCTGGGCGCAGGCTGGCAATCTTGGACCCCGATCCTCGACGAACTGGCCGAGCACCGTGAGGTCATCGCTGTCGACCTACCAGGGTTCGGTGAGACGGCGCCGTTGACCGGCGAGGTCTCGATTGCCAGACTGACCGACTCCGTCGCGGACTTCATCCGCGAGCAGGGACTGGAAGGGGTCTCGACCGTCGGCCAGTCAATGGGCGGCCGAATTGTGCTGGAGCTCGCACGGCGGGGAGTCGGCGGCGACACTGTGGCGTTGGACCCGGGAGGCTTTTGGAACCGACGCGAGCTCTTCGTCTTCGGCGCGACGTTGCGGCCGTCGATCGCTCTGGTCCGCGCGCTGCGAGGCAGGCTACCAGCCCTGCTCGGCAGCTCAGTCGGAAGGACTTTGCTGCTGGCGCAGCTGTCGGCGCGGCCTTGGGCGCTCTCACAGGAGACCGTGCTGCCCGACGTGCGCGGACTGGCTGATTCCCCGGCGACTGGCGCCGCTCTGAACGCCCTCACAAAAGGACCCAAGCAACAGGGCGCTCCGGCTGGCACAGTGCCTGGCCGAGTCACGATCGGTTGGGGGCGGCGCGACTTGGTGACCGTGCCTCGACAGGCCGCTCGCGCCGCGGAACTGTATCCCGACGCCGTGCTGCACTGGTTCGAACGGTGCGGTCATTTCCCGCAATGGGACGCACCGGCTGAAGCGACGCAACTCATTCTCGACAGCACCGATTAAGGTCAGCTACTCGACCCAGCCGACGAAAGCACCTTCGACGCAGACGGGTCGGCAATCGGGCTGACGTTCCGGCCGTCAAGCGAAGTTCGCTCCGAACGACACCGAGTCGGCCGTGGGGCGAGCGATGCATTTCGGTCGCTGCGCAGGAACGCAAGTTCTGGTCCACCGATCCTGATCTCAGTGCGGATCTCTCCCGTCGCCTCCTACGTTCGTAAGACGATTGACTCACGGGCATCACCGCAAGGCGACCCGCTACCGAACGGCCGATCTGGGACCGAAACCATCACGACGAGCGTTACGGACTGGCTGCTAACGCAGTCGACGGAGGCCGCGCAACCCGACGATGGCCATGATCGGTTTCATGAGGACAATCTCCCCCGGGCGGTATTCGTTTGCTCGGACAAGCCGGGCCGCGAGGTCTGGGCGTTGCTTCCACAAGTAAGCGCGAGCTTTCTCGGCGTGCAGCGAATTTGAAGCGATCTTGATGGTGTCAAAACCTTCAATGAGGGGAATCGCGTTCTGGATGTTCTGCCACGTCGATAAGCTATGCGTGTCCAATCGGAGAGGGCCCTCATACCCGGCATGCTGTACGGCGAAGGCGCGCAGCAGCTCCGCCTCGGAGGTGGTGCTCCCGACGCTGCCGCCACAGAAGACCAGGACCGACTCATCCGCAGCCGGATCGATCGAACGAAGAGCTGCTCGAACTCGATAGCGGTTCACGTAGTTCGCCGCATGTCCGCGATTCTTGAACCCCGGAACGATGATGACCTCTCGGCCAACGGGGCGGGTCGTGACGCAGAAGCGTCGGCCGCTGGCTTTCCAGTGAATCCATTCGGACCAAGTGAGAAGGGCGAGAAGAGTGACGAACGGTACTGCAACGAGACGCATTAGCACCCTGCCACTCTATAAGGTGCGGTTAACCGGAGACCGCGCCGTTGACCGGTGCAGGATGGTTGAGCGGTTAGATGCCGAAGAGCGGCAGACACGGCTCCAGCCGCTCAATGATGGTTAGTGGACGATCAATGCTGTGCCACTCATCCCGTGAAAGGCGAAGGCGGTCCGAGATGACTGCCGCCCCGTCTCTCACGTCTCGCGAGATGCCGTCGTGTCGGTAGCCGAGCCGACGAGAGACGCCCTGCGAACCGGCGTTGTCTTGGAAAACTTCGGTCAAAGCCGCTTCGGCACCGAGTCCGTCGAATGCCAGGTGCAGCAAAGCGGCGCGAGCCTCGGTTCCCCACCCGCGACGGTGATAGTCAATCCCGAGCCACGATTCAGTCTTGACCTCACGGAGGATTGGGAAATCACGTCCGCGGAGAGCCACCATCCCTACAGGCTCCTCGTCGTGGAAGACCCCGAGGTCCAGAGCCCATGCGTCGGTGGTCCATTCGCCCCGTCGAGCCCAGTGCTGCTGTATGACGTGGAGCGCCCGTTGCGCAGCAGTCCCCTCCGTCCAGGGTGTCAGGTAGGGACGCTCGCCAGGCTTGTGCACTCCCCGCGCCGCGACGCCCGCCAGATCCGCAAGCTCGGCCTCTGAGGGGAAACGGAGGACTAGGTGGTCGGTCGTCAATCGAAGGTTGAGCAAAGGCCAGTGGTCAGTGAGCACACGATGATCCTTCCATGGAGAACTCAGAACCGAATCGGCTGGCGCTCGCTCAGGCCGGCGTAGTGCGTCCAAAGAGGGATCCTCTTACGAAAACCGTTATGTGAGTGCAGACGAAGATTGCCGGCGATGACTAAGTGGCTAGAGTTCGGCCAGGAGCTGGCGGGGATGGTCTGCTGCGTTCTCGATTCCGAGAAAGGCTTCCGCGATAACACCGGCTTGGATGACCAATGTGCTTCTCACATACAGGCGCTCGCCCTCGGACTCGAAGGTCGGGAGGTTGAGGGATTCAGCCACGGTGAGGGCGACGTCCGAGAGTAGAGAGTAAGGCAGATGTAGGCGTGCGGATGCTTCGCTCTGATACTCCGTGTCTTGGCTGGACAGCCCGTAGAGGCCGTACCCATGGGCGGCGTAGTCTGCAGCCAAGTCGCGGAACTCGCATGTTTCCGCGGTGCAGCCTTTCGCGCCAGGAATGATTGACCATTCAGAGGATTCCGTGGTGTCTGGCCGCCCTGTGCGTGGATAGATGAATAGAACAAAGCTGTTCGGTATTTTGACGAGATTGATCGTCCCGCCTCGGGTAGATGGAAGGGCGATCGCGGGTAGAACCCGGCCTTGCAATTGCGCCGCAAGTTCCTTCAACTGATGATTCATGCTCTTCATCATCCTCGTGGCGGAGGGTCTTGTGTTGAGGCGTCTCGTAGAACGATGGGCTTACGGGCATCCAGATTGGCTTCACCGCTGCAGGGACCGGTGGCCTTGCTCAGCGCTTCCGGTGCAGGCGCGAAGTCGAGCTGCCGCAACGATCTACCGCCGCGCGCACAAGATCGATTCACAGCCGGTCCCAGAGAGGGCCGAAGAGACGTCTCGCAACCCATGGGTTGCGAGACGCCTTCCCAATGAATATCTCATGACGCGAAAGGCCCTGAAATTCCGCTGTTTCAATTTCTTGCAACTGTGTGTCGCAAGCCCGTGCTCCAACCGACGAACGAATAGTCCGTTGCGAGACATGGAATACGGCCATGGCGAAGCTGATTGGGTACGCCCGCGTTTCGACGCGACAGCACACCACAGACCGCCAAGAGGCGGACCTGCTCGCAGCCGGCGTCCGCCGCGACGACCTCTACCTGGATCGCGGCGTGTCCGGGGCGCGTACGTCTCGGCCTAATTTCGACAAGGTACTCGACGCTCTCCACGCTGGAGACACGCTCGTGATGACCACATTGGATCGGCTGGGCCGGTCCACTCAGAACATGGTGTCGTTTTCTGATGAGCTTAAGGCTCGTAGTGCAGGATTGCGGGTTCTGAATCTGGGGGAGGGGACGTGGACACTTCTACGCCGATGGGAGCGATGCTGTTCAGCATCATGGCCGCGCTCGCTCAAATGGAGCTCGAGATTACACCAAAGCTTTCAGCAAGCACGCGCCCGCCCGAGACTGTAAAGAGGAGCCACCGGGACCACCTAAACCATTGGTTTGCTTTCAACTTTCTCCGGAGGCGACGAGCCCGGCACGTCTCCCGAGAAGAAAGTCGCCAGGACTGCCACAACGAACACGACCGGCACCAACCACAACGCCGTCGGCAGGAACCCAAAAGCGAACGGCGGTCGTGCCCATGCCGTCCCATTTGTCCCCTCGTTCCACCACAGCAAATAGGAGAGCCCCTCTAGGGCCGCAGCCGGGACGAACACCACCGAAAGCCCAATAGCGATCGCCTTCGCGCAGTCTCGTGCGTGTGAGGACATGAAGCCAACTTAGATGGGCACGACAAAGACGTCGACTATTTGGGCGAGTGATGCTGAGCTGAACGCGAGCCAGGCGCCGGCTACTTCGAGGCAAGTGTCGGAGAAAGCCTGTCCGTCCACTTCCGGCATTCACGCCGCTGTCGGGTATGCGTTCACGTGATCGCGCGCGGCTTGCACTTGCGCTTTGATGCACCCAGGCACCGCCGTGGTCGGATCGCCCGTACAAGCGACCCGCTTACGACACACAACGGCCGAAATCAGTTAAGTGCATTAGCTCGATCTTCTGGCTTGAAGAGGGCGGCAGCAGTTCGTATTCCGAATTCGCTTGTTCCTCAGGGACATACGGCCTACCTTCAATCTACAAAGGTTTCGGAACGGAGTCCCATGGGAACTTCACTTGGTCCCACTCTATTTTTCCGGATCAAGCATTGTGGTCTCCCCTCTTGTGCTGGCATATGGGCTGTGAATCGAATCGCACGAGCACGTTTCACAGGCAACGCGATGCGTTCGCAGTGCCTGATGTCTGGGGGATAATCGTCCCCTGACATCGACTCCCCAACGTCTCATCAGCTCTGCGGCTCGATGTCTGCCAAAAAGTGCTCGATTCAGCGCGGAACCAACTCTTTGGGGCGCTTGAGAAGGCCCCGGATCGGACGAAGATGCGCAACGCGACTGTCAAAAATATGGGCGGAATTAGTTGCGTCCTTTTCCTTTTAGCTGGATGTGCCGACCTCTCCAAATCGGCGTCCGATTTCGAAACGTCGTCGCTTAGGCAGGCCCGCGAAACGGCGCACAGTCGACTCGCTGATGTTCCCGGGACGCCCCCGCCCGACACCGTTGTGGCATCCGATGAGACGTTGGATGAGTGCCAACTCGCTACCAGCAATCAAGCGGGCTACGACGACATTCATGAGCAGTACCGCTGTACTCTCACTCGGCAGATCGTCTTCGTTTCCTCGAACCCCTCCGAGACCGGTCTCGAGGCGACCTCGCAAATCCAAGCGATGGTTTTCGAGGCGAACGGCCTCACGTCAGAAGCACCCTTCGGTGCCAGTTCCACCGCATCCATTATCGCAACGCAGGAGTCCGTCTATGCGTCTGAGCTGCGGCCCGAATACCAGCGCGAAAGCCGAGTGTTGAGCCGTCAACGAGAAGCGGACAAGGCCCTCCTCTCGAGCCTCGCATCGTCACAGCAGGCGGCCCTTGTCCTGACCATCCGCGATAAATACTTCGACAGCGACTCGGCAGGTAAGTAGGGGCTGAGCAGGACAATGAATGCCTGCAAGTATGCGCATGCCTAATAGCTGATTTCGGGGCGCGCACGAAACGCGCGTAAGCGGTCGAAAACGACTTACACGACACAACATAGATTCTCGGCGAAAGCTCGCGTCGCGACTGTGCTGGGGCCTGCAGGAGTTGGTGTCGCCCTGGGGCTGGGCCTCCTCGGCGTCTTGTCGATCATCCGGCCGAGCTCGTCTGAGCTCTCGCCGACCAAGGCCGCGTTCTATTTGGCAACTTTCGCGCAATCGAAGGCGTTGCGACGACCTGCGGCATTGGCAGCGGCGGGAGAAACCGCATCTTGACGCCCGCTGTCGGCACCCCGCCCGCGCGCTAATGTCGAGAACGCGGCCTCGACTCCGACCCACTGCTGAGAGGCCCACCCCGGGCATCATCAACGAGGAGTGAACGATGAAGTACATGATCGCCATGTTCGGAAGCGCCGAGGAGATGGGCGCGACGAAGACGCCCGCCTGGATCGGCGAGATGATCCAGTTCATGACCGCGCTCGACGGGCGCCTGCGTGAGTCGGGCGAGATGGTCTACAACGAGGGCCTCGCCGACCCGAGCCAAGCCAAGGTCGTGCGGCTCGAGAACGGCCAACCGGTCGCCACCGACGGCCCGTACGCCGAAGCGAAGGAATCGGTCATCGGGTTCTGGATCGTCGACGTCGCGAGCGAACAGCGCGCCATCGAGCTGGGCGGGGAGATCGCTGTCTGGTCCGACGCGGTCGAGCTGCGCCCGGTGCCCTCCGGACCACCCGCCGAGTACCTCTAGACCCGTCGCGTGAGCGACGGGCGGGCGGTCGTCGACCTGCTGCGCGAATTGGCGCCGCAGGTTGTCGGCATGCTCGCCCGGCGCTACGGCGACTGGGCCGGTGCCGAAGACGCCACCCAGGAGGCGCTGCTCGCCGCCGTCACCCAGTGGCGCGACGACGGTGTGCCGGATCATCCGCGATCCTGGCTCATGACCGTCGCCTCCCGCCGGCTCATCGATGCGATCCGCAGCGATAGCGCCCGCCGCGAGCGGGAGGCGGCCGTCGCCGAGCTCGACGTCGACGCCCCGATCTCCGGCCACGACGACTCGTTGACCCTGCTCTACCTGTGCTGCCATCCGGCGTTGTCGCAGCCGTCGCAGCTTGCTCTCACGTTGCGCGCGGTCGGCGGGCTCACCACCGCCGAGATCGCGCGCGCTTTTCTGGTGCCCGAGTCGACGATGGCGCAGCGCATCAGCCGGGCGAAGCAGCAGGTGCGGGCGGCGGGGCTGCGGTTCGAACTGCCGCCCGAGCACGAACTCGGCGCGCGCCTCGCGGTCGTGCTGCAGGTGCTCTACCTGATCTTCAACGAGGGCTACACGCCCGGGGCGCGCTCGGCCGCGGAGGGAGCCGACCTGACCGACGAAGCGGTGCGCCTGACCCGGATGCTGCGCGCG
>Ga0247813_10001052_pt1 | contig 22047 bp, 20 predicted proteins | sample UWRJL169409C1_FD_180719 | JGI IMG/M metagenome (GOLD analysis project Ga0247813, IMG submission 180719) | Plant litter microbial communities from Arlington Agricultural Research Station in Wisconsin, United States - UWRJ-L169-409C-1 | ecosystem: Environmental > Terrestrial > Plant litter >...
TCTTGGGTCGCTGGGGACGCTTCCTCCGATCGCCGTTCAGCGGCTGGATCCCGCCAACACGACCGACAGTTTCCCTCTTCTGCGGTCCTTGACCGAAGGCGGCGTCGGCCGGATCGCCCGATACAGCGCTTCAATCACCTCGGAGCTTGCCCTTTTGCGCCGCGAACGCGAGACGCTGCTGGAAAACTACCGGGCGCTCGAAGATGCGTTCCAGGCGCGAAGCTGGGAGCCGGTTTCCGAGATTTTCTCCCACGATCCCTATGCCGATCCTAAAGACGAGGGCATCGGACAGCTGCTTGCCACGGCCTTTGTGGAGCAATTGCTGCCGGTATCCAGTCTTGGCGTGGCAGGATTTGCGCTTCACCTGCACGCGGTGCCGAGGATCAGCGGCGAGCTTGTCGTCGCATTGAGCTATCTCGAGAGCGGCGAAGGGGTGGCCGAGTGGATCGTGCCCTATGCGCAACTCGTGGCGACTTGGAATTTCTTCTCGCTGCCGAGGGCTTGCGGAGGAGGGGCGCGCACGCTTCGGCTGCGGATCTCATCGGCTGGGCCAGAGACGGTCGGCCTTTCACTCGGCTACCCGATCGCCGGTGAGCGCTATTCGGCGCGTTCCGAGCTTGCGCATCCCGATCTCGACCTGCGTCCATTGGCGTTCAAAGTGTTCACGGGACTGCCGGGAGTGAAGCCCGCCATAACGCCCAACATGATTGCCCCGACCGGCCTGCTCGAAGGTCAGTACATCGTCGACTACCGACTGGCAGGCGACCTGTTGAGCCAGATCGCCGACGTTTCGGTTACGCCAATGGTTCCGGAATTCCAGACAGTACGTTTCCTTGAACATGAGCACGCTATCGCCTGTCACCCGCTGCAGAGCGGTATAACGGCGGGTGCAGTCAGTCGCGCTGTCGAGCCAGGAACGATATCTTTTTCGGCGAATGCCGTTATCGACCATCCAGAAGGCCGGCCTGCGGCGGTCAGCTTCCTGCTTGCGCCGGCGAATTCGAATGCGCGCTCCGAAGTGGCCGAGCTGGCGCGAAAGGGTGCTGCCAAACCGTCGGCATTCTTCAGCGGATGGCGTGAGGTCACCTCCAGTCAGGTCGTCAACATCAGCATTCAGCTGGACGAGCCGGCGCGCGGCCCGATGGATCTGATCATCCTTAGCCGTGCAGTCACGGATTCGGTCGATTTTTCCTGGCTCAAGGTGTCCGGCTTCAGGCTGGTCAAGCAATCGACGGAGGCCATCGATGTCGGCTAGCTGGGAACCAATGGACCTGATCGCCGTGGCGATGCCGCTCTATGGTCACGCGGCACTCGCTCTGGAAGCGATCGAGTCGGTGCTTGCATCTAACCTGAGCACCTGCAGGCTCGTCATCGTCGTCTCGGTCGACGGCGATCCACGGCACGAGACGTTCGATCAACTGTTGCTCTACGCTGCGGCCCACCCGTTCATCCACGTGCTGTTCGGTCAAAACGCCGGCCCGGGCGGCGCGCGCAATCGCGCCATCGACTTCGTCCTTGAACACTTCTGCGAGGCGAAGGCCGTCTATTTTCTCGATGCCGACAATCGCATTCTTCCCGGCACCATCGAGACGCTTTACCGGCAGCTCGTCTCCAGCGGTTGCGGCTGGGTCTATACGAATATCGACACGTTTTCGGTCAGCTGGCGCGCCCATTACGGCAACCAATATTCCCGGCTGGTCCACTGCATCACCGACAATATCTGCGATACGGGATCGATGATCTCGATTGACGTTTTTCACGGCGGTGTTCGCTTCAACGAGGACAGGCAGAACGGTTTTGAGGATTGGGAATTCTGGCTGACCTGTATCGAACACGGTTTCGTCGGCACGCCTTGCCACGATACTGTGTTCGAATACAGGTTGCGGGCGGAGAGCCGCTTCAAGGAAGCCAACCGGGATCGCGCCACGTCGCTCAGTTTCCTGCGCAAGCGCCACATGCCGTTGTTCCAACGCCCGATGCTGGTGGATTTCGAGCACGAGGATTGCCCGCGCTACCTGTTTGCGCGAACCGAAGATACGGCGATCTCCTTCTTTACCGATCCCACCAAACCACCTGCGATGCTTCGCCTCGACGATATTATTCCAGCCTTCTGGGGTAATATCGGCGAGCCGGATAATGAGCATTTCCCGCCTTTCATGGTTGCCGGAAGCGGGGCTGCGCTCGACCTTTTGCGGCGTTCACGCATGCTGCCGAACGTTCTTGCCCATCTTGAGCGCCTGAGCGAGACCAGCAATGTCGTCTTCGTCCAGCTTGCCAATGATGCCGCCCAGCGGAAGATCGAGCCGATCGTTCATGGCCCGGGTGCACAAAAAATCGGTCCCGCCGATCTCGTTTTCCTGTCGACCCGGCTCGTCCAGGAGGTGGTTCAAAACAATGCCGTGGACTGGTTCGCCTCGATCGCAAGCCAGCAGGTATGGCCGACATCGGCCGTTTTGAAAGTACGCTTTCCGTTTCCAAGAAGCCTGCCGCGCCGCGCGCTGAGCACACCCCAGCAGGTGATGATCAATTGTCTCAACGCGATTGCCACAAGCCCCCTTCGCGAAACGGCGGGCAGGCGGTGGACCTGGCGTCCCGCACGGCTCGTGCCCTACACGGAGCTGCACAAGGCGCTGCGCAAGGAAGTCGGCGGATCGCCGGTTCTGCCGCTAGGGCATAACGACGGCAAGCGGACGGTGGCGCTGCTTGTCCCCAACGCCTCGTTCGGCGGAGCCGAAAAGGTCGTGTATGCCGCCGCCCGCGAGTTGAAGGCAGCGGGTTACGAGACCCATCTGTTCGTGCTCGGCTCGTCCCGGATGGACGTGATCGATGAATTCGATTCCTGCTTCGACTACATTCACTTCTGGGAGGCGGGAATTCCAGCTTGGGGAGGATCGGGTTCTTTCCTCGGGCAGGATTTTATCGCCGAGGGGCATTCGGTCGACTGGGAGGCGTTAAAGGGACAGCTTTCCGGCTTCGATCTCCTCATCAACAACCATGTGATGGCCGTGCATCCGCTCATCGCGCGGCTGCGCTCCGAAGGCACGCGAACGGCTTGCTATCTTCACGTCGTGGACAATACGATCTTCAAGCGGCCTGCTGGCCAGCCCTTCGCAGCGATCGCCCACGAGCACTGCTACGATGCCTTCCTGACCTGCTCCGAACAATTGAAGATCTATCTGCACAGCTACGGCGTCCCGCACGAAAAAGTCTTCGCCGTTCCCAACGGTGCGAGCTTCTCAGTGCCACCCAAGGCCCTGGCAGAGGTTCTCGCCGTCCGGCGCATCGAGCGCAAGGATGACCGGTTGCGGCTTCTTTACATGGGCCGGCTCGATCAGCAGAAGGGTATCGACCGGCTGGCGGCGGCGCTCGCCATCTTGCGGGCTTCCAATGTCGATTTTGACGCCCGCGCCATCGGAGGGGAAATCCTCGCCGATTCAAAAGGTTCCTGGAGCGAACGGCTCAAGGACCTGGGTGTCGACGTGCGCCCGCCCGTCTTTGCAAGCAAGGACCTGATCAAGGCGCTCGGTTGGGCCGACGTTCTTGTCATGCCCTCGCGGTGGGAAGGCGCGCCGCTGATGATTGCCGAGGCGCAACAGCTCGGCTGCGTCCCCATCGCAACAGCGGTCGGAGCCGTGGATGAGCTGATTTGCGACGGCGAGGACGGCATACTCATCGATGCGTCTTCCGATCCTCAGGTGGTGAGGGAGATGGCGCGGATCATCGAGAAGGTGGCGCGCAATCGCGAGATGCTTGCTCCGCTCATGGAAGGCTGCATCAGGACTGCTGCCCACCGGTCATGGACTTCATCGTTCGCGGATTTCATCTCGTGGAGCGATCGGTCCGTGAAAAATTCTTCCCTGTCCCGCGCCGCGGTCTTTCGCGAGCAAGCGGTGGCAAATCCCGTGGTCGCGGCAATTGGCTGATTGCCGGGCCGCTCCTCTGAAACAGAAAGGTCTAGTCGAATGCGTCCGCGAATTCTCGTGACGGGTATCCCAGGTCACTACACACGTCTTGTCAATGGTGCCCAAGGCTTGTCCGTCTCCTATGCTGAGCGGCAGACGCAGCCGGAAACGAAAGACGCGTTTCTGCTGGAGATGCGCAATATCAGCAATACCGGCAACTATCTCATCGGTGAGGGTGCTCTGCGCGCGCTCGCGCCGCATGCGAAGCACATTCCCTTCTGGCACCTCTATAATTTGAGCAAGAGCGGCAGCGGGTTCGACGAGTTCAACGCCAACTTCGACATCTGCGTCTTCACCTGCGCAAACCTCTTGCGCAAGGGCCTCTCCGCAGACGCCGAGGCGGATGTCCTCAGCCGGCTCAACATGCCGATCGTCATGCTGGGCATCGGCCTGCAGAACCGCAAGGACCTCGAGAACAATCTTCCAGAGGGAACCAAGAGGCTTCTCGCCATCTTGAAGGAGCGCGAGCACTACTTCCTGACCCGCGGGCACGAGTCGGCCGGCTTCCTGAAGGACCAGGGCTTCTCCTTCGTGCGACCGACCGGATGCCCGTCCGTCTATTTCATGCCCGACAATATGCGCCGGTCCATGAAGAAACTGCCGAGCGTAGAGATCGGCAAGGCGCGAACCATCTTTTCGGGCTATCTCGGCGGCAATCAGGATGCGATCCTCGATGCGAATGCGCTGGCCCCGCGCGACACCGTGCCGCAATACGTGGTGCAGGACGAGTTCCTTCACTTCGACATGAAGGTGGAGCCTAACGACGAGGGGCGTGTCTATGATTCCTCCTCAGGCCTGATGATCGGCGATGTCGCCTATCCCGGTACGGAGCGGGAGAAACAGCGGTTCCAAGTGCGCACCTTCTTCGACAACAACCAGTGGCGCGCCTGGGCTTCGTCGATGGATTTCAATTTTGGCCGTCGTTTCCATGGCTCGATCATTGCCATGCAGGCGGCCGTGCCAAGCCTGATGGTGGCGGTGGACGACCGCATGCGCGAAATGCTGGGCTTCACCGGCCTGCCGGCTGTCGATATCACGGATGTCGACAAAGCCGAGAACCGCGCCGAGTTCGTGGCCGATCATCTGGCAAAGCTCAACACCAGCGAACTTGTCGACCGGTATTCCGACCGTGAGCGGGCCTTCCGCACCACGCTTCGTGAAATCGGCATCGCGAATTAATGGCGCAAGGCCACCATGTATCGGATTAAAGGATCGTTATGCGTATTTTGCTCACGGGAATTCCGTCTTATCTGCAAAGAACGATTGGCCATGTTTCGGGCACGACTGTCGTTCACCGGCCCTATTTTGAACAGACCAGCACCAAGAAGGACCTGATATCCCAGGTCAGGCGGATCGCCAATACCGGGAACTACCTGATCGGAGAGGGCGCGGCCGAAAGCCTGCGCGGTCATGATGTCACGTACCTTCCGTTCTGGCACCTTGCCAACAACCGGGAATCGGCAGACCTCTACGAACGCGTCAACCGCGAGTTCGATATGTGCGTTTTCGCCTGCGCCAATCTCCTGCGGCCCGGCTATTCCGCGGACCTTGAAGCCGAAGTCTTCGCCAAGCTGACGATGCCGGTCGTGGTGATGGGGATTGGTATCCAGCGCAAGGAGGGTCTCAAGGAACTGCTGCCGGCCGGTACGCTCCAGTTCCTTGAGGTGTTGAAGAAAAAGGAGAGCTTCTTTCTGACCCGCGGTTATTTCACCGCCGAGTTTCTCAGGGAGCAGGGCATGAAATTCGTCAAGCCGACCGGCTGCCCGTCGCTCTATTTCGCTCCAAACGAGATGAAGCGGTCACTTGCCGCGCTTGCCAATCCGGAACTGTCAGAAGCCCAGAAGATCGTCTTCGGCGGCTATCTCGGCAGTGTTGCCGATACGATCGTCGACGCACATGCCCTTTTGAAGCCTGACAGCGTCGCAAGCTATGTCGTCCAGGACGAGGTGGTCGCCTATAACCTGTCGCTGACCGGCGACGACAATGACATTGTTTATGATCGGGCCAGCGGCCGCATCACTGGCGCGACCGAATACAAGCATTCAGAAAAATGGCAGCGGAAATCCGAGCTGCTGGTTTATTTCGACACGAACCAGTGGCGGGGCGCGATGTCCTCGCGTGATCTCTGCTTTGGCCGCCGTTTCCACGGCTGCATCATCGGTATGCAGGCCGGCACACCCGCCCTGATGATCGCCGTCGACGACCGCATGCGGGAAATGCTGGAGTTCATCGGCTTTCCCTATATAGAAGCCGCGACCTGGAATCGGGAGGCGGACAAGCGCGCATACCTGTCGAATTTTCTTGCCAAGATAGACACGCAAGCCGTAATCGACCGCTATTCCGCTTGTGAAGCGAATTTCCGAAATGCCCTGGGGCAGATTGGACTTTGAGTGGATGAAAGCGCTGGCGCGCATGGGCACGCGCCTCGCTTGCGCGCTGGCCGTGTTCGTTGCCTTTATACCTGCGCCGCCGGCGGACGCAGACGATGTGTTCTCCGATCGCATCGGCATGAACCGGGTAAACCTTGCTTGGCTTTCCCGCGCCGACCAGACGCGCGTGCTGAAGGAAATTGCCGCAAGCGGCATCACCCATGTCCGGCTTTCGCTGTCAAGACCAGTGGACAAGAGCATCGAAGCGGTGGAAATCGCGGATCGGCTGGGGCTTAAAATCCTTCTCGAGATCCAGCTCGGCAACAAGGATTACTATCCGCTGGAGGTGCGCCCTCGCACCGGTTTCGGGCGCATCTGGGATGTTTTTCGGCTTTCGGATCTTGACCTCGATCTGTACCGAGCGCAGCTGCGCTCAGCGCTTGGCCGCATTGATGACATGGCCATCCGCATCGATGCCGTCGAGCCTGGAAACGAAATAAACTACAGTGCCTACAATGGCGACCTCGTCGTCTACGAAAAACCGGGGCGGCAGACACCGCGAAGCGTTTCCGAACTCGCCGATCGCTCGGCCTTCGAGCGCGGGCTCGACGCATATGTCGGCGCCGTCCGGATCACCCGGGAGGAATTGCAGGCGACGGCGCATAGCCGCGATGCGCTGCTGATTTCCGCCGGACTGTCCGACGTCAGCGCCGCCGAGGCCGACTCTCGCGGGATGGAGCGGCTCGATCCTCGTGCGTTCGTCCAGCTCCTGCGGGAACGGGGGATCGACGCGTTGATCGATGGCTATGGCATTCATGTCTATCCGGGGCGCAAAGGTGACGCGGCGCTTGCACGCTATGTGACGGCGCTTCTCGACTTCTGCCAACCTGAAGGGGAGGGCAGGCCGTGCTGGGTTACCGAATGGGGCATTGCCAACACCACGCTTTCTTGCCCGATCGATGACCGGAAGCGGGAAGGGGCGGTTCGCGCCATGCGCCGCGTCTTTCGGCAACGGATGGCGGAACGAACGCTGGAAGCGGTCTTCTACTACGATTGGGATACCCAGCCGGCCTATAGCGTTTGGCGTTGCAATGCCTTGAGCCCTGCCGGCGCGGCGGCCACCGAACCGGATGCCGGTGAGTGAGGGTTCTGTGAGGTGAACAATGTCATCTGCACCTTGCCGTATTCTCAGCCCAGGATCATCTGGGGCGTGCAGGCGTCCTTGCGGCTTCAACTTGCCGTTTCAGTCGCCGCCTATACGGCTGTCGATCGGGCTGAGGGTGAGCCGCAAGTGGCCTATCGGATCAACGCGACCGTAGCCGGGGCAGTCGCACAAGCGCAGACCCGTCCGACGACGTTGGTGACGGACAGCAGGGCGGCCACCGCAAGACGGATACGCCGACGCGCCGCAGAGAAGCCCCAAAAGCCTCGCTCTTAGGAAAAAAGCTCCCGGAAGAGCAAGGGGCCAGCCTCTTCCTCCGCAAGGGCGGCGTGGTTAGCAGCCTCGCGGAGTGCCTGAAAGTCGGCCTCGTCTCCGACCCTTGTGCCGCCAAGCCGCACAGTCACCGAGAGATGGCGCTCTTGCCCAGCGGTGAAAGTGGTCTCGTCTATCCGCGCGCGAATGCGCGCGCAGATGTCTCTGGCGTTTTCCGTTGCTGTGCCCGGCAGATAGATCCCGAGTTCGTCGGTGGCGAGGCGGGCGACGAGATCGCCGTAACGCACACAAGAATGGACGATCTGAACAATCGAGTGCATCAGTGTATCTGCCCATTGCAAACCATAGCGACGGCCGATCTCATCGAGATTGCCGACCCTGAGAACGAGCATGACGCCATCCGGGTTGTCAGCGGTGCTCAGGCGCCTGCGGTCTATCGCATGCTCGACCGAAGTCGCAAATGTGTTGGCGCGCAGTGTATCCGTGACCGGATCATGACGCAGTGCGTGCTGAAGTTCCTTTTGGATCTCTCGAAGCGCGTCTTTGCGTAGCCGAAGCGTCAATTGGAGCGGAAACGTAACAGCTGCCGTGATGAACGCCAAGGTGGTCAGTTCAACCCAAAATGGACGTTCGGGAACCAACAGGCTTAAGACGTAAACAATGGCGATTGCCCCAGCGGCACAGGCAAGAGTGCCGAGCGTTGCCATCTGGATATGCGGGACTATTGCGGCTTGGCGAGAACGAAATTGCAGAGTCATCGGTCAATGGAGCTTTTGCTGGGAATGCTACTTTGGAGGATCCGGTGAAAATATACGGTGAACGAATCTGACGGCATTTTAGCAATCATCCACGCAAAACTTGACCTTCAGCTCATTTCTGATTGGACCCATGCCTTATGCGCATGGCCGACCTGAGACCTTGTGCCTTATCCACGCGCGTTCAAGGGCATATATTCCAACCATCGAAGAGACGTTGGAACCGAAGCAAGGTTGCTGGCGTCAAGAGACCTCACGAAAGGGGATCATCATGAACGTAGCACGCTCCTTCAACAACTGGCGCAAGTACCGTCAGACCGTTACCGAACTTGGCCGCATGAGCTCGCGCGAGCTGCAGGACCTTGGTATCAACCGTGCCGATATCCACAGCGTTGCCCGCCAGTCGGTCGCTCGTTAAGCGAGCCTTGTTCTGCCCGCCTGAACACCACTACGCCCGCTGATGACGCGGGCGTTTTTGTGTCTGCCCGCAGCGAGGTGCTGTGCTGGAGATCGCTCTCAAGTGAATGAGGGCGTGCATTATTCGCATAGCCGCACTGCAGAGAAGTCTATTAAATGTGCGGTGAGAATGGGTATCTTGGGTTTCATCGAAGCAATGCAACTCCTCCCGCAGAGCTTCGAATTCAGACGGCCCACTCCTCCTCCTAAGGGACGTCTTTCGGAACGGTAACCCTCCTCCTCCCGCGGCAGGCTTTTTCGTTTTCAAGCTCGGCTGCATCAAACCCAGATGCGCTCCTATTCTCATGTCGAATAGAGTGGCTGGGCTGTGCCAAAAAATCAAATTCCTAAACGGGATCGCCGTAAACGGCGTCACCACTCTCAAGCACGCAGCAGCCCATGGACAACGTTGGGTTTCGAGGTTTAGACACCACCAAAATGCCGATGGCCTCCCCTCTCCAGCGCCCGCTCCGAGCACACCGTTTTTATCCGCCGCGGGCGGGACCCCGACCCGCGAATGGTTCTCGGTTACCGACTGCGCCACGAAGTTCGCGAATCCCGAGCGAGCCACAGAACCTCTCAGACATCGCACACCGCTTAAAGTAATCACGATTAAGGTAATTATATCTACCAAAGGCAGGCATATGCAGTTTCTCGGGCGCGAACATGAGGGCGGAGTATTCGGGGGTGACGATTTTCCCGGAGCCCACAGATTTCGCTGGAATGTGACCTAGCATGGCCCTGTCGTCGGATTTTCATGTAAGTGATGGGCCACGACTGGAACAACGACGACGGGCTTCTCAACCGTCGTCACCTGACCGTCGATTATGTCCCCAAATAGTCTGCGGTTGAAACAACCTGCCCGTATCCGAAAGCCAGCGCTGACATATACGCGGCGTGGACTTTATCGGCGGGCACAATTTCGCCCTTGAACTCCAAGTCGCGCGTCGAGCAGGCGTCCTCCACCACTGTCGTCTTGAATCCGAGGTCGGATGCCGCCCGGGCAGTCGCGTCGATGCACATATGGCTCATCGCGCCAACGACTGTAACTTCATCGACACCAGCAGAAGTGAGCAATTCGGCCAGCTGGGTTTCACGGAACGAGTTGGGGTATCGCTTGGTAACAATCGCTTCCCCGTCCTGAGGAGCCATCTTGGAGATGATCTCTGCTCCGTCCGTACCTGCGGCGAAGAACGGCCCATCGGCAGGACTTTCATGGCGGACATTGACGATCAGATCGCCGGTCCGGCGAGCGGCGTCGACAACGCGCGCTGCGTTTTCGAGTGCGGCATCTATTCCGACCAAAGGAAACCTTCCACTCGTCAGATAGTCGTTCTGTAGGTCAACAACGATAATGGCGCGCTTGCTCATGGGATATCCCTCTTTCAAATTATGCCTTGTTTTATCACCCGCGTGTGGACCATATGAGTGGCAGTAGTGACAAAGAGAGGGGCGATATGGACAAACCTGCGGGTTTTGCAGAGATCGCAATTGTCGCCTATGAGGGCGCTCAGACTGCGGCTGTGCTGGGAATGACCGATCTACTGATGGCCGCCGCAGGCCTAGCGACCAAGCGGTTCGACCTCAGCGAACCTTCTCTTGGAGTGAGCCATTGGACACGCTCAGACGGAGATGATGCGCCCAGAAGCGTGTTCTCGTCCTCCCTTGCCAGAAGAGCTGACCAGCTGACCGTCATTGTGATCCCTCCAGGTCTCGGCGGTCCGTTGCCAGGCAAAGAGGCACGGTATTATGCGGACTGGCTTCGCTCTGAACATCTTCGAGGCGCAGGCCTGTGCTCGATCTGCAACGGCGCATTCTTGTTAGGGGAAACAGGACTCCTTGCTGGCCGAACGGTGACCACCCACTGGACCTACGGGGAGCACCTCGTCTCGCGTTTCCCAGACATTAATGTGAACACTGACCGGCTTATTATTGACGACGGCGATATCCTAACGGCTGGCGGCTTGATGGCCTGGATCGACCTTAGCTTGATACTGATCGAGCGGTTTCTCGGACCGACGATCATGATGGAAACCGCGAGAGTTTTTCTTGTTGATCCGCCTGGCAGAGAACAAAGCTATTACAGTTCCTTTTCTCCCCGTCTCAACCATGGTGACGAGGCAATCTTGAAGGTCCAACATTGGCTTTCAGCCAGCGGTGGGAGGGACATGAGCCTTGCTGCCCTTGCAGACCACGCCGGCCTTGAGCCGCGAACCTTCATGCGGAGGTTCCAGAAAGCAACTGGCCATACAACAGGCGAATATGTTCAGCGTGTGCGTATCGATAGGGCTCGCGACCTGCTGCAGTCGACCAGAGAGCCCGTCGATGCGATCGCCTGGAGGGCCCACTACAGCGATCCCAGCTCCTTCCGGAAAGTCTTCACCCGGATTGTTGGTCTTACCCCTGCCGAGTATCGCCAGCGTTTCCGTTCGCCCCGGAAATTCCAGTAAGGAAAGCCACATGTCCCGTGCCAACGTGCGAACTATGGACGAAATCGTGGCGCGCTTTGGCGTCGACGAGCCAACATAGGCTGACGTGCCGAGCCAAGCCGTCGAGGGATATTTGCCTTTTTATGTTTAAAGTGACTTCCGTCAGTTGCGCGCCCGTGCTCGCCCATCCCAATAGTCGATGGCCAAGTGCTCCATGCAGCGCCAGTCGGCTTCACCCTGGCTGCGCTCTTTCCCGAATGATCCCCATTTCGAGCAGCCGTCATGGCCGCACCAATGATCGAAACGCACGGTCGCAGCTCGGCTCACGTCTATTCTCTCGTCGCTCATGACCAGCCGACCTTGGTTGCCAACCGTTCTTGCCCGTTTGGTTTGGACAACACCCGCAGCCGAGTGTAAGGCGCTACTTCAATGACCTTGTTCCGATCCAATCCTATCAGAATGTTCACGGATCTCATCTCGTTGAAACTGCGGAACGCCACAGCACGGGGCCCGCCTTTGAGATTTGGCTTCGTCGCAGCGGCTCATATCAATCCTGCGCAACCTGTATATTCAATGTGACACGCCGGATCTGCAGCGCGTCTTCAAGGGCACTGATCGCGTCGTGCTCACCAAATCCTTGGGCCATCAGACTGTCGATCGCTTCTGCTATGAGCGTTGAAGCGACACTTCGGCTTTCCCACTGCCGGTCAACACACTCAAGATTTTCCGGCATAAGCCTTTTCCTTCAAGCAATCCCGTTCAAAGCTCGTTTGCCAACCATGGGTGACGCCTATGCTCATCCCAATCTGAGTGATGGCCAACTGTTCCTTCAGAAACGTGATGTCCGCCAGTAAGGTTCCGATTGTGGCGCGCACGTCGCCACCATCGAAGAACAGCGCGTAGACGATCCCATCAAAAGGTCCGGAATAATGGATATCGTAAGCTGCGGCGCTGATCGTAGGCATGGCTCTTCCTCTTCCATTGCGCCGGAGCAATGGATCAAACGCGCGTAAATTTCAGATTGGCGGTCCGCATTCGCCGTATTCGTTCCTATTATGTTCTGGCTAAGGCGAGAGTCCAGCCCACCTGATGAATGGGAGTATGCGATTTCACGGCGACGGGAATGGGCAGCGCTTGGATGGTGACACTTACCAACGTTTTAGAGGCCGTTCAGATAATCTGCACTCTGATATGCTAATGTTCGAAGCAAGTCTTTGTCCTTGTCGCAATCGACTTTCACAAAACGACCCCGAGCTTGGGCCAACGCTTCCGAAATAATTTGATCCCGTTGAGTTTGATCGCCGTTCGTCAGACCGTCAATGGACGCGAATGTCTGTTTGATGGCATCGTTGAAGTCGGCCCTTCTCCCGTCGCCGCCGCACCTATCGACCCAGAGACCCCAGACAAAAACGGCGCTGACGTTTTTGACAATTTTAGAGAACGACGGTGGGGAATTGACGATTGGATCGGCGGCAGTTCTCTGCGCGGTGAGTGATAGTGCAACTGAAAACATCAGACATCTTATTACGCTGGTCTCGAAAGTTTGGGTCATCGTGCGGGCATCACCACAGTTGTTTTCGCTATAGTTGGTATTGCCATCCCTGCGTCGCGCGATTCTGCCTCAGGGCGGTCATAGTTCATAATCGGGCCGCTGCCACTTCTCAATCCATGTCAGAGAGGCAGGCTGATAGAAAGTTCGGCCCAGAAATTCGCGCGGCCGCGCCGATGTCACGTGTGCGTGCCGATCAACCTTGGGAGCGGCCGATCACCACCAGTCCGAAGTTCGTCCAAGCGCTGACGGCCTGTGTGAGGTGCGGTGCCTGCCTGTGATTGCCGCGGACGATACGTTCCGCAATCAGCGTTTTCCGCTCCCGTCCCATCCGTCGATTGTCGTCTTCCTAGGGTGAAGGACGTTTGACTATTGAGCACGCACGAGGCGCGCCTCGACAATGTGGCTGGATTCTAGGATCGGCACGATCCGGTAGCGTGCCGGTTCTCAGCGGCAACAAGCAGGAGCAAGGCGATGTCATTTTGTCTGCAGCTTAACGGTTGACGGATTATTGGGCGACGATGAGCTCAACGACAATCAGTTACAAGAACCACCGCTTTCCACCGCAGATCATCTCGCCTGTGGTTTGGTTGTATTTCGTTCTACCGTTGAGCTTGCTGCTTGTCGAGGACATGTTGCTGGATCGCGGCATCGTCGTCTCTTATGATACGATACGGCGTTGGGCCGCAAATTCATGGCGGCTTATGCCAAGCAGCTGCGTAGGAAGAAGCCTTCGCATCTTGATGAGGGCTTGATTTTCATTGCATCGCCTCGTGCACGACATCAGGAACCCAAACGAAGGTAAGTTCTCCGGCGCGCAACAGCCTTGCAAGCATCATTGCGTCGTCTGCCGATTGCCCGGTCGGACAGGGGTATGGCTTGGCGCGACTACCCGGCAAACAAACCCCAACGCCTCAATTTGCCGAAAGACGTTGTATCCACACGGCCCTGCCCCGTAAACAAACTCTACCCGTCCGTGCCGGCTCGAAAGTTTCTTTACAAGTTTGGAGATCGCGTTTGGCTCGTTCGGAATCGCTCCGAATAGACGGACCTCGCCAGAACGGCCAGCGTCTGCAATGGCAACGGAGGTCGGGTCTTTGTGGACGTCCAACCCAATATTTGCATCGTAGTCAGTCATGACGAATCTATCCTCCATCGGCCGAAATGGCACCAGGCTATGCTGCGCTCAACGAACGACATCGCGCGGGAATGGTCATAGCATCTGGCTGTTGCGTGCGGTCGACCGCGACGGCTACGGTCCCTAAGAGATCGTCCAGACCCGCCGCGATACCAAGGCTGCCAAACGATTGCTGGTCAGGTTGCTGAAGGTGCAGGGTCTGTCGCCGAAGCACATCATCTTCGCGATTTCGGGTCCAACGACTTTGGCCGTGCCGAGATCGACGCGCTACTCGCCGGCGTTCGACAGATGCGTGAGGGTGCGAACTCGATGTTACGTGTCAATGTCGGTCGACCGGCCGCAACCAGTTGTATTTCAACAACATCCGTGTCAATTTCCTCAAAGAACCGCGCACATAAATGCGGCGCGCCTGCAATGCGACGCCTGACGTCATGGGCCGGAAGCACGTGCAATACGAACCGGGGGTCCGATGTTTCGATCACGCAAAAAGGTACCGAAGCGCACGAACCCTTGGCCGTTGACCAACGCGGCGTCGCGTTTTCTGGCCGTTTCGCTCATGACCGGATGTTTCCTCATAGAGCCCGCTTTTTCACAGGACTTCCTCGATCCTTCCATCACCGCACAGGTGTCGGAGAAGCCGCCAAGTCTACGCCGTGCCCAGTCGAAACCGACCGAGGAACTTGAAAAAGAGCGGAAGCCAAATAAAGCTGCGCCCAACAAGACCGCTCCGAAAAAGACTCGGCCCAAGACGAATGCGACGTTCAGGGACTATTACAACTACGATATCCCTGGCTTCGATATCGGTGGCGGCGACGCTGCCAACGACCAGGGGGCGTCTGGTTGCGAAAGCACGTGCAAATCCGTCCGCGGATGCGTGGCCTACACCTACGACATTTGGAATCAGCGATGCTTCCTGAAAAGCGGAGCCGACACCCGGCGCTTCGATGCGCGTTCCGCGTCCGGAGTCATGAGCGAGATTCCCGCACCGCGTAAAAGCCGCACTCCGATCACGTTCGAATACTTCAACAATTACAAGCTTTGGGGAATGGCGCTTGGCGGGGAGAAACCGGCACGGTCGCGTGATCAGTGCAAGTCCATGTGCGAGGCTGCGGAGGAGTGCGTGGCGTTCACATTCGACAAGAAAGCGTCTGGCTGTACGATTTACCACAAGCCGATGGAACGAACTCCGCAGCCCGATTCTGACAGTGCGAGCAAGGTTCAGCGATAGGCGGATGCGAGCTAAGGGCCGCTACTCGATCCGCTTGTATCCATCCCCCGACTTGCCGTTGAGCATGTTTCCATCAACGGTCAGATCGATCTGAACTCCGCTGTTGTCAAACTCGATCGTCACCTTCGACCCCTTGCGACTTCCCGTCACCTTTGCGGTGGTCTCTGTCGTCACCGGTGGGTACACCTTTCCTTCGTACTCGTAGATCGAAGTGAGCTTCCGTAGCGCTTTGCCCTTCAACTTCCCGTTTTTTTCAACGAGAACCAACGTCTCCGAAGCGTCCGTCCCTTTGGACTTGTAGGAGCTAAACCATTTTCCCGTAAGGTCGGCGACCCCCTCCTGCGCGGCACTTTTCGGCGCGCCTCCACCCTCGTAGGCGGTGCACTTCAAGACTTCAACGTCAGCCGCCTTCAATGGCTTGGAACCGAAGAGGCTTTCATGTTCTTGCCGGCTGCTCCGGATGATAGACGTAAAGGGTATCGAGCTGACGGTGTAGTCGACCTTGGAGCAAGCGCCCGCCGAGCTGCCGATTTCCAGTTCTGCAGAGAAACTAGGTGCGCTCCCGCCCGTACGCACCAAATGCACGTTGCCCTCGCAAGTGCCGACCGCCCTGTCAAAATTGCAGTCAGCGTTTGCAGCTCTTCCAAAACCAATGAATAGGAGAAAGACCAGTGCTGAATACTTCATTTTCATCGTGCGTCTCCCGAGCAAGTTCGTAAAAAGCAAAACGCGGACTAGCCGCATTTCTTGACCAGATTGTTTCGCCGTATCCAGAACTTGTTTTTCTTGTCATGCGCGAAATAGTCTACGAACCCTTTTATGCCATCAAGGTCGTTGCCGACGACGGCGCTCGAGCTAGCATACTCCTCGTCCAGCTTCTTCATCCAATCCCGGATCCCGAGGCAGCGGCCGTATTTCTTGAGATCATCATTGCGGCGTGCGGCAACCTTCCCCCCTTGGTGAACAGTGCATTTTGAGACGATGACCCCCGCCTGCGTTATCGGGCGCGCGTTAAACAGTGTATCGACCACGGTATCACCGCCCTGAATGAGCGCCGTCTGTGGGAGATTGTCCAGGAGATAGACGACCTTCGAGCACGCGCCGGCCGAACTCTTGATGGTGATCTGCGCACTGTAGGTCTGACCGTTTCGGCCCGACCCGGCCACTGTCGCGGTAGCGTCGCACTCGCCGACTTTCGTGTCGAAGTCGCACGTCGCAGTTTCGACAGCGGCGGACGGCGCGGCGTCAGATGAACCGGGCCTCTTCTTTTTCACTTGCCCGGCTTCGTCCATCTTGGCGGTGCACTCCCACACTTTGTGCATCCAAGTGATGTCCGTGTACGGTCCGAATTTCTTCTTTATCTGCTGATAGCAGATGTCATAATTGTCCGCCCTTGCGGGCGATGCTCCAAAGGAGCCGATGAGGGCAACCAGATAAATGCCAAAAGTAGCAAACCTGTTCATTACTCGCTTCCATTCGCTTTTCTGCGCTTTTGCGCAATTCGCACCCAATCGGGTCGATCATCTTCAGTCCTACGGCACTTCGAACTGCATGACCTCCATGGGTTCCGCATCCTTATAGATCGAGCGGCCTTTAGCCTCTTTGTAGACATCACCCTGCTGGAGGATTGCCGTGAAGTCGGAGGGAACCGAACGGGATGAGTTTCCGAAATGCACGACAAGCACTTTGTACGTTCCAGGCATCATGTTGGCCGTCTTCCAAGTCAGATGTTCGACCGGGTCGTCGATGAGCGGGGCTGGTCCAGACCCGGAGCCGTTGTCGTCAAAGTCGACCTTGCCGTTGCACATGGCTTCTCGAATCCTCACGACGTCTCCGTTTGGACATATCGCCTGAATATCGAGGTCGTTTTTGGTATGCCAGATGAGGGTGAGTGTCGTCTCATCGGAATTCTGCTTGATGCCCTTTTCGTCGAGTGCCTCCTTCGCGGCATCGCGGGCCGCGTCCGAGGCTTGTTGTTCCTCGCTAGGAGGATCCGGCGTCGGAGTGCACGTCGCGATAAAGTCCCGCAGCTTTTGCTCGAGACCAGCCAACTCGGTCTTCAGGCCCCTGTTTTGAGCTTTGCCCGCGTCGAACGCCGGGTTGCCCAACTGCTTGCAAAATTCGCCTCCGCCAAAACCGTAGATCTCCCCCCCCCCGGGTAGCCTGATGCCACAAGCCGGAATGAGCCTCCATCCTATCGCCAAGGCCAGAGAGATGGCCAGAAGCCAGAGCAGCAATGGAAGAAGAAGGCCCAACCTGGCCGTTCCCCAGGAAGGTCTCCTCCGCAATCGAATCGGTGGTTCGCTCGGCGCAAGTTCAGGGCCGTCTCCAGGCGTGTTGTCGACCGCCGCCTTTTGACCAAAATCTACGTCCTGTATAGGGGCGACGATGCCGGAGACGCCATGCGTCGGCACATAAATCTCGTATCCCCAGCCGGTGATGATCATTTTCGGTCGAAGTGAGGAGGGGTCGCCGGCGATCCACACATAGTTGTCGCCTGGGTGTGACGCCGCGCTTCGCAGCGCAGAAGCCGTCGAAATCCAGACGGCTTCGTTGCGGGTCTCGTATTCAGCGGCCTTCTCAGCGATGTCCGCCAGCTCGCGTCGCAGTCTCTGCCGATGAAGCGCAGCAAGGTCTGGATCGACGGTGGTCAGCCTGGTGAGCTTCTCCTCGGTCTCAGTGTACCAATCGATGCCGGCGCCGTCACGTCGCGGAACCGGATCGGCGAGCGTGAACGTCAACCCATCCCCGAACTCGCGGTCAAGCAGGCTTTGCACCCGAAACAACGATCTGTCTGCATGCGAGCCAACCGCCCGCATGCCGCTCATCGCTGTCGTCGCGACAAGTTGGCTCATGCGGGACCGCTCGTCTGATGGCGGTGATTGCGTCGAGAACCGGTTCCGACCATGTCACGGCCTCGGCTGTATTTTCGCGCCGCTGTCTACGCCGCTCTTGGCGAAACGATTGGTCGCTTGGTTATACATCCGGCATTGCTTCTGCGCCCGAAGAAAGCTGAAGGCGATGCACTGGTCGCTGTCCCAGCACATGCTCTCGCAACTATCTCGGGACGAAGACGAACGCGCGCCGCCGACCTGGGAACCCGTGATCGTGTAGCCGCGATAGTATTCCATGACGACCTGGGCGTCGCGATAACTCGGCTGCCGATCATCGGTCAGTACGCCCGTCCTTGCTCTGGGCTCCAGCCTAAGGGAGCCCGACCCGCTCTTGAGGAAACACTTCTGGTTCCACTCATTGAACGTAAAGGCCCGGCATTCCCCGTTTTCCCGGCAAAGGCTCTCGCACTGCGCCATCGAACTCGCCGGACTGTCGCTCAAGTCCGACCCGAACAGATCGTAGTTCGGGTAGCTCTTGAAGTTGCGGGCGACGGTATCAGACGGAACCTCGTCCGGCGCGGATTCCTCAAACCCGGCAGTAGGCGCTCTATAGCCCGCGACAGGGTAGCGCGTGGCGGCGCGAGAGGAGGAATCATTCTTCGCACCTGCGATGCCGCCGAAGATGCGGCACTGGCCAGTCGAGGCGGAAAAGTCGAAGCCCGCGCATCCAGAACGTTCGGTGCAGATTCTCCGGCATCTGTCTTCGGGCGTCTTTACCTGAGCGCTGATCAACCCGCTCAGAGACGTTGCGGGATACTCCTGGAGCACCGAAGCGTCCTGAGCGGAAAGCGGCGGGCTGGTCATGACCGTCACAAACATGCCCACGCAGAAAAGTGCAAGCGCCCTCATCACTCGTGATCCCACTATATACCGGTCCATTTCATTCACCCTACTCAAACCTCTGGCTGCTTCGGAGCCGAACCTTTTTGCATATCCCCAACCGCCGCCATCGAGGTAGCCTTGATCTGCTGGTCGTTTCATGACGGATCGAAACGTAGCGTGGCGTTTCCTCCGATCCGAACCCACTGCTGCACGACGCAGTCGCTTCCCCGCTTCGGCGCAGCCCCGCGAAGATAGAACGGCACTCGCGACGATGGATCGAACAGGCCTTCAACGTCGTATTCTATGATCCCGCATCTTCTGCTCGAAAGCCGCGCCTTGCCCGTCAGGTTTCCATCTGAAACGGACCCCTTGAACAAGATTGAACCAGGGCGGATGCCAACATCCACCAGTTCGATTTTGGGCGTTTCGTAGACGATCTCGACGTCAGTCGATCCATCGTGGCTGGAAGTTGCCCGCAGGGTCATGACGCTCCCGTTGTGGTCCCATAGGGACTTCGCGTCGACAGGTGCCGGCGCGTTTAAAGTCGGCCGATATCGCGAAATTGGCTGGCGCACCGCGGCGAACCGCCCGATCTCGTCCTGCGCGCCGGTCACGCTTGCAAAGAGCCGGCATAAACCATTGACCTCAAGGTGGTCATACCCGATGCAGCCGCTTCGGGTTTCGCAGAGGCGGTTGCATTTCTCCGCCGAAGCCGTCGTTTCCGCTGCGACGATCCCCAGAAGAGCGGCGTCGTCATACTTGAAGAGCCGATTTGCGTCCTCGGCAAATGCTGCATCGGAGAACGTCACCATCGCGACAAACAGTGATCCCGCCATCAATCTGATCTTGAGGGAGCGTGGGTCGAGTTGCATCTACGCCCCCTAATTCGGTCTTGCCGGGACCAGGCCGGCGACGGTGATTGTGCCCTTCAGACGACTGATCCGCAGATAGGACTCTTGAATTCGCGCAAGCATGGCGGGATTGGCGCGCGCTTCTTTCACAAGCAGACCGGAAATTCTGTCAGGTATGGTCGGATCCGGGTGCTTGTCATTGGCGAACACCAGCACGTTCGTGCCGGCGAGAACCGCCTGCCGAATGGTGTCGTCGAGGCTCCGCGTCTTGATGATCGCGCCCATCTGGAGGTCATCGCTGATGACAACACCATTGAACTTCATCTTCTTGCGCAACAGCCCCGTGAGCGTGGCCGTCGAGAGCGACGCTGGCGTGTCATCGGCTCCCGGAATATTCCTGTTCACCACATGGGAGGACATGATCATGTCGACGTCGCCGCTGTCGATCAGCGCTTGATACGGCGCGAGTTCGATTTCGCTCCACGTCTGCGAGACGTCGGCTGTCCCGTTATGCGTGTCGGCGACGCTGGACCCGTGCCCCGGAAAGTGCTTCAGCGATGTCAGGACGCCGTGCACACGGTGCGCCTGGATGAAAGATCGCGCGTAGGTCGAGACCGTGTCTTCGTCCTCTGAAAAGCTGCGACCCAGCCTGCCGATGATGGGGTTGTCCGGATTGACGTTGAGATCAACGACCGGGCCGAGGTTGAGATTGATCCCAATCGCCGAAAGGCTTCCCGCCATCATCCCATAGAGCTCATTTGCTTCGGCCGGTTTCATTGATCGCGCCACCGAAGCCGCGCTCGGAATCTCGGCGAATCCGATGTCGTCCGTCAGCCGTTCGATGCGGCCACCCTCCTGATCGATGGCTACAAACAACGGCGGCTGCGAAACGCTCTGCAGGGTTTCGTTCAGATTGGCGATTGCGCGCAGGCTTCTGAGGTTTCGGCGAAGATAGATCACTCCGCCGATCTTTCCGCCTTCGGCCTGCTGAAGCAGGGTCTGGAAACCTTCGTCCTCGACCTTGTCGCCGACGAACCCAACGAGAACCATCTGGCCGATCATGCGCCGGAGCATGACATCGCCCAGGCCTGCCTTGGCATCCTTTGTCGCGGCAAGACCTGAGCTGCCCGCAAAGGGGAGGGTAGCGGCCAAGGCCAGCAGGATGACGGAAATGGCGCGCCGAGGGATCATGACGCTAGTCCCTGCTCGCCGTCGGGCGGATGAAATCCGGGTATACGTCCCGGTTGATCTTGGTGGCCGATACCATGCCCTTGGTCGCCGGCACGGGATAGAGGCTCGGCCCCGACTTTAGGAAGCAACGGTCACTCCCGGCATAGACCCAAGTGAACCCACCGCAGCTCGCTTGCCCCTCGCATTGCCGCATGCATTGTCCGTAGGACGTGGCCGGAACCTCTCCTAGATCGTGGCCCGGAAGGTCGCTCAGCAGGAAAAGGTCCCACTCGGCGTTCAGCTCCATGCGCGCTTGGCTCGGCTTGGCCTTGAAGTTAACGCCCGAGGTCACGCCGTTGGCCGCCTGGACGAACTCATGTCCGTTCTTGAGAAAGCATCTGTTTTGCTCTGCATTGAAGGTGAACGCACGACAGGCAAGGTTCTCGTCGCAGGCGCCCGCGCATATTGACGCGTCATGGACTTCGAGCCCCTTTGGAACAAGATCTCCGCCGTAGAAGTCTACGTTGGAGAACTGCGCGTAGAGCCATGCCTCCTGTTCGGCGGGCGGCATCAGTTCCTGGACCGGAAGATTGTCAGGATCTCGGTATCCTGGAATCGCGGCGCGTGTTCCGGCCGCATAGGAATAGTTCATCGAGCCGGAGGCGACGGCCGCGTAGATCCTGCACATATTGAGGTTCGAATGGTCGAAGCCCGCGCAACCGGAGCGCTGCTCGCAGATGTTGCGGCATCCTGCGGCGTCGCGCCTGAACTCCGCCGTCACGAAGCCCTTTAGCTCGGTGGACGCGTATTCAAGGGTCGTCGGACCGGCCTGCTGCGCATGGACGTGCGCGGTCATGAATGCGGATACCACGGCCACCAGGCCGAACAGCCAGGCTCCGATTATGCGATGTCTCATTCCGTTCCAGCCCCCGCCGGTTTCATAGCACGCGTTCAACCCGTGCGTTACGGGTTGAGCGAGCCTTCGCAAT
>Ga0247813_10001055_pt1 | contig 22006 bp, 22 predicted proteins | sample UWRJL169409C1_FD_180719 | JGI IMG/M metagenome (GOLD analysis project Ga0247813, IMG submission 180719) | Plant litter microbial communities from Arlington Agricultural Research Station in Wisconsin, United States - UWRJ-L169-409C-1 | ecosystem: Environmental > Terrestrial > Plant litter >...
GATCCAAAGGCGCAATTCCTGCTGGAGATTGCCGCGCAAGAGCTGTCCGAGCGCCTGAGCGTGGTCGAACGGCATTTCGACAAGGCGGTCGAACTGCATGGCTATACCGGCCTGACAGCCCGCTACATAGCCAACACCGGCAAGGTGACGGATATCGAGCGCGTCGAAACGGATGCTGCTTTTGCCGCCATTGATGAAAAAGTCTCCGTCGCTTCACTGGAGACGGTGCCGCTCGCAGCAGAATCGGCAAACCTCATAGTTTCCCCGCTGTCGCTGCATCTGACCAACGACACACCCGGGGTGTTCATCCAGGTGCGCCGTGCGCTCAAACCCGACGGCCTGTTCCTCGCCGCCATTCCCGGTTCAGGCACCTTGCAGGAATTGCGCGAGGTGCTTCTTGCCGCCGAAAGCGAAGTGACCGGCGGCGCCAGCCCGCGTGTCATCCCCTTTGCCGATGTCCGCGATATCGGTGCGCTCCTGCAGCGCGCCGGCTTCAGCCTGCCGGTCGCCGATACCGAAAGCTACACGGTGCGCTATGCGTCACTGTTTTCGTTGCTGAAAGACCTGCGGTCGATGGGCATGACCAATCCGCTCGCAGCCCGCAGCCGCAAGCCTCTGACCCGCAGCTTCTTCGTCCGCGCCGCCGAAATCTATGCCGAGCGCTTTGCCGATCCGGACGGCCGCATCCGGGCGACGTTTTCGATCATCTATATTTCCGGCTGGGCCCCGCACGAAAGCCAGCAGAAACCGCTGAAACCCGGCTCGGCAAAGCAGAGGTTATCCGATGCGCTGAGCACCCGCGAACTGCCGCTGAAAGGTGAACAATAGGAGCGCCTGTCAGCCTTTAGACAGGCCGGGCACCAATAATGGCGGTGGTGATCGTTTGAAAGACGGCGAGCAGGGAATCCGAGAACGCCCCTAGCCCGACCATCATGCCGATCGAAATCAGGGTGGCCAGCAGCCCATACTCGACTGCCGTGGCACCGGATCTGTCTTTCCAAAGGTGAATCAGTGTCTTCATGTGCTCCCAGCCTGCCCTGCGCATGCCCATCGGATGACTTCATCCGAAAGCGCGAGCATGCGCCCCGTCAATATCGGAATCGGCATCGACCCCAGGCTGGCAGCGAACCGGAACACGGGGGGCCGGAGCCCCCGGTTCACAGGGACATCAGCAGCCGCTTTTGCTTCCATCACTGTCGATAATGCAGACTGCGCCCGGCATTTCCTGCAGCACGCTGCGGCGCACTGTGTAACGCTTGGTGGGCGGGCTGCTCGGGATCGAGCCGGTCTGAATATTATCGTAGTCGATCGGCGCGTCGGCCAGCACCTTGTTGTCCGTCTTCGACGTCAGCATCGGTGTCAGAATGAGGGTCAGCGCGATGACGGCAGTACCGAACAGCAGCGACAGATTAAGCGCACCGGTGCGGCGGCTCTGGGGTGCCGCCAGATCCTTGTCCTGTACCGTTCTCCAAAAATCGTCATCGACCATCGTCTGCCTCTTCGAATACGTGCGTTTCCCTGAAGCCGGTTACACACCGCTTCACCATGTCAACGCCAATAAAAAACCGGCATCGGCTACGGGAATCATCCCCAAACCATTAGACACCAGTACTTACTCGAAGCTGATTTTGCGGGAGGGTGATAAATGTTCGATTAATAAAACAGAAATTTCGAGGATAGGTTTAGAGCAAATCCATTAAGTAGGGGATAAGTGGCTCGTCGGCTGGCGGCATCGGGTAGTCGCGCAGGGCATTTGGGCGAACCCATTTCACCGCCTGGCCTTCCCGCCCATGGGCAACCCCTTCATAGCGCCGGCAGACATAGAGCGGCATCAGCAGATGAAAATCGTCATAGGTGTGGCTGGCAAATGTCAAAGGCGCCAGGCACGCGACCTTGGTGCGAACCCCCACCTCCTCGTCCAGTTCACGGATCAGCGTTTCTTCCGGCGTCTCACCAGGCTCGACCTTGCCGCCGGGAAACTCCCACAGCCCCGCCAGCGACTTACCCTCCGGCCGCTGGGCAAGCAGGATCCGGCCATCGCTATCGACCAGCGCGCAGGCCGCAACAAGCAGAATTTTCCGGCCGGCAACGTCCATCATCATTCCCCTTCACGCCGGTAGGCATACCAGTAGACATCCCTGAAGCCGAACTTACGATAAAGCTTGATCGCCGCGTCATTATCACTTTCGACCGAAAGCCAGGCGGTGCGGGCGCCACGAAGTCTGGCCCAACGCAGCGAGGCGTTGACTATGGCGCTCCCGACACCCTGCCGCCGGACGCCCTGAGCAACGGCAACCTGCAAGATACCGGCGAGATCATTATCATGAACGGCGAGCGACACCGCGATCGGTCCTTCGTCCTGCGCCTCGAAGAGAAACAGCCCGCACTCGGGCTTGATCGCGTTGATGACTTCGGCGAGACCGGCCTTATCCTGGCTGCTTTCGCCACAGATCTGCAGCCGGGCATCGACAAAACGGCCGACATCGCGCAACGGCAGATGCTCGATTGCTTCCGTCGTATCGTTTGGCGGAATATCCGCCATCATAACGATGGTCTCAGAGAATACCGGCCAACGATGCTCATCCATGTAGGCAATCAGCGGTGGTGGCGTCAGCGGCGTCTGGCGAACGGTCAGCGGCCTTCCATAATCGGAAAAGCGCTTTGCGGCCTTTAGAAGCCTGATCTCGATATCGCGGCTGTCGGACGGATCGAGGGGATTGACCGAATTCAACCGCTTGGAATCATGGCCCGCCGTCAGCCGGATCAACCAGCTGCCGTCATACTGCACCGAAGCCGCAGGCCAGGCGCGAAAACCCACGGCCTCCAGGCGGCGCACGTTCGGCAAATCGGCTTTCGAAATCGTATCCTGCACTGCCATCAGCTCCGGTAGTCGCCGTTGATCTCGATATATTCCTTGGTCAGATCGCAGGTGTAGACGGTCGCCTTGCCGGATCCGAGACCGATCTCGACACGGATGGCAATGTTTTCTTCCTTCATCACGGCCGTTGCCGCGGCCTCCGAATAGGTCGGATCGCGCTCGCCGTCGACGGCGACACGCACATCGCCGAACCAGATCGCCAGCCGGTCGCGGTCTGCCAGTTCGCCAGCCTTGCCGACAGCCATGACCACGCGGCCCCAGTTGGCGTCCTCGCCGGCAACCGCTGTTTTAACCAGCGGCGAATTGGCAATCGACAGGCCAATGCGCTTGGCAGCCTGGTCGCTTTCGGCACCCTCGACGGTCACCGCAACCATCTTGCGCGCACCTTCGCCATCACGAACCACCTGTAGCGCCAGATCGCGCAGGAGATCGTTCAACGCCGCACGGAAACCATCGAGCGCCGGATCGGTGGGGCTGACGATCTTTACCTGACCATCCTTGCCGGCGGCACCGGTGGCAAACAGCATCAGCGTGTCAGAGGTCGAGGTGTCGCTATCGACGGTAACGGAGTTGAAGCTCGGGCCTGTGCCTTCCGACAACAGAACCTGCAGGGCCTGCGGCGCGATATCCGCGTCGGTAACGACAAAAGACAGCATCGTCGCCATATCTGGCGCGATCATGCCGGCGCCCTTGGCGATGCCGTTGATGGTGACGGTGACGCCGCCAATGTCAGTGCTGCGCGTGGCAACCTTCGGATAGGTATCCGTGGTCATGATCGCCTTGGCAGCCTCAAACCAGAAATCGCCGGTCGCCTGCACGGTCATGTCGCTGAGAACACCCGCAAATTTCGTCGCATCCAGCGGTTCGCCGATGACGCCGGTGGAGGCAAGAAACACTTCACCGGTCGAGCAACCGACCGCTTGCGAAGCCGACTGCGCCGTCAGCTCGGTCGCCGCCTTGCCCTTCTTGCCGGTAAAGGCATTGGCATTACCGGAATTGACGACCACGGCGCGAGCAATGCCGCCAGACAGGTTCTGACGGCAGAAATCGACGGGAGCCGAGGGGCAGCGCGATTTGGTGAAGACGCCGGCGACAGAAGCCGGTTCATCGAAAACCATCAGCAGCACGTCGGTGCGGTTCTTGTACTTAATGCCGGCAGCGGCAGTTGCCATGCGGACGCCCCGAACGGGCGGCATGTCGGCGAAGGATTTCGGAGCAAGCGGAGAAACGGAACCGGACATGATCAACCCTGTTTAGCGGTGATGGCCCGGCCTGGCGGGCCCACAAACGAAATCCCGAAAAGCCTGACGCCTCCGGGACCTGTGTCGTTCAATTGATATCGGATGGACGTGACCGCTCGAATACGGGCGGGCACGTCCGATATCATCAGTTGGCGGTCGCGGCTTCCGCCTTGTTGGCGTCGTCATAGGCCTTCTTCAGGGCCGGGTCGGTGATGTCGACGCCAGCATCCTTCTTGGCCGCAGTCAAAAGCTCGATATACTTGTCGCGCATGACCAACTGCTTGACCTGCGGCTCGACCTGTTCAAACGGCGGCGGCGGCTGCATGCGCTTGTCTTCGAGCAGGATGACGTGGAAGCCGAACTGCGTCTTGACCGGCACTTCCGTGTACTTGCCCTTTTCGAGCTTGAAGGCGGCTTCCGAGAATTCCGGAACCATGCGATCCTTGGTGAAATAACCGAGATCACCGCCATCAGCCTTGTTCGGGTCGGTCGACTTTTCCTTGGCGATCGTCGCGAAGTCCTTGCCTGCATCCAAATCCTTGATGACCGCCTTGGCTTCTTCCTCGGTCTTGACCAGGATATGACGGGCCTTGGCTTCTTCCTGTGCAGGGATCTTGGCGATTTCGACGTCGTAGCGGGCCTTGACCTCTTCCGGCTTGACCGCATCGACAACGTGCTTCTTGAAGAAGGCGTTGTGCAATTCGCGGTCGGTCAGATAGGCGAGGCGCTTCTTGAAGTCTGCATCGTTCTGCAGGCCTTCCTTGTCTGCGTCCTTGGCCAAAAGCTTGACGTCGATCAGGCCGGAGAGTGCCGCGGCGCGCTTCTGATCTTCCGGCAGCTGTGCCAGCTGCGGATCAAGGCCGGTCAGAGCGTAGTCCAGCTCCGACTGGTGGATTTCCGCGCCGCCAACCTTGGCGATGACGGGATCGGCGGCATCCTGTGCCGCTGCCGGGCCTTGGGCGGCCATGACAGCGATCAGGGCAACTGCCGCAAGCATCTTGTATTTCAACATCCTCATACCTTCCACGCTGGTATCCGGAACCGCGGTTACGGCCGGCCTCAAACGCTCCACATCATCAGATTGTGGCCGTTCTGTAGCCTCCTACCAAGCTTCGATGACAGAAACCCATGGGAATAAGGGTGTCTGTCACTCATCGTTGGTATTCGCGAACCTTAACTCCCGTTGACATAATTCGACCCCCCTCTTATCTGTCACGCAACCTCGCGTCCAGAACAGTTCCGGGCGTTTCATAGTATTTCGCGGAAATTGACCGCGTTGGCGACATAGAAGAAAGGACCATTCTTATGGTCAGTCTCGGCGGCATCGCCCGCAAAATCTTCGGTTCATCGAATGACCGCCGTGTGCGGGGCTACAAAGCCAAGGTCGATGCCATCAATGCGCTGGAAGCTGAAACCAAAGCGCTTTCCGATGAAGCACTAGCCGCCAAGACCGTCGAGTTCCGCCAGCAGTTCGCCGACGGCAAGACACTCGATGATCTCCTGGTGCCCGCCTTCGCGGTTGCCCGCGAGGCTGCACGCCGGGCGCTCGGCCTGCGACCTTTTGACGTCCAGCTGATCGGCGGGATCATCCTGCACGAAAAATCGATCGCCGAAATGAAGACCGGTGAAGGCAAGACGCTGGTGGCAACCCTGCCAGTCTACCTCAACGCGCTGGCCGGCAAGGGTGTTCACGTCGTCACCGTCAACGACTACCTCGCGACGCGCGACTCTGCGACGATGAACCGGATCTATTCTTTCCTCGGACTGACGACGGGCGTTATCGTCCACGGCCTGACCGACGATCAGCGCCGGGCGGCCTATGCCTGCGACGTCACCTACGCCACCAACAACGAACTCGGCTTCGACTATCTGCGCGACAACATGAAGTACGAGCGCAACCAGATGGTCCAGCGCGGCCACTTCTTCGCGATCGTCGACGAAGTCGACTCGATCCTCGTCGATGAAGCGCGCACCCCGCTGATCATCTCCGGCCCACTCGACGACCGCTCCGATCTTTACAACACCATCGACAAGTTCATCCCGATGCTGTCGCCGGAAGACTACGAGATCGACGAAAAGCAGCGCTCCGCCAACTTCTCCGAAGATGGCACCGAAAAGCTGGAAAACCTGCTGCGCGAGGCGAACCTGTTGAAGGGCGAAACGCTTTACGACGTCGAGAACGTCGCGATCGTCCATCACGTCAACAACGCATTGAAAGCCCACAAGCTTTTCCAGAAGGACAAGGACTACATCGTCCGCAACGACGAGATCGTCATCATCGACGAATTCACCGGCCGCATGATGCCGGGCCGCCGTTATTCGGAAGGCCAGCACCAGGCACTCGAAGCCAAGGAAAAGGTCACTATCCAGCCGGAAAACCAGACGCTGGCCTCGGTCACTTTTCAGAACTATTTCCGCATGTACTCGAAGCTCGGCGGCATGACCGGCACGGCTTCGACGGAAGCCGAGGAATTCGGCAACATCTACGGCCTGGAAGTTGTGGAAGTGCCGACCAACCTGCCGATCAAGCGTATCGACGAGGACGACGAAGTCTACCGGACGGTCGAAGAAAAATACAAGGCGATCATCGCCGAAATCAAGGAATCGCAGGATCGCCAGCAGCCGGTTCTGGTCGGCACCACCTCGATCGAAAAATCCGAACTTCTGGCAAAGATGCTCAAGGACGCGGGCTTCCAGAATTTCCAGGTTCTGAACGCCCGCTATCACGAGCAGGAAGCCTATATCGTTTCGCAGGCCGGCGTGCCGGGTGCCGTGACGATCGCCACCAACATGGCTGGCCGCGGTACCGATATTCAGCTCGGTGGCAACCTTGAAATGCGCGTCGAACGCGAACTTGGCGAGATGGAACACGGTCCCGAGCGCGACGAAAAGGAGGCCGCGATCAAGGTCGAGGTCCAGCGTCTAAAGGACATCGCTCTCGCTGCCGGCGGCCTCTACGTTCTGGCAACCGAGCGCCACGAAAGCCGCCGCATCGACAACCAGTTGCGTGGCCGCTCCGGCCGTCAGGGCGACCCTGGCCGCTCGAAATTCTTCCTGTCGCTGCAGGACGACCTGATGCGCATCTTCGGCTCCGACCGCATGGATTCGATGCTGCAGAAGCTCGGCCTCAAGGAAGGCGAAGCGATCGTCCATCCGTGGATCAACAAGGCGCTGGAACGCGCCCAGAAGAAGGTCGAAGCCCGCAACTTCGACACCCGTAAAAACCTTCTGAAATACGACGACGTGCTCAACGATCAGCGCAAGGTGATCTTCGAGCAGCGCATCGAGATGATGGATGCGACCGATATTTCCGAGACGGTCGCCGACATGCGCCACGAGGTCATCGAGGACATCGTGGCCAAGCGCATTCCAGAAAAAGCCTATGCTGAACAGTGGGATGCCGTCGGCCTGAAGACCGACGCGCAGAACTCGCTCAACCTCGACCTGCCGATCATCGAATGGGCAGCCGAGGAAGGCATCGACGAAAACGATATTCGCGAGCGCATCACGGCCGAGGCCGACAAGGCCGCAGCAGACCGCGCCGAGCGGTTCGGCCCGGATATCATGCTCTATGTCGAACGCTCCGTGGTTCTGCAGACGCTTGATCATCTCTGGCGCGAGCATATCGTCAACCTCGATCACCTGCGCTCGGTCATCGGCTTCCGTGGCTACGCCCAGCGCGACCCGCTGCAGGAATACAAGTCGGAAGCCTTCGAACTGTTCCAGGCACTTTTGGCGAACCTACGCCAGGCCGTGACGGCGCAACTGATGCGCGTCGAACTGGTGCGCGAAGCGGCAGAAGCGCCGCAGCCTGTGCCGCCGGAAATGGTCGGTCATCACATCGACCCCGACACCGGCGTTGATGACTTCGCTGAAAGCGTCGGCCTGAACTTCGTCGAGCCCGAAAACCGCAATCCGCAGGATCCGTCGAGCTGGGGCAAGGTTTCCCGCAACGAAGCCTGCCCTTGCGGCTCGGGCAAGAAATACAAGCACTGCCACGGTACGTTTGAAGCATAAGCATCGGAAACTTGATTTTGTAGGCGTTATCGCTTATTTCTGAAGTGGCAGACGGGACGGCAATCCCGTCTGCCTTGGACTTACTTAGCGAAGTTTATCCGGACTGCTATTGACCAGCCAGTCCGGGTTTTCCGCATCATAAGCGTGATGCTAAATGGCTTTTGCCACATAGAACACCTCCGGGTTCGATAGCAAGGCCGTTGCCACAGCCGGGGAGCCCGTCTTCCCGGTTGCGTGGGCCGGCACCACGCACGCTGCTTCTGCCCCCGAATGCAACCGATAATAGCATATCGATTGTCGTTGTCAGCATCCTGGAACTCGCCTTGTGGGATTGGTTCCGGACAGCAAAACTGTGTGCCGCAGGCTCTATCTCCACCGTTTGTTAACGCTGTTCTGTCAAGACTGGCAGCCTGTTTTGCGTAGTTTTGGGTATTTCAGTGTTCATCGCAGCCTGTCAAACCGCTGGTCGAATTTTGCCGCCCGCAGTGAGGGACCGGCTGTCGCCGCTGGTTGAAAAACTCATTCCCGTACTGACGAGCAGCGATCCCAAACACCTTGCGCAACGCATGGCGCTTGTTGCCTTTGCCATCCGCGTCGTCAGCGCCGCCATCGCCTTCGTATCGCAGATCATCCTGGCCCGCGTCATGGGCGAATTCGAATACGGTATTTTCGTTTTCGTCTGGGTGCTGGTCGTCCTGTTCGGAAACCTGTCCTGCCTTGGTTTCCATACTACGATCATCCGCTTCCTGCCGCAGTACCGTGCCCGCGAAGCCATGGCCGAAATCCGCGGAATGACGGCGACCGTCCGCATCTTCGCGCTCCTGTCGGCGACCGGCGTTGCCATCCTCGGCATCGGCGGCCTCTGGTTGTTCGGCGAACATATCGAAAGCTATTATATCCTGCCGCTTTATCTCGGCATCTTTTCCCTGCCGATGATTGCGCTGGGGGATGTCATGGAGGGAACGTCGCGTGCCCATAGCTGGGCCGTTTCGGCGATGAGCCCGACCTATATCGTCCGGCCGATGCTGATTCTCGTCCTCATGATGCTGGCAGTAACACTCGGCGAGCCTCATACCGCCCAAACCGCGATGATCGCGGCCATGGCTGCGACCTATCTGACCAGCGTCAGCCAGTTCTTCATCCTCACCTGGCGGTTGCGACGCCGGTATCTCAAAGGACCGAGCCGCATCGAATTCGGCGCATGGATCAGGGTGGCGCTGCCGATCTTCCTGATCGAGGGTTTCGGCTTCATGCTGACCAATTCCGACGTCGTCATCGTCGGGCTTTATCTCGATCCGGCCAGCGTGGCGATCTATTTTGCCGCCGCCAAAACCATGGCGCTGGTGCATTTCGTGATGTTCTCGGTCAAGGCAGCAGCCTCGCCCCGCTTCTCCGCTGCGATGGCCAATCCTGATCGCCAGCAACTCGCCGTCATTGCGGTGGAAAGCGCCAAATGGTCGTTCTGGCCATCGCTCCTGGTCGGCCTGATGGTCCTTGCCTGCGGCTCGTTCCTGTTGTCGCTGTTCGGTCCGGCCTTCGTCTCCGGTTATCCGCTGATGGCGATCCTGTTTGCCGGCATCATGGCTAAGGCCCTGGTCGGTCCGGCCGAAGCCTTCCTGACCATGGCCGGCCAGCAGAAGCTTTGTGTTGCGCTTTATGCGGTAGCCCTCGTCTGCAATCTGGCGCTCAACGTCACGATGATCCCGATGTTCGGGCTGACCGGTGCTGCGATGGCCACCGCCGGGGCAATGTTTGTCGAAGCGATCCTTCTCCATCTCGCGGTCCGCCGCACCTTCGGCATTGTCCTGTTTGCCTTCGCCGATCCGCATGCCAGAATCATCAAATCAGAGGCACCTCGCTCATGACCGGCAACCCGCATTTTCCTGACGACGCCAACAGCCGGTCGGCACGTATCCTCGGCGGCCTCGTTCAGCCGAGGCCCGATCAACCCGTTGCCGACAACACCATCGCCATCGGCCGCCCCGGCCGCGAGCTTTGCTTTTATCCGGCACGCCAGGGCTACGAATTGCAGACGGAACTGGATTTCCTCTCCAACCGGGCGATGGAGCCGAACGTCTTCTTCACCGGCCGTTTCCTGGCGCCAGCCATGCCGCGGCTTGAAGACCGGATCATCCGACTGGCGCTGATCCGCGACAATGACGAACGCCGCAGCCGTATCCGCTTCCTGATGCCGTTTTCGATCGAGAAGCCGGGTTTTTCGATCGGTGCCCCGATCATCCGCGCCTGGTCCAATCCGTTCGGCCCGCTCGGCGTGCCCCTGCTCGATGCCGAGGATGCGGCCGAAACCATCGACAATTTCTACGAGGCGCTCACCTCCCCGACGGCGAACCTGCCCGGTGTTCTCGTGCTACCCGACATCCGCCTGAAGGGCAAATTCGCCCAGCTTGCCCGCGCTGTTGCCATCGGCCGCAACCTCCCACTGACGGTGACCGACACCTTCTCCCGACCGATGCTGGAAAGCCTGCAGGACGGACAGACCTATCTGCGTCATGCCATCAGCGCGAGCCATCTGCGCGAACTGCGCCGGCAATGGAACCTCCTGGAGAAGGTCGGAAGCGTTTCCTACAATGTCGCCCGCCAGCCCGGCGACATCCGGGTGCGCATGGAAGAGTTCCTGGCGCTGGAAGCGAGCGGCTGGAAGGGCAAGCAGCGCACGGCCATGGTGCTCGACCGTTACCGCGCCGCCTTTGCCCGCGAAGCGATCACCAATCTGGCCGAAGCCGACAGCGTACGCATCCATACGATCGACCTTGACGGCACGGCCATTGCCTCGATGATCGTCTTCATGATGGCGGGCGAGGCCTATACCTGGAAGACGGCCTATGACGAACACTATGCAAAATATTCTCCCGGCAAGCTTCTCCTCGCCGAATTGACCGAATGGCACCTCGACGATGCCAATATCGTGCGTTCCGACAGTTGCGCCGTTCCCGATCATCCGCTGATGAGCCGTTTCTGGGAAGAGCGCGAGGAGATGGGTACGCTGGTGATCGGCCTGAACCAGAACCGCGACCGCGACGTGCGCCAAGTGGCAGCCCAGCTGCATCTTTATCGGAACACCCGCAACATGGCGCGGCTGCTGCGTGAAAAAATCCGTTCGCTGGCCCCACGCTCGCTGCGATAGAGGGACACACGGGCGCAGGGGAAGGGAGATGAGTCAGCCCTCTGCCGCTGCCCGATCGCGCAGGATACGGCGGATCACCTTGCCGGATGTGGTCAAGGGCAGGCTGTCGAGAAACTCGATCTCGCGCGGATATTCATGCATCGACAGGCGGGTCTTGACCCAGTTGCGGATCTCCGCTTCCAGCCCCGGTCCGGCCTCGCAGCCTGGTTTCAGCACGATATAAGCCTTGACGATCTCGGTGCGTACCGGGTCCGGCTTGCCGATGGCGGCTGCAAGCTGCACGGCCGGATGGCCGGCAAGACAGTCTTCGATCTCGCCGGGGCCGATCCGGTAGCCGGACGAGGTGATGACATCATCGTCACGCCCGAAAAAGGTGACATACCCTTCTTCGTCCTGAACGCCCTGATCGCCGGTCGTCATCCAGTCGCCGATGAATTTTGCCGCTGTCGCCGCCTCGTTGTTCCAGTAGCCAAGAAACATCACCGGATCAGGACGGCGGACTGCGACCTGTCCGACCGTACCGACCGGAAGCGCCCTGCCCTCGCCGTCAATGATCGCCACGTCATGGCCGGGCGCCGCCTTGCCCATGGAGCCGGGTTTCAGCACGCCGAGATTGGCGGCCGAGGAGAGCACGATATTGCACTCCGTCTGGCCGTAGAATTCGTTGACCGGTACGCCAAAAGCCTCGCTTGCCTGCTCCCAGGTCTCACGGCCAAGCGATTCCCCGGCAGACCCGATGGTGCGCAGGTTAAGACGATAGAGCGAACGCGGGTTGTCGACCGATTTCATCAGTCGTAGCGCCGTCGGCGGGATGAAGGCGTTGCGCACGTCCATCTCCTCCAGAATGCGAAAAGCCATATGCGGGTCGAATTTCTGGCCGGGGGAGGAAACAACGGGAACACCGAGCAGCAGAGAGGGCAAAAGCGCGTTCAACAACCCGCCGGCCCAGGCCCAGTCCGCCGGCGTCCACATCCGGTCGCCAGGCTGCGGCAGGAAGGCGTGGTGGAACTGGAAGCCAGGGATGTGACCAAGCAGAACGCGATGCCCGTGCAGCGCGCCCTTCGGCGGACCGGTCGTGCCCGATGTGTAGATCATCATAGCCGGATCATCGGGCGTCGTATCGGCAGGGGCAAAATTCGGCGCGGGCGTCTGCGCAAGGGCTGCGAATCCGACCGTTTCCGGCGCTCGGTGATCCACCAGAACGCCAACCTTCAGGTCCGGCAACCGGCTGCGGATCTCTGCTATTTTCTCATAGCCGAACCGGTTGGTGACGATGGCCGATGCGCCCGCATCGCGCAGCCGGTATTCGAGCGCCTCGACCCCGAACAACAGCGCCAGCGGCAAAGCGATAGCACCAAGCTTGTAGATGCCAGCATGGGAGATGGCCGTCTCGAAACTCTGCGGCAAAAGGATCGCCACCCGGTCTCCCCGCTTGACGCCCTGTTGTAACAACCCTTGGGCGAAGGCAGAGGATTGCGCCGCGAACGCGCCATAAGTCAGCGACAGGTGGGCACCATCCGGGCTGAAATGCTGCAGGCAGATCCTCCCAGGCTCACGCGCGGCCCAGTCATCGCTGACTGCTACGCCGATATTGAACTTTTCGGGAATCTGCCAGCGGAAGTCGCGGCGCAGATTGTCATAGGTATCGCTGATCGGAAGCATGTGCCCGCCGCAAGAAATTTCGCTGCAGCGCACCTAACACTTCCGGATCATGAAATTCAACTAAAGCCCGCGCGGAGTATCGTCTCAGTATGATTTCGGCTTTAAGACTGATTGCAGACTTGCGGCAAATCCTTGAACATTTCGGCTGCGGGCGCAAAATCTGTAGAGACCATCCCGGCAAACCGATATCCCGAAGCCTCGTAAAATGGCCGGGCCTGCTCGCCAGCGACAACATGTAACGACAACGCCCCGAGCTCTGCAGCACGGCGCTCGGCTTCGGCGAGTAACTCTCTACCTATCCCCGTCCGCCATAGCTCAGGCGCAACGAACAGGTCCTCCAGTTCAGCCCGAACAGCGCCCTTTTTGGAAAGAACCGTTACGAAGCCCACAATCTCCCCGCCGACCTCCGCGACAATGGCATTGGGTACGTGCTCGGTCCGAACCTCCTGAGCCTCTGGAAGAGCTTTCAGCTCCTCAACATGATCTCCCCAAGCCAACGAAGATCGCAGCTTAAGTGCTCCAAGCACAACCCGATCCTTGTCATGTGCCACTCGAATGAAAACTGCCATTGCAACTCCTATGCACAAGGCAGTCACTAAACCAAAGTCCGCTGTCCATCGATAGGGATAAAAGCACGCTCAGCGGCTAACCGACGGAATTGCAACAATGAACGTTCGTAGCGAGCCTCTCGAGGTCTGCCACAAGGACCATGCTCCGTTCGGACTTTCCTTCAGATTCTCGTCTCATGGGCGAAATGACTCACTTGGAGTTTACCAAGCTATCGCCGCATCAGGACACGAAGACGACTTCGCGGCTATGGCGATCATTCAACGCGCCAAGCAATTCGTCCTGCGTTCTATATCCGGCAAAGAACAGATCGATGACGGCACCGGCGGCGCTGACACCTTCCTGGCTGCGCAGCCTAACGCCGCGCTCCGCGCACCATGAGAAAAGCGCACCGGACAGTGCGTCAACATCATCGAAAATGGCGCAGGACGTAGCAGACTGGGACATGCTCGACTCCATTGTTGCAGGCAAAGTGTGCCGATGGGGGATTGATGTGTTCCAGACTGGGCACCGCCGAAGAATTTTGCAATCGAGATGCAACAGGGCGGTTAATCGTCTTTTCGACCTGTGCTGATTTGGCGCAAACCAACGGCGATATCCACGATCCACACGCCAGATAGTTGTGTTTCGATTAATCAAGTTGCGTGCCGCGCGCAAATCGTTGGCACGCTCACCGAGGCGATTCGAAACCTATGCAATTCTGATTGGAAAATTGAAGTGGTGCCCCGTGCCGGAATCGAACCAGCACTCCTCTCGGAACCTGATTTTGAGTCAGGCGCGTCTACCAATTCCGCCAACGGGGCACGGATACCTTTCGGGGTAGCAAAAAGCGTTTACACGAACCTTTTCGGAACGGTCAACCGGGATTTTGCAGATCGGCGGGTGGGAATCACAAAACTGTGCAATTCGCATCCGCAGCAAATCATTTACAGCATGGCCAATCCTGCCTAAAAGGCGGGAACCGAAACTGGAAATGCTTGATGCTTCGACGCCTTTACGACTGGACCATGTCGCTCGCCGCCCGGAAATCCGCCGAAGCGTGGCTCGCAGTCATCGCTTTCGTCGAAAGTTCCGTCTTCCTGGTTCCAGCCGATGTTCTCTTCCTGCCGATGGCGCTGGCCCGGCCGGAGCGTGCCTATCGCTACGCGCTGGTGGCGACGATTGCCTCCGTGCTTGGTGGCATCGCCGGCTGGTATATCGGTCACTACGCCTTCGAGGCGCTCGCCAAGCCGATCCTGCATTTCTACGGCAAGCTCGAAGCCTTCGAGGCGATGAAAGCATCGGTTGGCTACGAAACACTGGTGCTTCTGCTGGTCACCTCCGGCCTTGCGCATTTGCCGCCGATCAAGGTGGTGACCATTCTCTCCGGCGCTGCCAACATCAATCTCGGCCTGTTCATCATCTCGGCGATCGTTGCCCGTGGTGCCCGTTTCTTCCTGTTGGCCTGGCTTCTACAGCGCTACGGCGAAGAAATCCGCGATTTCATCGAAAAGCGCCTCGGGCTGCTGGCAGCGGCGGCCGCCGGTGTGCTGATCGCCATGTTCGCTGCCTACCGTTTCCTTGCCTGACATTCCGATGGAGCCCTCCGTGAGCGACAGCCTGACCCAGTCCCCCCGCGGCCTTCTGCCGTCTGTCCTCGCCACACTCGGCATGACCGGCACTGTCGGGGGCGCGCTCGCCTTCGAGCATATCGGCGGCTATATCCCCTGCGCGCTCTGCCTGATGCAGCGCACACCTTATTACTGGGGAATCCCGATCGGCATCGTCGCGATTGCCACTTCTTTCCTGCGGCTTCCCGTCTGGACGACACGCGCGCTGCTCATCGTCATTGGTATCCTGATGCTGGTGGGTGCCGGAACCGGCGTCTATCACGCTGGCGTCGAGTGGCACTTCTGGGAGGGACCTGCGACCTGCGCAACCTCGGCAGCGGGCGTTTCCGGCAATGTCGGCGACCTGCTTGGCGATCTCGACAGCAAACACGGCCCGTCCTGCGGCGATGCGGCCCTGCGCGTGCTTGGTCTTTCCTTTGCGGGATGGAACGTCATTGCCAGCCTGATCCTGGCGGCCATTGCCCTGCGCGGCGCTGCCAAGGCGTAATCGGTTAGCCGACAAGCGGCCCCGGTTATTTTTTGAAAGCCTTCCCCCCACCGTCTTCCTCGCCCTTGTGGCGGGAACCAGCGGCACCGCGTCCGCGGTGCAAAAGACTCATTTCACGCGACAGACGTCGCGTGGCCTGTGACAGGCACAGGAATGACGGAGGATCTTGGGGCCACGGCCTTGGTCTACTCTCAAGAAATGCTCAAAACCGCTACGGCTGCAGTTCGACGTCCCAGTAGAGATAGTCCATCCAGCTGTCATGCAGATGGTTGGGCGGGAACAGCCGGCCGTTGTTGTGCAAGTCCTGCACCGTCGGGTGGAACGGTTTCTGGTGCGGGAACATGCCCGCCAGGCGCGGCATCTTGCCGCCCTTGCGCAGATTGCATGGCGAGCAGGCGGCGACGACATTTTCCCAAGTTGTCTGGCCGCCGCAGCAGCGCGGGATCACGTGGTCGAAGGTCAGATCATCCGGCGATCCGCAATACTGGCATTCGAACCGGTCACGCAGGAACACGTTGAACCGTGTGAAGGCCGGATGACGGGACGGCTGCACGTAGCTTTTCAGGCAGACGACACTCGGCAGGCGCATGGAAAAGCTGGGGGAAGAGACCTGATGATCGTATTCGGCCAGGATATGCACACGGTCTAGGAAAACGGCCTTGATCGCGTCCTGCCAGGACCAAAGCGACAAGGGGTAATAACTCAGCGGCCTATAGTCAGCGTTCAGCACGAGCGCTGGGAGGCCGTGTGGTGAGACTGCAATCGTCAAGCCAGTATACTCCTGCTCGATTCGGCACCTGCACCTTCTATATTAGGCCCGTTGCGTCAGGATTGTGAAGCCAAAAGGAAAAAGGAAACAAAAGATTCGCTTTTTGTCTTATGGAGTGGCCGGCGTGCCATCCCGGCGCATTTCAGTGGCATAATAGGCCCAGAACAGACGCGCCGCGACACTGCGCCATGGCGCCCAGAGTTCAGTCAGCATATCAAGCTCGCGCACCGAGGGGCGCATCTCCAGCATCAGTGCATGGTTGACTGCATTTTGCAGGGCAACGTCCCCGACCGGAAATACATCCGGATGGCCGGCGCAAAACAGCAGATAGACCTCCGCCGTCCAGCGGCCGACCCCCTTGATGGCGGTCATTTCGCGGATCGCGGCACTTCCCTCGACCGAACAGATCGCCTCCAGATCGAGTTCGCCGTCGAGCACGGCGCGGGCGACCCGCCGTAGCGTATCGGCCTTGGCGCGCGACAGGCCAACCAGGCGGCAATCGTCGTCGGACATCGCCGTGACGCTGGTCGCATCGATACTGCCGAGTGCCGTTTCCATGCGGTTCCAGATGGCGGCGGCGCTGGCTTTCGACACCATTTGCGAGACGATGATATTGGCGATGCCGCGATAACCGGGATCGGCGCGGCGCAGCGGCACCGGGCCGGCCTTCGACACGACATGTTCCAGCCGCGCATCGAGCATCACCAGCCCATTGAGGCCGGCATTGATATCCTCATGCGTGCGGATGATCCGCATCTCCAGCCCTCCGCTGCGACATCGACGTTCGGTCTATATAAGGGCAAAATCGATGGCTGGAAGCGCGCTTCCGTGCCAAGAAGAAATTATGAACAAAACTGTGTCAAAACAACCGGTGTTCCGCTTCGCCCCAAGCCCGAACGGCCAGCTTCATCTCGGTCACGCGCTATCGGCCTTTCTTAACCACGACATGGCCAAGGCTAAGGGGGGGCGCTTGCTGCTGCGGATCGAGGATATCGACATTGCCCGCTCAACGCCGGAATTCGAGGCCGGCATTGTCGAGGACCTCGCATGGCTGGGGCTCGACTGGGAGAAACCGGTGCGGCGGCAATCGGAACATCTCGATCTCTATCGCCAGTCGCTCGGCAAACTGATCGACCGGGATCTTGTTTATCCGGCATTTTTGACGCGGGGCGCGATCAAGGCCACCGTTGGCGAGTTCGAGGCAAAGGGCAAAGCCTGGCCGCGCGATCCGGATGGAGCGCCACTTTATCCGGGTGAGGAACGCAAGCTATCGGCCGATGCCCGGCAACGTTTGCTGGCCGGCGGCAAACCGCACGCGTGGCGGCTGGATATGGCCAAGGCGCTGGCTGAGCTGAAGGAGCCGCTGACATGGCAGGAGACCGGCACCGGTCCGAATGGTCAAACCGGCGTGATCGCGGCCGACCCTGCCGCTTGGGGCGATGTGGTTCTGTCACGCTCGGACGCGCCGTCGAGCTATCATCTGGCGGTCACCGTCGATGATGCGCTGCAGGGTGTCAGCCATGTCGTTCGGGGCGACGATCTCTTCCACGCGACATCGGTGCACCGGCTGTTGCAAAGCCTGCTTGATCTTCCCCAGCCCACCTACCATCACCACCGGCTGATCTTTGGCCCCGATGGCCGCAAATTGTCGAAGAGCAATCGCGACACCGGCATCGCCGCCTTCCGGGAAGCCGGCAAGACACCGGACGATATCCGCGCAATGGTCCTATAGGACGTTTTCCCTGGGAATCTCGGCCTCCCCGGCCGCGCTCTCCACCTTAACCTCGTCTTCCCGCGGTCCCATGATGTGGCGGATGACCATTCGCTTGACCTTGTACTTCATAATTGCCGCATTGATCTCGGCACCGAGAATGAAGATGACCCCGACGATATAGAGGAAGACCAGCGCGATCATGATCGAGGCGAGACCGGCATAGGTCGAAACGTAGGTAGCGAAAGTGGCAATGTAGGACGCAAAGACATAGGCGCCGATCGACCAGGCGATCAGGGTCAGGATGATGCCCGGCAGAACATCCATGATCTTGCGGCGTCCGTCCGGCAGCCAGAGATGGCTGACAATGAGACCGGTGGTCAGCATGACGAACACGCCGACCAGGCTCCAGCTGTCGATCATGGTCAGGAGGCCGTTGAACCAGGGCAGATAGGTGCCGGCATAGCGGATGGCCAGCGGCACAGCCACGAGAAGCAGGCTGACGATCGCAAGGACCAATACGCCGGCAAGGACGAACGCAAGGCTGGCCACCCGGGTCTTGTACCAGGCCCGGCTTTCGGCCACCCGGTAGGCACGGTTGAGCGAGATCCGTAACGCCTCGACGCCGTTGGAGGCGAAATAGGCGGCGGCGAGAACCGACAGGGTGAGCAGCCCGCCGCGCGGGATGGTCAGCACCCGCACCACTTCATCGGAGATCGGCTTGGCGATCGATTCCGGCCAGGTATCGAAGATGAAATGCACCGCGGTCGTGGCAAACTGGTCGGCGCCAAGAAAGCTGCCGAGTGCCGTGCCGAAGATCAGGAACGGAAAGATCGCCAGGAGAGTGGAGAGCGCCACATGGCTTGCCATGGCCCAGCCGTCGTCTTCGCTGAAATGCCAGACGGCATCGAAGACGACCTTCCAAGCTATGCGAATGAAGGCCGGCATTCTCTCTCCAACTGTCTCATCATGTTCCCCGGATTGTAACCCGCTCATGAATATGGGAAACCGGGCGGCAATTTCTACAGGAAACACCCCATTATGACCGACCGTCCCTCGATAATCGTCACCGGCTGCTCCTCCGGTATTGGTGCCTGGTGCGCGCGCGCCCTCTTGAAGGACGGCTGGCGGGTGTTTGCCACCGTCCGGAACGTGGAGGATCTTGCCGCGCTCGAAAACGACGGCATCGAGGCCTTCCTGATGGATTATACCAAACCGGACACCATATCCAAATTTGTCGACGACGTGTTTGCCCGCACGGGCGGCAAGCTGGATGCGCTGTTCAACAACGGCGCCTATGGCCAGGCGGGCGCTGTCGAAGACCTGCCGGTGGAGGCACTACGGCTGCAGCTGGAAACCAACGTCATTGGCTGGCACGACCTGACACGGCGGATCATCCCGGCGATGCGGGCACAGGGCCACGGACGGATCGTGCAGTGCTCGTCCATTCTCGGCATTGTACCATTTAAGTGGCGAGGCGCGTATAATGCGTCGAAATTCGCGCTTGAAGGCCTGACGCTGACCATGCGCATGGAGCTTGAAGGCAGCGGCATCGAGGTGAGCCTGATCGAGCCCGGGCCAATCACCTCGCGCTTCACCGCCAATGCGATCATCAATATCGAGCGCTTCATCGATCTCAAGGGCTCGGTACATGCTGTTGAATATGAACGGCAGATGCGGCGGCTGAGGGGCGAAAGTGGTCCTGCAAAAGGCAAGCTTGAGCCCGATGCGGTGTATACTGCGCTGAAACGCGCATTGACCACGAAGAAGCCGAAGCCGCATTACATCGTGACGCAGCCGGCCAAACAGGGTGCGCTTTTGAAGAAACTGCTGCCGGCCGGGCTGTTTTATCGTTTCATCAGCCGCTTCGGCTGAGCTGAAAGGCAAGGGTAAGTCACATGCATAGTTTTCTCACAGGCTTGACATTGCTCGTCATGGGCCTTGTCGCCATCGTTCTCATCCGCGGGCTCCTCCATATGGCAAAAGGCGGCGACGGCAACACATCCAACAAGCTGATGCAGGCCCGCGTATTCCTGCAGGCGGTGGCGATCGTTCTGATCATGCTGACGCTGTGGATCACCGGCGGCGGCCGCTAAGTGATGGTGAAACTCAACAAGATCTACACCAAGACGGGCGATGACGGCACGACGGGGCTGGCCACCGGCCCGCGCCGCCTGAAGAGCGACCTGCGCGTCGAGGCCTATGGCACAATCGACGAGGCCAACTCCTTCATCGGGCTGGCACGCCAGCATACGCAGGAACTCGCCGCGCTCGATACGATGCTGATGCGCATTCAGAACGACCTGTTCGACCTTGGCGCCGACCTCTCGACACCGGATACCGGCGAAACGCTGGCCTATGAGCCGCTGCGGATCATCGCAGCACAGGTCACGCGGCTGGAGGCCGAGATCGACCAGTTGAATGCCGATCTCGATCCCCTGCGCTCGTTCGTGCTTCCCGGCGGCAGCGGCGCTGCTGCGGCATTGCACATCGCCCGCACCGTGGCGCGGCGAGCGGAGCGGCTGATGGTGGACCTTGCCCGTATGGACGGCGAGATCGTCAGCGGCGACGCGCTGGCTTACGTCAACCGGCTCTCGGATTTTCTCTTCGTTGCCGCCCGCTGGACCAACGGCAAGGGACAATCGGATGTGCTTTGGGTTCCCGGAAAAAACAGATAAGCTTGACGCTGATCACCGCTTCGAGGGACTGACGCGCCTATGTTCATACCGCTGCACGACGCGAATTCCCTCAAATATATCAAGGTCCAGTATGTCACGATCAGCCTGATCGTCATCAATACCCTCGTCTGGCTGATCACCGGGCCGCTAATGGTGCCGGAAGAGTTCACCAATGCTGCGACGATGGGGCTGGGCTATATTCCGGCCATCGCCTTTGACTACGCGCATCTGGCGCCGAACCTCGTGCTCGTTCCCGACGACGCCACTTATATCACCTATTCCTTCCTGCATGGCGACTTCTGGCATCTGGCCGGCAATATGCTGTTCCTCTGGGTGTTCGGCGATAATGTCGAGGATGCGCTGGGGCATTTCCGTTTCCTTATCTTCTATCTTCTCTGCGCGGCCGCCGGCGCCCTGACGCATGGGTTGATCAACACGGAATCGCAAGCGCCGCTGATCGGCGCATCGGGCGCCATTTCCGGCGTCGTCGCCGCCTATTTCCTGCTGCATCCGAAGGTGCGCGTCTGGGTGCTGGTGCTGTTCCGCATCCCGCTGCCCCTGCCCGCCTTCATTCCGCTGGCCTTCTGGATCGGTCAGCAATTCTTCATGCTGATCATTGATCCGGAAGGCGGCGTCTCATGGGGTGCACATGTGGGCGGCATCATTGCCGGGCTGATCCTGGTGGTCATTTTGCGACGCCGCGGCGTGCCGCTGTTCGATCGCACGATCGTCACGCCACGGGCCGTGCGGCATGTTGAAGCAGCAACGGTGGGAGCGCCACCTGCTGCTGCCGAGACGATCAAGAAGCCTACGCCTTGGGGCCGGCCCACCTGACTTTAGCCCGACAATGGCTTAATTGCTGCGATAGCCGATTGAAAACAGCGCGCTAACGGCTCGACCACAACGGCAGGGCGCCATAGCCTTGCAGAAGATGATTGCGCTCTTCCAATTTAATATTGACGCGCACGTAAACGTCAGTATTTTTCCCATGGCAATCTTGCGGAGGAGCACTGGGCAAAGATTGTAATTGGAGAAAAAACGCGTATCGATGTCGCCAACCGACAATCAGGCCGCTGCGTTAAAGCGCATTTTCTCGCAAACGTTTCGTAAGGAAGGACATCATGAAAGTTCTGGTCACCGTCAAGCGTGTCGTCGATTACAACGTGAAGATCCGGGTCAAGCCGGATGGTTCGGGTGTCGAGCTTGCCAATGTGAAGATGTCGATGAACCCGTTCGACGAG
>Ga0247813_10001057_pt1 | contig 21983 bp, 19 predicted proteins | sample UWRJL169409C1_FD_180719 | JGI IMG/M metagenome (GOLD analysis project Ga0247813, IMG submission 180719) | Plant litter microbial communities from Arlington Agricultural Research Station in Wisconsin, United States - UWRJ-L169-409C-1 | ecosystem: Environmental > Terrestrial > Plant litter >...
TCCCCGTCTACGTCGCAGCCGGCGGGCCTTTCGTCGCGCGTTACGCGGGCCGCGCGGGCGACGGCTTCATCTGCACATCGGGCAAGGGCATGGAGTTGTACACAGAGTCGCTCATTCCGGCCGTGAAGGAGGGCGCCGATAAGGTCGGGCGTTCGTTCGGCGACATCGATCGCATGATCGAGATCAAGCTCTCGTACGAGACGACGCACGAAGCAGCCCTCGAGAACACTCGTTTCTGGGCGCCGCTCGCACTGTCGAAGGAGCAGAAGCACGACATCACCGACCCGATCGAGATGGAGAAGGCCGCCGACGCGCTTCCGATTGAGCAGATCGCAAGCCGCTTCATCGTCGGCTCCGACCCCGACGAGGTCGTCGCGCAGGTCAAGCAGTACACGGATGCCGGCTTCAATCACCTCGTGTTCCACGGACCGGGTGCCGACCAGCGCCGCTTCCTCGAGCTGTTCGAAAAGGACCTGGCGCCGCGCCTGCGCGCGCTCTAGCCGTCCGCCGGTCGAGCTCGTCGAGACCAGCCGACCCCGATGGTCGAGCTCGTCGAGACCAGATCGAGCGAAGCCGAGATCTAGCGCTCGAGCGCCGGCGCAAGCAGCGACGCCCGCGCGTAGAACCCGGGGTCGCGCGGTCCACAACCTGCGCCGCTTGAGGTGATCGCGACGAGTCCGCCCTGCGCAAAGACCGGGCCACCGCTGTCGCCCGTGCAGGTGTTGTCTGAACCCGACGGGAGTGCGCACAGGTAGTCGTCGGAGGGCACGTCTGCGCATGAATCTGAGATCGTCAACGCGACGGGTCGAGCGGTACACGGTGCCTGCCCACCGGGCGAGCCCGTGCCCCAGCCCCACGCGACGAGGTCGGTTGTCGAGGTCGTCAGCGGCGTCGGTTCGACAGGGGAGGGCGACGCCAGGCGGAGCAGCGCGACATCCACCCCCGTGTTGAGCGGTTCGAACGAGGCGATCGCCAGACGCGACCCGCCGATTGGTGCCGTGCTGCACAGGTTGTCGGCGCCGACGATGGCGTCGATCGAGGCGGGGGAACGGTCCGTCAGGCAGTGTGCGGCGGTCGCGACGAGGTCGGGCGCGACAAGAACTCCTCCGCAGAAATGTGTGGATGCGACGTCGTCATCCGGCGCTGTGTGCGAGACGAGCGCGACGAGGGTGGGCGGCGGCGCAGGCGAAGAGCAGCCGGCGAGTGCGACAAGCATCAAAAGTAGGAGTACCCATTTCATGGGGCGAGAGTAGAACCAACCGCCGACGCAACGCCGCCCAACGCGGAAGGCCGCCGCCAAGGCGAACCTCGGCGACGGCCTTCGTGGGGCGTCATGTGTATTCATGATCAGACTCAGCGCGGTGGAAGCGTGAGTCGCAGGCTGCGCTCGGCAGCCCGTTCGCGTTCCAGGCGAGCAAGGTTCTGCTCGTACTGGTGTGCGCGACGCTCGCGACTTTCGGCACGGTGGGTTCTGCGGCTCCAGGTGATGAGGGCCAGACCCAGGTGCAGGGCGACGCGGTCAACGAGACCGACGCGGCTGACGTGCTGCGGTTCGAGGGCGAGCTCGAGTTGCGGCGGGTGTTCTTGTCGAGTTCTCGACAGTGTTGTATTCATGTGAGATTTGTCCTTAAAGACTGTCGCGCTGGGCGCAACGGAGAGCCGCTTGAGCGCGGCGAAACTGGCTGCGGAATGCCGAGATGGAGCAGACCGCGAGTGGGTGGATGACCAGACACTAAATAGAGTGCTGGTCGGGCTTCGATAGCGGCCACCGTCGTGATCGGTGGCGAGAGCTGTCAGCCGATCAGGCGGAGTGGGCGCGGTCGAAGCCGGCGGCAAATGGGAAGATTCCCATTGTTGTGAAGTCTGTCTTCGTAATCATCACGCACGGCTCCTTTCGTCTAGTTGGCGCGTCAACACCATATTGGAGGCCTCGCCGGGAGCGCAAGTATCCCGGGCGTGTCGCGCGAAAAAAGTTTGTCGCAGCACGCGGCGACGCCCGGCTGGGGCGACAGGTGAGGGCTGCGGTGGCTTCCATAAATCAACGTAACCACCAGCCACTGACATGATTGCACCGTGCCTGAAAACGAGAACGAAGACGGCTGGAGCGACGTCGCCGCCGAGTGGTCGCGACTCTGGGGGAGGGCCCCAGAACCCGTGTGGCGCGAGATCGAGGCGGCAGCAGGCATCCAATCGGGTGTGAAAATCTTGGACGTTGGATGCGGCGGAGGCGAGTTTCTCGTTCACGCCCGCGCGCTGGGTGCCGAGGTGGCAGGCGTCGACCCGGCGGCGGGTATGCGCGCGATTGCCGAGGCTCGCGGGCTCGATGTTCGCGATGCCGGGGCCGAGGAGCTTCCGTGGCCCGATGCGACGTTCGATGTCGTTACTGCCATCAACGCGCTGCAGTTCGCCGACGACACCTTTGACGCCCTCGATGAAATGGCGCGCGTGCTCAAGCCCGGCGGACGCATCGTCATCGCGAACTGGGCCGAGCGTGCGCTCAGCGACCTCGATGCGATCGAGTTGGCGTTGAGCGACGATGAGCCCGAGCCCGATGGCGAGCTGCGCGTCGCGGGCGGGCTGGAGGCGCTTCTCGATGAGGCCGGGTTCACTCTCGTAAGCTCTGGCGTTACCGCCGCCCAGTGGTACGCCGCAGACGCTGACGAGCTCGTGCGCGCCGTGTTGCTCGGTGAAGACGAGAGCGTGATGACTGAGCTCGCACCGGTTGTGGTCGAAGCCGCAGCGCACCTCAGGCGCGGCGACGGCTACGAGCTGACCAATGCCTACCGCTGGGCTGTGGCGACTGCGCTCTGAACGGGGGTTAGCGCACCTCTTCGCGAATCCGTAGGATGCTCACATGATCCTGATCTCCGCCGTGATTTTCGTAATGACGATCCTCGCGCTCGCCGACATCATTTCGGGCGGACCCGACAAGTTCAAGAACCTCGACAAGCTCACGTGGGTCTTCATCGTGATCATCATTCCGGTGATCGGAAGCATCCTATGGCTCGTCGTCGGACGCGAGTGGGGCAGCGCGCCCGCGCAGTTCAGCAGCTTCGGCGACCCGCGTCGTGCAGAGGCCGCCGGCTTCACGCAGCCGCTCTCGACCGAGGCCGAACTCGCTGCCCTCGACCGCGAGATCGAGCGCGCCGAGAAGCAAGACCGCATCCGTCGCCTCGAGGCGTCGCTCGAAGAGAAGCGTCGCGCGCAGAGCTAGCCAGCCTCCTCGCCCCGGCGTACCGTTGCCCCATGGGCAAGCTCATCTACTCGGCGAACTGTTCGCTCGACGGCTACGTCAATGACGCTGACGGCAACTTCGACTGGAGCGCCCCTGACGAAGAGGTACACCAGGCGATCAACGACCTCATGCGGCCGGCAACAACGATGCTGCTCGGCCGCCGCACCTACGAGACGCTCGCCGTCTGGGAGACCTGGGATGTCTCCGACGAACCGCCCGTCATCGCCGACTTTCAGCGGATCTGGCTCGGTCTCGAAAAGATCGTCTACTCAACAACGCTGATGGATGTCGCAACCTCGCGCACCCGCATCGCTCGAACCTTCGATGCCTCAGGTGTCTCTTCGTTAGTCAGCTCAAGCCCTGGTGACACGGTGATCGGCGGCCCGACGCTAGCGGCTCACGCTATTCGTGCGGGGCTCGTCGATGAGTTCCACGCGTTTGTCGCACCCGTGGTCGTCGGAGGCGGAACGCACTGGCTGCCGGAGGGGGTGCGGGTCGACCTCACGCTGCTCGGGGTGCGTCGAATCACGAGCGAGAACGTGCACATTTGCGCTAGTTCACATCTTCGTTCACGATCGGCGTGAGCCGCCTGCTGATCTGAAGCTGGCACCGGGCTAGGATCGCAGAGGCTCTTTCCGAAACTATGGCGCGAACGGTGACAATACTAGATGGACGATTCCACGCGACCTGCTTACGACAAGTGGATCGGGCAGCGTTCGCTAGCTTCAGTAGGTACCAACCACGGGTCCGATGCGCTGGCTTTTCAGCGGTGGCATAAGTTCAAAGAGGCCTTCGCGCCGGAGATAGTCGCGCAGGCGATCGACCGAAGCCAACTCACAGTCACTAGGGTGCTCGATCCGTTTGGCGGCTCGGGCACCACAGCTCTAGCCGCGCAATTGCTCGGTATCTCTCCAGTCACCGTCGAAGTAAATCCATATCTTCAAGATGTTGTCGAATCCAAGTTGGTTCGATATAACCTCGACTCATTGCTCCGGTCCGCTCAGGCAGTAACCAATGCTCCGACGACTAATCCGAGTTCGCGCTGGCTGCCACCCACGTTCGTGGAGCCCGGAGCGCGTGACCGGTGGTTATTCTCGAAATCATTGTGGTCGTGGGTTCAATCGACACTCGACGAAATCAATGCCCTAGACGACGCAAACGAGCGGAGGCTTTTCAAGGTTCTTCTGGGTGGAACTTTGGTACCAATAAGCAACGTTAGAGTTTCGGGCAAAGGCCGCCGATATCGAGGGCATTGGGCTAGCCATGAGACCAACGTTGAAGACGCGAGCGAACTCTTCTCACAGCGAGTGGACGCGGCTCTCGAAGACATACGCAACTTTGATGACAGGCCAACTTTCCAGTACGAGCTCATCCGAGGCGACTCGCGAACATCTCTAGGCACGGTTCGTGACTGCGAGTTGGTAGTTTTCTCACCGCCGTACCCGAATTCATTTGACTACACCGACATCTACAACGTAGAGCTCTGGGCGCTTGGGTACCTGGCAGATATGGCCGAAAACCGCACGTTACGCAAAAGTACGCTGAGTTCTCATGTTCAGATCGATCGCCAGTTTGAGGCGGCACCGTCTGGGTCGCACTCGTTAGAAAAACTAATGGTCGAGTTGACTGGTTCTCGAGATTCACTTTGGAGCCCGAAGATCCCGACGATGGTGGGCGGATATTTTGCTGATATGCATCGAGTGCTTCGAGCCTGCTCAGACGCCTTGAAGCAAGACGGACAAGTTTGGATGGTGGTGGGTGATAGTCAGTACGCAAGTATCAAGGTTCCCGTTGCGGCCATCCTTGGCGAATTTGCCGAGTCGCTTGGATTTGAGTTGCTTGAGTCGTATGAGGCACGATCGATGCGTAGGTCGCCCCAACAGGGCGGAGATGCTGACCTCGCAGAGTCAGTCCTCGTTTTCAGAAAGCGCTAGAGCCGCAGCGACCATGGCATCTCGCAGTCCCTCTGGATGGCTATAGATAGGCCAGTGTGCGACACGCACCCCAAGTGTTCCTGCGTGTGCAGCTACGGTGCCGAGAATAGACCTGTCGGGAACAGCCCGCATGTCAAAACAGCACATTGTTGCCCAAGGCGATTCGACTATCTGGCCGTACGCGAACGCTTGTTCGACGCCCTTCTTGATCCACGCAGAATTCTTGTTGGCGCTGTACCGCCGTCCGGTGCTACCAAACGTGCGAACAACTTTGAGCTCGAGCAGTCCAACACTGCGCCGTACGCCCTGACTTGCCATCGCGACAAGGCGAAGATCTAACCTGCCAGCAACGGTATCTTCTTCGGGAAGGGCTCGAATACCCGGGAACGTTCTCGAGAACGCGCCACGCAACTGTGCCTGAATCGTCAGCTCCGCCTGTCTTTCCACCCAGAACTTGGACGAGTCTCGCCAAAGAGGAACGCCTTGACTCATCACATCAGGCGTGACGAAAAGCTCCATATGAAGCTCGTCGACAAATTCTTCAACTTCTTCTGGCGTTAGCGTCACCACGCCGTCTATTCGATATACGGCTTTGCTAGCTGGATCCGCGACGCCTTTCGGATAGAAGAACAAATTGTTACCTGTGGGGTTGGCCGCATAGACAATCGTTGCGACGCCTCCGAGGCCGTTGTCGCTGAGCCAACCATTGAGCGCGTCTATCGAAACCGGCAAGGCTACAGACTGGACAGCGCTCAGTGATTGGTTTGCCCCAAATACGCGGCTCGAGAGTGTGTGAAGCCCCGCTTCGAGGTATTCGAATCCGCTCGTTGGAGACAGTGACGACGGCAATCTCGATTTGAGGAACACTGTGACCCCTGTGTCGGAAACGTCCACTGAGAGCCTTGCACGAATGGCAGTGGCACAGGCATTCAAGAATCGCGTGTCAGCTTCAAGTCCTGAGTCCAGGCCGCTACCTTGGCTCTCGCGCGCGACTGTTACAAGTTCAAGCGGCGTTGCGTCGCCGAGATCGACGCTAAGCTGCGCCATCTGCGCGCTTTCGAAGAAGTGCCATGTAAAGCCCGACCTTCTCTCCGGGGGAAGCGCCCCCGCCGTCTGGCATCGACTCGCCGAAGTAATTCGCAACGTTCGAAGCAACATTCGCCCCCGTGGAGTCGCGGAACTCGATAAGGCGACCCGCGCTCGTTCGGCCATCTCGGAGCAGTACGTCGCTTGATATCAGCGCTCCGACATCTACTCCGGCCACGCCTAGGCTGATCTCAATCATCAGCGACGAGACGGACTGTTCTTCTGGGAATCTGAGGATCGTCTCGATAATTGGGTTCGCAACTGAGCGGTTGAGAAAATACGACGCGTGCAAACGCCAACCGTCAGCGCCGAATTGAAAACTAAAGTCCTCAACTCTTGCGACCCCCATGATTACGAGCTCATCCAAGCTCTGCTGCAAATCTCGAAAGAACGGACCAGTTCCGGATTTGAGCATAGAAAGGGTCTGGCCGTCTGCGCCCCAGGAGGGAGCCAGCGCCTCCGTTAGGTATGCAACAAAATGCGCATCGCGCCCGAGTATCGGCGATATGTCTGCTTGATCGGCCGCGTCGAGTAACAAAAGCGTACGGGCGAGTGCCGCGGTGTGCTGTATCAATCAGAACCCCTAATTACGGAAGCACGATCGTGTATGCGCTTGAATGCTCGTCGGTATTCGGTGCGCTTCTCGCTCGTGGCGGCGGTTGGAAGGGCGAACTCCAAGAGGTCGATTGCCATCGCGAGTGGCTGGCCAGCTTTTTCGCCAGCCAGCAGAGTAGGTAGAAAGTCGCCGGAGGTTACGTTGGAAACTAGGAAAAGGTGACGAAGTTGAGGATTTGCGAAAGCGACCAACTGCTCCGCGGCACGTGGCTCGAACACCGCATCGAGGGTTGCTTCAGGGCTGTCGATCACGATAGTCCCTCGTCCATCGTCCGTTGCCGTTTGTACAAGCGCCATTCGGAAGGCCAGATCGATGTATTGGCGTTGGCTTTCGGATACTGAATCTGCCGTCAAACGCTCGGTGCTGCTGGCTCCTCCGTTGCCCGTCAAAGACACGGAAAATTGTGGAAATGCAATTTTCTGTCCGCTTTGGCCCACGGAGTCAAGGCGCGGCGACCACGAGAGCGCACTAGCTTCGATGAGGAATTCATTCGCATAAACATCAAACGCATCCCGCAATGCGGTCGCTCCGTCGAAGATGCGTCGTGTTTGCCCTGCAACAAAGTGCTCAAAGGCAGAGCGCAATTCTTCCAGTTGAACACCGGACTCTTGAAGTTCAAGGCGCAGACTGGAGAGGCGATTCATTTGGTTTCGCAACGAATGCTCGTCCGAAGGTAGTCGCTCGACAAGCTGGGACTCTTCTATTTCGAGATCGGCCAATTCCTTCTCGATCATCAAGAGCTTTAAATCAGCGAGAGTGCTTTCTGCGTCATCAATCAATGACTTGGCCACGGACGTTTGAAGGGCGACAATAGTCTCGTCCATCGAACGGAGAGCCGCGTCGAATCGCTCGGAGCCTATGTCCACGATTTCGTCGGCGACCTCGGGCACGGAGTTGCCGCAAACGGCACACTTGTGAGCGGCGAGACGCGCATCCACCTGCACCAGGAGTTCGGTCGCGGGTTGGTCGCAGACCAAGCAAAGTCCGTTAGACGTCAGCAGGGACACTACATATGCAGCGGTTGCCTCTATCGGGGGGAAAGCAGTGGCAATGCTCTGCAGCTTTGCGTGTTGATATGAGCGTTCGGCCGATTCTGCCGCCGCCTCCGCTTGGGCCACTTCTAAGCGCGAGTCGGACTTCGTGGCTCGCGCGGACTGAGCATCATCTTCGGCTACGAGCCGCATCTCTCGGAGCTCGCCGAGTCGTGATCCAATCTCGGCCAACCTGGCTTGAATTCTTGTAGCGCCGCTGAGCTTGCTCTGCTCAACCTTTGCCACCACCTCACGTCTGCTCAACACCGAACTGAGGTTGCGACGGTCGCTGTCTCGAACAAGAATTTCGCGCTCGTCCTTCAACCACTTGTTGGACTCCTGACGGCCTAGATAAAGAGGACGAAGAACCTGACTCTGAGCGAAACCGTCCCATAGAAGTGGACGCCGTTCGTCTTGAAAAAAAGTCACGTAACGCAGGAGCAGTAGCCAGTCGGAGAAGTTTCCTAACTCCGCCGCATCAACGACTGCCTGTTGGTAGGTGGACTCGTACGAGCCGCGAGTCAAATTCTCAAGTTGATCGACGTCATTACGTCTAAATTTGACCAGGTTCAAATCCTTGAGCGATCGAGTGACAGCGAACACATGGTCTGAAATTATGAATTCGACGGTCAATTGGGCGTGAATAGCACCATCGGACACCCTGTCGGCGAAAAATCGTCGTTCTTCGCGACCTACATCTCTCGGTTCAAGATTGGCTCGTCCTAGACTGGAAGTGGACCGCGTAGGAATGTCGTTCGGCCCTGTGAGGGCGCGAAGAAGTGCCTTGATCAGGGTCGACTTTCCAAGCCCATTTGCGCCGACCACTAGGAAAAGTGGCGCCGTCAAGTCAAGCTCGAATATGTTCGAGTCTCCGGCGGGATAGAGGCCGTAGTCTCTAATCTCAAGCTTCTTGAGTAACGGTAGGAAAACCACGAAGCCTCATCTTTCGACGTATCTGTGCGCCCATCGTATGGGGCATTTGAGCTATTGGACTACAAGAGTGAGATTTGAAACGATGTCGGTCACATGAGCCCGGCCGGCCACCCGCACATCGGCTACGCCGCAATGCTGGAGCGCTTCCATCCCACAGAAGCGATCGAACTGGCGCAACTGGCAGAGAAAAGCGGCTTCACCGGCGTCATGGCCGCCGACCACTTCCAGCCATGGGTTCCGGCGCAGGGCCAAGCGAGCTTCGTCTGGAACGTGCTATCAGCTCTTGGCCAGGTCACCACCGGCGACCTCGGCACCGGCGTCACAGCCCCGACTTTCCGCTGGCACCCGGCGATGGTCGCCCAGGCATCGGCAACCCTCGCGGCGATGTATCCCGCACGCCACTGGCTAGGGCTCGGCAGCGGCGAAGCCATCAACGAACACGTCGTCGCGCAGTACTGGCCCGACGCCCCCGAGCGCATCAACCGCATGTTCGAGGCCGTCGACGTGATCAAAAAACTCTTCGCGAGCGGACTCGCCAACCGCGACGTCAAGCACGACGGACAGTTCTACAAGCTCGAATCCACTCGCCTGTGGACGATGCCCGAAACCGCCCCCGAGATCCTCGTCGCAACGGCCGGCCCCGTGACCGCAAAGCGCGCCGGCCGTACCGTCGACGGACTCATCACCGAAGGCGCCCCGCTCGATAAGATCGCTCCGCTGCTGCAGCGCTTCGCCGAGGGAGCGCGCGAGGTCGGCCGCGACGCCAGCACGATGCCCAAGGTTCTGCGCCTGCACCTGAGCTGGGCCGCCACCGACGAAGAGGCAATGAAAAACGCCCTGCACGAGTGGCCCAACGGCGGTATGAGGTTCTCGAAAAGCGACATCCGATCGCCGTATGAGCTCGAGCAGATCGCGCGACTCGTGCGTCCCGATGACTTTGCTGGTCGGATGCTTGTGTCGAGCGATACGGACGCGCACCGTGCCAGCATCCAGAGTTTTCTCGACCTCGGATTCGACCGCATCTATCTGCACAACGTGGGGCGCAACCAGAAGGAGTGGCTCGAAGTGTTTGGGCGCGACGTGCTGCCGAAGTTGGTGCGCTGATGTTGAGCGTGTGGGGGCTCGAGGGGATTCCCGAGGTCACGGCGGGCGATGATGTTGCGGAGTTGATCTCGGCTTCGCTCGATGTAGTTTCGACGAGCTCAACCACCGCACTGGTCGACGGCGACATCCTTGCCATCACCTCGAAGATCGTCAGCAAGGCGGAGGGGCGCAGCATCCGCGCGGACGACCGTGAAGACGCCATCACTAGCCAGACCGTGCGGCTCGTCGCCTCGCGCAAGCATCCGGGCGGCGTCACCCGCATCGTCGAAAACCCCCTCGGACTCGTGCTTGCGGCAGCCGGCGTCGACGCGAGCAACACTCCAGACGGCACGGTTCTGCTGCTTCCCGTCGACCCCGACGCGAGCGCTCGCGCGATCGCCCAGAAGCTGCGCGACCGCCACGGCGTCACGATCGGCGTCATCATCACCGACACCCTCGGACGCCCCTGGCGCACCGGCCAAACCGACGTCGCCATCGGCGCCGCAGGTGTGCGCGTGCTCGACGACCTGCGCGGATCAACCGATGCAAACGGCAAGCGATTGGATGTCACGGCTCCCGCCGTCGCCGACGAAATCGCCGCCGCCGCCGACCTCGTCAAAGGTAAGGCGAGTGGCATGCCCGTCGCGGTTGTGCGCGGCCTGGGGCATCTTGTCGCCGATCTCGACGAGCCGGGAGCGCGTGCCCTCGTGCGCCCGAGCGAGGACGACATGTTCCGCCTGGGAAGCGCGGAGGCCTACGCCGAGGGCTTCGAGGCCGGTAAGAACGAGCGGCCTGTTTGACTGGAGCCTGCGCAAAGGGACGCGGTCGCCCCGGCGTCCTGAAAAACGGGAGTGCCCGCAAGGGGCGGCAGGTCGCAGCGCGGGCCGGCGGCGAAGCGAAACAGCAGCCGCGACATCCACCCCCATAAGACACCGCAAATTTCCAGTGAGGATTCCGCAGGGGTCTGACAGACTGACGAAGTGAACAGTTTCGGGCAAGACGTCGACGTCAACCTCATGCCAGCGGGCGCCACAATGCCGATGGACGAGTTCTACCGCTCGAGCGTTGCGATAGTCACGGCGATCGAAACCGTCATTGATGGCAAGCGCAACGCGGTACTGATGGCACTCACCGTGCTGCTCGCCGAAGGGCACCTGCTCATCGAAGACGTTCCGGGTGTCGGCAAGACGATGCTCGCCAGGGCTCTCGCGCAGAGCGTCGGGTCATCGGTGTCGCGCATCCAATTCACGCCCGACCTGCTGCCCGCCGACATCACCGGTGTCTCGGTCTACAACCAGAACGACCACGAGTTTGAGTTCAAACCCGGGCCGATCTTTGCCAACATCGTCATCGGCGACGAGATTAACCGCGCGAGCCCCAAGACCCAGAGTGCCCTGCTCGAGAGCATGGAAGAGCACCAGGTCACCGTCGACTCCAACACCTACGACCTCGCGACTCCTTTCACCGTAATCGCGACGCAGAACCCGATCGAGATGGAAGGCACCTACGCTCTTCCCGAAGCGCAGCGCGACCGTTTTATGATCCGCATGTCGATGGGCTACCCCGACGTCAACGCAGAGCTCAAGATGCTGCGCGACCGCGCGCGCTCCAAGCCGCTCGACGCGGTGCGAGCCGTCGTGAGTAACGTCGACCTGCTACGCATGATCGCCACGGCACAGGCCGTTCACACGAGCGAATCGATCGAGCGCTACGCCGTCGCGATCGCCCACGCGACCCGCAACGACCGCGGACTTCGCCTCGGAGCGAGCCCGCGTGCCGTGCTGCAGCTCATCCGCGCATCGAAAGCCCGCGCGGCCCTCGACGGACGCAGCCACGTGCTGCCCGATGACATCAAGGCCCTCGCAGTTCCCGTGCTCGCCCACCGGCTCATCTCGGCAAGCAGGGTCGCAACATCCGGACGCACAACACCCGAGACCGTGCAAGAGATCATCACGCGCATCGTCAGCGAAACGCCTGTGCCGCTGGAGTCGGCCGGAACGGTCTGACCCTGTGGCGCGCGACACAGACGCCCGGCAAAAGCCGCGCAGAACGACGGTAAGTTCGCGCGGTCGTGCCTTCGTAGTGTTCGGAATCATCCTGCTCGTCGTCGCCTTTGGCACCGGCAACCGAATCATGCTGCTCACCGCGCTGCTGCTCGCGGCGATGCTCATCATCGCGACAATCGTTGTGCGAGTTCGGCGGCTCAAAATCGGCGCGCAGCGAACGTTCCGCCCCGCAACCGTCGAGGTTGGCGGCACGGCAGAAGTGACACTTCTCGTGAGCAACCTCGCCTCACGCCGCAGCCCCGCCGCCTTCTGGCGCGACACACTGCCGTGGGCACCCGGCTACACGGTCGACAGCGTGCTCGCCCCGCTCGACGGAAAACGCGCCCGACAGACATCCAAGAGCATCGTCAAGCTCGAGTACGAAGTGCATCCGACCCGGCGCGGACTCTTCGAGATCGGCCCGCTCTCGATCGAGAGCGGCGACCCGTTCGGGCTCGTCGTCGGCTCTGTCGACCTGCGCGAAACCCATACTCTCGTTGTGACGCCGCGGGTGTACGACCTGCCCGGTGCGGGGCTCATGCTCGACGCCGGATCCGGATCGAGCACCGTCACCCAGCGCTCGTCGAACGGCAGCGAAGACGACCTGATGACGCGCGAGTACCGCCGCGGCGACGCGCTGCGGCGGGTGCACTGGCGAGCCTCTGCCCGTCACGGCGAGTTGATGGTGCGGCAGGAAGAGCCGCGCTCCCGCCCCGAGACCCGCATCATCATCGACACGCGCGTCGACGGCTACGACAGCGGATTTCCGTTCGGCCTCTCGGCCGACGATCAGGGCGCAGAGAGTGCAACCTTCGAGTGGATCGTCTCGTTCGTCGCCTCCGTCGGCGAGCACCTGCACAACGCCGGCTACGTCGTCACGGTGCTCGAAACGGCGGGCTCGGTCATCGAGCAACCCGGCTCAAACAGAGGGGTGGATGCCGCCGCCGACCCTTTTCTCGAAAGCCTCGCCGCGCTGCGACTGGTGCGCGATCTCGAAGACCTGCACGCGGAATCGCCGAGCGTGCAGCGCTCCGAGGCAACCCTCGCGCCCGTTTTTGCCGTGCTCGCGAGCCCGAGCGAGACAACCCTCGAGTGGGTGCTGCACCAGCGCCGTCCGTATGAAGTCGGCACCGCGATCGTCGTCGACTGCACCGACGAACTCGCCGAGCGCATCGACGCGGCCGGCTGGAACCTCGTGCGGGTGACCGACCTGACAACGATCAGCGAAGCATGGGCTCTCGCGATGGCGGTGATCTCCCGTGGCTGAACGAGCGCGCAGGGTCAGGGGCGACGCGACAACGTGGCCGCTCAGCATCGTGATTCTTGTCACCCTCGGCATCACCGCCGCGAGCATCGGCAGCCTCATCGATGACTCCTGGTGGTGGTTTGTCGCGATGGGCGCCGCAGTGATCGTCACGGGCGCAATGGTGGCAATACGCATTCTCTTGCGCGGCAGGGGCTGGCCGCTGTTGGCGGGGGTCGTCACACTCGTCGGAACGTTGTGCTTGTTCTTCGCGACATCCACATCGATTCTTGGAATCATTCCCACGCCCGACACGATCAAGCGCCTGAGTGATCTTGCCCTCGAGGGGGAGCGCTCGATTGCCGTGCAGGAGACGCCCGCGATCGTGACGCCCGGCATCCTTATGCTGCTCACGGGCGGGGTTGCTCTCGTCGCGATTCTTCTCGATTTGTTTGCCGTGACCCTGCGACGACCAGCGCTCGCTGGGCTGGTGCTGCTCGGGGTTGTGCTGATTCCGACGTTCATTGACCCTGACCTTGGCGACACCTTCTGGTTTGTGCTCGTTGGGGCGGCCTGGCTGTTTCTCATTCACGCCGGGTCACCGTATTTCGAACCGCGTGCGGCCGTCGCGATTGGCGCCGCGAGCATCGTGACGGCGATCGTCGTGCAGCTCGTTGTGTTGCCTTCGCCGCCCGAGGCTCAGCGCGCGAACGAGGGCGATCTCGGCTACACGACGGGGCTGAATCCGCTGCTCACTCTCGGCGAGAACCTGAGGCGCGACGACCCGGTTGTCGCGATGCGTTACATCATGAGCTCTGAGACCAACGAGTACTTCACGTTCTCGGTGCTCGACGTGTTCGACGAAGACGGCTGGAGCCCCGGCGCCCTCTCGGCCGACGAGCCGACCGATCTTGCAAACATCGCCCCGGCCCCCGGGCTTGACTCGGAGATCGCGACGCTGAGCATCACTGCCTCGGTGTCGATCGGTCAGGTCGGCGGGCGCTGGATTCCTGTGCCGTACGCGCCAACACGCATCCGCGGCCTTGAGGGTAACTGGGTCTGGCAGCGTGACAACCTCGGAATCCGTTCGCCTTCCGCCTCGATGCAGGGGCAGAAGTATGAGGCCGACCTCGAGATCGCCGTGCCGACCGCAGCGCAATTGCGAGCGAGTGGCCTCGATTCCTCGCAGTCGGTCGCGGAGTACACAGAGGTGCCCGAGGATCTGCCCGAGATCATTCGCGAGCGCGCGCTTGAGGTCGCGGGCGACGAAGACACCAACTACGACAAAGCTGTCGCGCTGCAGGACTACTTTCGTGACGGCGCGTTCGAGTACTCAGAAAGCGCCCCGGTCGAAGAGGACTACGACGGTGACGACGCCGACATCATCGCGGTCTTTCTCGACGCGAAGTCTGGCTACTGCGTGCACTTCTCGTCGAGCATGGCCCTGATGGCGCGCACGCTGGGAATTCCCGCGCGCGTCTCTGTCGGCTTCACGCCGGGGGAGTTGCGCGACGGCAAAGACGGCCCCGAGTACGTCATCACAACCGACAACCTTCACGCGTGGCCGGAGCTCTACTTCGACGACATCGGCTGGGTGCGTTTCGAGCCGACACCCGGTACCGGTAACGTTCCCGTCTTCGCGGGCCCGCTCGACCCGTCGAGCGACCCGGAGCCCGAGCAGCCCGACGACGAGCCAACCGAACAGCCCACCGGCTCTCCCATCGCGCCGACTGCGACGCCGACGCCAACACCGACGCCTGGCTCAGCTGGCGGGGCACCCGTCGAGTCGGCGAACCCGTCGCTCTGGGTGGGCCTCATACTCGGTGTTCTGTTCATTGTGTTCGTACCGTTCTTGCCGGCGATCGTTCGCGCCGCGCGTCGACGCTCGCGGTTCGCTGCCGTGTCGCGCAGCGGCGATGCCTTCGCCGCCTGGCGGGAGATTGTCGACACCGCGATCGACCTGCGCGTGGCTGAGGTGTCGAACCGCACACCGCGCGAACTCGAAGACAGCCTCGTGGCCTCGGCCGCGCTCGGACGGCTGCGCGCGGCAGTCGAGGATTCGGCGTACGGATCGACCACCGGCGTCGCGACCCGCGACGACCTGCGGCAGGCGCTCGCGGCGCAGCGTGCGGCGGCCTCACGGTGGACGCGTCTTCGGGCACGGTTGGCGCCGGCGTCGCTGTTCTCCCGCGCTCCCTTGTCGTTGGTTGAGTAGGCCGCTCGCGGCCGTATCGAAACCCGGTTGGGCCTCGAAACTCGGCCTCGTTCGCCGCACCGGGGTTCGATGCGCCCGCTGGGTTTCGATACGCTCGCTGGCGCTCGCTACTCAACCAACGACTACTCACCAGCGACCACGTTCGAAACCCGTCGCTGTCAGCGCAGACTCCTGTTTCTCAGGACGCATGATCGAACGTCCTGAGAAACGGGAGCGCGCCGGAAGAAAGTTTGCTTGCCGCACACTCCGGTTAAACAGGCCAAATATGTGTGGCCTGTTTAACCGGAGTGTGCGCGGGAGGAGGCAGGTCTTGACGCGTCCATAGTCGTTGGTTGAGTAAGCCCGCCAGGGCTGTATTGAAATCTCGGTGCCGCGGGGGTTTCGATACGGCCGCGAGCGGCCTACTCAACCAACGACAACAGCGGCCTACTCAACCAACGACAACAGCGGCCTACTCAACCAACGACAACAGCGTCCTACTCAACCAGCAACGGAGCCTGGCGGGCTGAACGCTATTACCGGGCGGCCCGTCACGGGGTGCTCGAGCAGGGACGCATCCACCCCGTACACCTCGCGGATGAGCGCGGGAGTCAGCGTCGCATCCATTCGTCCTGCAGCGACGACGCGCCCGCTCGACATGACGATGACCGAATCGCACCATGCGGCGGCGAGGGTCAGGTCGTGCAGCGCGGCGAGCACGGTCGTGCCACTGGCCGCGACACTCGAGAGCAGTCCGAGAGTCGACAGCTGGGCCGAGATGTCGAGGTGGTTGGTCGGCTCGTCGAGCAGCAGCAGCGACGGTTGCTGCGCGATGGCCTTCGCCAGCAGCACGCGCTGGCGTTCTCCGCCCGACAGGGTCGTGAAGTCGCGGCGCGCAAGGTCGGAGATGCCCACCGTCGCGATCGCCTGGTGCACGAGGGCGGTGGATGTCGCATCCGGAGCCTGCCACATCGACAGGTACGGCGACCGACCCAGTGCCACGACCGCTTCGACAGTGAGCGGAAGCTCGGTTGCGGCATCCTGCTCGACGAGAGCGACGAGTTGTGCGCGCTCGCGCCGCTTGAGCGCGAAGAGGTCGGCATCGTTGAAGCTCACGCCGCCCGACTCGGGCTTCTCGACCGCAGCGAGCGCGCGCAGCAGGGTGCTCTTGCCGGCGCCGTTCGGTCCGATGAGTGCCGTCAGCGAGCCCGGTGCGACGCTGCAGTCCACCCCGTCGACGAGCAGCTTGCCGTCGGCGCGGATGACGATGTTGCGAGCGGCGAGACCATTGGCGCCGGGCCCAACGGAACCAGTCCCTGTCACGCGTCGGCCTTTCGTCGCGCGAGCAGCAGTGCGAATACCGGAGCACCGATGAGCGCGGTCACGATACCGACGGGCAGCTCGCGCGGGTCGAAGAGAGTGCGCGCGATCGTGTCGGCCCAGACCAGAAAGATCGCCCCGACGAGTGCCGAGAGCGGAAGCAGCGCACGATGCCCCGGCCCGATGATGAGACGCACCGCGTGCGGGAGGATCAGACCGACAAACCCGATCGATCCGCTGACGGAGACCATCGCGCCCGTAAGCAGCGCGGTCGCCGCGAGCAGTGCCCAGCGGGTGCCCTGCACGTTGACTCCGAGCGCCGCGGCCGAGGTGTCGCCGAACGCGAACGAGTCGAGAAGGCGACCCGTCGCCATGACCGGAATACCGATGACGATGATCGCCGTGCCCGCGATCGCAACGGCGGACCAGCGTGCTCCGCTCAGTGAGCCGAGCAGCCAACCGAGAATCTCGCGGTAGGAGTCGCCCGTGACTGTCCAGAAGATGACGAAGCTCGTGATCGCGCCCGCGAGCGACGAGACGGCGAGACCAGCGAGCACTGTGCGGGTCGGCGTGATGCGTCCGAGGGCGCTCGCGAGAAGCAGCGTCGCGGCGAGTGCGAGAAGCGCCCCGAGAAACGCCGCAACCGGTAGCAGCACCGAGATGCCGAGCAGGATCACGCTGACGGCGCCGAGCGATGCTCCCGACGAGAGGCCGAGCAGGTACGGGTCGGCGAGCGGGTTGCGTGTGAGCGCCTGCATCACGGCTCCGCTGAGGGCGAGGCCGGCCCCGACCGCGGCGGCGGTGAGAACGCGGGGCATGCGGAGTTCCCAGACGATTCCGTCGCGCAGCAGCGGCAGAGGAGAGGTGCCGAGGCCGAGGTGGCTCGCGACCGAGGCCCAGACCTCGTCGAAGCGGATGTCTGCCGGGCCGATGGTGACCGCGATGGTGATGGAGAGCACAAGGGCGACGGAGAGGGCGATGGCCCACACAGCCGCCCGAGGTTTCGATACGACCGTGGACGGCCTACTCAACCTGCGAGGTCCAGAGGGTTTCGATACGGCGCTAGCGCGCCTACTCAACCAACGAAGTCCAGAGGGTTTCGATACGGCGCTAGCGCGCCTACTCAACCAACGACGAGGCATTAGAACGTAAGAGCCTTCAGTTGCTCGGCCAGGTCTGCCGCAGCGGGAGCCGTACGCACCCCGGCCTCGGCCGCCGCGAACGGGATGTACAGGTAGCTGCCGTTCTTGACGGCGTCGAGGTTCTTCGTCGCGGGGTTCGACTCGAGCAGTTCAATCTTCGAGGCGGCGGTGTTCCAGGTCGCGTCGACGAGCACGATCACGTCGGGGTTCGCGTCGACGACGGCCTCCCATGAGAACGGCGACCAGGTGTCGTTGATCGAGCCGGCAACGTTTGAGACGCCGATCGTGTCGAGAACAAGCTGCGGTGCGCCGATGCCCGCACCGACGTACGGAGTGTCAGTTCCCGAGGAGTACCAGAGCGCGCTCAGCCCGCGAGTGTCTGCCGTGATGCCGTCAACCGTTGACTGCTGCGACGAGATGAGCTCGGTCGCATCCACCCTAAAAATCGAAGCGATCTCGGTGATCTCGCTGTTGATCTCGGCGAAGTCGAGCTTCGCGGGCTTGTAGCCCTCTTCTTTGCACGCGGCCGGCGAAACGTAGGTGTGCACGCCGAGCGCCTCAAGGTCGGCGCGCTCGCCGGCTCCGTCGCTCGAGAAGTTCGACTCCCAACCGGCGTAGATGAAGTCAGGCTCGGCTTCGAGCACGGCCTCCTGCCCGGGCACCATCTCAGAAATAACCGGGATGGATGTCGCGGCGTCGGCGTATTGCTCGGGAACAGGTCCGTCTTGAAAACCTGTACCGATGATGCGGTCGCCAAGGCCGAGGGCGAGAAGCATCTCGGTCGAGGTGGACTTGATGCTGATTACGCGCTCGGGAGCCGCGTCGAAAGTCACTGACGTGCCGCAGTTGTCAACGGTCGGTGCCTCGACCGCCGCGGCGGGAGCGTCTGGCGCAGGTGAAGCCGCACACCCGGCGAGCAGAAGCGCGCTGGCGGCGAGGGCGGGAAGGGCGAAACGACGGTTCATGGGAGCCTCCGGAAGGGCGAAAAGGGCAGGGGCAACGGGGCACGAGAATCACGTGCGCAACCGGGCCGCTCCAAAACCGGAGACGAGCGCGCTGGGCCAAATCAGGCCCGCGGGTGTGATTCAAGCGTAGCGCTAGCTGCGAGACTTGGTGCGTGCTGAGCCAGTGGACGATCGTTGTGCCGGTCAAGGGTACGGACGCCGCGAAGTCCCGTCTCGCAGCGACTGCCGAGCTCGCGCTCGCGATAGCGCTCGACACGGTCGAGTCCGCGCTCGCCGTGGCTCCCGTCATTGTTGTGACGCCCGCGGCAGCGCCGTTCGAGGCACTCGGCGCGCGCGTCGTCGCCGACCCCGGAGGCGGATTGAGTGCTGCGATCGATGCGGGTATCGCGGCAGCGCAAGGCAACGTGGCGGTACTCCTCGGCGACCTGCCCGCCTTGCGGCCAGAAGAGCTGCAAGCGGCATTGGATGCGGCCGCAGCCCACCCCCGAGCGTTTGTGCCCGACGCAGACGGCACGGGCACGGTGCTCATCACGTCGACGACCGATCACGCCTCGGCCTTCGGCGCGGGGTCGGCCCAGCGCCACCGCGACGCCGGATACGTCGAACTCGATCTGCCCGCTGACAGCGGCCTGCGCAGCGACGTCGACACTGCAGAACAGCTCGAGCGCCTGCACGGACGCCTCGGAAAACGGACTACAGCCCAGCCGCCTTAAGCGCGTCGGCGGCGAGCTGCGCGCTCGTGTCGAGGTTGCTCATCCAGAGCGGAACCCGGTGAATCTCGATGCCTGGCACAACCGCCTCGTCGCCCGAATCGATGAGCCATGCGTCGAGCAGTCCGGCGTTGTTGCGCGGCCCGTAGTGCTCGGCGACCGCCTGCGCTGTCGTTTCTACGCCGATCGCGGTGAGGCAAGCGTCGGCCATTCCGCGAACGACAGCGCCGTTGATGATGGGGGAGACCCCGACGACCGGTGCTGCCGCTGTGCCGAGTGCTGACTGGATTCCCGGGATTCCGAGAATCGTGCCGATCGACACGACCGGGTTGGATGGCGCAACGAGAATCACGTCTGCCTGGGCGATCGCATCAAACGCGGCGTTTGTCGCGACGGCGTTCTCAAAGCCGCGCTGCTCGAAGTCGAGGGCGGGGAGGGTGGCCCTGTGTCGCGTCCACCATTCCTGAAAATGCATCGAGCCGCCCTCGACCACAACATGAGTTTCGACTTCGGCATCGGTGACGGGAATGAGCGTCGCACCGACATCCCATCTGGATTGAATACGTGCCGTGGCCTCGGAGAGCGTCAGGCCGTTGCGCAGCATTGCGGTACGGGCAATGTGCGTTCCGAGGTCGAGATCACCGAGGGTGAACCACGGCCAGCCGACACCGTACGCGTTGAGTTCTGCGCTCACTCGTTCGGTCTCGCCGATGCGGCCCCAACCACGCTCTTCGTCGTTCGCGCCGGCGAGCGTGTACATCACCGAGTCGAGGTCGGGAGTGATGCGCAGACCCGCGAGCCACATGTCGTCGCCGGTGTTGACGATGATGCGCAGCTCGGCGTCTGAGCCCGTGCGGCGCAGGTGCTCGCGAACGCCGCGAGCGAAACGGGCGCCGCCGACGCCGCCGGAGAAGATGGTGATGATCACCTCTCAACGGTAATGGACGAAAAACCGTCCTTCTGTGCCGTGTCTATTTACGTGGCCGTCACAAGGGGAAACAATGGGGAAACGTTGGCCGTCAATGATGAGGGTCTGATCAGGAGGTTTTGTATGACAGTTGTACGCGCAGCCATCACCCAGACGACGTGGACCGGTGACAAGGAATCCATGCTCGCCAAGCACGAGCAGTTTGCTCGGGACGCGGCGGCCCAGGGTGCCCAGGTCATCTGCTTCCAGGAACTTTTCTATGGCCCGTACTTCGGAATCACCGAAGACAAGAAGTACTACCGCTACGCGGAGCAGGCCGACGGCCCCATCGTTCAGCGCTTCGCGGCGCTCGCGCAAGAGCTCAACCTCGTTATGGTTCTTCCGATCTACGAAGAAGACATCACGGGCGTTTACTACAACACATCGGTCATCGTCGAAGCCGACGGAACGATTCTCGGCAAATACCGCAAGCACCACCTGCCGCACCTCGACCGGTTCTGGGAGAAGTTCTACTTTCGCCCCGGCAACCTCGGTTACCCCGTGTTCGACACGTCGGTCGGCAAGATCGGTATGTACATCTGCTACGACCGTCATTTTCCCGAAGGATGGCGCGAACTCGGCCTCAACGGCGCGCACATGGTCTTCAATCCGAACGCCACAAAGCCCGGTCTATCGAACCGCCTGTGGGAGGTCGAAGGCCCCGCCGCCGCCGTCGCGAACGGCTACTTCGTTCTGCAGCCGAACCGCGTCGGACGCGAAGACAACGAGTACGGCGAGCTCGCCGTCGACTTCTACGGCACCTCGCAAGTGATCGACCCGCGAGGCAACTTCGTGGGCGAGCGCGGCTCTGGCACCGACGAAGAGATTCTCATCCGTGACCTCGACATGGACATGGTGCAGCAGATGCGCGACGACTGGCAGTTCTACCGCGACCGTCGTCCGGATTCGTACACAAGCATCCCGAAGCCGTAATAGTTCTCCCTCGCTGATTGAGTAGGCCGCCCGCGGCCGTATCGAAATCCAGATCTTGTTGATTGAGTAGGCCCGTCAGGGCCCTATCGAAATCTTCAACCGGTTTCGATACGGCCGTAACCGGCCTACTCAACCAACGGAAGTTGAGTTAGGAGCAGTTCAATGAAGACCCTCATCAAGAACGGCACTGTCGTCAACGCGACAGGCAAGGCCCCCGCCGATGTGCTCATCGATGGAGAGACGATCGTCGCGGTGCTCGCGCCCGGCTCGAGCCTTCTCGGCTTCGACATCGAGAGCAATGTCGACACCGTTATCGACGCGGCCGGCAAGTACGTGATTCCCGGCGGCGTGGATGCCCACACGCACATGGAGCTGCCCTTCGGTGGCACCGCGGCATCCGACACTTTCGAGACCGGCACCCGCGCCGCGGCCTGGGGCGGAACGACAACGATCGTCGACTTCGCCGTGCAGACCTACGGCCAGCGTGTGATGGACGGCCTCGCAACCTGGCACCAGAAAGCCGCCGGCAATTGCGCGATCGACTAC
>Ga0247813_10001058_pt1 | contig 21971 bp, 20 predicted proteins | sample UWRJL169409C1_FD_180719 | JGI IMG/M metagenome (GOLD analysis project Ga0247813, IMG submission 180719) | Plant litter microbial communities from Arlington Agricultural Research Station in Wisconsin, United States - UWRJ-L169-409C-1 | ecosystem: Environmental > Terrestrial > Plant litter >...
AAACCGTCTGTGGTGATAATAATGATATTTTCTGTTTTTTGCGCAGAAGCTAAAAAGTTTATCAAAATGAGTAAAATTAGAAGTGCTTTTTTCATCTTTTGGAGTTAATAGTTGATAGAAACAAAGGTTCAAAGATTTTGGAACATTCTTGTATCCAACTCATAAAATTGACGAGTTGATAATAATCATTTTACATTCTCACAACATACATTTCACAATTCTACAAAATCCCTCTCGCCTTAATCTCTAAATATTTATTAATCGCATCCAAAGTTAAATTCTCAGGCTGCGTTAAAACCGAATGAATTCCATATTTCTTCAATTCATTGGCTATTAAACGTTTTTCGAACATGAATTTTTCGGCGATTACTTTGTCGTAAACTTCCTGTATTGTGTCGGTTTTTTTGTTGATGATTTCGTTAAGTTCTGTATTGCTAAAGAAAACGACAACCAATAGATGACTTTTTGCAATTCCCTTTAAATAGGGTATCTGGCGGTTTAAACCATCCATTGTTTCAAAATTGGTATATAAAATAATCAAACTTCGTTGGTTGATATTTTTCTTTATGTCAACATACAAACGGCTGTAATCACTTTCAAAAAAGTCTGTTTTGATGTTGTATAAAGTTTCGAGGATTTTTTGCATTTGCGAACCTCTTTTTTCTGCAAAAACTCTGTTTTCTACTTTTTTTGAAAAAGCAAAAATTCCCGCTTTATCTTGTTTTTTCAGAATAACATTTGCCAAAACTAACGTCGAATTTATAGCATAATCCAATAAACTCAAACCATTAAAAGGCATTTGCATCACGCGGCCTTTGTCAATCGCCAAATAAACCGATTGCGATTTTTCGTCCTGAAACTGGTTCACCATCAACGCATTTTTCTTCGCCGTTGCTTTCCAGTTTAGCGTTCGAAGATCATCGCCCTGGACATATTCTTTAATTTGCTCGAATTCCATCGTGTGACCAATTCGGCGAATTTTTTTGATTCCGTACTGAAACAGATTATTCGAAAAAGCCAGCAAATCGTATTTTCTCAATTGAATATAAGACGGATACGTTGGTACCATTTTATCTTTATCAAAAATAAATCTTCTTGAAATTAGCCTTAAAGGCGAAGAAACGTAGATATTTAAATTTCCAAAATAATATTCTCCGCGCTCTGTTGGGCGCAAATCATAACCAATTTTATCCTGCCCGGAAGCTTTAATATTCCTGATTATTTTGAAATCGCGAACCTGAAACTGAAACGGAATTTCGTCAATAATTTTAATTAAAATTGGGAATGTATACTGATTTTTAATCGAAATTGTAACGGGATTTAAATCTCCGTTTGAAAGTTTTTCGGGCGTTTCTCTTGAAGCTTCAATACCTGTTCTCGCTACGTATAAAATCAAGATATCAAGCGCCAGAAAAGTAATTAATACCAAAATAACAAACCAGACTCCGTTGTACAAATTCGGAAAAATAAAAGCGCAGACAAACAATCCTATAATGCCCAGAAGCACATAGAAAAAGAAGTTGTTGAGATATAGACTTTTGATGAATTTCAATTTAATAGTAGTTTAGGTTAAAAGTGCTGACTATAATCCAAGAAAGCTTTTGTAATTTAAACCATCCAAAGTGGCAATTTTCCAGATTCCATTTTCTTTAACTGCCGTTACTTTATATTTTGGTGTTTCTTTCCATTCCGTCCAGGTCCAGTAAAAAGCAGCTTTATTATTTTCGATTTTTAAATTGTTTATCTTCAATGTTTTCCAAAACCTTTCGGGATTATCCTGACAATCGCACCACGGATTGCTGTCATTTCCATAAGGAGGAAGATCACCAACAAAATATTCCATTTTATTGGTTTTAAGATTATCGCCAATTTTTAATCCAATTTTATTGTAATTTTCAATAAACTGTTGGGTAAAAAAGTTAGACTTTTTAAGTTCTTCGACTATTTTATTGTGTGTTTTTATATTCAATCCCACATATTTATCCCCTTTTTTATTGGCAACTACATCAAAATCATTTTGCGTTTTTTTGGTTTCAATCCATTCATACGCTTTTCTGATTAAGACTTCGAGTTGTTGTTTATCGCTCTCGAAATAAATAGACGAATTTGTATCTTCAGCAACATTCAAAGTGGTAAAACTAGCAAGTAAAATCCAAATTAAGGATATAGGAAATAGTTTAAAAAATTTCATTTTAATCTCGTTTTCACAATTAGTAATTCACAATTTACCAGTAACAGTTATCTCGGAATTTCGACTGTTTCAATAATCTGTCTGATAATTTCAGAACTTGTAATTCCTTCCATTTCGCGTTCAGGGGCTACGATAACACGGTGTTGCAAAACCGGAACTGCTGATTCTTTAATATCTTCGGGAGTTACGAAATCACGACCGCGAATCGCCGCAAAACCTTTGGAAGCATTCAAAATGGCAATTGAGGCACGAGGCGAAGCACCTAAATACAAAAAGGCATTTTCTCTGGTATTTACTACAATTCTTGCAATGTATTCTAACAGATTTTGCTCAACTCTTATTTGTTTTACCAAAGCCTGATACCCTTTTATTTCTGCAGCAGAAAGAATCGTTTTTATAGCTTCTAATTTTCCATGATCCTGTAATAAATGCTCTCTTTGAATGATCTGAATCTCTTCGTCTAATTTTGGATAATCAATTGTGATTTTGAATAAAAAACGATCTAGTTGCGCTTCTGGCAAACGATACGTTCCTTCCTGCTCAATGGGGTTTTGTGTGGCAATTACCAAAAACGGCGTTTCTAATTGATAGGCAGATCCGTCGATTGTAATCTGGCGTTCTTCCATAACTTCAAAAAGTGCGGCTTGTGTTTTTGCAGGCGCACGGTTGATCTCGTCAATTAAAATTAGATTAGAGAAAATAGGTCCTTGTTTGAATTCAAATTCAGAACTTTTTAAATTGAAAATTGAAGTTCCCAAAATATCCGAGGGCATTAAATCCGGTGTAAACTGAATTCGGCTAAAGCCAATATTTAATGTTTTCGATAACAATTTTGCCGTAATTGTTTTTGCAACTCCGGGAACACCTTCAAGCAAAACGTGTCCGTTTGACAATATCGCAACCAAAAGCTGATCAATCATTTTATGCTGACCTACAATAACGGTTTCCAGCTCTTTTTTAATGCTGTCTACATGTGCTAAAAGAGGCGCAAGGTTTATTCTGGTTTCAAAATTCACATTTTCGTTTGTGATTTCTGGTTCTGTTGTATTAAAATCGTCCATGTTTTGGTCTGTTTTTCTTTGGATTATTATTTTTTTTCCACAGCTTAAAAGATTTTCAGAGATTTTAAAATCATTTTAATCCGTTAATCTGTGGCAAAATATTTTTATTTAATGTAAAACTTTCTCGATTGCGTTATTAATTCTAATTAAATCTTCTTCGAGACTTCCGTGATAACTTTTTCGGTGTTCGTTTATTAAAAATACTAATTCGCGAATATCATTTTCTTCTTTTCCTGATTTATGATGCAACTTTTTTATGAACTCATCATCCAGTTTTGTGGTGTCGATTAAATATTCATTCCGAATTTTTTCTAGAAAATAGATGATTTTCTTATCGATGATATTATCGTGGTCACCTTCCTGATAATATAAATTTCCAATTGTTTTTGTAAAATCAAGTGTTAAATTGGGCAACGGTTTCAATATCGGAACAATTCTTTGTTTTCGTTTGGCATTAAAAATAATAAAAATCAAAATTCCGATTAAAAATAAATACCAGGCCCATTTTAGTGCCGGCTGACTCATGATATAACGCAAAGGCGAATCTGAAATGGATTCGTTATTTTGCCCTTTTGTGTACCAATAAATATTCCCTTTTGGAATATATGAAAGAACGCTTTCGGCATATTGATAATGGTCTTTTTTTAGCAGATTATAATTTGTAAAAGCCACAGGTTGTGTGTGCAGATAAAAATAACCATTGATATAAGGCACTTTAATATAATTAATTTGCTTTTTCTTTTGATTTCCCTGATATCCTAAAACGGTTGTCATTAAAGTATCAATCTTAGAAAAATAATTATTTCCTATTTCTTCTTTGTTTATTGAATATTTTTTTGAATTTAGTGTTTTATTGGCCATCCAAACCGAACTTATTTTTTCGTTTGGAAAGCTCGTATTGATTTCGATTTTCAAACTGTCTAATAGTGATTTCGGGAATGTTTTCATGCTCAAAAAGGCACTGTTTCCGTGAGAAACAAAATAACAAAGTTCTGTAATAGACTGATCGTCAATATCTCCATATTCAGAAATATTTAAAAAAGTTCCTTTTATTTTGTATTTTCCTGATGTTGTGTCCGGAATGTATTTTGAATCTAAAAATTCATAAGGTGTTACGGCAGAAACTCTTTCAATTTTCTGTGTCTTTAAAATCCCATTTATCTCCTTATCAAAAACATATAATCCAAACGGGATTTTATCATTGACAGAATAGGTTGGTCGCCAATCGATTGGTTTTTGTTTATTGTGATCTGCTATTAAAATGATGGCGAAAACTAAAATCAAAACAGCAATATAAATTTTGATGGATTTACTCATTGCTAAATGTTTTTAAAGATTTCTTAAATCGGTTTTCGGCTTTTATAAAAGAGGGCTGGTCAATTTCAAACTCGCCGTACCAAATATGATTGTATAAATACGACAAATATGTAAAATCTTCTTTGTGAGCCGGATTTTTAAGTTCGTATAAATAATCAGAATTTGTTTTTTCGATATCCCATTCAATATAATTATTTTGTGCCATCACTTTCAAAAGCCATAGATAATAATACCGGATAGTAATTCTTTTTTCGCCGGAAGCGATACTTTCCCTAATTAATTTTTCGAAATCAAGAAGATGAATATTCTTTTCAAGATCAGAGTAATAAACCGTTTTTTTGTGGGCATTTTTCCCAAAAATCCATTGTCCTTCTTTGGCAATTATTGCTTTTACGATCAAATAAATCACAAAAATGATAATAAGGACGGCAATTATTTTCAATAAAATGGCAACAAAATTAAGCGAAGCCTGAGGATTGCTAAAAGTAAACATTCGTCTAAAAATACTAGCCAGCCATTCTTTAAAATAATCCCACGCATTTTTCTCAGGCGTTTTATATTCGTAAACGAAATCGCCATCCTTGTATTTTTTTTTGAAATCTTTTTTGAAAGTTTTAGCTTCGACTGTGTCAGAATCGACCTGAATATCGCTTTCGGTATATTTTACTGATTGCACTTTTGGCGGTTCAACCGTATCCAAAGAATCCTGCGCATTAGAAATGCTGCAATAAAATAGAAAAGATAAAACGAAGAAAAATTTGTTCATTACTTGTTCCTGATTAATTCGATTTGGCAGATAATTGTTGTGTTTTTTTGTGTACAATAAAAGGATAAACCAAATAATAAAAAGAGATTATACCAAGTGTAACTAAGATTATGAAGCTGCTTAACCAATTGGGCATATCGATAGAATATCGGGTTATAAAGCCTTCAAGAAAACCTGCGCTAATCGTGAATGGGAATGTACTCAGGAATATTTTGAAACTGTTTTTAAACCCAATTTTAAATGAATTTACTCTCGAAAAAGTCTTTGGAAACAATATTGAAGCTCCTAAAATAAATCCGGCAGCAGTTTCGATTACTATGGCAAAAATTTCCATCGAACCGTGAATCCAGATGCCGCGAACACTTTTCCAGAAAACATTTTGTTCGTAAAAAAAATATTGGAAAGCGCCCAGCATAATGCAGTTTTGCATCGAAATATAAAAAGTTCCAAGTCCTCCAAAAATGCCATAAATGTAACATCTCGCACCAACATACAAGTTATTCATTGTGATGCCAACAAAACTTCCCCAATTGCTTCCTGAGCCGTATACGGCCATCGGATCGCCTTTTTTAATGTTTTCCAAAGTCATGTTTACATAACCGTCGCCCAAAATTAAACGAACGAAATTTTGATCGTATCGGGCCGAAATCACACCTATACCAACAGTTATAAAAAAAAGCACAAAAGCATACATTAAATATCTTTTGTAATCGTAAACCAAAAGCGGAACTTCGGTCGTAAAAAACTCAAGAAATCTGTTCTTTTCAGCTCGTTTTGTTTTGTAAATCTTTTGGTAGATCTGTGAAGCAAGATGGTTTAAGTAAATTACTGTTTTACTTTTTGGATAATAAGTTTGCGCATACGATAAGTCATTCATCATTTGAATGTACAAATTAGCTAACTCATCAGGATTTTTTTTAGCTTTACCAAAAATAGCTAGCTCAAATTCCAGCCATTTTTCTTTATTTTGTTTTATGAAGGCAACTTCTCTCATTGTAGGCTAAAATATAAAATATGTCAGAATTATCGATTAATACAACACAAAATGTTAAAATAAATTTTAAAGCAGCTTCTGTGGGCGAGCGAATGGGTTCTCACCTAATAGATTTTGCTATAAAAGTAGCGTATATAATCGTTATTTCGGGTATTGTTTTTTATTGGCTTCAGCTGGATCGATTGTTTACAAAATTAGATTCCTGGTCACGTATGACTATTATTTTGTTCTTTTATTTTCCGGTGATTATTTACTCTATCACTTTAGAAAGTCTTTTTGAAGGCCAAACTATTGGAAAGAAATTAGTTAAGATAAAAGTTGTGAAAATTGATGGCTATCAGGCTGGTTTTGGCGATTATCTAATGCGCTGGTTTTTCAGGCTTATCGATCTTAGTATATTTTTTGGAGCAATAGCTTTTATAACAATCATTACGAGCAAAAAAGGCCAGCGTTTAGGTGACATGGCTGCCGGCACATCAGTTATCACTTTAAAAAATAAAATCAACATCAGCCACACTATTCTCGAAGAAATAGGAGACGCCTATGTGCCAACTTATCCGTTGGTGATTAAATTATCTGATAATGATATGAGAATCATTAAGGAAACTTTTCAAAAAGCAGAGCTTAAAAATGATTATGAAACGATTCAAAAATTAGTTTCAAAAATAGAAGATGTTACCGGAATCAAAAATCAATCCGAAAACGACAGGGATTTTCTTCGAATTATTTTAAAAGATTATAATTTTTATACGCAAAACATGTAATTAAGTAAGTTGCATTAAATGATTTAAGTAAGAAGTTTTTCTTAACTTTGTTTGTAAGGAAAACATTAATATTTTTATATCTGACTTAATAAAAAAAAATGCCATGAAATTAAAAAGAGCCTCTGCAGTTATAGTGATGTTGTTTATTTCGGTTATTGCTTTTGCACAAGGAGCAAAAAAACTCGATAAAATTATAAAAAGGGATTATCAGATAATAGAAGGTACAATTTCAAAAATATCCGATAAAACCGTAGAATATTCCCTGCCAGGAGAAACAGTTCAAATTTCACTGGATGTTTCTCAAATTGCCAGAATTGATTTTGCCAGCGGCCGTTCGCAGACTTTTGATGTAAGTACAGCAAATACTACTCAGACATCTTCTATTCAAAATATTGCTTTCCAGGAAATTAAATCCAATACTATTGCCGTTTTACCCATTCCGTATGTGAATTCAGATACGCAGGAAAGTTCAGAGGATATGGCAAAATTTGCACAGAATGATATGTACAATAAGTTGCTAGATAAATCGGCAAATATTTTTCCATTAACGGTTCAGGATTTAAGAACAACAAATAGTTTACTGCACAAAGCCGGAATCGATCATAACAATATTGACGAAACACCAATAGAAGATCTTCAAAAAATTCTGGGAGTTGATAATATAGTAGCAGCAAAAATCTCATACACAATGTCATCAAGCTCAACTGCTTCAACTTACGGAAGCGGAAGTACAACTGTGAGCAACAATGATAAAAAAGTAAAATCAACCGATTATTCTACCACAACTGCCAATACACAAATGTATTATTATTACAACGTGTATTTTGATATGTATAAAAACGGCACAAAAATTTACTCGCAAACACGCCAGCCTTTTCTTAAGCTCAAAGACAGCTGGATAGACTCGGTTTCTTATTTATTAAAAAGAAGTCCGATTTACGCGAAAAAGTAGCGTTTTAATAAGAAGCAAGAAGCAAGAAGCAAGATGAAAGAAATCAATCATTATTCTGTCCATGTTCTAACTAAATAAAACCTTTGTACCTTTGCGCCTCTGAACCTTAGAACCTCAAAAAAAGAATGTTCCATTTATTAGATATTATTGGTACAATGGCTTTTGCCATGTCCGGCGCTCTAACGGCAATGCATAAAAAACTAGATCCGTTTGGGGTTTTTATTATTGCTTTTGTTACAGCAGTTGGCGGCGGAACGCTTCGTGATGTTTTAATAGGCAGAACACCAGTGGGCTGGATGAAAGACCTGCAATATGTTTATGTCATTATCTTAGGTTTTGGACTTGCTATTCTTTTCAGAAAAAAGTTTGATAAACTACGTACATCGTTGTTTTTGTTTGATACAATTGGATTAGGTGTTTTTACTTTAATTGGTCTTGAAAGAGGAATTATGACAGGTTTGCATCCTGTAATTTGTGTTGCTTTGGGAACAATGACAGCTTGTTTTGGTGGTGTAATAAGAGATATTTTATGTACAGAAATTCCAACTATTTTTAGAAGGGAAATTTATGCAACGATTTGTATTTTTGGAGGAATAGTGTTTTTTGGATTAAGAAAACTGAATTTAGAAGATGATGTTTTATATCTTGTAACTTCGGTTGTAATTATTACAGTGCGATTAATGGCCGTAAAATTCAAATGGTATTTACCGGCATTTGATCATAAATAAAAAAATAAGCCACGAATTTGCACAAATTAATTCGATCTAGTTTGTGACTCGAACGATAGTGAACAGGCGAAGCAAATTAGTGACAAAAAAACAAAATATTGTCTACATACACCGTAAAAAAATACCACAAAAACGATTATAAGCTCTGGAATGAGTTTATTTCTCAGGCCAAAAATGCTACGTTTTTGTTTCATCGCGATTTTATGGAATATCACCAGGATCGTTTCGAAGATTTTTCGCTTTTAGTTTTTGAAGGGGAAAAACTGAAAGCTGTTTTGCCTGCGAATAAAGTAGGAAATGCTGTTCACTCACATAAGGGATTAACGTATGGAGGCCTTGTTTATTCTCACAAGTTGGAAGCGGAAAAAGCCGAATTAATTTTAGATGAAATAGTACTATTTTTAAAAGAAAATTCGATCGAAAATTTTCATTATAAACCAATTCCCGGATTTTATTTTGCGGAAGGAAATCAGGAAATAGACTTTTTTTTGTTTCAAAAAGGAGCTTTATTAGAGCGTAAAGAAATGAATTTATGTATTAATTTGACATTGCCTTTGCAAATCTCAAAAAGTAAAATGAAGCATTTTAGGCGTATTGAAAATCTTGATTTGGACATTATTGAAGAACAAGATTTTGAACCATTTTGGACTACTATTTTAGAACCTCGATTGCTGGAAAAATTCAATGCACAACCGGTTCATACCTTACAGGAAATTTCATTATTAAAACAGAAATTCCCGCAAAATATCAAACAATATTCCGTTTATCAAAATGATGAAATTATTGCCGGAATAACAATATTTGAAACTAAGAATGGCGTAAAATCACAATATGGGGCTACTTCTGATAAAGGTGAACAGGTACGCGCTCTTGATTTTTTATTCATTAATTTACTTCATAGATACAAACGTAAAGGAAAATTGTTTTTTGATATGGGAATTGTAAATGACGAAAATGAAAAAGGTTATAGTTCAGGGCTTTTGAAACAAAAAGAAGAATTAGGCTGTAAAGTTTACAATCAGGATTTCTATAAAATTACTTTAATATGATTTCATTTCTTGATCTAAAAAAAATTAACGAACCGTACGAAACTGCTTTTCAGGAAAAACTGAAATCGGTTTTAGAGAACGGCTGGTATATTTTAGGAAAAGAAGTTGAGACATTTGAAAAGGCTTTCGCTGAATATTGCGGGGCAAAATATTGCATTGGCACAGGAAATGGATTTGATGCATTACTTCTGATTTTTAAAGGCTATATTCAATTAGGAAAACTGAAAAAAGGTGATGAAGTGATTGTTCCTGCAAATACCTACATTGCAAGTATACTCGCCATTTTACAGGCAAATTTAATTCCGGTTTTAGTCGAACCAAAATTAGAAACCTACAATATCAATCCTGATTTAATTCAGGAAAAAATCACCTCAAAAACAAAGGCAATTTTAGTCGTTCATTTATACGGGGAACTGGCTGAAATGGAAAAGATAATTGAAATTGCTGACCAAAAGAATTTGATTATTTTAGAAGATGCGGCGCAAGCGCACGGAGCAAGAAGAAATTCAAAAAATGAAATTTCAAATTCCAAACCACAGCAAGAAAATCTAACATCATCTCAGGCATATAGTTTTTATCCCGGAAAAAATCTGGGTTGCCTTGGCGACGGCGGAGCAATTACAACAAACGATTCTGAACTTGCAAAAGTGCTTTTCTCGCTTCGAAATTATGGATCAGAACAAAAATATTACAATGATTATATTGGTTTAAATTCCAGATTAGACGAAATTCAGGCTGCATTCTTAAATGTAAAATTACCCAATTTAGATGCCGATAATGATAAGCGCAGGGCAATTGCAAAACGCTATTTATCTGAAATCAAAAATGAAAAAATCATTCTTCCTTTTTGGGATTTCTCAGAAAATCATGTATTTCATTTGTTTGTTATCCGAACTGAAAACCGAGATTCTTTGAAGCAATATTTAACTCAGAATAATATTCAGACTGTAATTCATTATCCGATTCCGCCCCATAAACAAAAAGCATTTTCAGATTGGAATAATATGTCATTTCCTATTACGGAGAAAATTCATAATGAAGTTTTGAGTTTGCCTATGAGTCCTGTCTTGACTGAAAGTGAAGTAGGTTTAATTATTGAAATTTTAAATAAATATTAATTCGTGTCTGATAGTAAAAGATCATATCAGCAAATTCTAAAAACGACTTCACTTTTTGGAGGCGTACAGTTTTTCAATATTTTAATTTCAATTATCAGAACCAAATTAATAGCGGTTTTTATCGGTCCGGCCGGAATGGGAATTATTGCTTTGCTGAATTCAACGTTGAGCGTGATAAGCAGTATTTCGGGTTTCGGAATTGAAACAAGTGCTGTAAAAAATATCTCAGAAGAGTATAAGAATGGTGAATTAAAAACACTTTCAAAGACCATTAGCATCGTAAGAAAGATTGTTTTTTTTACGGGAATTTTTGGAATGTTGCTGACAATACTTTTTTCAAAAGTACTCAGCATCATTAGTTTTGGAGATTCGGGCCAGACTTACTCGTTTATATGTATTGCTGTAACAATTTTATTCAGACAATTATCCTCAGGTCAATTAGCAGTTTTACAAGGTTTGCGACAAATGAAATTGCTTGCGAAGGCCAATTTATATGGCAATTTATTCGGATTGCTTTTCTCCATTCCGTTGTATTATTTTCTAGGAATTAATGCTATAATTCCAACCATAATAATTGCATCATTATCGGCTTTAATTTTTTCATTTTATTATTCGGATAAAATCAAAACTGGAAAAGAATATGTTTCTAATTCGGTACTTTTATTAGAAGGAAGATCAATTATAAAATTAGGATTTATGTTGACGATAAGCAGTGTTTTGACACTTTTGTCAACGTATTTGGTTCAGATTTACATCGGAAAAAATGGAGGTTTAGAACAAGTCGGATTTTATAACGCCGGTTTTACATTGCTAAATTCTTATGTCGGAATTATTTTTACAGTTATGAGCACTGATTACTTTCCAAAATTAGCGTCAATTAATAATGACAACGCGCAAGTAAGGAAAAGTGTTAGGCAACAGGCTTTTATTTCGGTTATAATTATTACGCCAATTATTGTGCTTTTTTTAACCGCAGTTTCAATAATTATACAACTGATTTATACGCCATCTTTTGATGTTATCATCCCCATGGTTTGCTTTGGAATTATGGGAATGTTATTCAGGGCTGTTTCCTGGGCAATGGGCTTTATTCTTATTGCAAAAGGAGATTCAAAAGTGTTTTTAAAAACAGCATTTGGATTTAACATTTTGTCTTTAATAATGAATGTTTTCGGGTACTGTTTCTATGGACTTGAAGGCTTGGGATTTAGTTTTTGCCTTTATTTTTTATTTCATTTTATGGGATTAAAATTTATAACAAAAAAAAGATACAATTTTTATTTTGATCCGTCTTTTTATCAGATTTATTTTATTTGCATTGCAATTTGTTTCATTACATTTTTGCTTCGATATATCGAAATTCCAGTGTTAAAATACACTCTAATGATTTTCATGATTTTAATTTCTTTTACTTTTAGTTTATATCATTTAAACAAAAAGATGAATTTGAACGAAATTTTCACTTCATTTGTTCAGCGAAAAAAAGATAAAAATGATTCAGAACAGTTATAGAAAATGCCGCTCTTTTTATCATAAATTAAAGTTTTACTATACTGTAAACTGGATTAAAACGCTGTACTTTAATTTTAAGAAATTTCCTTTTCAAATAGCCAAAAGGCTTCCGGTTTTTTTTTACGGAAAAGTTAAATTTAGTTCAATAAGCGGAGAAATTCAGATTGATGGAAAAATCAAAAAGGGAATGATTGGTTTTGGTCAGCCTTATGAATTAAATAAGGCAAGTAAAGGCATTGGAGAAATTTTTATTTTAGGAAAGCTAGTTTTTAAAGGAAAATTTCAGTTTGGTAAAGATTGTTTCATTTTTGTTGGAGAAAATGCCCTTTGCGAATTAGGAAATATGGCTTCAGTTGCATCCAATGCAAAAATCATTTGTACCGAAAAAATTGTCCTGGGAGATTATGCGCGTTTCGGCTCAGAATCTCAAATTATAGACACCAATTTTCATGATTTAATTGACACACAAACGGGTATAAAATTGCAAAAAACGGCACCAATTTTTATTGGTAATTATAATTTTGCAAGCAATAGGGTTTCGATTATGAAAGGAACGCAAACGCCAAATTTCTGTACAATTGCCTCGAATAGTTTGTGTACGAAAGATTATAACGATTTAGGAGAAAATGTTTTGATTGGAGGAATTCCTGCCAAATTTATTCGAAATAATATTTCAAGAGATTGGGCTGGTGAGAAGGAGCAATTAGATAATTTTCTTTCGGTTTAATAATAAAAAAATAATTTGAGTCGTTGCTTTATCTCAAGCAACATATAATAAAAAAGTAATTTAAAATTAGCCGTTTTATAAGCCAAAATCATTTCAAAATGCATTCGTTTCAAAATTGCTTTGTGCTCGTTTTTGTTTTTATTTAAACAAATTGCCTTTTTGATAATCAGGTAAGTAGAATAATTTATTTTTTTTGATCTTTCATCATTTTTAATAAAAAAATGAGTTCCTAAAGAATTGGTTGAAATTCTTTTTTTGATTAAGATTTCATCAATATAATCAAAATCATAAATCCGTGAAGCCCTGATCCAAAGATCTAAATCTTCATAAGCGAGATTTTCATCATAACCATTCAAAGCATCAAAAACCGATCTTTTAACAATTGATGAAACAGAACAAATACTATTTCCTCCAGAAATAACACTCAAATAAATATCTCCGGTTTCTCTTTTTTCGATTGTTTTTTTATTACAATCAACAGGAAAGTAATAAAAGTAAAAGTCACCTTTTTCATTAATTAATTCAGCATTTCCATAAACCACACCCAGATTTTTAAATGAACTTTTTTGAAAAGCTTTAATCTGTAATGAAACACAAGATGGCATTAAAATATCATCACAAGCCAAATCAATAATAAACTCTCCTTTTGCTAATTTAAGTGCTTTATTAAAGGATTTAGTACTTCCTAAGTTAGTTTCATTGGCAATAAACTGAATTGCAGGATAATCAATAAGCCATTTTTGAATCATCTCTTTTGAATTATCCAAACTAAAATCATCTACAACAATAATTTCGATAGCAGGATAATCCTGATTTACTACCGAAAGTAAACTCTCTGTAACATATTTTTCGTGATTGTAACACAAGCAAATAATGGTCACTAATGATTTATCTTGCATATTGTTTTTAAAGAGTTATATATTTGATACGAAAATAAGAAATCACGGATGATTATGTCTCACAAAAAAAAGAAAATTGCTTTAATTGGCTACCGCCTAAGTGGAGGCGGAAGCGATAAAGTGATGGCAAATTTGTCTGTTTTTTTTGAAAGTAAAGGTTTCGAAGTTGATATTATAATTGTTTTGGATGAAGTTAGTTTTCCGTACTCGGGTAAATTGGTAAATCTGGGACTGCTTAAAAATAACAGCAATGGTTTTTTTAACAAAGCCAGACGATTATGGACTTTGCGAAAATATTTAAATGAAAATAAATTTGATTTTATTATTGATTTTCGTTTTCGTACCAAAAATATTCAGGAATTTATTGTGGCAAGAATCATTTATAATGCAAAGACAATTTTTACGGTTCATAGTTTTCTCATTGATCATTACATGCCAAATAATTCATGGCTTACAAGATTAATGTATAATCATTGTTACGCCAATGTGGCCATTACAAGCGAAATGGAAACATTAATTAAAACTAAACATCAATTAAAAAATGTAGTGACAATTCCCAATCCAATTTATTTGGATGAAATTCTGGCGCATCAAAATGAAGATATTGATTTCGAATTTGATTTTATTATTGCTGTTGGTCAGTATGAAAACGAAATCAAGCAGTTTGATAAATTGATTGCAAGCTACGCAAAATCTAATCTGTCGCAACAGAAAATCCATTTGATTATTATTGGAAATGGGAATGAATCAAAACTCAAAAAAACAATTTCAGAAAACAACATTTATCAATTTGTACATCTTTTGGGATATCAAAATAATCCTTTTAAGTATTTGAGTAAGGCAAAGTTCTTAGTTTTAAGCAGTAAAAATGAAGGATTTCCGAATGTTATATTAGAATCCCTGGCTTGTAAAACTCCTGTTGTGTCATTTGATTGCAATTTTGGTCCCAGAGATATAATTACCAATTTAGAAAATGGTATTTTAGTCCAAAACCAAAATTGGGTTAAATTTACAGAAGCAATAAATTTACTTGCCTCAGATGTAATTTTATATCAAAAATGCAAAGAAAATACCCTGAAAAGTATTGAGCCTTTTTTATTAGAAGAAATTGGTAAACAATGGTTAAATTTGATGAAAGTTAATTAAAAATATGACTACAATTCAGAATATAGAATTACTGAAAATTCCGGTTATAGAAGATGTAAAGGGCAATCTGGCTTTTATTCAAAATGAAGTTTTACCGTTTGAATTCAAGCGTGTGTATTATCTTTTTGATGTCCCAAGCAGTGCTTTTCGCGGCGGACATTCTCATATTGAACAGCATGAAGTTTTAATTGCTTTAAGTGGAAGCTTTGAGGTTACTGTAAATGATGGAAAGAATAAAAAGAGTTATATCCTTAACAAGCCTAATATAGGTTTACATCTTCCAAAGGGAATTTGGAGAGAACTGGAAAACTTCTCTTCCGGGGCAGTTTGCCTGGTTTTTGCGTCTGATATTTTTGAAGAATCAGATTATATTAGGGATTATGATGCTTTTTTGAAATGTAAAAAATGATACTGCTTTATATAGTTCCAAAAATAAAAACGGCTGGCGGAGTTGCGAGGGTGATTGCTATTAAAGCCAATTATTTTGTAGAACATTTTGGTTATGAAGTTCATATTCTGTCTCAAAATGAAGAAGGTGCAAAAGCATTTTACGAATTTGATTCAGAAATCATCTTTCATAATATGATTTTGAAAGGGAATCGTTTAAAGTTCTTCAATTCTTATCAAAAACAAATAAATCAGAAGATTAAAGAAATAAAACCAGACGTTATTTTGGTTGCTGATAATGGGTTAAAAGCCTTTGTTTTTCCTTTTATAGCCAAAACTAAAACGCCAATTGTATTCGAATCTCATGGCTCTAAATTTGTGGAAGAAGAAATCCAAAAGACGAATTTTATATCTAAATTCATTTCAAAAATAAAATATCGATTCAAAGATTTCGGTGCTCAAAAGTTTACCAAAATAGTGGTTCTTTCAGATGAAAATTTAAAAGAATGGAATATCGAAAGTGGAATTGTAATTCCGAATCCATGTTGGATAAAAACCCAAAAAACTGCCGATTTAAAACAGAAAAAAGCAATCGCAATTGCCCGAAATTCATATGAAAAAGGTTTAGATCGATTGTTGTTGATTTGGAAAATAATTGGAGCAAAATATCCAGATTGGACTTTGGATATTTATACTGATGATGTTGATTTTTTAGAAAATGAAGCAATAAAATTGGAAATAGAATCCGGAATTAATTATCTGCAATTTGTCAAAAATATTCAGAAAAAATACTTGAAAGCTTCTATTGGTATGATGACTTCCAGGACAGAGGGTTTTCCGATGGTGTTATTAGAAGCAATGGCTTCAGGATTGCCTTGTATCGCCTATGATTGCCCGACCGGTCCGAGAGCGATAATTACAAATGCTGAAAGTGGTTTTTTGATTCCGGATAATAATATCGAAATGTATATTGAAAAACTTTCTTTTTTGATTGAAAATGAAAAAGTGCGAGTGAAATTTGGTTTGGAAGCTAAAGAAATTTCTAGAGAGTATTCGGTCAGAAAGATAATGAAGCAGTGGAAGGAGTTTTTGGAGGATCTAGTCTCAGTGTAAACGTTTTTGGCCGTCCTTTGAGGTTTTGGAAACCTTACAGGAAAAATATCCCAATTTATAAAGGTCAAATAAAAATAAAGGAGGGTTTGTAGAAAGTAAATTCCGTTCAATTTTAATTTTATTTTTTTTGAAAAGTAAGGCTGAAAACGGAATTAATTGGAGCTTTTTTAGCAATTCAAATGCTCTAATGATTTTACTGTCTTCTTCAGCAATTTTCTTTGAATTATAAAGAAAAACCAGATTCTCTAGAGCAATTTTAGTTTTGTTTAAAAACACTTTCGAAGTATCTAAATTCAAATGAAAAGTTGGATTTTCAACTTGGCAAATTTCAAAATTATTTTTCTTTAAAACCGAAAAAAAACATAAATCTTCATAACCATATTTTGTTATCGATTCATCAAAAGGGTAGTCCAGAAAAACTTCTTTTTTGATCAATAAATTAGAAGTTAAAATTGATTTAGTTTCTCTTTTTTGACCGTAAATCCAACGCAAAAGCTGTTCTTTTTCAGGTTTCTTATCTTCATAAATAATTCCACCAAAAACTATGTTATTTGATGAATTTGAAATTACATCAATGTAGTTTTGAATGAAATTAGAATCAGCTGGAAAAGTATCACAATCTAAAATTAGCAACCAATCATAAACTGCTTTTTGAGCTATATAATTGATGTTTTTTCCTCTTCCTAAATTGTTTTTATTTATAAAAAAAAAACAATTGGGGAGAAGATTAATTTCTTGATTTAAAATGTTTTTGGGAGAATGAGAAGCATCATCCTGACAAAGAATTTCAAAATCAATTCCGCTAAAATTACACTGTTTTACGAGCTCATTTACAAGAGGTAAAACATTATAATTATAAACCGGAATTAAAATAGAAAGCATTACACGCTACGTTGCACAACCTCAAAAATTCTCTCATCTTCACATTTTAATGTTTTAGATGGAAACTTCATCAATAGGGCATAATCGTGCGTTGCCATAATTACTGTTTTTCCGTTAGCGTTGATTTTCTTCAATACTTCAAGAACTTCAGAACTTGTTTGAGGATCAAGGTTTCCGGTTGGTTCATCGGCTAAAATAAATTCGGGATCGTTTAATAGTGCTCTTGCAATGGCAACACGTTGTTGTTCTCCACCAGAAAGTTGGTGCGGCATTTTGTTGATATACTCTTTCATGCCTACTTTATCCAGAACTTCATCTATTTTACGTTCCATTCCTTCTTTGTCAACCCATCCTGTTGCTTTTAGTACAAAAAGCATATTGTCTTTTACAGAACGGTCCGGAAGCAATTTGAAATCCTGAAATACAATTCCGATTTTACGTCTTAAGTACGGAATGTCACTTTCTTTCAGATTAGCCAAATCAAATTCTACAATATGACCTTCGCCTTCTGTTAATGGCAAATCTCCGTACAAAGTTTTCATGAAACTACTTTTTCCTGAACCCGTTTTTCCGATAATGTAGATGAATTCACCATGCTGAACATCTAAATTAATATGAGATAAAATTTTTCTTCCTTCCTGATATATAGTGACTTCCTTAAGAGATAGTACGGTTTGTGACATAATAAATTCAATTTTAATGGTAAAAGTAAGAAGATAACGGTTGGATTCAAAATAAATTTTAATCATTTGTGATCACTCCTGTAAAAATAAAGATACGAAATAGAATCTAAGCTGAGGCATAAAATTCGTGTTGATCCGAAGTTCCTTAAATTATATTGTCAAAAATCAGTTTTCGGACAAGTTATAAATTCTTTCTTTTTTTATTCTTGCGAAATGTTTATTTTAGAGGGTGTGAAAACCAATATTCTGAGACGTTAGAAGCTTTAAAATAACAATTATTAAATTTTTTGTTCATAATAAAAGCCTAAAACGTTTCGTTATACACCGTATAATATGATACATTTGAATACTAAATACAATAAAAATGCGTAAACTTTTCTGGTTCTTTTTACTACAATTTGTCCTTTTTTCGACCATAGTTTCGGCACAAAAATCAGCTATATATACCTACGATTTAAAGGATTTTGACAAAGCAGTGGCTTTATATAATGATAAACAATATGCATCGGCACAACATATTTTTGAATATGTAAAAAACCAGGCTACAACAGAGGAAGTTAAATCAGATTGTGCTTATTATATTGCCAACTGCGCCATTAGAACGAATCAGGCAAATGCTGATGCACTAATGGAAAAATTCGTTGAAGACTATCCTACAAGTACCAAACAAAATCAGGCTTATATTGAAGTTGCACATTTTTTCTTCGAACAGGGAAATTACCCAAAAGCTTTGCAATGGTTTGACAGAGTGGATGAAAGTTATATGAGTAAATCTGATTTGGATAAATTTAATTTCCAAAAAGGATACAGCTATTTTAATGCCCAAAAGAAAAAAGAAGCTACAACTTATTTTAATAAAGTAGTGAATTCACCTGAATTTGGCTCGCAGGCAAAATATTACTTAGGTTTTATGGCCTATGAAGGCGATGATTATAAAGAAGCAACCAAATATTTTGACGAAGTTTCCGGCGAAGAAAAATACAAAGAAAAGCTTTCGTATTTTCAGGCTGATATGAATTTTAAATTGGGAAATTTTCAAAAAGCAATCGATTTAGGGCAGGCAGCAATGGCCAAATCAAATGCACTTGAAAAATCAGAACTAAATAAAATTATCGGAGAAAGTTATTTTAACTTAAAACAATACGGAAAAGCAATTCCCTATTTAGAGCAATACGCAGGCCGAAAAGGAAAATGGAACAATACCGATTTTTATCAATTAGGATATGCTTACTACGAACAAAAAGAATACGAAAAAGCGATTTCTCAATTCAACAAAATTATTGAGGGAAAAGACTTTGTGGCACAAAATGCTTACTACCATTTAGGTTTGGCTTATTTGAATACAGGTAAAAAGCAAGAAGCTTTAAATGCGTTTAAAAATGCTTCTGAAATGGATTTTAACGCACAAATTCAGGAAGATGCAGCTTTAAATTATGCTAAATTGAGTTATGAAATAGGAAACGCATATCAGACCGTTCCAGGAATTTTACTTGATTTCTTAAAAAAGTATCCAAACAATTCAAGTAGGGCCGAAGTTGAAAAATTATTGGTAGACTCTTATATTTCTTCTAAAAATTACAAAGAAGCCTTGGTTTTATTGGAGAAAAACAGAACTCCGGAAAACAAATTAGCATACCAAAAAGTACTTTTTTACAGAGGGCTGGAATTATATAATGAATCTAATTATGCTGAAGCATTAAAAATGTTTTATGGCGCTGTTAAAGAACAAAAAAATCCTGAATATACAGCTCGTGCAACTTTTTGGAAAGCTGAATCTGAATATGTTACAGATGATTTTCAGTCAGCGTTAATAAGCTACAAACAATTCGCTGGTTTAGCAGCAGCCAAACAAACTGACGAATATAAAAACATCAATTATAATATTGGATATACGTACTTTAAATTGAAAGAATACGATCAGGCAGCCAATTCATTTCAGGCACAAATTGATAATTCAAAGGCAGATAAAGTTCGTTTAAACGATTCGTATTTGCGTTTGGGCGATTCACGTTTTGTGAGTTCAAAATACAGTCAGGCCATGGAAGCGTATGCTAAAGCAATTGATGCTAAAGGTGTTGATGCAGATTATGCTCAGTTTCAAAAAGCGATTTCTTACGGATTCATGTCGAAAAATGACAAGAAAATCGACGAGTTGAATAATTTCCTTCAGATGTATAAAAAATCCGAATATCGCGATGATGTTTTATTCGAATTGGCCAATACTTATGTAGCAGATAAAAAGAACGATCAGGCTATTAAAACCTACGATCAGTTAATTTCTGAATATAAAAACGGATCGTTTACTTCAAAATCAATTTTAAGACAAGGCTTAATTTATTACAATTCAGATCGTGATGAACAGGCCTTGGTAAAATTCAAAAAAGTAGCGGCCGAATTCCCAAAAACTCCAGAAGCTTTAGAGGCAGTTTCTACAGCCAGATTAATTTATGTAGATTCAGGAAAAGTAGATGAATATGCAACCTGGGTACGCACTTTAGATTTTGTTGCCGTAACCGATGTTGATTTGGATAACGATACTTACGAAGGTGCTTTTAAACAATACAGTCAAAATAACAGCAAGCAGGCTATTGTTGGTTTTACAGGATATGTAAGTAAATTTCCATCAGGAATGCATGCGCTTGAAGCTAATTTTTATTTAGCGCAATTGCTTTATGCAGAAGGTTCAGAAACAAAATCAGTTGCTAATTATCAATATGTGATTGGGCAGCCAAGAAACGAATTTACAGAGCAGTCTTTAACCAGATTATCTCAAATTTTCTTAAAAGCGAAAGATTGCGATAAGTCGGTTCCAGTTTTAATACGTTTAGAAAACGAAGCAGATTATCCCCAAAATAAAAGTTTTGCCCAGTCTAATTTAATGAAATGTTATTACGACAAAAAAGATTACGACAATTCTGTTATTTATGCTGAAAAAGTGCTGCAGAATGCCAAAGCAGACACCAATGTAAAATCGGATGCACAAATTATCGTGGCGCGTGCAGCTATGCAAACTGGTGAAGAAGACAAAGCAAAAGCAGCTTACGCGAAATTATCAGCAACATCAAAAGGAGAGTTAGCAGCAGAAGCTTTGTATTATGATGCTTATTTTAAAACCAAAGAAGGCAAATTTGATGCGTCAAATGTTGCGGTTCAAAAACTGGCAAAAAACTATTCAGGTTACAAATATTACGGAGCAAAAAGTTTGGTGTTGATGGCCAAAAACTTCTATGGATTGAAAGACAGTTACCAGGCGACTTATATTTTAGATAATGTAATAAACAACTTTACAGATTATCCGGATGTTGTTGAAGAGGCCAAGAGAGAATTGAGCGCGATTAAGTTGGAAGAGTCTAAAACCAATTCGTCTATTAATAAATAAGAATTAAGAGAATAGAAAATAGAGAATAGAAAATAGAGAATAGAAAATAGAGAATAGAATACAAAGAATAGAATATAAAGAATAGAATATAAAGAATAGAATAAAGAAAATAGATATAAGGGCAAAGATTGGAAAGTCTATTCTCTATATTCTATTCTCTTAAAATCTTTTAAGAAAAATGAGTTTACCCTTTTATATAGTTGATGTTTTTACAGATAAAAAATATGCCGGAAATCAATTGGCAGTTTTTTTAGATGCTGGAAATTTAAGTTCAGATGAAATGCAAAAGATTGCACGCGAAAT
>Ga0247813_10001060_pt1 | contig 21953 bp, 21 predicted proteins | sample UWRJL169409C1_FD_180719 | JGI IMG/M metagenome (GOLD analysis project Ga0247813, IMG submission 180719) | Plant litter microbial communities from Arlington Agricultural Research Station in Wisconsin, United States - UWRJ-L169-409C-1 | ecosystem: Environmental > Terrestrial > Plant litter >...
CGTTAATAATTTTGGCTGCCCGTCTTACAATTTCTTCTTCCTCCATATTTACCTTTAGCGGGTATATACGGTCAGAAATAGTTATTTTTATCGAGATTTCTCCCATTTCTTAGCTTTGTTTCAAAATTAGTGTATCTCTCATTTTTTAAGCAACACTACACACTTATCAATTTCACGCACAAAATCGTTAATTTTTTGCTTTATATCAAGTGTCTTTTCGCTTGTACCTTCAATACTCTTCGCTAATTTCAGTACCCTCATCTTCTCGTCAAGATCAGCGTTCTTCACTTTCGATGTGTTTAAAGCAGATTTTATAGAAGCATTCTCTTGCTTTAACAACTCGTTTTCTTCCTGCAACGCATTACACAGCTCTATCAATCGAGCTGTTTTTTGTAATACTGAATCTAATTGTTCGGCAACCGAAGACATGTGATTAAAATTGAATGTATCTGTAAATTCTGTTTAAAAGTAATAAATAAAATTACTTTCTGATCTCTGCTTTCGCACTTTGGGCTAAGTTAGCGATAATCTTTTGCATAACCGAATCAATTTGCTTATCGGTTAATGTCTGCAGATCATCCTGTAAAGTGAAATTAAGTGCATACGATTTTTTATTTTCCGGCAGTTTATCACCTACATAAACATCAAAAATCTGTACATTTCTCAACAATTTCTTTTCTGTTTTAAAAGCAATTGTTTTTAACATGTCGAAAGTTACTTCCATATCTACCAGCATAGAAAGGTCTCTTCGTACTGCGGGGTATTTAGGAATGTCTTTGCTGATCACTTTATTTTTTCTGACAATATCAAGTAATAGTGCCCAATCAAAATCTGCGTAGTATACATCTTTATCCACATCTGCCAGTTTTTTATCTGCGGCAGTTGCGGCTCCGAATGTAACAATGGCTTGTGGCCCCCTGAAATATTTAAGTCCGAAAGTATAATCTTCATTACTTACTTCTTCTGTCTGGTAATTCGTGATGCCCAGCCTGCCGATAATCGCATCTACTGCCGCTTTCAAATTATAAAAACTTACAGCCGATGGTTTTTTATTCCAGCCTTCCGCTACGTCCGATCCAGATAATACAATCATCAGCCGCAGGCGCTCTATATATTTTTCATTGATCAGATGATAAGTTTTACCGAATTCATAAAATTTAACATCTCCCTGTTTCCTGTTCTGGTTATAAGCGACACTTTCCAGCGCCGGCATCAGTAAACTCTGACGCATTACATTCAGGTCTGTACTCAAAGGATTTAATATCCTTACCGCCTCTTCAGGGTTCTTGGAATAGACACCTTTGGTCAGCGAGTTGCACCAGATCTCCATAAAGCTGTTTGCTGTAAGCATATCCGCAATCACATGCTGTGTCTGCTCTCTATCCGGTTTCGCCGTAAATGCCAGTGAAGCATTTACCTTTGATGGGATCTCAATATTATTGTATCCATAAATACGTAACACCTCTTCGGTAATATCGCATTCCCTTGTTACATCCACTTTAAAAGTAGGCACCTTTAAAGACAGGCCTTCCGCGGTTTCTGCAGCAACTCCAATACCTAAAGAGGTAATGATAGCTTTAATTTCTTCATCAGGAATAACCGCGCCAATCAGCCTGTTGATATTCTGGTAGCTTACCTCCACATCAAAAGCCGCAACCGGGTTCGGATACAGGTCTGAAATCTCAGAAGAAATTTCCCCACCGCCCAGTTCCTGGATCAGCAGTGCCGCACGCTTCAGCGCAATAACAGTCATTTCCGGATCCGTACCACGCTCATAGCGAAAAGAAGCATCTGTTTTTAATGTATGCCTTTTTGCAGTTTTACGTATAGATACAGAATTAAAATAAGCACTTTCTAAAAATATATTAGTTGTAGCTGCACTAACGCCAGAATTTTTTCCACCATATACACCTGCGATAGTCATCGGTTTTTCCGCGTCACAGATCATCAGGTCTTCTGCAGATAATTTACGTTCCACACCGTCAAGTGTCACAAATGGTGTTCCTTCAGCGCATTTTTTCACAATTACCTTTTTACCGGCAATTTCGTCAGCATCAAAAGCATGCAGGGGTTGTCCCAGATCATGCAGTACATAATTGGTAATGTCTACTATATTATTGATCGGGCGTATACCGATAACTTTTAATTTATCCTGCAGCCAGTCCGGTGAAGTTTTAACTGTTACCCCGCTGATAGATACACTGCTGTATCTTGGGCAGGCAACTGTATCTTCTATCTCTACTCCAACTGTAAGGCTGGTATTCGCAACACTGAAAGAAGATACATCCGGCATGGTCAGGTTAATCCTCAGGTACGCAGCAAGGTCTCTTGCCACACCCAGATGTGAAGCCGCATCCGCGCGGTTCGGCGTAAGACCTATCTCGAACAGATAGTCATCTTCCATCTCGAAGTACTCTTTTGCAGGCAGGCCAATAACAGCGTCTTCTGATAATACCATAATACCAGCATGAGAGCCACCCAGGCCAATCTCATCTTCCGCGCAAATCATTCCTTCAGATACTTCTCCCCTGATTTTAGATTTATTGATCTTAAACGGTTCACCTTCATTCGGATAAACGGTCGTACCTACTACCGCAACTACAACTTTTTGTCCTTCTGCAACATTCGGCGCACCACATACGATCTGTACAGGTGTTTCACCACCAACATTGACAGTAGTGACCCTCAGTTTATCCGCATTGGAATGCTGAACACAAGTGAGTACATGGCCGATCACCAATCCTTCCAGTCCGCCCACTACAGGCTGCACTTTTTCAAGACTTTCTACCTCGAGGCCAATGTTAGTCAGCAGTAATGAAAGTTCCTGCGGGGCCAGGTCAGTTTGTATGAATTGTTTAAGCCAGTTATATGATATCTTCATGTTATAATTCGATCTAAAACGCAAAGATATAAAATAATGCTTTGCTGTATATCTATTAGCAGATAAACACGTGATTACAGCTAAATAATTCCCTCATCCGCCATACTGCAGTATCCGGTATTCGTAATGATCAGATGGTCCAGTACGGGAAGATCCAGCAATGAGCCGGCGGCTGCAAGTTTCTTAGTGATTGTTATATCCTCAGCGCTGGGCTGCAGGTTTCCGGAAGGATGATTATGGAGCAGTATCACATTGGCCGCATTTTGTTCCAGCGCAATTTTAAAAATGATCTTGGGATCTGCGACAGTACCTGCCACCCCACCCTTACTGATCATAAACCTGCCCTTCACAAAATTTGCTTTGTTGAGGATAACCACCCAGAATTCTTCATGGTTCAGATCCATAAAAACAGGATGCATCAGCTCAAAAATATCATTGGACGATAGAATCTTATTATGCCTGGTATTCTGAACTTTATTCCGTCGCCTCCCTAGCTCAAAGGCAGCAACAATAGTAAGTGCCTTAACTTCCCCTATACCGCTAAATTGACAAAGATCATGTACAGATGCTTTTCCCGCTTCATAAAGATCATCATTATACTTGTTGAGAATCCGTTGCCCAAGTTTTGTCGCGTTTTCATCTTTATTCCCTGCTCCGATCAGAATCGCAATTAGTTCGGCATCTGAGAGGTGCCTCCTGCCATGAAACATCAATTTTTCTCTCGGCCTGTCATCCTCTGCCAGATCCTTCATCAATAACGCTTGTTTATTTTTTTTCATAAACAAAAAAAACGGGATCAGCCAAAGCCTATCCCGTTTCAATATTGTAAAGCTAGATCTATTTCAAGCCATTAACAAATTTAGTTAATTTAGATTTGTTGTTCGCAGCTTTGTTTTTGTGAATAACATTCTTTTTAGCCAAACGGTCTAACATAGAAATTACTTTAGGCAATAACTCCTGTCCTGATGTTTTATCTACAGAAGCACGTAATCTTTTAATAAAAGTACGGGTTGTTTTTGCTTGGTACCTGTTGCGTAAACGTTTAGTTGCGTTTGCTCTTATTCTTTTTAAAGATGATTTATGATTTGCCATTTTCTAGTATAATAATATTTTTATATGTAAAGGTCTGGACATTACGCACGAACCTTATTTTTTCTATTTTTTTCGGACTGCAAATATAGAACTTAAGTTTTTAAAATGCAAAACGATATTGTAATTATTTACAATATTCTTAAATATTGATTCCCACCCGTTTAGGACGGAGATGCAATAATACGAAAATTTCTTAAATCCCAGCTTGGGTAAGCTGGTACTTTAAGAATAGTCAGTCTAGGTCCAGTCTATATCTAATCCATGTCGAGTCTATGTTTTAAATGAAAATATATGGACCCGACATAGATTAATTTCAGGCAGAATATAGCTGGATATTACAGAAACCTATATCTTTAAAGTATTATTAATTAAATGTTTAACACAAATTCAAAACAAATGGCTATTAGAAAAGGAAATTTTATGGTTGGTACAGTTGGGAAAACTAATTTCAGGAATCGCAAAGGCAAGCAGGTTATTCAGTCTAACCCCGGAAAGGGTAATGTAAGACAGACATCAGGTACGAAAAGCGCAGCAGGAATTTTCGGAAAGTCAAGTTCTTTAGCGGCCGACTTCAGGTGGAGTTTAAGCAGCATTATCGGTAAAAATTATGATGGCGATATGGTTTCAAGGCTGACCGGTGTAGTACGCCCGATTATTGAACATGCTTACGACAGGGAAAATTCGACATTCAAATTCAGTAAGAATGATTTTCAGCGTCTCGCAGGATTCGATTTCAATAATAAATCACCGATCCAGAATAATCTTTGGATAATGCCGGAGACCAGCCTTGAAGACAACCTGCTCACCATTACTATCCCTAAACTGGAAAGCAATTCAAACCTGATATTCCCGGCCCACACAAATTTATGCCATATCATCTTTCATGTCTCTATTTACAGGTTGGAAGAAGGCTTGAGATCTCCCCGCCCTGAAGTTGAAAAAATAGAGGTCCGCATTGATCAGGGCACAACAGCAAACAAGCAATTTGTATTTCCTGTTCCCGAAGGCTGTTTGTGTATTGCCGGTATCGGCCTGGATTATTATTCAGCAGATGGAGAGATGGCCGTAGCTGCGAAAAGTCTTACTTTTAATCCTGCGGCTATCTGTTGTGTGTATGTAAATAAAGGGAAATTTACGGCAGCAGATACACACAAATGGACTTTCAATGAAAAGGCGGTTTTTAAATAGCAAATATTATAATTAAAATAAGCTATTAAATACCTAAAATACTATTTTTGACCGCAGCCTGGGGCTGCGGATAAAGCAGAGTCCAATGAAGCTATCATGATCTTACAGATAATTAATACGAATGCGAAGATCATGATAGCCTCATAACCGATAAAAACATATATATACTGAATGAAAAAGCGTATAGCGATATTTGCCTCCGGGTCGGGTTCCAATGCCCAGAAGATAATGGAACTGTTTAAACACAGTGCTGAAGTAGAGATCGTGCTGGTACTCACCAATAATCCGGAAGCTTATGTTTTACAGCGGGCCGACAACTTCGAGATCCCTACGCATATATTCGGCAGAAAAGAATTTTATGAAACTGATAACATTATAGACCTGTTAAAAAACCTTGATGTTGACCTGATCGTACTTGCGGGATTCCTATGGCTGATACCGAAGAACCTGATCAGTGAATACCCTGGAAGGATCGTGAATATCCACCCTGCCCTGTTACCAAAATTCGGGGGTAAAGGAATGTATGGCGACTATGTGCATAATGCTGTTCTGGCAGCCGGAGAAAGCGAAGGCGGCATCACTATTCATTACGTAGATGAGAATTATGACGAGGGCGAATTTATTTATCAGGCAAAATACAAAATTGATAAAGGAGATAATTTAGAAATGATAAAGTTCAAGGGACAACAACTTGAACATCAACATTATCCGCGTGTTGTAGAGAGCATTTTGAAAAAGATCAAGAAATAAGGATTTTTTTATCTTTTCTAACTGAAGATTCTCACCTAAAATTTATAATTTTGCGGCTCAAAAATCACACCCAATGAGTCAACAAATAAAGATCAAAAACGCTTTAATTTCAGTATATTACAAAGATGGTCTGGAACCACTTGTACGCCTGCTTGCACAGCAAGGTGTTCAATTGTTCTCTACTGGCGGCACAGAACAGTTCATTAAAGATTTGAATCTGCCTGTTACAGCTGTTGAAGATCTTACCGGTTATCCCTCTATTTTAGGCGGAAGAGTGAAAACACTGCACCCGAAAGTTTTTGGCGGTATCTTAAACCGCAGAAACCTGAATGAAGATAAAGCACAGATCGAAGAATACGAAATTCCTGAAATCGACCTGGTTATTGTTGATCTTTATCCTTTTGAAGAAACACTGAAAGGCGGTGGATCCGAGGAAGAAATTATTGAAAAAATTGATATCGGCGGCATCTCCCTGATCAGGGCGGCAGCCAAAAATTATAATGATGTAGTGATCCTGGCATCAAAGGATGACTACGCTACCCTGCAGGAGCAATTAGAAGCACAGGCAGGTGAAACCACACTCGCACAGCGTAAGGCTTATGCTAAAAAAGCATTCCATACTTCTTCTCATTACGATACAGCGATCTTTAACTATTTTAACTTAGAAGAGCCGCTTAACGTTTTTAAACAAAGTCTGAATGAAGCAAAAACACTGCGTTACGGAGAAAACCCGCATCAGCAAGGTGTTTTTTATGGTAACCTGGATGAAATGTTTACCAAACTTAACGGTAAAGAGCTTTCTTATAACAACCTGGTAGATGTTGATGCGGCAGTAAGCCTGATCGATGAATTTGAGGAACCTACATTCGCTATATTAAAGCATACCAATGCCTGTGGTGTAGCATCAAGAGAAACCATTGCCCGGGCATGGGACGATGCACTGGCATGTGATCCTGTTTCTGCTTTTGGCGGGGTATTGATCGCAAACCGTGAAATTGACCTTGCAACAGCAACAGAGATCAATAAATTATTTTTCGAAGTATTGATCGCACCATCATACCAGCCAGAAGCCGTGGAGTTGTTCAAAGCTAAAAAGAACAGGGTAATCCTGCAGCGTAATGCGGTAGAGCTAACTAAAAAACAGTTTAAAACTTTACTGAACGGTGTAATCGAACAGGATAAAGACCTGATTATTGAGGGTACTGATCAAATGACCCCGGTAACTGAAAAAACAGCTACCGCAGCGGAACTTAAAGATCTGTTCTTCGCAAATAAAATCGTGAAACATACCAAATCCAACACCATTGTTTTCGTAAAAGACAATACTTTGATCGCCAGCGGTGTAGGTCAGACTTCAAGAGTTGACGCATTAAAGCAGGCGATTGTAAAAGCAGAAGCTTTTAATTTCAGTTTAATTGGTTCCGTAATGGCGTCAGATGCATTCTTCCCTTTCCCGGACTGCGTAGAAATCGCTGCTGAAGCAGGTATTACAGCTGTTCTGCAACCGGGCGGATCTATTAAAGATGCGGACTCTGTAGCGATGGCAAATCAAAAAGGTATTGCAATGGTAACCACTGGAATCAGACACTTTAAGCACTAATTTATTTAACCGGTTATACAATAAAAAGACGTAGTTTTACATTACTATAATATACAGAATTTTTTATATATTAAATTATCACCTATAAATGGGTTTATTTAACTGGTTCACACAAGAGGTTGCCATAGATTTGGGCACCGCCAATACCCTGATTATACACAATGATAAAGTGGTTGTAGATGAGCCTTCAATCGTTGCTTTTGACAGACAAACAAATAAAATTATCGCGATAGGCCGCCAGGCCATGCAAATGGAAGGTAAGACGCACGATAATATCCGTACAGTCAGACCCTTAAAGGATGGTGTAATCGCAGATTTTAATGCTGCGGAAGCGATGATCAAAGGGATGATCCGCATGCTTAACGGTGGCAAAGGCTGGATGTTTCCTTCACTGCGTATGGTGATCTGTATCCCTTCGGGAATTACAGAGGTAGAAAAACGTGCAGTAAGGGATTCTGCTGAAATTGCAGGCGCAAAAGAAGTTTACCTGATTCACGAACCGATGGCAGCTGCCGTAGGGATTGGAATTGACGTAGAAGAACCAATGGGTAACATGATTATCGATATAGGTGGTGGCACTACCGAAATTGCGGTAATCGCTTTATCTGGTATCGTATGCGACCAGTCTATCCGTGTTGCGGGAGATAACTTCGACTCTGATATCGTCAACTATATCCGCCGTCAGCATAATATTATGATTGGTGACCGTACTGCGGAAAAAATTAAAATTGAAGTAGGTGCGGCATTACCGGAATTATCTGATCCGCCTGCGGATTTCGCTGTACAAGGCAGGGACCTGATGACAGGTGTTCCAAAACAGATTACTGTTTCCTATACTGAAATTGCGCATTGCCTGGATAAATCAATTTCTAAAATTGAAGAAGCAATTCTGAAGGCTTTAGAAATTACACCACCAGAGCTTTCTGCTGATATTTACCAGACCGGTATTTATCTTACAGGAGGCGGAGCGCTTTTACGTGGTTTAGATAAACGTGTGGCAGCCAAAACCAAACTTCCGGTACATGTTGCGGAAGATCCTTTACGCGCAGTTGTACGTGGTACAGGAATTGCGCTGAAAAATATCGGTGGCTACAAGTTTTTAATGCAATAATTAAACAACAAAATACAGGTATTAAAAATGTGAGTCAGCCCCAAAGCTGCACTCACATTTTTCGTAAAGCTGTTTGCTAAATATCAGAAAGAACACATATGCGTAACCTTTGGATTTTCATAAACAGATACAACGCATTTTTTCTATTTGTAATTTTTTTCGCCATTGGCGTTGCGCTTACGGTCAACAACAATGCCTACCAGCGTAGCGTAACTTTTAATTCCACCAATCAGGTAGTCGGAAATGCTTATGAACGGCTCAATGTATTTAAAAAATATATGAACCTCGGTGCGGTTAATGATAGCCTTGCCTCCGAAAATGCGAAATTGAACACGGCACTGGTTGCCCTGCGCAATCAGGACAGCGCAAAAAATACGGTGGTTAAGGATACGGTAAATAAGGTTCAGTATACCTACCTCGCCGCAAGGGTTATCAAAAATTCGATTACTTTAAGAAATAACATCATTACGATCAACAAGGGAAGTAACGATGGCATAGAAAACGGTATGGCTGTAATATCTGCGGGAAAAGGTGTGGTTGGTATCATCCGTGATGTTTCTCCCCACCTGGCCACAATAGAGTCGCTTTTAAACAAGAATACAAAAATTAGTGTCAGTCTGAAATCGACGAATGCATTAGGTTCGCTGGTTTGGGGCGACCGTAATTCAGATTTTCGTAAGGCTTCCATTAAAGACATTGCTAATCATGTAAAGGTAAAGCTGAGAGATACCATTGTCACTTCCGGCTTCGGCTCATTCCCACCGGGTATCCTTGTAGGAACTGTCAGTAACCGGGGAATCTCTACAGGAGACAATTTCCTGACTATTGAGATTAATCTCTTCAACGACTTCAGTACTTTGCAGTATGTCTATGTGATTAAAGACAGGCTTGCCCAGGAACAGAAAGCATTAGAATCAAACTTGCCGAATGAACAGTAGAATTATAATAGTTAATGTCATCAGGTGGTTCATCCTGCTTTCCGTACAGGTATTATTGTTAAGAAACCTGAGTTTTTATAACCTTGCTACCCCTTTTACCTATGTTTTATTTCTGCTGCTGCTGCCATTCAGTATGCCGAATATTGTCCTGTACCTGGTTGCATTTGGCACGGGCTTAACGCTTGATGCTTTTTACGACACGCTGGGCGTACATACAGCCGCCTGTGTTACCCTGGTATTTGTCAGGATCCTTTTTATTTCTGTCACAGTAAGCAGGGACAGTCTTGACGAACCCGAGCCTACATTAGGCAACATGGGTTTTAAATGGTTCTCACTTTACGCACTACTGTGTATTTTTGCGCATCACCTTGTGCTTTTCTTATTAGAAGCTTTTAAATTAACAGAACTCTCGTACACTTTGTTAAGATGCATGCTAAGCGGTATCTTTACTTTATTCACTGTTATATTAATAGAATTAGTCTTCTATAATAGAAAAATGCGCTAATGGATAATCTTTTTAATAGAAAATATATAGTACAGGGTTTATTTATTGTCATTGCACTTATTTTAGTAGGTCAGCTTTTTTACATCCAGGTGGCGAGCGACCGCTATTTTTTGTCGGCCAACAGTAATGTACTCCGCAAAAAATATACTTTTCCTGCGCGTGGGGTAATCCTGGACAGGAATAATAAAGTTCTAGTACAAAATGAACCGGTTTACGATCTGATGATTACACCAGACCTTGTAAAACCATTTGATACTGCGGCTTTATGCCGGATCATAGGCATTGATATGAAAGGTTTCCACAAACGCTATAACAAAGCCAGGAACCAGTCAATATATCAGCGTTCTGTTTTTGAAAAACAACTTTCCGTACAAACTTATGCTGCGTTGCAGGAACGTATGTCGCGCTTTATCGGTTTTGAAACACAAAACAGAACTATACGTTATTATCCGGACAGTGTCGCAGGTCAGTTTTTCGGCTATGTAAAAGAAGTTACAGAAAAAGATATTAAAGCCAGCAACGGTTATTACCGCCCGGGCGATTATAAAGGGAAAACCGGAGTAGAACTCACCTATAACGAGGTTCTCCGTGGAGAACGCGGGGTAGAAAACACAATCTATGACGCATGGAATGTACCACAGGGAAGTTACCTGAACGGGAAATTTGATACACTGGCAACTTCCGGAGAAACAATAGTTTCATCACTGGATATTGATATGCAAAAGCTGGGCGAACAACTGCTACGCAACAAAGTAGGCAGTATTGTAGCTATTGAACCCAGCACAGGAGAAGTACTGGCGTTCGTCAGCAGCCCTACCTACGACCCTAACGTCATGGTTGGACGGCAGCAGGGAAACAACTATATGACGCTGTTAGGCTCTCCTAACCGCCCTTTAAATGTACGCCCTATTTCCGGTTACTATTCACCTGGTTCCTCATTCAAGCCTGTCGACGATCTGATTGCTTTACAGGAAGGCGTGATTGATCCTAATACTACATTTAATTGTCCGGGTGTATATTGGGCAGGGAACCACCCGGTCCGCTGTGAGCACGTTGATGGTAACATTTCCCTGAGAAGGGGTCTGGCAAGATCGTGTAATACCTACGCCTGCCATGTGTTTCAGAAACTGATGACGCAGAAAAAATTCAAGAGTAAAATCGCGGCCTATGATTCCTGGGAATCGAAAGTCAGGAAGTTCGGCATCGGATCAAAACTTGATCTTGATATGCCTTATGAACGTAACGGCAGATTGTTCACTTCTGATGAATACTCTAAAAGATTCGGCAAATACTGGGGTTACACTACTGTGATTTCCCTCGCTATCGGACAGGGAGAGATGAGTGCCACCCCTTTGCAGATGGCAAACATCATGGCCATCATCGCAAACCGGGGTTATTATATCAAACCTCACCTGATCAAAGGAATAAGGGACAAAAAAGGAATAAAAAAGGAATACCTGGTAAAAAATCACGCAGGTGTTGATGCGGCACACTATGAACCTGTTATAGACGGAATGCAGGATGCGGTCAATTCAGATCATGGTACAGCCAGGGAATCTGCGATACCGAATATTCTTTTCTGCGGAAAAACCGGTACAGTACAAAACCCTCATGGCAGGAACCACTCGGTATTTATCGGCTTTGCGCCGCGTGACAATCCAAAAATCGCTATTGCTGTAATAGTTGAAAATGCTGGTTTCGGTAGTTCTTATGCTGCGCCAATCGCCAGTTACCTGACAGAGAAATACCTGACAGGCAAGCTTTCAGGCAATCGCGTAGAACGTGCCGAATGGATGAAAAAGCAAGTAGTATTACCCGAGGTGCCAAAACCGAAAGTAAAGTGGGCACCAAAAAAAGCAGATAGTACAAATAAAATAGCTGTCCCGGTTGTGGCCGGCGACAAAATCAGCCTGACTAAAAAACCATTACAGATCAATCCATGAGTACACAACAGGGTAGCCGATTCTTTTTTAACGTAGATTGGATTACAATTTTAATTTACACTGCCTTATGTACAATTGGCTTCGTTAACATATACGCTTCCATTTATAACCCGGATACATCTACCCTCTTTAATTTTGGCAGCAATTACGGTAAACAGCTGATGTATATCTTGTCAGGACTAATCCTTGGTTTCTCTATATTACTGCTGGATGCCAAGTTTTTCAGTGTATTCTCCCCGATTGTTTACGGGATCACTATGCTCCTGTTGATTGCTGTACTGGTAGTTGGCCGAAAAGTAGCCGGTAACCAGGCGTGGATAGCTTTGGGGAGTTTCAGGCTACAGCCTTCAGAACTCGCCAAGTTTGGGACATCCTTGTTGCTGGCCAGGTACGTCGGGAATTTCAATCCCAAATTAACTGATATTAAATCTATATTTTTCGCAGGTCTGATCATTGTTTTCCCGTTGTTTCTGATTATGCTGCAGCCTGATACCGGCTCTGCACTGGTTTTTCTTGCTTTTATGTTCCCATTGTACAGAGAAGGTCTGTCAGGCTATTTCCTGCTGATTTTCCTGGGTATGATCGTTCTATTTATCGCTGATTTCCTTGTTCCTATTTCGATATTGATCCCTATTATTATTGTTGTAGGCGGCTTCTTTGTATATCTCAATAAGCGGAAACAAAAGATGATGATCTCCATCGTTATCGCTATTATTGTGGCTATCGCCTATTTATTTGTGGTAAAACTTGCTTACGAAAAAGTACTGGAACCGCATCAGCGTACCAGGATCGAAATTATGCTTGGTTTAAAAACAGATCCTAAAGGTGCCGGGTATAACGTAAATCAATCTAAAATCGCTATCGGATCGGGCCAGGTTACAGGGCGAGGTTTCTTACAAGGTACACAGACTAAATATGGTTATGTCCCTGAACAGAGTACCGACTTTATCTTTTCTACGATAGGGGAGGAATGGGGTTTTACGGGTTGTGTTACTGTTATCGCTCTTTACCTCTTTCTGCTGTTAAGAATAATCAACCTAGCAGAGCGGCAGCGTTCCACATTCTCACGTGTTTACGGCTACTGTGTAGCCAGTATCATTTTTTTCCACGTCTTCATTAATATAGGGATGACTATTGGGATCATCCCCGTAATTGGTATTCCACTGCCTTTTATCAGCTACGGCGGTTCGTCATTATGGAGTTTCACCGTATTACTTTTTATCTTCCTTAAACTGGACTCAAACAGGATGGGCTTTATTTAGCGGGGAATCGCAGGTTCAGCAATTCATAAAACTGGTCCGTAGTATCCTGTTTAGCCGACCAGTTATTTTTTACTGCGTAATTGTTTTGTAAGAAAGCATCAGCAGTTTTAAAATCGGGCATTTTATTGAGCAGGTCTATCGCTTCCGCATAAGCCAGGTTATAACCGTTAAACAGATCCCTGATATAGCGCAGTTTGTCATTTAAACTGATCGCTTGTTTTAAGTCGGTAATAGCCGGACGGCCACCCTCTGTTTTAGGCGTGCCCCCTTGTGTATTTCCAGATAAGATGTCGTTCAATGTCAGCTTAGGCGCGGGAGTTGCCGGCTCTGTTACTGGTGCTGCAAAACCTGTTTCTGGTTTTACAGATTCACCTACAGGTTTTACGAAAGTCGTTTCTGCTGGTTGAACAGTAACTTCTGCCAGAGGTTTTACAAAAGCTTGTTCAACGGGGGCCGTTTCCGAAGGTACAGCAGATGGCTCTACTGGTTTCGGAATATCCTCATCAGCAATGCTCAAAGGATTCGCTGATTCAGCATATTTTAATTCTTCCGCAGGTTCAGCAAACGTTACAGTTGTATGATGTACGGTAAATGGTTTTTCTTCAGGTACGTGGATAGGCGAAGGTTCTTCTTCTGTCTCCTGATACTCATCTGTATCTTCAGTTTCGATTGGATGTTCCACAAGGAAAGGCTCTGGCCCGATTTCATCTTCTTCCGGCAAATCGCTCTCCAGACTGTCGCTCTCCCTGAGTTTTTGCTTTAATGCAATAATCTCTTCTTCCTCCTTACTCAGCGGACGGTCAAATATTTCATCAACTGATTTTTCTTCAAATTCGAAACGGTCTGATGACGGCTTTTCGCTCAGAATAAATTCAAATGTAGAAGACCCGTTATCCAGTTTAAAAATCTCTTGTTCAAGAATTGGTTTTTCCGGTATCAGTTCCTCGGCAGGCACTTCTATGAGTGGAGCATCGATAACTACAGCTTCAGGTGTATGGGCTGGTGATTCAGGAGCCAGACTAATAGTTTCCTGTACAGGTTCTGCTGATGCAGTATGTTCCGGCAAAGCTTTTTGAGCGGAGTTACTATTTAATTTTTTGATGATCTGTACATGATCTGTCAGAAAACTAGCATTCGCCAGAAATAGTTCCAATTCTAATTCATTAAGCTCCTGAGGATTTTGAGCTAAATATTGGTACTGGTCATTCAACTCATTGAGTATATGACCAATCTTTTTAAAGATATCCTCCTGGTTCATCATAGTTATATAACGGAAAAATTAATGTTTAATGTACAGTTGACCTTCAAAAGTAATACAAATTTTTGCATTCAAAGACTGTTAGTATCCCGAATACAGGAAGTTAAAAGTTATTCAGCCCGTTAGCATCCCGCTATCTGACTTTACCTGGGAACAGCTGTCTGTTTATCAAAAGATAACAAAATACATAGCTTAATAACAAGTTACGGAAAACATTGTTAGAATTTTATGGATTTTAAGACGATCAATATCATAAAAAGCCGTATTTATACTGAAATAAATAGATATAAGTACCGCAAAATTTCGATATTCGCAGGGTAGACACCCCCCTATTAAATACCATGTTATTTAGCGAAAAAAATTACAGCAGAGGAGAATTCGGTGGCAGCATTGAGATGATTTGCGGCTCCATGTTTTCTGGTAAAACAGAAGAACTGATCAGGAGATTAAGACGTGCGGAGATCGCTAAACTCAATGTGGAAATATTTAAACCTGCTACTGATACACGTTATGATGAAACCGCGGTGGTCTCCCATAATTATGCTACGGTTGCAGCTACAGCTGTAAACCACTCTGCGGCCATTCTTTTACTTAAACCTGATACGCAGGTGGTAGGTATAGATGAAGCGCAATTTTTTGACGAAGGACTGCCGGAAGTCTGTAACAAACTCGCCAACAAAGGAATCCGGGTTATTGTTGCTGGTTTGGATATGGATTTTACAGGTAAACCTTTTGGTCCCGTGCCAGCTTTGATGGCTATTGCGGAAATGGTAACCAAAGTGCATGCGGTATGTGTCAGATGCGGAAACCCGGCAATGTATTCTTACCGCAGGGTAGATAGCAATGTTACGATCCTGCTTGGAGAAAAAGAAAGTTATGAACCCAGGTGCAGACCGTGTTTTAATGCGTAACTTACATCAAAACAGTTGATATGTCAACACAATTAGAGGTCTGGCAACGAGGACCACTCCCCGATATTACACCCCTGCTGCAACCTGTAGCCCATGCCCTGTTACAAGCCAGAGAAGAGGTGAACCTTTATATGCATCAATTCCCTTCTTCACTTTTATGGGAAAGACCCGCAGGAATGGCTTCCGCAGGATTCCATTTGCAGCATCTTAGCGGTGTGCTCGACCGTGTATTTACTTATGCCCGTGCAGAAGGGTTAAATGCATTTCAATTTACCCAGCTTGAGGAAGAAGGCCACGATACGATACCGGCCTGCACTACCGAAAACTTAGTGTTACGCTTTAACCACCAGGTAGATATCGCACTGGAACAAATTAAAAATACAGATCCTGTGACATTACCAGATTACCGGGGTATTGGCCGTGCTGGTTTACCTTCTACAGTAATTGGTCTGCTGGTACACGGTGCGGAACATACTATGCGCCATGTAGGACAATTAATGGTAACCGCAGCAGTAGTAAAGGATACTCATCTTTAAAATTTAATTTCAATTTAAACCTCTGTGGTGAAAAATGAAATATATTATATGTACGTTTTTTATATTAAAAACTTCAATCAACTTAAAAATAAATAATTTTACGAATTATCCCCAAACGCCAAAAGTTCGTGATTTAGTAAAACATATGTTCAAACACGATTGCTTATTTATATAAATTGCTTCAATTTTTTCAAGAAATTAACTAAAAATAGGCATTAAAAAACTTATTTACACTTATATATGTAAATAATAATCAGGAATATAAATTACTTAGTCCTGAAATGGAAGGAAAGGTAAAACTAGATCTTATAGAACAGCATGTCATAGATTTTGTTAGAAAATTGAGGGCTGACAAAAAATTGCGTCAGGAGGATATTGCCTATATAATTGGAGTAAAAGCATCTTTTATTGGTAATGTAGAAAATAGCGGAAACCCGGCAAAATATAATCTAAAACACATTAACGTATTTGCTGATCATTTCGGGTTATCACCTAAAGATTTTCTTCCGGGCAACGCATTAATCCTGAAAAAGGAAAGGGAAGATGAGGAAAACGAAATAGAGGAATAACAGCTACTGTTTTAATGGGACCATAATCTACAGATCCCATTAAAAATGTTAGCCTACATTCCTCTTCAAGGTATTATACCAATCCAGGTAAAAAGCCCTGTATACGCTGATCTTTTTATCGATACTCTCTTCTTTTTGTAAACGCTCATCAAGCGACAACAGTCTGTCCGCATACCAATCATAAATATCCTGCTCTATTGCCGACCTTTCCTTTTTCATCGAACGGCTAAGTATCATTATCCTGAACAGTGTAGATCTGAGATCTTTTTCCAGCGGCCCGGATTGTTCTCCTGCACGCTCTATAGCCAGAGAAATTCCATCTATGAAATGCTGCAGAACCTCCCCGGCAGTTACCCCGTTCATTCTGCAAAGCAGGTTAAAATCAAATGTCAGCACCAAAAAATGATCATTTTCAAGTTCAAATGTTTTAGGATAATCCACATAAGGCATCATATCTTTCTCCCATTCTTTCATCAATATAAAGCTCTCTTTCATTTTATCTGCGGCAGAAAAATAAATATTCCCCTCCAGATCACTTAACAGCGCAATATACTTCAGAGAAATCAACTGTACTTTTCGATCTGTCACTGGTTGCGCCTCCGCATTTATCAGCTCTTTACAGTTCACTACAATCCTGGTCGCACATAAAGCGGCCGCTTCCATCTCTCCTCCATTAAAGGCGTAGAAGGAGACCCTGTTAATAAAGTACTGCAGTACTTCTTCCTTTTTAAAATTGTTGATCGTGCAGGCAACACTGAAATCATCAGCATAAATTAGCCCAAATTTTCCTTTAGAGTTCATATATAGTTGTTTTTAATTTCCCTACAGGAGAACCTGTATCTATAACCTCTCAACTCCATATAATAAAGTTTGCGAAGGCCGGCGCAAACACAGGAGCAAGCTGATCATGTATATTTATAAACGTTAAAAGTAAGTAGTTTGTTGATATTGATTATACCCTAAAAAATCAAATTCCGGACATAAAATGGGAAGGAGGGTGAAATTGCTTAGGAAGCGGATTTTTTTAGCAAATACAGATTACTTGGGATCACATTAGTGTCCTTTATTCAAAGCCTGGTACCAATCCTGGTAAAATGCTCTGTAATTTAAAATTCGGGTTTTAAGATTATTTTCTCCCCTCAGTTTTTTGTCTAATTCTAATAGCTGGAGCCCGTATTTACGATAAATATCCTGCCGGGGAAGCAGTTTAGTTTTAAGACGGCTGTCTGAACTTATTAATGCGAACAAAACTGATGCAGCCGGATCAGCTGTTGTACCTTCTAAAAGGTTGTTTGCACGCACCCTTGCCAGCGACAAACGATCAATAAAATACTGCAGCTGTTGCTGAATACTGAGGCCATTGATACTGCAAAGCAGGTTAAAATCAAACGAAAGATAGAGTTCGTCTTTATTAGGTAGTTGTATTGTTTTAATATAACTGGTAAGTGAACGCATTTCATCTGACCAGGCCTGCATTAAATAAGTGCTTTTATTTAAGCTTTCTGCCTCATCCCGCTCAATTAGCAAGGTCAGCATTTTTATATATTTAAGAGAAATTTGCTGGATACTTTTATCAGTTACCGCAGTAGCCTGGCCGCCGATTGCGTCCCCGCATTCTATACATACTTTGGTAGCCCATATATAAGCCGCCTTCATATTACCTCCAATGAAAACGTAAAAAGAAACATGATCAATAAAATACTGCAAAAGATCCGTATAGTTAAGATTGTTGATTGTGCAGGCAATCTCGAAATCCTCCTTATAGCTGAGTTTAATTTGTCTTGTACTATCCATATATGCTCTGATCTAAATCCTAATTACTCATTTAAAGTTATAAGGCTTTTCTGTAATTTCCTAGACAACCACAATGTTGCGAAAGATAACTTAGACCCTGAAAAATAATGGTTTAGATCAAAAACGCAAAAATATTACTGGTATTTTTCACAAAAAGATGATCAATATCGCTTAAGAATATAATTGCTGATGATATCATGCTGTGCAGCGGCTGATCTGCCGGATACCAAGGGAAGTAAAAACGCTATAGCTGTTATAAGTTATTGAACGAAAAAAGACTATATATCCGTTCTATTAAATTACACTTAAAGAGCTGGGAAAACGATATGGAATGATAATACTCGTTATAGCGGGGCAGAAGAGAATAAATTTACATGCGGAACCGGACCGGCTGAATCCGCCAGAAATAAGGGTTGCCCTCAACTAAAGCAACCCCTATCTTGTTAACTGGCTAACCTATTATAGGTTAAATCGTCATAATAGATGAACCCATCAGAAGTAGATCCCCAGTAAGGGTCACTTCCTCCCCTGAAAGTATGAAAAGATACCGCTTTGATCAGACGCTTCGCCGTATTGGTGGTCCACCGTATATCATTTTTACTTAATAGCGTTACACCATCAACCGAATAAAATACTGATCCGTTGTAGCTGGAACCTGTATTACTTTTTACACGGATCCGGATAGTGTACCAAGTATTTTTTGAAAGGGTAACACTTTTTTTCCCAAAAGAATCGCCACAATCTGTCGGCATATCTTTATAGTAGATGTAAGGGCGTAAAAAAGGACTGTCTGATCCTGTATCATCTTTTTGGTTGGTCGGGTTATACCACATCAGGCGTGCACTGCCCCCATTCCCGTCATCTGCTTTGTTACAACCTGTATTCGCATCACCGATAAGGAACCCAAAACCTGTTTTTCCACCCCTGCTCCATTGAAAATTAGGACCAAAGCGCAACCTGAAGGTTAATTCGTATTCAGACCCATCCGATACATCAATCTGCACAGTATTTCCACTGCCATCGCCCGCCGGCTGTGAGGAAATAGAGTTCGCAGGGATTCTTACCCTCACCTGGTTACTGTAAATACTCACATTATTTGTTTGCCAGTTCCCCGAAATATTTCCAAGGTCCGATTGCGCAGTGGATAAACTGTAGGAACCATCACTGTACGTAAAATTTGCTGTTCTGCTTGCGTAAATAGCTCTTGCCGCAGTAGCATCTTCGTCCACAATTTCCGGTGTATCTATATCTTTTTTGCAGGCTGCAAAAACTACCGGCAGGATCATTGATAGGATCGCCATTTTTGTTAGATAATTTTTCATAATTAAATGTGTTTAAATCGCTGAAAACCGTAAGACCCGTTAAATTTGAATCTTACAAAATATTCATTTGCTTAGGTTAATATTTGGTTAATAGTTGAGTTTTTTCATTATCCCGGATCAGGATCCGCCAGTTGTTCAGCCATATACTTTTCAATATCGGAAGAGTGGCTCCAGTCGCGGCTGGACTGAAAAGGCCTGGACCTTTCCAGAGCGTTTCTTGCACTGGAAAAATCTCCGATGGCTGCATAGGTTTCCGCCAGGTTAAGATACCCTTTGGCGGATAAAGGATTTTGCTGGATACAGAATCTAAATACATCAATCGCTTTTTCTTTATCCTGCAAATGACGGAGCAATCCTAATCCAAAACTGTTCAGCGCATCTTCACTAAGATCATATTGTCTGGAATGTTGTTGTTTCAAAATGATATAAGTACGGAATGCCGAATCAAGGCTGTGAGTTGCTGCAAGTTTTCTCCCCATTGGAATACTCACAGGAATTTTCGGATGGGGTAGTCGGCCCCCTTTTAACCAAAGGATCAGGTTACGTGTAATTTCTTCAGTGTCCGCATATCCGATATTACTAAAAACAGCTACTCCCGTTTTAGTACCCGGTATTAGTGTGACCTGACTGCTGAAGCTGGTGATTTTACTGATTTTTGTATATACATTTTCCCCGTCGCTTTGAATAATGTCCCAGCCAAATCCGATAGATGACTGCTTATTAGTGTGGTACTGCGGGGAAAAGAAATCAGTAAAAATATTTTCAGGCACAAAGCTGTCTTTATCTGTTTTACCATGATTCAGAAGCATATACATCCATGAAGCTATATCGGCCGGACTGCTGTGTAACCCATTGCTACCTCCGTTTTCACGGTTATAGGGATATAAGCTATCCTGTGCGGTTGTATAACTAAGCCAATTGTTCACACTAAAAGGCATTGCGGTAACACCAGGTTGATCAAAAGAAGAAGATCGCATAGCCAGAGGTTCAAACAACGCTTTCTTCAGGTAATCTTCAAAACGACTACCTGTAACCTTGGATACCAGATCAGCAAGAATGTCGTAATTATAGGGCGACCGGGAAACACGTGAACCGGGAACAGGAAATTTCGGCTGCTGGTTTGCGATACTCCTGGTCGTAACTTCCAATGCACCGGGAGTATTATTGGGTTGGTCCCACATAACATTGTACTTCTGAATACCCGAGGTGTGAGAAAGCAAATGGCGGATCGTGACCGTGCGGTTTGCCTTACCGGACATTTTAAAATAAGGCAGGTATTTAGCAACAGGATCATCCAGGCTGATTGTTCGGTCTGCGACAAGTTTCATTACAGCTGTGGCCAGCATAGGTTCAGAAATACTACCGGCTGAAAAAGGAAGAGCAGGAGTCAAAGGTCGCTGTTGCGTATCCGCTATACCAGTGGCCCTACAATACACGGAATCACCATGTATTACTACCAGGGAAATCCCCGGCAATAATAGAGCTTTTCTGATATTTTCCAGATAGGAATTCAGTTCGTTGATCCGCAGTGCCGAATACTGCTTTCTGGACCCGGCATGATCTGCGTCAGCACAACTGTAAATACTTAAGGTTAGAAATAATAAGATAAGTTTAACTTTCATACGCTCTGAATTTTTGCCATAGGGATGTCCCCCTATCGTGTTTAACAATGGTCAACTTTAATGAGAGATGATAATCTCCAGGATGAGCTACAGTTGAAATGACATCAACCCGGGTGCAGACTGTAAATCCAGATTGTTTCTGATTGAAGTAGAATAGAAACAGATGGACAATTCAGCTTTCTGCATCACTGTAAGGGTATGAATGAATTCGACTGGTTTATATTTGGTTATGTATCAATTAAAATTAAATAACAATGCTTTAATTAGATACCTTCAAATTCTGAAATCCCGATAAAAGGGGCGTTGCCACCATTTCAAACGTTTGAAATCATTCAATTTACTACCTGTTCCGCATGATACTTTACAGGTATCCTGTAATTTCCTCCTTGCTCCAAGAGAATTAAGATGTTATATTTAGTATTGATAACCAGATATATTTATGAAACCTTACTACCTCCTGTTCATTAATGCGTTTTTTTTTCTTTCGGCCGGCAATCTATCGGCACAGCATGTAAACAAACAAAAAAGCGCTGCTTTAAATCATATTGCTGTATATGTTTCTGATCTGAATAAAAGTGCGTCGTTTTATCAGACTCTTTTAAATCTGAACAGGATTGAAGAGCCTTTTAAAGACGGCAGACATGTGTGGTTTTCCATTGGAGCGGCGGGAC
>Ga0247813_10001061_pt1 | contig 21940 bp, 18 predicted proteins | sample UWRJL169409C1_FD_180719 | JGI IMG/M metagenome (GOLD analysis project Ga0247813, IMG submission 180719) | Plant litter microbial communities from Arlington Agricultural Research Station in Wisconsin, United States - UWRJ-L169-409C-1 | ecosystem: Environmental > Terrestrial > Plant litter >...
GTCTCGGGGTTCAGCGCAGGCCGTCCCACTTGCTGATGTCTTTGGCGAGCAGGCCGCCGACACGGGCATGCACGCGGTAGCCGGTGCTCATCGCCAGGATGAACACGATCTCGTCCGCAGCTGGCGCGCCCGGCACGCGGACCTCGATGGCGTCGAACTGTCCACGCACGTAGCTGGCATTGATGTTGGTCAGCGGCACGTCGAGCGTGGCGCCCGGCGCTCCGACCTTCTTGGTAGACGGGACGATCGACAGCGCATTGGCCGGCTGGCCGGTCTTGTCCTCGGCCTTGCCTTGCCGGTACGCGTCGCGGTCGCCCTTCCAGCCAAGCAGTTCGCGCATGGCGTAGCCGCCGGGCACGTGCCACAGCGCGCCGTGCTCGAGCTCGCCGGCCGCGCCGACGATGGCGCCCTTGCCGTAGGTGGCGATCTGGTCGAGCGGCACGTCCATGGCCGCGTGCAGCTTGCGCGCCATGTCGAGCCCGACCGGGTCGAGCAGCGCCATCATGGGAAGGATGTCGGGCTCGTAGCGGCCCGCGAAAGGATTGGTCATCACCACGCCGATGGCGCCACGCACCAACGGCGTTGCGGCGCGGGGACCGAACTCGTGGTGGATGTGCTCGACATGGGTGAAAACGCGACGGATATCGATCATTGAATGGGCCTTGCTTTCGTTAAGCAAATACTGAACCAACTGCATGGCGGGCGGCACTCGACGCGAGCCTGTCCGCACCCTTGGCGCTGGAGCATAAGGGGTCGACGACTTGCCACTGACCCTGGCAAACCATCACGGCCGACCAGATGCGGCCCTCGCGCTGCAGTGCGAGGGCGCGGGCCGCGCCCGCATCGAGTGCACGGCGCACCTGTGCGGGCGACAGCGGCCCCACGTCGACCGTCACGGGAATGTCGCCCAGGTCGCTCTGGTCCTTGCAATCACGGGCCGGGCGGCGGGTGATGGCCGCATCGACCACGTCGACCGCGTTGGCGATCACGGTGGCTGCGGCGTCGGCTTCGGCAGCCGTTTCGGCCAGCACCGTCACGCTGTCGGCGATGCCCAGCGAGAAGCTGCGCCCGCGCCAGCCGCTGGTCGCGACGCCGCGCACCGGCATGTCGGCCTGCAGCACGAAGGCGCCGTCGACCGGCAGTTCGCGCCCCGGCGCCAGCGCGTCGCGCACATCGAAGTTCGCGAGGTCTGCGAAGACGCCGACGCGCGCCGAGGCGCCCGGCGCAAGGTGCAGCGCGATGTCGCCGCCGTTGTTGACCCACGCACGCTCGATGCCGGCGCGCTGGTAGCAGGCGATGAGCTCCTGCGCCACGGCGCCCGCCACGGCCGCCATCGGCGTGATGAAGCCCGCGCTGAAAGGCGCACAGGCCTGCCACATGCGCCGGGCCACCGGCCCGTGCAGGTCGTGCAACCCATGCGCCGCGCCGATGGGCTGGCGCAGCAGCGGCAGTTCGCTCACCAGTTCGTCGAGGAGGCTCTCGAAGCGCTGCCATGCGGCCTCGTGCGCCGCGGCCACGACAGCGGCCTCGCCGTGCGCCTCGGCCACGACGTCGATCGGCCCGTGGTGCCAGTGCCAGCGATGGCCGTCGAGCGGCGTGCGTTGGGCGGACATGGTGCGCTTGCAGCGTGCGTTCAGCCGAGCATCGGCGGCTGGCCGAGCGGCCACGGATTGGCCGGGTCGATCTGCACCCACTGGCGTGCCAGCGGCGCGCCGTCGTCCTGCCAGGCGCCGCGTGCCAGCGCCTGCTCCAGGGGGAAGACGTGGTCCACATGGCCGCCGAGTGCGGCGTAGTCGTCCAGGCGCATGCTGAATTCGATGGGCGCCACGATGGCCGGCGTGGGCACCGTGCCGAAGCTGTTGTCGGGCATGCGCATGACATCGACCATCACCGTGATGCCGCCGCCCGGCCACACATAGGCAGGCGCGCCGCCGCAGGTCACGTTGACCAGCGCGCGCTTGATGGCGCGCGTCAGCAGCACCGGGTTCTCGCTCACGCCGGCGCGCAGGCTGCCGCCCGCGCCGCCGAGAAAGAGCACGGTGCACAGCGACGGCTCGCAGTTCTCGCCGATGCGCTCGACGATGGCGCGCACCGCGTCGGGCATCGGCTGCTCGACCGGCTGCAGCGCGTCATCGAGCACGTACCACTGCGCATGCTCGCCGGTCGTCGACGTCATGAGCAGGCGCAGGCCGGGCTTGGCCACGCCCTCTTCCCAGCGCTCGATGATCGACAGCGGATCGTCGATGTCGGTGCCGCCCCAGCCGTTGCCCGGATTGGCGACCTGGAAATAGCGGCCCGGGGTCGACTTGCGCCCGCGCATCTGGATGCCCGATCGCGGCATGTCCAGGCAGCGCCCGGCCTGGTGCTCGGTCAGCACGCCGGTGATGTGGTCGTCCACCACCACCACCTCGTCGGCCACGCCCGCGAACTGGCGCGCGAAGATGCCGACCGCCGCCGAGCCGCAACCCACGCGCATGCGCTGCTCTTCGACGCCGTTGACGATGGGCGCCTTGCCCGCCTGGATGACCATGCTCGCACCGCCGTCGATCACGCATTCGACCGGCTTCTTGTTGCCCAGCAGCTGCATCAGCTCGGCCGTCATGCGGCCTTCCTTCTTGCTGCCGCCGGTGAGGTGGTGCACGCCGCCGAGCGACAGCATCTGCGAGCCGTACTCGGCCGTGGTCACGTGGCCGACCACCTCGCCACGGTAGCGCACGTTGGCCTGCTCGGCGCCCAGGAAGCGGTCGGTGTCGATCTTCACCTTGAAGCTGCAGTAGCTGAAGATGCCTTCGGTGACCACGGTGACCATGTCCACGCCCTGCGCCTTGGAGGCGACGATGAAGGGCGCGGGCTTGTAGTCGGGGTAGGTGGTGGAAGAGCCGACGCCGGTGACGAACACTTCGTCGGCGTGCAGCAGGTCGCCGTTCCAGTCGGGGTCGGCGCCCTCTTGCGGTGCCTCGGCCGCACCGCTTCGTGCAAAAGGCACCAGTGCCGGGGCTTCGCTGGCCACCGCGCGACGCAGCAGCACGACCGGGTCGACCCGCACCAGCACGCCGTCGCGGTTGGCATAGCGGTCGCAGGCGCCGGTGCGGCCGTCGGAGATCTGGCAGAGCACGGGGCAGGCATTGCATTCGACCTTGGCCGCGCCCATGCGCTCGTTGCGCAGCGGGGGCTTGCCCGCGGCCTCCGGCAACACGGGCATGTCCATGCCGGGAAGGCCATCTGTTTTCGTGTGTTCGGTCATCGCGGAAAATGTCGTGGGAAGACTGATTCTGGTGGCCCGGAAGATGCTTGTGATCGACCTGCTCTTTGTGTAGCATTCACTCCACTTTGATGTTGTGAACGCTACATTTAAAATCAATGTAGCAAAAGCGATGCCAACGCGCAACGGCGTTTTCACCCTGATCGTCACTGCCTTGCCAAAGGTGGCGGCTGCAGGCGGTTGACCTGCGGGGTGGCCGTGGCAAGCTCCGCCATCACCCGCCCGCAACGCCCCTGGGCCTGCGAACCCGCTTTTAGTATTGTTTTGACCTGAACTACCGCCGACTGCCATGAGTGCCTTCAACGAAGAAACCGTTCTCTCCGTCCACCACTGGACCGACCGCCTGTTCACGTTCACGACCACGCGCGACCCATCGCTGCGTTTTTCCAACGGGCACTTCACCATGATCGGCCTGCGCGTGAACGACAAGCCGCTGCTGCGTGCGTACAGCATCGCCAGCGCCAACTACGAGGAATACCTCGAGTTCCTGAGCATCAAGGTCGACGACGGCCCGCTCACCTCGCGCCTGCAGCACATCCAGGTCGGCGACAAGATCATCGTGGGCCGCAAGCCCACCGGCACGCTGCTCATCGACTACACGCTGCCCGGCAAGCGCCTGTACCTGTTCGGCACGGGCACGGGCCTGGCGCCCTTCATGAGCATCATCCGAGACCCCGAGACCTACGAGAAGTTCGAGAAGGTCATCCTGGTCCACGGCGTGCGCCAGATCGACGAGCTGGCCTACCACGACCTGGTGCTCGACCACCTGCCCAAGCACGAGTTCCTGGGCGAGCTCATCGAAAAGCAGCTGCTCTACTATCCGACCGTCACGCGTGAGGAGTTCCGCAACATGGGCCGCATCACCGAGCTGGTCGAAAGCGGCAAGCTCACCGACGACCTCGGCCTGCCGCCCATCAATGCCGCCGAAGACCGCGTGATGCTGTGCGGCAGCCCGGGCATGCTGGTCGACTTGAAGCACATGCTGGAAGGCCGCGGGTTCAAGGAAGGCAACACCAGCACCCCCGGCGATTTCGTCGTCGAACGCGCCTTCGCTGAGAAATGACAACCCCCCCCGTGCCGCTGCGCGGCTCCCCCCCAGGGGGGCACATCCTGCGGTCTGGCAAAGCCAGTCCCGCGGATGTCGCTGGCATGGTCCAAACACGCCTGCACTGCGCCAAGGCATGACCGTCCGCAAGCCTGCAGTCAAGCCCCAACGCAAGACCGGCGTGCGCGAGGCCGCGGCGCAGGCCACGCGCGATGCGATCCTGAAGGCGGCCACCAAGGTGTTCGCCAAGTACGGCTACGACGGCGGCAGCGTGGAGAAAATCTCCAAGGCCGCGAAGTCGTACGACCGGATGATCTACTACTACTTCGGCAGCAAGGAAGGCCTCTTCATCGCGGTGCTCGAAGGCATCTACCGGCGCATGGACGAGGCCGAAGCGGCGCTCGAACTCGACACGGGCAAGCCGGTCGAGGCACTGACCGCGGTGATCCGCTTCGTGCTGGGCTACTACCGCCGCAACCCCGAATTCGTCACGCTGCTGAACACCGAGAACCTGCACAAGGGGCGGCACATCGCCAAGTCGCTGCGGGCGAGCGAGTACTCGTCGCGCGCCATCTCGATCGTGCAGGAGCTGATCGCCAGCGGTGCCGCGCAGGGGCTGTTCCGCGCCGACCTTGCGCCGCGCGACGTGTACCTGCTCATCACGGCGACCGGCTACTTCTACACGTCGAATCGCCACACGCTGACCGCCTTCCTGGGCGAGACGCTCGAAACCCCGGAAGCGGTCACGCACTGGGAAGATTTCGTCATCGAAACCGTGCTGCGCACCGTGCGCGCGGACGAGCCACAAGAACGCATTTCCCCACCCCACGAGGTCTCCCCATGGCAGAAGTCGCCGCCGGCGCCAAGTCCGGCAAAGTCGTCATCAAGAACATAGGTCTGCTGCTTTCGGGCGACATCGACCGCCCTATCCTGGACGCCGACACCATCGTCGTGAACGATGGGCTGATCGTCGCGGTCGGCAAGGAGAAGGACTGCGACCTGGAGGGCGCGAAGACCGTCATCGATGCGCGCCAGACCTGCGTGGCACCCGGCCTGATCGACAGCCACGTGCACCCGGTGTTCGGCGACTGGACGCCGCGCCAGGGCCAGATCGGCTGGATCGATTCCACCATGCACGGCGGCGTGACCACCATGATCTCGGCCGGCGAAGTGCATCTGCCGGGCCGGCCCAAGGACATCGTCGGCCTGAAGGCACTGGCCATCACCGCGCAGCGCGCCTTCGACAACTTCCGCCCCGGTGGCGTGAAGGTGCTGGCCGGTGCGCCGGTCATCGAGAAAGGCATGGTCGAGAGCGACTTCAAGGAACTCGCCGAAGCCGGCGTCGGCCTGCTGGGCGAGGTCGGCCTGGGTTCGGTCAAGGCCGGCTACGAGGCCAAGGAGATGGTGGCGTGGGCGCGCAAGTACGGCATCCAGAGCACCATCCACACCGGCGGCCCGTCGATCCCCGGCTCCGGCCTGATCGACAAGGATGTGGTGCTGGAAGCCGACGCCGACATCATCGGTCACATCAACGGCGGCCACACGTCGCTGCCGGAGGCGCACGTGTGCGAGCTGTGCGAGAAGAGCTCGCGTGCCATCGAGATCGTGCACAACGGCAACGAACGGGTCGCCATTGCCGCCGCCAAGGCCGCGCTGGAACTCAAATGCCCGCACCGCGTGATCTTGGGCACCGACGGCCCCGCCGGCTCGGGCGTGCAGCCGCTGGGCATCCTGCGCATGGTGGCCATGCTGTCGAGCATCGCCAACATCCCGGCCGAGCTGGTGTTCTGCTTTGCCACGGGCAACACGGCGAAGATCCGCAAGCTCAACTGCGGTCTGGTCGAGGTGGGCCGCGATGCCGACTTCGTGTTCATGGACCGCGCCCAGCACTCACCGGCGCCAGGGCTGCTCGAGAGCGTGCAGCTTGGCGACATTCCAGGCGTCGGAATGGTGATGATCGACGGCCTGGTGCGGTGCGGTCGCAGCCGGAACACGCCGCCGGCGACGGAGATTCCGGTGGTGTTGACGCACTGAAAAGCTGCGCCGTCACGCGCAAGCCTGCGACTCCGATGCCGGCGCTTGGCCCACCGGTTGTTCGGCCGGCGTCTCCCCCCGCAGGAAGCTGAACACCGCCAGCGCGGTCAGCACGGTGACGGCCGCCAGCACGCACAGCAGCGTCGCGAAGGCGGCACCGTAGGCATGCAACAGCTCGGCTCGGCCCAGCCCCGGCAGCAGCGCCAGTGCGTGCGACAGGTCCCCGGTCGTCACACGCTGAGCCGCCTGGGATGCGGCCAGCGCCGTGTGCCCCGGCAGGTGATCAAGCTGCAACGCCACCAGCGCGGTGAGCCCGGCGCCGACCAGCGCCAGCGCGATGCCCTCCCCGGCCACGCGCACGGTGTTGAAGATGCCCGAGGCCATGCCGGCCCGTTCGCGCGGCACCACGCTCACGGCCAGGCCGTCCATCAGGCCCCAGGGCAGGCCGATGCCCGCGCCGATCAGCAGCAGCGGCCACACCATGGCGTGCAAGGGCGTGCCGGGCGCGCAGCGGCTGAGCCAGACCAGGCCCACCGCGCACGCCAACAGGCCCAGCGCCGACAGGGCGCCGGCCGGGTAGCGCTGCGCGAGCCAGGCCGCCAGCGTCGGCACCACCAGGATCGGCCCCGACAGCGCGAACATGAAGCCGCCCGCCTCCAGCGCACTGCGCCCTTCGAGCCCGACGAAGCGCAACGGCAGCAGCACCAGCAGCACGACGAAGCCATAGGCCGGTGCGGCGGCCAGCAATTGCACGCCGACGAAACGCGGGAAGCGGAACAGCGACAGGTCGAGCATCGGGTGCGCGGCGCGACGCTCGATGGCGACGAAGGCCGCGCCCATGAGCGCCGCACCGGCCAGCGCAGCGATCACCCACGGGCTGCGCCAGCCGCTGTCGGGCGCCTGCAGCACGCCCAGCGTGAGCAAGCTCAGTGCCGCGGTGAAGCTCAGCGCGCCGGGCAGATCGAGCCCCTGCGCCTGCGGGTTGCGCGATTCGCGCATGGCGGGCGCCGCGATGCCCAGCGCCAGCAGACACACCGCGCCGGGGCTCAGCATCACGGCCTGCCAGCCGAAGGTCTGGGCCAGCCAGCCCGACAGCATCGCGCCGCACGACAGCCCCACGCCGAACGAGGTGCCGATCAGGCTGAAAGCGCGCGTGCGCGCCGCGCCGTCGAACACCTGGGCCAGCGCGGCGGTGCCGGCGGCGAATGCGGCGGCCGAACCCAGCCCCTGCAGCGCGCGCACCATGTCGAAGGTCACGATGCCCGGCGCCCACACCAGCATCGCGCAGCTCAGTGCCACCATGACCAGCCCGAGCAGGAAGACGCGCTTGCGCCCCCAGGCGTCGGCGAGCGCGCCGGCCGCCAGCAGCGTGGCGCCAAAGCTCAGCATGAAGGCATTGGTGATCCAGTTGAGCTGCACCGGGTTGCCGCCCAGGGCGTCGCGGATCGCGGGCAGCACCACGGCGGGGCCGGTGAAGCTCAGCGGCATGCCCAGCGCCGCCAGGCACACGGCGGCCAGCAGCCAGTTCTTGGAGACGGAGGAGGACATCGCGATGGCTTTCACACGGGAAGGAGATGGAGGATCAGAAGATAAAAAGGATTCAATGGAATGAAAATGGCGGCCAGACTCCTTGCACTCCCAACCTCAGGTTGCCAATTACCATGGACAGTTTCAGTGGACTCGAATCCTTCGTGCGGGCAGCCGACCTGCTGAGCTTTGCCGCCGCCGGCCGGCACCTGGGTATCTCGGCGTCGGCCGTGGGCAAGAACGTCGCGCGGCTCGAGGCGCAACTGGGCCTGCGCCTGTTCCACCGCACCACGCGCCAGGTGCGGCTCACGGCGGAAGGCGCGATGTTCCATGAGCGCTGCCGCCGCGTCCTCGACGAGCTCGACGATGCGCGCGCGATGATGCAAGACGCCGCAGCCACGCCGCGCGGCCGGCTGCGCGTGAGCCTGCCGACCATCGGCTACCGTTTCCTGCTGCCGGTGCTGCCGGACTTCAAGGCGCGCTTCCCCGAGATCGAACTCGACCTCGACTTCAACGACCGCCTGGTCGACGTGATCGCCGAGAACGTGGACGTCGCGATCCGCAGCGGCGAGCTGGTTGATTCCGCGCTGGTGGCCCGGCGGCTGGGGCCGTTCGACTTCGTGCTGGTGGCCTCGCCGGCCTACCTGGCACGCCACGGCGTGCCGCAGGTGCCGGCCGACCTGGCACGCCATGCCTGTCTGCGCTACAAGTTCGTGACCGGGGGCAGGATCGAGGATTGGGACCTGCCCGGCCTGCCGGCGCAGCTGCCGCCGGGCCTGCTCTCCAACAACATGGAAGCCATGCTCGGCGCCGCGGTGGCGGGCCTCGGTGTCGCCTACATGCCCGACTTTCTCGCGCGCGATGCGCTGTGCCGCGGCGAACTGCAGCGCGTGCTGGCCGCGCACCTGGCGCGCCAGGGCCAGTTCTCCGCGCTCTGGCCGTCGAGCCGCCAGTTGTCGCCCAAGGTGCGCGCCTTCGTCGATTTCGCGAGCGAGCGGATGTTCAACCCGGGCGACCTCCCGGCGCAGGCGCCTCATCAGGCGACGGCGTAGTCGGTCGATGCCGCCAGCTCGGCCCATTCAGCGGTCTCGCGCTGCAGGCCGTCGATGTGGTCGCGGATCACCTGCAGCGTGTCGGTGCCCAGCGGCAGGCGCATCGGCGGCTTCGGCGACTCGACGAGGCGGATCACCGCCTGGGCCAGCTTCACCGGGTCGCCCGGCTGGTTGAGGCTGATGTTCCGCGCAGCGATGCGCACCTGACCCGACGTGCCTTCGTAGTCGGCGATGAATTTCGGCGACACGGTCAGCGAGTTGCCTTCGAGGAACTCGGTGCGGAAGTAGCCCGGCTCGACCGCCGTCACGTGGATGCCCAGCGGCGCGAGTTCCTGGTGCAGCGCCTGGTTGATCCCTTCGACCGCGAACTTGGTCGAGCAGTACAGCCCGAAGCCGGGGCCCGATTGATGGCCGCCCAGCGATGAGAGGTTGAGGACGTGGCCGCTGCGACGCGCGCGCATCGACGGCAGCACGGCACGTTCAGCAGGCCGAACACGTTGGTCTCGTAGAGCTTGCGCACCTCGTCGGCCGTGGCTTCTTCCACCGCGCCGAGCAGGCCGAAGCCGGCGTTGTTGACCAGCACGTCGATGCGGCCGAAGCGGGCGATGGCGGCCTCGACGGCACGCGCGGCCTGGGCCTCGTCCGTCACGTCGAGCGACACGCCCAGCAGCGCCGGGTGGTCGCCGAACCACTTGGCCACGTCGGCGGCATTGCGGGCGGTCGCGACCACGGCGTCGCCATGGGCCAGCGCGGCTTCGGCCATGCGGGCGCCGAGGCCGCGGGATGCGCCGGTGATCAGCCAGACGCGCTTGAAGTCATTCGTTGCAGTCATGTCGGTTCTTTTGAAATCAGGTTGATGAAGGGTTGCGGTGAGGGAAATGTAGGTTTTGCATCCGCATCGGAATAGCCCACATTCACTCGCTTCATCCACAAGACAATCGTGATAATCCAGACATGGCCTTCAACGAACTCCGCGCAATCACCACCTTTATCCAGGCGGCCGAACTGGGCAGCCTTCGGCAGGCCGCCGCCGCGCAGGCGATCACGCCTCAGGCCGCCAGCCAGGCGCTGGCGCAGCTCGAATCGCACCTGGGCGTGCGGCTGTTCCACCGCACAACGCGGCGGTTGAGCCTGACGGAGGAAGGCCTGCAGTTCCTGCAGGCGGCGCAGCCGGGGCTCGCGACGCTGCAGCGCGCGCTGCGCGGTGCCAGCCGCAGCCGCGAGGAGATTGCCGGCCCGCTGCGCATCGTGGCGCCGCGCGCGACCATGCTGCAGATCCTGTGGCCGGTGCTGGAGGCCTTCTGCGCGCAGCACCCGCAGATCGAGCCCGATGTGCAGCTAGACGACCGCATCGGCAACTGGGTGGAGGAGCGCGTCGATGTCGGCTTCCGTTCCGGCCCGGCACCGCAGGACGGCCTGATCGCGCGGCGGTTGATGCCGGTGCAACTGGTGGTGTGCGCTGCGCCGTCATACATCGAACGCTTCGGCGCGCCCACGACCATCGACGACCTGACACACCACCGCTGCAGCTGCTTCCGGCACCCGACGAGCGGCAAGCTGATGCCGTGGGAGTTCAAGGTCAACGACCAGATCGTCGCGCGAGACATCGCGCCCGCGCTGTGCACCAACGACGTCGACCTGGAGATCCGCGCGGTGGTGGCAGGCCAGGTGATCGGCCAGTTGATCGGGTCGACGGCAGCACCGCTGATTCGCAGCGGCCAGCTGGTGCCGTTGCTGACGCAGCACATGACGGACCACCTCGGTCTGTACGTGTACTACGGCACCCGCGTCGCGCAACCGGCGCGGGTGCGCGCCTTCATCGACATGGCGGTCGAGCAGCTGGTCGGCAACACGGCGTTCGTGCTGCAACCGCACGAATTGCAACCCGCTGCGTCACGGCGACGCGCACGCAAGACCTGAAACACGCTCAAACGCGGCCGTCGGCCGGACGCAGCACGCCGCCTTCGAGCGTCACGGGCTTGCCGATGGGCGGTGCGGTCGAGGTGGTGACGGTGCGCAGCGCGCCGTCGTCCATGCGCACCCGCACCTCGTAGCTGGTCTTGGTGCGCGTGCGCTGCTCCACCGTATTGCCCAGATAGCCGCCGCCGACCGCGCCGAGCACCGTGGCCGCGGCGCGACCGCCGCCATGGCCAATCTGGTTGCCCAGCACACCGCCGAGCACGCCCCCTGCGACGGCACCCACGCCGGTGGCCGGCGCGGCGGTCTGCACGGAATGCACCGACTCGACCCTGCCGCACACCGCGCAGATCTCGCGAGGCGCAGGCACAGGTGCCGCTGCCACCGCAGGTGCCGCTGCCACCGCAGGTGCCGGCGCCGCCCGAACCGGTGCGCGTGGCGCAGTGGCGGGCACGGGAGCCTGCGTCACGGCCTGCCCACCCGGACCCTGGGAGGCCAGCGGCGGCGGCATGTCACCGGCCTTGAAGTCGTCGGGACCTTGCAGGGGCTGGCTGGCCGCCAGCGGCGTGCCGGTAGCGGAGGTGCTGCGGGTGTTCTGGTACAGCATGGTGCCGCCCAGCCCCGCGACCGCCACGGCGAGCACGCCAACGGTGGCCCACAGCGCCTTGGGCGTGCCGGGCGCACGGGATGGCGCAGGATTCGTTGTTTCGAGGTTCGGGTTCATCACTGAGTCCTTTCTTCTTGTTTCTGAACCGCAGCTTAGCCAGCGCCGGACGCTTTTCGTGCGTCCCGCACATGTCTGAACCGTAAAAACGGTAAGCGCCTACAGGTTGGGTGCCAGCAGTCGTTCGAGTTCGCTCTCGCTTGTCTGTCGGCGCGCCGCCTGGTCGGCCAACTGGTCGTGGCCGATCTTGCCGACGTTGAAGTACGTCGAATCCGGGTGGCCCAGGTAGAAGCCGCTCACGCTGGCCGCGGGCGTCATGGCCAGGCTCTCGGTCAGCGTCATGCCGATGTCGGCGCACTGCATCACCTCGAACATCTCGCGCTTGACGCTATGGTCGGGGCAGGCGGGGTAGCCGGGCGCCGGGCGGATGCCGCGGTACTTCTCGGCGACCATGTCGTCGATGCTCAGCTGCTCGTCGGCGGCGTAGCCCCACAGGTCGGTGCGCACGCGATGGTGCAGCGATTCGGCGAAGGCCTCGGCCAACCGGTCGGCCAGTGCCTTGAACATGATGGCCGAGTAGTCGTCGAGATCGTCGATGAAGAACTTCTCGCGCTTCTCGACGCCCAGGCCCGCTGTCACCGCGAACATGCCAACGTAGTCCTTGAGGCCGCTGTCCTTCGGCGCGACGAAGTCGGCCAGGCAGCGGCTCGGGCGCATCACGCCGTCGATCGCCTGCTTCTCGGTCTGCTGGCGCATGCCGTACCAGGTCATCGCGACCTCGCTGCGCGTCTCGTCGGTGTAGAGCTCGATGTCGTCGTCGTTGACGGTGTTGGCCGGCCAGAAGCCGACGATGCCGCTCGCGCTGAGCCAACGGCCTTCGATGAGTCGCTGGAGCATGCGCTTCGCGTCGGCGTACACGCGGACCGCCTCGGTGCCGACGACCTCGTCTTTCAGGATCGCGGGGAACGGCCCGGCCAGGTCCCAGGTTTGGAAGAACGGGCCCCAGTCGATGTACTTGGCCAACTCGGTGAGGTCAAAGTTCTTGAACACGCGGCGGCCAATGAATTTCGGCACCGGCGGCGTGTAGTTCGTCCAGTCGATCGGCGTCTTGTTGGCGCGAACCTTGGCCAGCGGCCACAGCGGCACCTGCTTCTTGTTGGCGTGCTGGAGGCGCACCTTGTCGTAGTCGGCGTTGAGCTCGTCGATGTACTTCGCGGCCTGGTCGGAGAGCAGCGACTGCGCCACGCTCACGCTGCGCGAGGCATCGGGCACGTAGACCACCGGGCCTTCGTAGTGCGGCGCGATCTTCACCGCCGTGTGCACGCGGCTGGTGGTGGCGCCGCCGATCATCAGCGGGATCTTCTTGATGCGGAAATGGTCGTCGCGCTGCATCTCGCCGGCCACGTACTGCATCTCTTCGAGGCTCGGCGTGATCAGGCCGCTGAGACCCACGATGTCGGCGCCCTCGACCTTGGCGCGCGCCAGAATTTCGTGGCACGGGACCATCACGCCCATGTTCACCACTTCGAAGTTGTTGCACTGGAGCACGACGGTGACGATGTTCTTGCCGATGTCGTGCACGTCGCCCTTCACGGTCGCGATGATGATCTTGCCCTTGGTGCGCACGTCGCGGCCCGCGGCCTCGTCGCGCAGCTTCTCTTCCTCGATGTAGGGCAACAGGTGCGCCACGGCCTGCTTCATCACGCGGGCCGACTTGACCACCTGCGGCAGGAACATCTTGCCGGCGCCGAACAGGTCGCCGACCACGTTCATGCCGTCCATCAGCGGGCCTTCGATGACGTGCAGCGGGCGGCCGCCCTTGGAGAGGATGCCCTGGTACGCCTCTTCGGTGTCCTCGACGATGAACTCGGTGATGCCGTGCACCAGCGCGTGGCTGAGCCTGTCCCCCACGCTCACCGGCGCCTCGGGCGTGCCGCGCCAATCGTTGCGCTTGCTCTCGTCCTTGGCGCCGCTCTTGGCGGTCTCGGCGACTTCGACCAGGCGCTCGCCCGCGTCGGGGCGGCGGTTGAGCACCACGTCTTCGACGCGCTCGCGCAGCACCGGCTCGAGGTCGTCGTACACGCCGACCATGCCGGCGTTGACGATGCCCATGTCCATGCCGGCCTTGATCGCGTGGTACAGGAACACGGTGTGGATCGCTTCGCGCACCGGGTCGTTGCCGCGAAAGCTGAAGCTCACGTTCGACACGCCGCCCGACACCTTGGCGCCCGGCAGGTTCTGCTTGATCCAGCGCGTCGCCTCGATGAAGTCGACCGCGTAGTTGTTGTGCTCTTCGATGCCGGTGGCGACCGCGAAGATGTTCGGGTCGAAGATGATGTCCTCGGCGGGGAAGCCGATCTCGTCGACCAGGATGCGGTAGGCGCGCTGGCAGATCTCGACCTTGCGCTCATACGTGTCGGCCTGGCCCTTCTCGTCGAAGGCCATCACGACCGCGGCGGCGCCGTAGCGGCGCAAGAGCTTGGCCTGGTGGCGGAACTGGTCCTCGCCTTCCTTCATGCTGATCGAGTTGACGATGCCCTTGCCCTGGATGCAGCGCAGGCCGGCCTCGATGACCTCCCACTTCGAGCTGTCGACCATGATCGGCACGCGCGCGATGTCGGGCTCCGACGCGATCAAGTTCAGGAAGCGGACCATCGCGGCCTTGCTGTCGAGCATGGCCTCGTCCATGTTGATGTCGATCACCTGCGCGCCGTTCTCGACCTGCTGGCGCGCCACGGCCAATGCTTCTTCGAACTGGCCGTTCAGGATCATCCGCGCGAAGGCCTTGGAGCCGGTGACGTTGGTGCGCTCGCCGATGTTGACGAACAGCGTGCCCTCGCCGATCTGCACGGGCTCGAGGCCCGACAGTTTCATGGAAGGCACGGCCGGACGGGGTTCGGAACTGGCTGAGGAAGAGGACGACATGGGCTCACCTGGATTCGCAAAGGTTCAGGTGAGCGTCGTTGCGGGAGAACGCCCGAGCCTGGCGACTGGCTCAGGGCCGGCTGCTGCAACGCTCCTCGGGAAGACGCGCATTTTAGGGCGTTTCGCACAGAGCCGCGGGGAAACCCCATTTCCATTTGAGCGGGCGCGCACAAAACTCACGCCTCCGCACAAACGAACGTTCGTGCTTTTACACCGCCGACTCGACGGACTTTAGGAGAGCTCAAGTGACCAGGAAACTGAATGTGGTTCTTTGCTGTGCGCTCAGCGCGTCCGCCGCGGCAATCATCGCCGTGGCGCCCGTCGCCCATGCGGCGGCCAGCGGTGTGTCGACGCTGTTCAGTGCGCGCACGCCAACGTCCGACGAAGCCGGAACGAAATACCCCATCGTGCTGATCCACGGCCTGCTCGGCTGGGACAACATGCTGGGCGTCGACTATTTCTACGGCATTCCCGACAAGCTGGCCGCAGCCGGCGCGCGCGTCTACCTGGCCGAACTGTCGGGCACCAACACCTCGGAAGTCCGCGGCGAACAGTTGCTCAAGGAACTCAAGACCATCCGCGCGATGGAAAAGAACCCCACGCTCAAGTTCAACCTGGTCGGGCATTCGCAGGGCGCGCCCACGGCGCGCTACGTGGCGGCTGTCGCACCCGACATGGTCGCCTCCGTCACCTCGGTAGGGGGGGCGAATGGCGGATCGAAGGTCGGCGACCTGTTGGCCGAGTTGCCCGACGGCAGCGTTGCGCAGACCGTGGTCGCGACTGCCGTGGGCCTGGTGGCGAAACTGATCGGTTTTCTCTCGGGCAAGGACCCGAGCCAGCAGCCCGAAGTGCCCCTCAATGCGCTGGCCTCGCTGACCACGGTGGGCGCCGCCGCATTCGACGCCAAGTTCCCGCAGGGTCGGCCGGCCAAGGGCACATCGTGCGACGTGAAAAGCGGAGATGCCGTCGTCAACGGCATCCGCTACTACTCGTGGTCGGGCGTGTCGACCGGCTTCAACGCGTTCGACGTGAGCGACGTGACGCTGACGTCGCTGGGCCTGCTCGTCTTCCCCGGCGAAGCCAACGACGGCCTGCTCGCCACCTGTACCACGCGCCTGGGCACCCACCTGGGCGATTACCGACAGAACCACCTCGACGAGATCAACCAGTTTTTCGGCAACACCTACGGCAGCCAGTTCCCGTACTACGAAAAGAAAGTGCCGGAGATCTTCAAGGATCAAGCCGTGCGGCTGAAAAAGGCGGGGCTCTGAGGGTCTGGCCATGAGGATGCGCTGGGCACTCTGGACGGCCGGCGCTGCGGCGCTGATCGCCATCGGCTCGAGCGGGTGGGAGACCGAGCCGGTGCACGTCGCTGCGCCGCCCCTCCGGCCAGAGGCGCTGGCGACCACCGCCGCGCCGACCGCGTCCAGCAACGTGACAATGCGGCCCCTCCAGGCGCCCACCGCGCCGGCAGGGCCCGATCCGCTGCTCAGCGGCGACCTGATTTCCATCTTCGACCGGGTGCTGTCCGAAGCGCAGGCCGACAGCAGGTCTGCACTGCTGGCCAGGGCTCCCGCGCTGCTCGCCAACTACCTGGCGCAAGAGTGGCGCAGGCGCGCACTGGAACTCTTGGCACGCTATGTCGACATGGAGGAAGCACTGCGCGCCATGCCACCGCCCGACGCCCGTGACCCTGCGCAACTGCGCCGCACGCTCGAAGCCCGCGACGCGCTGCGCCGCCAGTACTTCACGGACGTGGAGATCGACGGCCTGTTCGCCGGCCAGATCCGGCAAGACCATTTCATGGCGGAAAAGATGGAGCTGCTCGCCAACCCAGCCCTCACGCCCGCCCAGCGCGCCGCAGCGATCGCGCAAAGCGAGCAGACCTGGCTCTCGCAGGAACAGCGTCAGACGCGTCAGGAGGCGGTCGCGCACACCGGCGTGATGCGCCAGACCGAGGCGCTGGACGCGCGCAACGCGAGCCCCCACGAACGTTTTGCCGCGCGCAGCGAGGCCTACGGCTACGAGGTGGCCCGCAACATGGCGGCGCTCGACCAGGAAAACCAGGAGTGGAACGCCCGGCTCGACCGTTACGCGGCTGCTCCAGAGGCCGAACAGGCGCAGCTTCGCGACACCCTGTTCAACGACACCGAACGCCTGCGGCTGAACGGGGCGCTCGCGATGCGCGCCGGTGAAACGCGCAAGCCCCCAGGCAACGGCGGCTGAGCCGATCAACCCGCCACGGCCACGAAATCCCCCGCCCGCACCGTCGTCAACGCAAACGGCGGCAACCCCTGCAACAGCCTCTGCCCATACGCCGTGCGCACCAGGCGCCGGTCGTAGCAATAGACCCGTGCGCGGTCTTCCTCGGTGCGGATGGCGCGGCCCACCCACTGCGCCAGGCGGATCGCCGTGGCGGGCACCACCAGCTCGGTAAAGGGGTCGCGGCCCACCGCGCGCAGCCATTCGGCGCGCGCCTCCCCTACCGGATCGTCCGGCGGCGCGAAGGGCAGCTTGGTGATGAACACCGATTCGCACAACCGCCCCGGCAGATCGAGCCCTTCGCCGAAGGACTGCATGCCGAAGATGATCGACGGCGCACCGTCGGCCACGCGGCTGCGGTGCGTGGCCAGCAGCTGCTGGCGCGGCAGCGCGGTCTGCACCAGAACACGCGGGCGCAGGGCGGGGGTGAGCGCCAGCACGGCCAGCCTGAGTTGCTCACGCGAGGTGAACAGCACCAGCGCGCCGTGGCGCACCTCGGCCAGGTCGCGCACCAGCGCCTGCACCATCTCGGCGGTGTAGGCGGTTGCGTCGCGCGGATCGGCCAGGGTTTCGGTGGCGATGAGCCGGCCCTGGCTTGCATAGTCGAACGGGCTCGGTACTTCGAGCGAGGTGGCTGCGCCCTCTTCGTGCAGCTGGTGCAGGCCGCTCTCGCGCAGAAAGAAGTCGAAGCGGCCGCAACTGGTGAGCGTGGCCGAGGTCAGCACCGCGCCGCGCACCTTGCTCCACAGGTGGTTGCGCAGGGTCGCGCCGGGCAGCAGCGGGCTGGCGTGGGCCTGCAGCGTGGCCTGCTCGCCATCGGCTTCGAGCGTGAACCATTTGGCGGCGGGCACGGCGTCGCTCGCGCTCTCGCGCAGCAGCAACTGCGAAGTTTCGAGCACGGCCTCCAGCCGGGGCGCCATCGCGCCGAGCTGCGCGTACATGGTCGACAGCCGGCGTGCCTGTTCGGGCTTGTCGCGCAGTTCGGCGCGCAAGGCCTTGGCGATGGCGCGAAGCGCGTCCAGAAAACCGTTGGCATGGTGCGCCACCAGCCCCAGCGGCTCCTGCAACGCGTCGGGCAGCTCGCCGCGCGGCAGACGCGCGCGTGCCGGACCGCGACCGGGGGCGCCGTTCGCCAGGTCGGCGCGAAGGCTCGCGCCATACAGGTCGATCACCAGGCGCTCGACCTGCTGCAGGGCCTGACGCATCTGGGCGGCGTGGGTCGGGATGTCGGCCACCTCCGTGACCTCCAGCAGCACGCCCACGCGCACCGCGCGCTGCGCCAGCCGCTCGGCCCAGGCATGGCGCCCCAGGTCCATGCGGCAGGCGAACTGGGCCAGCGCGGTCGCGGGCAGGTGGTGCGCCTCGTCGAGCACCAGCAGGCAATTGTCGAGCTCGGGCAGCAGGCGGTTGCCGAGCGAGGACAGCAGCAGGTCGTGGTTGACCACGATCACCTGCGCGCCGACCAGCGTCTTGCGGCGCTCGTAGTACACGCAGCCGTTGAACGACGGGCAGTGCTTGCCGGTGCACGAGGCGGCATCGGCCGCCATGGCCGACCAGACGTCGGGCGCGGGCGGGGTGTCGAGCGTGTCGCGGTCGCCATCCCAGGCGCCGCGCGCCAGTGCCTGCGCAGTGTGGGTATAGAAGTGAATGCGCGCGTCGACCTCGTGTTGTGGACGCGCAGCGCGGTGCCTGGCTTCTTCTTCGGCGAAGAGATCATCGGCGTCTTCGCCCTCGTCCTCTTCGGCCAGGCCGGTGAGACGGCCGAGCTTGAGCTGGCAGACGTAGCGCCCTCGCCCCTTGGCGAGCGCAAAGCGAAAGGGTTGCGGCATGAGGGCGGCGAGCGCCGGCAGGTCCTTGTTGACCAGCTGTTCCTGCAGGGCCACGGTGGCGGTGGAGATCATCACGCGGGTGTTGCGCGACAGCGCCAGCGCGATGGCGGGCGCGCAATAAGCCAGCGACTTGCCGACGCCGGTACCGGCCTGGATCACGGCGATGGCGCGGGTGGGCTCGTCGTCTTCGTCTTCCGACTTGCCGAGCGTGGCGGCTGCCAGCGTGTCGGCCACCCGTTCGGCCATGCCGCGCTGCCCCTCGCGGCTGCGAAATCCTTCGCTGGCCTGGACCACCTCGTCGAACGCCTGCAGGGCGGACGCGGCCCATTCCAAAGAAGACATGCCCAAGTGTTGCACAGGGTCGGCCGGTTGCCCTGCCAACAACGCCACGAAATCGACGCCTGCGGCATCGACCGACCGCTCAGGTGGATCAGGCGGCCTGGGGCTCGCCCTGGGCTGCGGCAGGCAGCCCGAACACCGCGTCGAAGGCCCAGTTGAAGACGAAGGTGTAGACCAGGAAGAACACGACCAGCCCCAGGTCCATCACCAGCGCCTGCCGGAGGCTGATGTCCAGCCACCAGGCGATGGTCGGCACCAGGAACGCGACCAGCCCGCCCTCGAAGCCGATGGCATGGGCGACGCGGCGCGCGATGCTGCGTCCGCGCACGGCCTGACGCGCCTCCCAGCGCTCGAAGAGCGAATTGAACACGAGGTTCCAGATCACCGCGATGACCGAGGCGAGGACAGCCAGCACGCCCGAGTGACCCAGCCCTTGCCCCGACATCAGGGCCAGGCCGATGCTGGCCACCACGATGGCGATGCCTTCGTAGAGGCTGATGTAGACGACGCGGCGCTTGATACCTTGCATGACTTCTCTCGACTGAACTGAACAAACAGGCTTGAACTTTATGTGCTCGTCGCTGATATATAAAGTTGTCTTCTTTCAGTTTTATTGACAGGTCAAGCACCCATGAGTTTCTCGAGCGACAACGTGCAGGTGTTCCTGGCCGTTCTCGACCATGGCTCCTTCTCGGCGGCGGCGCGCGCGCTGGGGCGCGTGCCTTCGGCCGTGAGCATGACCATCGCAGGGCTCGAAGCCGAGCTCGACCTGGCGCTGTTCGACCGTGTCGGTCGCGAACCGCGCCCGACGGCGGCCGCACGCTCGCTGGAACCTCAGGCACGCCTGCTGGCCGCACAGCTCAAGCAGTTGCAGGTGCAGGCGCTGGCCCTGACGCAGGGCCTGGAAAAACGTCTGACGCTCGCCATCGCGCCCGAGTTGCTCGCAGCGCCATGGGCCGAACCGCTCGCAAAGATGGCGCAGGAGTTTCCCCTGCTCGAGGTCGAGGTGCTGGCTGCGCCCCAGGCCGACGCACTGGCGCTGTTGCACAGCGGCCGCGCCGACCTGGCGCTGGTCTTCGAACGGCCGAGCCTGGACGGCCGTGAGGGCTTTCAGGAAGTGGCGAGCGACACCCTGGTCGCCGTGATGGCGCCCGACCATCCGGTGCTGGCCGCGGCGGGCGGCCGTTTACGCGAAATGCACCTGACGACCACCCGGCAGATCGTGGTCGCGGGGCGCGACCTGAGCGCCAGCGATCCGCGCTTCGTGTTCGCGCGCCATGTCTGGCGCACCGACAACGCACTGGCTGCGCTGAGCCTCATCACCGCGGGCCTGGGTTGGGGCTGGCTGCCACGCAACTTCGCCAAGCCGCACGTGGCTGCGGGCGACCTGGTGGAGATTCCGTTCGAAAACCTGAGCAACGGCCTGGACCTGTGGGTCGACGTGGTGTGGTCGCGTGAGCGCCCGCTCGGGCTGGGGGCACAGCGCTTCGTCGCGTTGATGGCGCTGCCCAAGGCCTGAGGCCGGGGGCGCGGCCATCGGGTGGACGGTCAGCCCGGGCGCATCGAGTTGGCGGGCTGGCCACCGCCACCGCCTCCGCCTCCGCCTCCGCCACGCCCCTCTGCGCCACCCCGTGGCGGGCCTCCCTGGGGACGTTGTTGTTGCTGCTGCGGCGGCGCCATCTGCGTACGTTGAGGTTGCTGCTGCTGGGGCGCCATTTGCGGGCGCTGCGGTCGTTGTTGCGGCTGGCCCTGCATGCCCGGCGGGCGCTCGCCGCGGTCCGGGCGCATGCCTTCACGCGGGGGGCGCATGCCCGGGTCACGGCCCGGCCGCACGCCCTCGTCGCGGGGCGGGCGATAGCCCTGCGGCTGCTGCGGGCGCATGGAATTCGGTGGCTGGTAATCGGGCCGTGGCCGAAAATCGTTGCCCCTGCCGGGCCGCGGGCCCTGCCAGTCGCGCGGCCGCCAGTTCGGCTGCTCGGCAGCCGGACGCCGCCAGCCGTCGCGCGGCGGTGGCGGGCGGTTGCCCCACCAGCGCCGATCGTCGTACCACGAGCGGTCGCGGTAGTTGTTGCCCCAGTAGTTGGCGATGGCGAAGCCGACGATCGGAATGCCGATCGCGGCACCGTAGGTCGCCAGCGGCACGCGTTCCTGCTGGTAGGCGTAGTCGATGGCCGCGGAATAGATCCAGCCACGCAGGCCATCGGGCATCACGACGTCGCACCAGCCGTAGCCTTGCGTGCAGCCGAGCACCTCGAAGTTCTGGCCGGAGCCGACCACGGCCACCACGGGGTAGTTGGTGGCTGGCCCGGCGCGCAGGTTGACCGCGCTGTTGGCGTAGGCCTGTTGGGCCGATGCGGCAACCGGCAACAGGAGCGCCAGGGCGCCCGCGCCGAGCCAGCGCTGGAGGGTCGAGTTCAGGGGTGTCATCGGGCTTGGATTCCTTTGCGGCCACCTTAGGCCGCACGCCAAGCCGCTGTCAATCAGCCGCCGCCCCGACCGCGCACTGGTGCGCCGGGCACCGGGGCTTGGCCTTCAGGCCGCCTCGGAATAGAACAACTTGCGCGTCGCCGCCGGCGCCACCGCGCGGCCGATGGCGGCAATGTGCTCGGGCGTGGTGCCGCAGCAGCCACCCACGATGTTGACCAGCCCTTCGGCGGCAAAGTCGTGCAGCAGCCGCGAAGTGACGTCGGGCGTTTCGTCGAAGCCGGTGTCGCTCATCGGATTGGGCAGGCCCGCGTTCGGGTAGCAACTGATGAAGGTGTCGTCGGCCACCTTGGCGAGCTCCTGGATGTACGGCCGCATCAGCGCCGCGCCCAGCGCGCAGTTCAAGCCGACGGCCAACGGCCGGGAATGCCGCACGCTGTGCCAGAAGGCAGTCACGGTCTGGCCGCTCAGGATGCGGCCGGACGCGTCGGTCACCGTGCCGCTGATGATCAGCGGCAGGCGGTGACCGCTGTTGTCGAAGTACTCGTCGACCGCGAACAGCGCGGCCTTGGCGTTGAGCGTGTCGAAGATGGTCTCGACCAGGATCACGTCGGCGCCGCCTGCGACCAGCGCCTCGGTCTGCTCGTAGTAGGCCGCACG
>Ga0247813_10001062_pt1 | contig 21879 bp, 27 predicted proteins | sample UWRJL169409C1_FD_180719 | JGI IMG/M metagenome (GOLD analysis project Ga0247813, IMG submission 180719) | Plant litter microbial communities from Arlington Agricultural Research Station in Wisconsin, United States - UWRJ-L169-409C-1 | ecosystem: Environmental > Terrestrial > Plant litter >...
TCTCATCGCTGTCCAGCAGCAATTCGAGGGGCCATTTTCCGGCCGAGCTCTTCTGATCTTTCCTCAAAGCAACGGCTTGTCGCTTGTTCGCGCCATCGTTGGTGACGAGATGGATGACGGGGATCTGCGCGACATGGAGGACGAAGCGCTCGCAGAAACCGGCAATGTCATCCTGAATGGTTGTCTGGGCTCAATGGCGAATATGTTGCAGCATAGTTTGAAGATGTCGTTACCGAATGTCCGGCGCGGAGACAGTACACTCCTGTTTGACGTGCTTGCAACCAGCAACGAAGAGAGCTTTGTACTGTTCCTCTACATCAATTTTTCCGTCAGGGAACGCGATATCCGCGGTTACATCGCGATGATCATGGATTTGCCATCCCTGGAAAAGCTCAAGCAACTGATCTCCGCCTTCATAGACCGTGTGATGACGGAGACCGAATAGTGGGACACGATGTGTATTGGCGAATTCGATGACTGAAAATGCCAATTATCTTGAGGCTAATCTGGCTCAAGCCCGCTCAGAACTGGACGCGGCTCACCGCCGACTGCAACTCACGTTGGATGCTGCGGGCGCAACCTGTGGATGGGAATGGGATATTGTTCAACGGCGCCTCGTCGCTGACGCACGTTTTGCGGCAATCACAAACCAAGACCCGGTTACCCTGGCTGATGGCGTTTCGACAGACCATTTCTTCCATTCCGTGCACCCCGACGATCTCAAACGCGTCAAAATTGCTGTCGCGGGGATTTTGGCGGGGTCGGAAGTTTTTTCCAAAGAATATAGACTGATGCGACCCGACGGTGGCTTTCGCTGGGTGCATGCAAACGGCCGGGCTATCCTGGACGCAGACGATGTCCCTGTAAAGTTCGTTGGTACACTGATCGACATAACCGAACAGAAGCGCGTCAGCGAGCAGCTTAGGGTCGCCCAATCCGCGGGTGGTATCGGGACGTTTGAGTACATTGCCGGGTACGGAACGCTGAGTGTGTCGCAACAGTTTTGCCGGTTGTTTGGTCTGCACCCGACAAAAATCCTTCCAATCACAACGCTCAACATCCTCATTCATCCGGATGATGAACCGATGATCGACCTCGCAAACCCCGATGGTCCGCAGAGCGAGCGCAACATCGAGTTCCGAGTGACACGTGCTGACGACGGCGTCGAGCGTTGGCTGGCACGACGCGGAGAATATGTTGATGACATTGAATCCAGCGGTCGTCGCTACGTCGGCGTCATCTTCGACATTACCGATGCCAAGCAAACGCAGGAGAGCCTGCGAAAGGCAAACGAAGAGCTGTCCGAGATCGCGCGGGAGAGCTTGCGGGAACGCAACCGCGTCTGGAAGAATTCGCGCGACCTTCTCGTCGTGATTGACACCGAAGGCGTGTTTCGCGATGTCAGTCCGGCATGGCTGGAGATCCTCGGCCACCCCCCAGAGGACGTCATAGGCAAGGAAGTCCTCGACTTCGTTTGGGCCGAGGACCGCGAGCAGATCAAACCCGATCTAAAGAGCGCGATTGAACACGTACATACGGCTCTTGAAACCCGGCTTACGCATCAGGATGGGTCTCATCGGATCATATCCTGGATGACCTCCCGCGAAGAGGATCGAATATATGCCTACGGACGGGACGTGACGGTCGAAAACCAGCAGAAAGCCGTTTTGGAAGATACCGAGGCTCAGCTCCGGCAAGCCCAGAAAATGGAGGCCGTGGGTCAGTTGACCGGCGGTATAGCGCACGATTTCAACAATATGTTGACGGGCGTGATCGGAGCCCTTTCAATCATCAAGCGGCGGATCGCTGCCAATCGGACAGAAGACCTTGACCGGTTCATCGACGCGGGAACTGCATCGGCCAATCGGGCTGCGGCATTGACGCATCGTCTTCTGGCGTTTTCGCGCCGGCAATCACTGGATCGTCAGCCAGTTGATGTCAACGATCTCGTTGCGTCGATGGAAGACTTGTTCCGTCACACGCTCGGCGAGCAAGTCGAGATTCTGGTCAATCTTGCGCCTGGGACCTGGAAAGCGGTCACTGACGCAAACCAGCTCGAGAGTGCAATTCTCAATCTTGTCATCAACGCGCGCGACGCCATGCCGGACGGTGGCCATCTGACAATCGAGACGACCAACGTCGTCCTTTCCAAAGCAGATCTTGCCCGCGGCGAAACGCTTCAGCCTGGTAGCTACGTAGTCCTTGCGGTCAGCGATACCGGAATAGGAATGTCGCAGGCGACGATCGACAAAGCTTTTGATCCATTCTTCACGACCAAACCCATCGGGCAAGGTACTGGTCTTGGACTATCGATGATTTATGGATTTGCGCAGCAGTCCGGCGGTCATGCCCGTATATATAGCCAGGTCGGCCTTGGAACCACGATCAAACTCTACCTGCCCGGCAGTCTTGACGACCCATCGACTGAGGTGACCACAAGCGAGCACGAGATTATTCCCCCACGCGGCGAAGGGGAAACCGTCCTCGTCGTCGAAGACGACGACTCTGTACGCATGTTGGTCGTCGATGTACTTAAGGAATTGGGCTATCGCGTGATCGAAGCCACCGACGGACCGAAAGCTCTTCCCGTGATCGAGGGCAAAGGACGTATCGATCTTCTTGTTTCGGATGTCGGTCTTCCCGGCCTGAACGGTCGGCAACTTGCGGAAATCGCCCTCGCCGTCCGTCCGTCCTTGAAGGTTCTCTTCATCACTGGGTACGCCGCTACGGCAGCTTCCCGCTCGGACTTTCTTGCGCCTGGTATGGAAATGATCACAAAGCCGTTTGCGATCGACGATCTGGCGCAAAAAGTTAGACAGATTCTCACCGAACAGTCATAGGTGATCGTTCAGAAAGAACATCGACAAGCATAGTCACTGAAATACAAGCGGTATCGGCATTGTGCACCGCCGCAGAATGACGGCCACCGTGCTTCGACAATCTCTGGCGACGGATGATTTGCATATCCCTTTCGTATGGGACCAATAGCAAGGCGTCACGAACGGCTGTCAAGATATGCAAATCGGTGTTTTACCGCCGGCGCGGAAGCTGGCTGCTCGTGCCGGTGGAAAATTTCAGCGCAATTGGACGAGTTGCCAGTTCCGTTGCGTCCGTTACGCCGCTTAGAAACAAACCTAAGAGCTGGCTGGCGACCATCTGGCCATCAACGCTTTCAGGGGAAATGCTAAGCTCCTTGCAGCGTGCATCGATCGCGCGGCCTAATTTCTCCAAATCGTCGGAATCAAGAAAATCCAACATGTTCTCACTCCCCAGCGAAACCATATCATCGGTGAAATATCGGTGAGATTTTCCTGCTTCGCAATAGGTGAGTTTCTAAAAAAGTGCACCTATCACTGTTGCATGACAAGCTGCCTCCGGCTCGCCAGCGCATGCACGGAAAGACAGGGGTCGACGGCCGCTACGGTAAGACACACACAATCCACGCACGTTCTGTACCATCAATCTCACTTTTTACCGGCAGTCTGAGGTCCAAGCACTACCCTGGGGCAGCAAGGCTCGGATCGAGGGCCGAGACCGGCCAGGGGAAATCAGGGTTGTATGTGTATCATCTTGAACATGACCCTTTCTTACCCAGAATCTTTGCAGGGGCGATCGAAGAAAAATCGGATGGTCAACGGAAGCGGCACCTTCGTTTGCCGCGTTGCTCTTGAACTTCAAGGAAGGGGGAAAGTCTATTCTGGCATAATCTGGTACTTAATCTGGGCGCCTCCAATAATCCGGTATGATCTGGCAAACAATCTGGTCATCAATCAGGTTCAACCCGGTACTCAATCTGGTATGTCCAATACAACCAGATCCAATGGAATGGCCCAAAAATGGCGTTGAAGGGAGTACGTTACTGATTGCCGCGTTCATTTGGCATTCAGTGTTTTGGCCATAAGTCTACTCATCGGTCCAATTGTGGGCGGCTAAGGGAGACAGAGTTTTGTTGAAATATACTTCGATTGTTATTGCAGCTGGCGTGCTCGCTATCAGCGCTGGGTTCTCCAGCGCGCAAACTCCTGGTGATTGGGTGCTCGGAAACTACAAGGGCGCTGGATACTGGTTCCCAGGGATTGCTGAGAAAGTGGGTGGTGGAAAGGTTACGATCCGCTACGACGACGGCGAACGCGAAACTGTCAGCGCCAGCAAGGTCCGGCCATACGACTGGATGATTGGTATGAAGGTAGAGTGCAATTACAAGAACGCGGGCGAATGGTATTCAGGCAAAATAGCGTCGCTGGCTGGCGAGAAGATTGGAATAGCCTACGATGACGGCGATAAGGAGACGACTAAAACGGGTCGTTGCCGGACGCAATAAAAGTCGATGAGGCGAGTTTTTAGCCTGCTTTTCGAAATTGCGGGCTTCTTCAGGGCGCGGCGACAGCCAAGTTCAGTATTCGTCCGATCCTGACAGTCGTCTCCTATGCAGGGGGTTCCTAGTCCAAAGGTTTAGCTCTCAGACTGTTTCGACAACCGTCTATTGTCCGTTCGTAAACCGTTCACGCTTGCTTTAGAGATTGCGCATTTTCGTTCTGGCAAGAGAACGGCCCCTATTTACAGCCCCGCTGCCCTTTTTTGGTGGCGGGGTTTTCTTATTCTTGCAGCCGGGTCTGGCTTCACCATCTGCAAAGACGCGAAGCGTCTCTTGGCTGGCGAGCGATAAAGGAAAGAACAAGCGCATGGGCGCGCTTTCGCTGGGAAGCAATACGAGCCAACGAGTTCCTGCCGAGCCGGGCCCCTTTGTTTCCCGTTCCTTGTCGGTGCTCATAGCGAATGCGCGAAAATCTAGTGGTCTTCACAGGAGATCCGTGGTGGGCAAGCCCACAGTCTGTCTTTGTGAAACCATTGAACAAATTGTCGCTCGCCGCGTTCACTGGCACGAACTGCGAGGAGCATGCGTGGCCAAAGAGTATCTGCCAACAGCCGACCTTCACGGAGATGATCCTTCCGCGTCTTCCCGCAAGGGATTTGCCGACCGGAAGGAACTAGCCTCTTTTGCTTTTCAACGGACGCGAATGCCAATGGTTGTGGTGGATGCTAAAGCGCCGGACCAACCGATTGTGCTCGCAAACGCTGCATTTCTCGAGCTGACCGGCTATTCGGCCGAAGAGGTTATCGGTCGGAATTGCCGCTTTCTGCAAGGCGAGCGCACGTCGGCGCTCTCCGTCGCAACGATACGCTCGGCGGTCCTGGAGGAGCGCGAGACGACAGTGGAGATCCTCAATTATCGGAAAGACGGCACGCCATTCTGGAACCAGCTGCACACAAGCCCTCTTCGGGCGGATGATGGAACGGTCGACTATATATTTGCATCCCAGATCGACGTCACCGAGCGCCGACGGATCGAGACGCTTGAGGCTACCGAACATCGACTTCTCAAGGAAGTCGATCATCGTGCGAAAAACGTCATGGCGATTGTCGAGAGCATTGTCAGGCTCAGCAACGCCGACAATCCGGTCCGATATGCTGCCGCGATCCAGATGCGGGTCCAAGCATTGGCACAGGTTCACACCATGCTGGCCGAGTCCGGTTGGAGCGCGGTCAAGCTCGAAGACGTCGTCCGCCAGCAGGTTGCGCCCTTTGCTGACAAGCGACTGAGGCTGACCGGCCCCGAGATCATGCTGCCTTCCCCCATCGTCCAGCCGCTCGGTCTCGTGCTTCACGAGCTGGCTACCAACGCGGCGCGCCATGGCAGCCTGATCAATCGACACGGGCAGGTCAGTGTCGAATGGAAGAAGGCTTCTCAAGGCGGGGGTTTTGAACTTGCATGGGTCGAAAAAGGGGCGCGGCGAGAAGCCCTGGCTCAGCCGCCAGGGTTCGGCTCGGTGTTGATCGCCGCGATGATCGAAAAGCAATTGAAAGGTCGTGTCGAACGAAATTGGACAGAAACAGGACTCGACCTGCGTATATCAATTCCGTTGACCTGACCGATCGTGTGGCCTTCGCACAAGGACTACTCAAATACGGCGCGCAACGCAGATCGGGTTCAGATGGTTCAGTCCTGTGCGGGGTGGCGTTGGCGTTGAGTGAGCGATCGGGGCGCGGCGCAGGCAGCTCTGGCCGGACGCGGCGTTGCCAGACAAGATCCGCCGGATGCCGTCCCTGCCGGTAGCCGCACAACTTTCGAGACGTCTTCCAAGACATAGCCACATGGAGCATGCCCCAGAGCAGCATCTGTTGTCGATGTGACGGATATGCTCGCCAATCGAAATACCGAAAAGCGGTAGTGAATGCCAATGTAGGCACGCTGGATGGCTGAAGAAGCTCTCGACGTGGTTGGTGTTAATCCTGCCCTTCGTCTGGCACTCCTTGCTGTGGTTCACACGGGAACAGATTTTGAAGGCCAACCAGGTCGTCGTACGAGAAGTGTGCGTCGGCGAAAATGCAAAATCCCTTGCGGACGTGCTTCGTGACGAACTCCCATGCCTCGTTCGGGCCGGCGCTGCGCACGACGCGGGTCAGCGTCCGGTCGCGGCCGCGGCCGAACGGCGTCTTCTCGCGGAGAGTCAGGACCTTGAGCCGCTTGAAGTTCTGGTGCTCGACGCAGCGCCGATCGATCCGGCCTGCCTTGCGGTTCTTCTGCTTGGTATGACCTCCGGCATACTTCCCGTCGATGTGGATTTCACCGTCGAGCCCCATGCGCGCCCGCCGCGTCGCCACGGCCTCGCGCATTTTCCTCAGCAATACGCAGGCGGTCTTGAACTGGCAGCCCCGCTCGCGGGAGAGCTGAAGCGCGCTCTTGCCCTTCATCGAATTAGCGGACACCACACGGCCGCCAGCATGTCCTGGAAGCACGTCTTTCGGGCAAGTTCATGGGGCCGCGGTCACGTCATCGTGGTTGTGAAAAGCTCAACGGCGTCACGTAAGAATTCTTCGGCATGGGGAAAGGTCGTAGCGGATGCCAAGCAGGCCATGGATCTGGCCGTCGCCGAAATCACCGCAGCCTTCTTCAACTCGGGATTTTTGAACGCCGATATTTTGTGGAACAGAGTCCCCCTGTACTGGTTGAGCTTCCCAAGAGATCAGGGCTTGCAACCGCCATTGTAAAGAGGAAAAATCAGTGAAAGTTCGAGAATTTATGACCCCCCAGGTTGTCACCGCGAAGCCGACCGATACCGTTGTGGAAGTCGCTCGCATCATGTCAGAAATCGATAGCGGTGCTATTCCGGTTGTCGGCGACGACGTGGTCGTCGGGATAATTACAGACCGCGATATTGTCATCCGAGTGGTCGCTGAGCAAAAGGATGGGCTTACTCTGGTGTCCGATGTCATGACAATGGGTGTGGAGAGCTGCTTGGAAGATGATGAGATTTCCGAAGCCGCTCGGCGGATGACCGAGCTCAAAATGCGCCGACTCGTCGTTTTCGACGGTGACGGTAATCTCAAAGGGTTCATCTCACTTGGAGATATCGCTAGCGAGCATCAAGGTGCTTTGGCATCGACCGTGCTTAAGGAAATCTCTCAGGACAGCTGATGGTGGGCGGACCTCTCGCGAACATGCAGGAATGGACATGGTGGTATGGTTGACGGCTCGCCTGAAGCTGTAGCGGAACGGCGAGCACGTCGCGCCGAACGGAGGCAAAAGCAGCGTGACGCAAATGTCGGGCGCGCTGAGAAAATGCATGACGTTAGGATTGCCGCTGGTGACGGCCACGAGGGTACAAGCATCCGGAGATCGTTATCCGGTCGAACGTTTATAGGCTGTTCGGGATGGTACTATTGGCACTGGAAGGGACATTTTTATCCGCCTGATACCCCGTCAAAAGAAATGTTCAACATATATCAGTCGAACTTCGAGACGGTGGAACTCAATGCACCGTTTTATTCCTGGCCGACCATCGCTGCGGTTAAGACCTGGCTTAGGCAGGCGCGGCAGAATTTCATCTACACCGTCAAGGTGTGTGAGCTTATCACGCACGTAAAGCGCTTCGAAGACACGAAAAACATGGTGCGGGACTTCGGCTATATTGCCGACCTGCTCGGTCAACAAATGGGTTGCTTCCTGTTTCAGCTGCCACCGAGCGTCCGTTATAGTGATGAAATGTTGCACCTGATCCTGTCGCAATTGGATCTCTCACGTCGGAACGTCGTCGAATTCCGGCACAAGAGTTGGTGGAACGAGACTGTGTTCAATGCATTCACAGAGGCCGGAGCAATCTTTTGCTCCTGTAGCGGCCCTCGGTTGCCGGACGAGTTGGTACGGACGGCCGACGATATCTACGTTCGTTTCCACGGAACCAAAACTTGGTATCGTCATGATTACAGCGACGAGGAGCTATTGATTTGGGTGGATCGGATCCTTGCTAGCGGAGCTGAGACGACGTGGGTCTATTTCAACAACGATCGCGACGGCTACTCGATAAAAAACGCAAAGCGACTGGCGGAGCTCCTGAGGGCGCGTGACCCTTCGATTAGTGCATAAAACCGGCCATCGTGGCGGTGGATGTCCCGCGAAATCTCGATCACTGCGGTCGCCGACCGCATCGTTGGCGTAGCGTTGGAGCTTAGTAGGTGGAACAAGCTACCGGTTCGCGAACGGCTCGCCAAGACCCTTGCCATGGCGAAGGCGGCGGGGCCGATGGTCCATCTCGATCACAAGCAACGGACTGACGAGTTGTGGAGCGAGGACTGATGCTGTTCATCGACGCGTCCGTGATCGTCGCCATCATCGGTCAGGAAGACGATGACGATCCCCTCATATTTGCTCGATATCAAACATGCTCACGCGTGCGGGCTATGAGCACGTAACACTGCTAACGACCAGTGCAGAGGTTTAGACGTTTTTGAAATGCATAGGCCTTCATTGGCAATCCTTGCACAGAACTGGTCAACATCCTCATACCTCGCGATCTCCTTTCATCGTCAAAAGAAGCCGGCCATATAGTGAAACCGGCCATCTTCGTCGGGACGAACAAAATTGTATCCGATCGCGACCTTGGTGCCGTCCGGCTTATGCATTGCCCAAATGGCAAGTACTTCGTTGTGATGAACGAAGACCTTTTGTGTGGTGAAGTAGGTTCCAGGCATCGTCTTTTGAAAACTCTCTATATGGGCGATCAAGCCAGCCCGAGTTTCTCCTTGCCCGCCTGGGTTCGTGAAAACCATGTCGTCAGAGACGCTCTGTTCGAGAAGCCGCTTTCGTTCATCGTCGGCAATGTCGCTGTAGGCTGCAAGATACGACGTCCAGTTTTGCTCGAGTGTCTGTGTGTCCATCAATCGATCCTGACTTCGTCCGGTGTTGTGACCCAGTGTCGGCTGCTGCTTAGGAGTACCGTGTTGACGCCGGATTATTTTGAGAATAAGTGGGGTTCCTCATACGGTCGATAATCAAGGATCCAAATAAAATTACCTTGCGTCCAAACTAACATGGATCTTTTGCTGGACCTTATTCGCGTCCTTCGCCCCCGGGCCGCATTGTTCGGCGCTGGCTTCGATGCCTCTGGACATTGGGCACTGTCATTTCGAAAACGCGATGATCTTCTGTTTTGTTGGATAGAGGAGGGCGAGTGCCAATTGATACGGCCCGGCTGCGATCCCCTGATTGTCTGCAAGGGAGACTTTGTTCTGATCCGAACAACGACACCATTTACGCTGGCTTCGGAGGGCTCGGTCGAGCCTATCGAGAGCGAGGCAGCCATGTCGGTTTCCAAAGGTCAACGGCTGCGACTCGGCTCTGGCGACGAAGGTCACGTGTCCCTTCACGCCGGCAAATTTGTCATTGAATCGGTTAACGAAGACCTGTTGGCTGGCTTGCTGCCGCAGCTTATCCACCTTGCCGCCGGGGACCCCACACTTGGGCGCGTGCGATCGCTGTTGGAGATGAATGAGCTTGAAGCGCGTCAGCCAGGACCGGCCAGCCAGTTCATCATCGTTCGCCTTGTTGAACTGATCCTCGTCGAAATCCTCCGCAAGGGGAATGTGAAACCAAGCGAGGCCAGAAAGGGTTTGCTTGCAGGAATGGCAGATAAGGTCACGCAGCGTGCACTTATGGCAATCCATGACAATGTGGCGCGGAGTTGGACAGTGGCTGATCTAGCGAAACTCTGCGGCGTCTCCCGGTCGACATTCGCAAACAGATTCCGCAATGTAGTCGGAATAGGGCCAATCGAATACCTGCTGCAATGGCGGATGGCACTTGCGAAGGACGAACTGTATTCCGGCCTGAAAAGCGTCGCGGAAATCGCGTATGCCGTCGGGTTTCAGTCGTCAAGCGCATTCAGTTCGGCATTTACGAGAGAGGTCGGATGCCCGCCGACGCAGTTTGCTCGCCGGCGACCGATGAGCCAAACTGGCGATGATCCTATCTAAAGCCCCCTGAAGAAATAATGCCCTAATCGCCTCGTCGGCCTGAAACCTGCTGACACCGACGATGTTCCTTGGACATCCAGACTGATGGTGCCGGCCGAACGATCCAACTCGGCGCGGCATTTGGCGAACAGTTGGCGGCAGGGTCGAATGTAGCCGATATCTGCGCAAGAGGAGACAACGCTCGAGCGGTCATATCCAATATATCTAACGCTCCCTGCCTCTGCGTTTCGGGGTTGGTGTCAGACCTGCGCCATACCGCCATCGACGACGAGTTCCGCACCGGTCGTGAAACTGCTCTCATCGCTGGCGAGAAAAAGGACCGCAGCGGCGACTTCGTCTGGGCGGCCCATGCGCCCAAGAGGGATCATGCTTGAAAGTGCGTCTCGGATGTCCTGCGAGGCTCCCGCCATCATGGCGGTATCGGTCGGGCCGGGACTGACGACGTTGACGCGGATGCCCTTGGGAGCGAGTTCGTTGGCCCATGTCCGTGTGAAGGATCGGACCGCCGCCTTGGTGGCACCGTAGACGCCGTATCCTTTGGTGCCGATGTCGCCCGCGATGGAGCCGATCAACACGATCGTCCCGCCCGGCCGCATGAGATCAATAGCACCCTGTGCTGCGAAAACAAGCGCGCGGACGTTCAGGCCGAATGTCCGGTCGAAATGCTCCTCGGATATGTCTTCCAAGGGGGCGTGTTCGGCAAGTCCGGCATTGACGACGAGGATGTCGATGCGTCCCTGTTCCGAGTTTATCTGCTCGAAGACGCGTTTCAGATCGTCGGTATTGCTCGCATCCGCCTGGACTGCGTGGATGCTGCCGGCGCCAGCCGTCTCACGCGCGGCGGCCGCTTCTTTGCGGCTGGTCGCGTATACCTGCGCTCCCTCCGTGGCGAACCGTTGTGAAACCGCGCCGCCGATACCACCATGACCGCCGACAACGAGGGCGACCTTGTTTGCTAATTTGCTCATGTCAACTCCATCAAATAGTGATGGAGTGTTAGATATATCCTCTATACCTACGGTCAATGACGCACTAATTGTAAAGCAGATATCGAGGAGTATACCCATGTCCGAATTGCGCGAAGAGCTGCTCGTCAACGCCGGCGTTCACCGGAGGCCCAAGCCTGTCTCTGCCGAGGCGCTGATTGACGTTCAGAAAGCGCGGCCGATCCTCGAGCAGATCGCCAACAAGTGGTCGGTCTTGATCCTGACGGTGCTTTGTACGAGGCCTTCGCGCTTCAACGAGATCATGCGTCGGCTCGACGGCATCACCCATAAGGCGCTTGCCGATGCCTTGAAGCGTCTCGAGCGCAATGGACTGATTCGCCGTGACGTGTTGACCACGATGACGCCGGTCGGGGTTGAATACACCATTACCCCTCTCGGCCACTCCCTTCGTCAGCCATTTGATGCCTTGTATGCTTGGGCCATCACCCATGGTGCGGAACTTGAATGCGCGCAGGAAACATACGATCGAAGGCGGGACTAAGCTGTCCTCAGCGTTATCAACCGCTTGCTTTTGCTGTGTTGATATCGACGATGATGGCGGCAAGCAGGATGGATAAAGACAAACCAGAGGTGTCAAGGATGCCCATTTTTCGACAAGCGGTTCAACGTCAGCGGCGCAACTTGCTACTCAGGAACCCGTCTGGAACCGGCCATCGTTTCGAGCAAGTTTTAAATTGACTCATCCCTCACGATAGGTGGCAAAAATGCTTCATCATGCTGTTGAACCGGACAAGCGCTGCGAGTGGTCGGACGAAGCCCTGCTCGCCGATCTTCAGGATGCCTCATTCCAGTACTTCATGGAGGTCGTCAACTCAAAGAATGGACTCGTTCGCGACCGAAATCGAGACGGCGCGCCAGCCTCAATCGCAGCAACTGGTATGGGGCTGAGTGCCCTGCCGGTCGGCATCGCGCGCTCCGTGGTGACGCGCGAGCAAGCGGCGGAATATACGCTGAAGGTTCTTCGGTTCTTGTACGAGCTGCCTCAGGGCCGTGAGCCCGATGCCTCCGGATATAAAGGGTTTTTCTACCATTTTCTCGATATCGACACGGGGCGCAGGGTGTGGAATTGCGAACTTTCCACAATCGATACCGCGCTTCTCATGGCAGGTGTCGTCACCGCGGGCGTGTATTACCAGCAGGATAGCGAGACCGAGGTCTTGATCCGCGACTATGCCGATCGACTCTACCGCCGCGTCGACTGGGCGTGGGCGCTGAACGGCGGGGCCACGCTCACCCATGGCTGGGATCCGCGCCAGGGATTTCTGCGACATCGATGGACCGGGTTTGACGAGAGCCTTATCCTTTACGTCCTGGCGCTGGGCTCGCCGACCCATCCGATCCCACAGGATATCTGCCCCCAAGCCCGCTCCAGCGGCTACAATTGGGCAGAAGTGGGGGGTGAACAGCATTTTCATGCCGGACCGCTTTTCATTCATCAGATGTCGCATATCTGGATCGATTTCCGTGGGATTCAGGATGCACCGATGCGGGATGTCGGCATCGATTATTTCGAGAACAGCCGCCGCGCAACCTACGCCCAGCGTCGCTATGCCTGCGAGAACCCGGAAGGTTTCAGCGGGTATCATGAAAACAGTTGGGGTGTCACGGCGAGCGATGGCCCCGGGCCTTTGCGCCGGACGATCAATGGCAAGGATCGCCTGTTTCACGGTTACATCGCGCGGGGTGCGCCCAGCGGACCGGACGACGGTACGCTGTCGCCATGGGCGACAGCGGCTTCCCTGCCGTTTGCGCCTGAGATTGTCATGCCGGCACTTCGTCACTTCCACAAGATCGGACTGCGCGACGATCATCCTTACGGGTTCACGGCGAGTTTCAACCCGACACTCTGCGACGACGGTTCTGAACGCGGCTGGGTTGCGCCAGAGCACATTGGCATCAATCAGGGGCCAATCGCCTTAATGATCGAAAACTACAGATCCAATCTCCTCTGGAAAATCGTGTCGCGCTCTTCCTATATCACAAGTGGACTGCGTCGAGCCGGCTTTACCGGCGGCTGGCTCGACGGCGTTTAAACATCGGTCGCTTAATTGGAGTGAAGGAGAGAAATACCATGACTGAGGTCAACGATTTGGGTCTGCAGCTGTCTTAGAGGCCTCAGCCAGCGCTTGCGTGTCGATATATTCCCTGATCTTGGCCACTTTTCCATCTCTAACGGTAAAGTCGAAAACCCAGTCGTCCTTGAATTGCCTATTCGTCGCTTTGATTTTTCCTGTCGCGACGCCGACAACCAAGACCCGGTCTCCCTGGGCGAAGAATTCCGGCGGCTTTGGGTATGTTATTTCCACCTCTTCTGATGCCTTTTGAAGCACCGCCACCAATTTCGCGTGGCCGCGATGCGTGCCGGCCAGCGGCCAGTCCTTGCCCGGAATGATCCACTCAAGATCTTCTGCAACCAGGGCCAGGAGGTTTTGCTCATTGTCGCTGCCCATTGCTGCGAAGAAATCCTTCACCAGTTGGACATTTTCCTCGATGCTCATCGTCTCTCTCCGTTTCTCGACATTGGTTTGTGTCCGACATTGGCAAACATTTTGAACTCAATGGAGGATCGCACCGGAAAAATGCGATCCGGATTGATCAGTCAAACTTGACCAAGTCTTTGAAGATGAGCTGACCCCAGCTGTTGCCGCGCGCTTGCACGAGCAGTCCACCTTCCGAAAGCCCACCAAGTTTGATTGGCGCGAAACCTAGATTCTCTGCGAGCGCGCCAATTTCCGTTGCGGCGTTGTCATCGTCGCTCGCCAGAAACACCACTCTCTTGCCACCCTGGACGGCCGGATCTTGATCGAGGACCGCAGCGCCCAGATGGTTGAAGCCCTTGACCAGTCTTGCGCCAGTGAAGGCTTTTGCGATGAACTTGGACGACGGCTGTCCTCCCAGGTCTTCAGGTGGCACGCCGTAGGCATTTGTCATATCGACGATGGTCTTGCCCTGCCAGGTTGGGAGCGCCTTCGCGACATCGGCGTGCGCGTCGAAACGGACGGCCAAAAAGAGAATGTCCGCCTTGATGGCGTCCGCCAGCGTTTTGGGAATGATCGCGGGTCCGATCGCAGCCGCAGCGGATGCGACGCTTTGCGGATCGCGCGTGGTTGCAACCGACACTTGGGTGCCGTTGCGGGCAAATGCCTTGGCCAGGGCCTGGCCGATTTTGCCGAAGCCTATAATTGCGTAGCTCATGATAACGTCTCCATTTTTCGGGTCGGATCGTGTCCGATGATTGCTGTCACTCCGGTCCTGCTCTGGTTGTGACGTGCTAAAACCAGGTTCAAAGCAGGCGTGTGTCGGCCGGCGCATGCTTGAGGTCGTCGTGACGGCCATCATTGTATTTCAGCGTCTTGACCAGTCGGTCGGCGTCTTGCTCAACACCCTCCAGCGTGGCGATAGACACAGCGTAGAACGTACCGCCGTTTCCCTCTGCATAGGTGCGGACACCACAGGTCTTGCAGAAGCGATAGTGAAGGTGGGACACGGATTTGCCCGGCGGGATCCAAGAATAATCGGCCTGCTGATCTGCGCCTTTTTCGACTTTGAAATCTTCAGGTGGCACGATCGCGAACCAAAATCGTGACTTGGTGCAAATCGAGCAATTGCAGCGCGTCGTTCCCTTGTCGAGGTCAATCTTGGCTTGGAAAGTAACCGCACCGCAATGACACGAGCCGTGGTAGGTTTTTTTCGACATTCCGTTACCTCTTTCTGTTGTGCCGTTGAATGTCACTATGAAGTGCATCCGGGCCCAAAGTTCGTTTTTCAGTTCTCCGGCGACAGGGCGCTCCGGATGATCGAGTGGAGCGCCCGGCGTGGCGTCAGAGTTGGGCCAGACCGCCGTCCACGGCGACTTCGCTCGCGGTCATGAAACTGCTGTCGTCCGACGCCAGAAAGGCAGCCACCGCGCCAATCTCTGCAGGATCGGCCATCCGCTGCAATGGTGTCATCGCACCGTAGGCCTCTTGGCCCTCCTCGCCCAACGCCTCCTTCGCGAGTTCGGTCGCCGTCGCCCCTGGCGACAGCACATTAACCCGGATGCCCGTACCCTTCAGGTCCTCCGCCCAGGTCCGCGCGAGGTTGCGCACCGCAGCCTTGCTGGCACTATACGCAGTGAATCCCGGGGCGCCCGTGGTCCCGGCGCTGGATCCAGTGAGGATGATCGAACTACCCTTGCCCATCAGCGGCAGCGCCTGCTGGACCGTGAAGATGGTGCCTTTGACATTGGTGTCGAAGGTTTCGTCGATGTGCGCGGCGGTGATCTGTCCGAGAGGAAGCGGGCTTCCCGCCCCGGCATTGGCGAAGACGATATCGAGCGTTCCGCGCTCCGCCTTCACGGCAGCATAGAGACGGTCGAGGTCTGCCACATCGGAAACCGAGCCTTTTACGGCACGGGTATTGGGACCAAGTTCAGATACGGCGGCGTCGAGTGCTTCCTGGCGGCGGCCGTAAATGAATACGAAAGCACCTTCCTCAATGAAACGCTTCGCAGCGGCGAGGCCGATGCCGGTCGCGCCGCCGGTAATTACAGCTGTCTTTCCACTCAATCTGTTCATGTCGTGCATCCTTCTCATACCTGCGCAAAATCGGGGTGAAGCTGTCACGGGACAGCCTGCCAACGCGCTATTTACGGGTTAGAGGTGGGATGCAGAGGGCAGCTGCATCAGTGTGGAAGTGTGCACAAGCGTGGTGCGCAATAACACCGCGTGCACTATGATGCTGCACCAGACGCACCGCCTTATGACATCGAAGGCAATTTGGAAGGCCCGCCATTGACGATCGATTGGGATGATATTCGATATTTCCTCGCGGTGGCCCGACACGGTTCTGTCCGCGCTGCGGCCGCTCGGCTCAAAGTCAATCACACGACGGTATTAAGGCGCGTTGCGCAGCTTGAGGCCCGCCTCCATTCGCAGATGTTCGAAAAACTCCCTACTGGCTACCGTATAACACCTGCGGGAGAGGAGGTGCTTGAGCTTGCGAACCAGATGGAAGCGTTGTCGCTTCAGCTTGAGTCGCGTGTCTTCGGGCGTGACCAGAGCGTACGAGGCCTTTTGCGGGTCACGTTGACACCAATACTTGCCGCGCACCTTCTCATGCCTGACTTCGCCGAGTTCGCGCGTTTGCATCCGGACGTCGAGATGGACATCCTGTCGTCCGGCGAACTGGCAAATCTCACCAACCGGGAGGCGGATGTAGCGATCCGCGTCGTCTACGACCGCAAGACCCTGCCGCTCAATCTTCACGGCCTCAAGGGACCGGAGGTGTTTGGCGGCGTTTACATGTCCCGTGATCGACTGGACACATGGCGTGCAGGCGCGCCTGATCCCATCCGGTGGATTGTCATTAGCAATCACGGAATTCCGGATTGGGCCAACGAGGGAGAAGTTCGCACCGCGGGGGTTCCATTCAGGACAACGGACGCAGAGGCGCAGATAGCTGCAGTCCGTCAAGGGCTCGGGATCACGACACTGCCGTGCTTTGTCGGTGATGCAGACCCTCTCCTGTCGCGGGTGCCGGGCACCGATCTCCACATGTATGGGACACTCTGGCTGCTTACGCAGGGCGAGACACGCAAGACGAAGCGCGTACAGCTCTTTACCGAGTTTGTATCCCGCAAGCTTGCAGCTTATGCTCAACGTCTTGCAGGGCAGTCCATATCGCCGGACTAGCGCCGGCAGTCCGTCGCCGACCGCGACCGCTTTCATTGTTAGAATTTGCCGCACGAGGCACAACGCGTGAAGACCGGGAAAAGGGGTGCCCCGCTAGGCTCGATCGTAGCTATTGAGCGTCCGCGGCCTTGGCGGCCATGGTCGCGCCGGCCCACCAGACGAGTTCGTTCAAAGCGGCTTTCGTGGGGCCAAGCAGATGTTCCTCGATGTCTTCGATTGGCTTGCCTGAACCCATGGGAGAGGTTGTCTTGAAATCGGCGCCGCCGATATGGACGGCGCCCGCGGTCGAGACCATTTGGAGCGCAATCGCGATCAGGCGTAACTGCTCGACCGCACGAGACCCTCCGGCTCCGCCGTAAGCCAAGGCGGTAAACGGTTTGCGGTTCCACTCCTTGTAGGCCTGGTCGAGTGCGTTCTTCAGCACCCCGGTGATCGAGTGGTTGTATTCGGCTACGACGAAGATGAAACCGTCGTAGCGTGTCAGCGTTGCCTGCCAGCGCAGAGCCTCGGGGTTTTCGCTGGGCACCGAGATAAGCGGTCCCTTCCCATCGAAGAACGGCATGAGATGGTCGCGCAGGTCGAGAATCTCCACCTCGATGTCGTCACGGGCCTTTGCCTGCTTCAGCATCCAGGCGGCGGCCTTGTCGGCATACCGGCCGGGCCGGGTCGAGCCGATCACAATGGCGATGCGGGGTTTACTGGTCATGACAGCCTCTTTTTTCAATTTTTGTTGCCGCTGTTCAGGTTATTCAACGCTTGGAAGAGCGGTCTCGTTTGGTTCGGGGATAGGCCGTACTACGGCCTGTGACCTGCATCTTGATCGGAGGCACGCGCCAGCGCCTGCGTGTCGACATATTCCCGGATGTTTGCCACTTTGCCGTTACGAATGGTGATGGCGAAGACCCAGTCGTCCTCCCAAAGCTTGTTGGTGGCTTTGATCTTCCCTTCGGCGAAGCCGACCACCAGAACCCGATCGCCCTGCGCCACGTATTCGTGGAACTCCATGGTGGTCGTTTCCATGTCTTCGGAAGCTGTCTGAAGCAAATTTGCCAATCCACCATGCCCGCGGTGCGTGCCCGCTAAGGGCCAGTCCTTGCCCGGGATGATCCACTCGATGTCGTCAGCGGTCAGCGCCAGCAGGCGCTCTCTGTTGCTGTCCCCCATTGCGGCAAAAAAGTCCTTCACGGTCTGGACGTTATCTTCGATGCTCATCGGTATCTCTCCTCTCTGATCTTGGGTTCACGTTTGTCGGTGGTTCAGCCGCTTACGCCAAGTTGTTGCATCAGGACGGAAGCTGCATTGTAGCAATGAAAGGATGCGACCTTTCCGTTCTCGAGGCGGAAAACATCGCAACTCGGGACATCGATCGATTTGCCCGTGGGGGCCAGGGTTCCGGTCGCAAGCGCCATCTCGCCTTGATGCGTTCCACGCGTCGTAAGCTCGACAACGACAACGTTCTCTGCAACGCAGATACTGCTGAGCTCACGGTGGACGTCTGGGAATGCACGTGCAAAGTCTGCAATGGATTTGCCAATTGCTGGCCCGCGAAAGTCTGTGCCGGAAGGAATATCCCGCATATATCCATCGTCGGAGAACATCGACACAAACTTCTCGGTATCCATTCCTCGCCCCTCTGCGGCTGCGTAAAGTTCTCTGATTGTCTGCTCATGACTTGGCATTGGTCGCTCCTGTTCCATTGATGTGCACGGGTCCAGCGGGCAGATTGAGGACCTGCCCGCGAAGTTGCTGCGTCATTGATTGGCGATGTCGACGTTCATGGCGAAGTCCCATGTACCGGCGCCGTTTTTGGCGAGGCCGATCATCATCAGGCCCAGCGCTTCAAGGCTCTGCGCCATCTGAAGGCCGCCGACGTCCAGCGGACGAAGGCCGAGACTTTCCAAGAAGGACGCGACAAGCGCCTTGGCGTCGGCATTGTCGGCGGCGATGAACGCGTCCAGACGTCCGCCTTTGGCAAGGACGTGACCGAAGATGGTGTTGAACGCCTTTACGACATGTGCGCCGTCGGGAGCGGCCTTGGCGATCTCCTGCGCACCGGAACTGCCCGTGGGGGTGACGAGGCTGGTCGCATCCGGGGAGACGGGATTGGAGATATCGATGATCACCTTGCCGTGGAGCGTCTCTCCAAAGTCGGCGACCACGGTCGCCGCACTTTTGTAAGGTACCGCGAGGATGACGATGTCACCAGAAGGCGCTGCGCCATACGTCCCTGTGATTGCTCCGGACGCGAGTTGTTGAGCGAGCGCGTGCGCCTTGGCGGGGTCACGGCTGACAACCTCGACGACGTGTCCGGCCTTGGCGATACGGCCGGCGATGTTGGTGGCCATGCCACCTGAGCCGATGATGCTGATAGTACCCATGTCAATTCTCCTAAAGGGTTGAGGTGCGATAGTCGTCCCTGAGCGGCTCAGGCGGCTTGGAAGTAATGGCCGTTGTCCAGGTCATCGAGCAGGCCAGGTTGTGCCGGTTCCCAGCCAAGGGTCTGGCGCGTGATGGCGTTGGATGCCGGGAGGTCGAGGCTGACCAGGTTGGCGAGAAACCCGAAGTATCCTGGCAGCATCAGGACGTCGACAGGGATGCTCACGGCCGCAAGACCCAGACGCTTGCCGATGCCTTCGGCGATTTCCCGGAACCTGACACCGTCGCTCTCAATCCCATGCCAGCTTTTACCGGCCGCACCCTTCTCGAGTGCCAGGCGGAACAAGGTGGCGAGGTCCTGGGCGTGCACGGCCTGCCACAGGTTCGCGCCGTCTCCGGGGTAGCCGATCACGCCTTTTTCCTTGGCGAGCCCAATCAGGAGCGGAACGAAGCCAGCGTTATCGGTCGCGCTGTGCATGACGGGGGGAATCCGCACAACCGAAGACCGTATGCCTCGTTCAGCAAGGCCGATCACCGTGGTTTCCACGTTGTTGCGAGCCCTCAGCGTCCCCTTGTGGGCATCGCCGCCGGGAAGGGCCGGGTCGGCCTCGGTGGCTGGCCTGCCGAGGTTTTCCCAACCGGGTGAGCCAATGCTTCCCGATACGACCAGAGGCTTTCCGGTGCCAGCGAGCGCTTCGCCGAACGCGAGCATGATCTCGACTTCCGCCGCGGCGACGGCGTCGAGCCCGCCCGAGGGAAGCAAATCCTGTCTATGGGCGACATGGATTACGCCGTCCGCATCCCTCGCCGCCGCTTTAAGGCCTTCAAGATCGGAAATGTCCCCGCGCCGCACCTTGGCACCGAGCGCGGACACCGTTGCGGCTGCGGTATCCGATCGGGCCAGGGCGGTCACTTCGTGGCCGGCTGCGATGAGATCGGAGATGATATACGGACCGGAGTGGCCGGTACCGCCAGTGACAAAAACGTGCATGGTATTGTTCCTTGTAAGTAATGTAATGCGTGACTTGATGGGGTGACATCAGCCGGGAAGGCTGACACCAATTGAAAAGTCGCCGTGGTTGACCGAGTGGGTCATCAGTCCCAGCCAGAGCATGCAGGCATGCTCCAGCGTCCGCGCCATGGTCAGCGCTCCGGTGTCCATCGGGCGCAGCCCAAGGCTCTCTACGAACGTGGAGACACGTGCCTTCGCCTGCGCGTCGTCCCCGGCGATGAACACATCCAACGGGTGGCCCTCAACCGGACCGGCTGCAGCACGGTTGCGTTCTGGGTGTTGAACGCCTTGACGATAGTCGCGTTTGTGGGGGCGACTTTGGCGATCTCGCGTGCTCCGAAGCTGTCTTCAGCGGTCAGGAAGCCCGAGAGGTCGGACTTGATGGGATTGGTAATGTCGACAAGGGTCTTGCCTGACAACGTCTCACCGTACTGCTTGATAATTTCGAGAACCGCTGAGTAAGGGACCGCCAGGATGACGATATCCCCGGCCGGGGTAGCGCCGAAGGACCCTGTCGTCGCGCCAGTTCCGATCCGATCGACCAGTGTCCGTGCTTTGGCGGCGTCGCGGCTGATGACCTCGACGGCATGGCCCGCCCTGTTGGCGAGTCCACCGATCGCGGCAGCCATGCCACCAGCGCCGATGATACTGATAGTGCCCATGTGTAATCTCCTTGTCAGTTGGACAGCGCCCGAATTACTTTCGAACCGTTCTGCTGCGTCTTTTGAAAAAACTGATCCAGGCTCTATCAATTGTTAATTGGACCACTGATCCGAATATGTGGATCAGTGATCCATTTGTCAAGAGGTATCCGTGAGACGTGTTGTCGACACAAGCGGCCTTCCGAATGCGTCGTGCTCGGATCGCGCAGTAAGCGAGCCTTCGCTCCAGGCGCCTGCCGACGCATCACTGCCTCAGCAACTAGAACGGTGCGTACGGAAGGGAATGCGGCAGTTTTCGACAACGGTTGTGCGCGAGCGCACCGTGTCCTGCCCGGTCGAACTACAGCGTGGCACCAATCGCTTGGTGGTGGCGAGGCGAAGCTATCTGGCGTCGGGGGACGTGGCGGAGCTTCCCGCCAAGAGCGGGGCATACGCTGCCAGTCTGCCGGAGATGAACTCGATAAACAGTCTCATACGTTTCGTCTTGCGCATCTCGCCGTGCGTGAGAATCCAGATAGGGGCGATGGGATAAAGGCCCGTGCCCGGCACCCTTACGAGCAAGGGATCGGCATCTCCGATAAAACAGGCCAGCTTTGCCATCCCACCCCCTTGCGCACTGCGACGATCTGTGTCTCCGCATCGGTGGTCTTGAAGGTTGTTTCCGACATCGGAACGCCGATCTCGCCACGATGACAATCCGGCACTCCGTTGGTATTTTTGACGACCAGTCGAAGCGTGCTCGGCTCGCCAGCGTTCCGCTTCTCGAGCAAGGTACGCGCCATGTAGGCCCCGCCGAACAACTCGGGACCTTTCAGGCCATGGAGATTTTGCGGCAGGTT
>Ga0247813_10001064_pt1 | contig 21866 bp, 14 predicted proteins | sample UWRJL169409C1_FD_180719 | JGI IMG/M metagenome (GOLD analysis project Ga0247813, IMG submission 180719) | Plant litter microbial communities from Arlington Agricultural Research Station in Wisconsin, United States - UWRJ-L169-409C-1 | ecosystem: Environmental > Terrestrial > Plant litter >...
CCGATACCGATGGAAGAGAGCCTTCGGGTGTTTCGGGAGCTTTCCAAATCTGTTTACCCACACCGATCTGGATGTTTACCCGCCAAATAGACCAAGGGATATGCTTCCTAGCTAATATCGAATCGGGAGCACCGCCAGCGCCGGGATTTCTGATAAAGGCAATTTCTGTTCCATCTGGCGACCATCTAGGCGAATTATCTCTTGAAAATGAAGGTAAAAGCCATTGTATTGGGGTTTCAGCATCGCTATAGATTCCAATAAAAGAATGATCGTCTCTGGCAGAAACAAAGGCGATCTTAGAACCATCTGGACTAAAACTTGCCGAACCATTTGATCCTTTAGCATAAAATAGATTTTTCGCAGGTGTAATGGCGTCAATTGCAGCAGTCATTAGTTGTCCGCCTCTAGTGAAGATAACTTGCGTGCTATTTGGAGAAATTAGTGGGTTATCGCCCTCGCCAATTGTATTTATTTTACCCCCCAAAAATGGAACGCTCATGATTTGTATTTTTGGAGCCGTCGGTAAGGATGCCGCATTAACCGGCGATCCGTCTCTAGCACTGTGATCGCCGCCTCGAACAAATACTATCCATTTACCATCATCGGAAATCGTTAAGCTGGTTAGCTCTTGTCCGTCATCGTAGTTGTAATCTGTAATTTTGATCGGCTTAAAAGACGGGCCTTCAGCCACATAAATATTTCTTTTGCCTTGCTCGTTCATGGTCCACGCCAATTTATTTCCTTTAGCGGCCGCAGTAAGCTCGGATGGAAAAGGATAGCTCAATACAGATTTCACCGTAAATGATTGCGAATAGAGGGGAGAGGCGAAAAAAAATAGTAAAGCGATTAGCGATAGACGTTTCGTCATGATAAAAAATTATAATTGGGCATAAAAAAACCCTAACTTTTTAAAGTTAAGGTTTTTGAATTTATATATAAAATATTACTGATCCCACCATAACTTCGTGGTGCGGGGAACTGCAGCAGGAACATTTGCTCCGTTTTTGCTTCTTTCTCCTAAAGGAAAATCTAATCTTCTAATGTAACTCGGAAGAACCGAACCTATAGGCAAAGAGAAATTTTTATAGTTAAAATCATTTCTACGTACATCGTTAAATGCTTCTGGATTTAGGTAGGTAGCTATATATTTTTCCTTAAAAATTAATTCTTTGGTCAAGCCGGCAGCTCCTACGGCAACTCTAGCATCAGCGAGATAGGCTGCTTTATCTGCCGCTGGAACCTGAAGTTTATCCATATTTGCACTTATTCCAGCCAAATAGGCATTGTATGATCTCGTTTTATCTGTTGTAAATGCCGCTTCAGCCTCTATAAACTTAAGCTCAGCAAAGGTTATAATGAATAAAGGCGAAGTGTCGCTTGTCCAAGGCGAGCTAAGTGCAATGTAATTTTCGTCTTTAACTGTATTATTGCCCGGACCTTTATTGCCTGCTCCATTTACTGTACCGATATAAGTGCCGGTAACTGTTGGGTCTGTAATTTTTTTAAGTCTAGGATCAACAACGCCATAAGATGTACCATTTAAATGATCAATAAGTTGTTCAGATAACCATCCGCCAAGGGTAAGGGAGGCATTATTACGAGCAACCGTAGCCCAGTTATTACGGGTTTGGAAGGTAGCCATCCCAGCGTCTTCTGCATTTGAAACAAAGGAGCTCGAAACTGCGGCTAAAACATTAGCTGCGTTATAAGAACCGGTTTTACTTACTTTGTTTAATAATCTTGCTTTAAAAGCATAGGCTAATTTTAGCCAATTGGCTCTTTCAGTTGCAGCACTTGCTCCATAAATTAAATCGCTGGTATTGGCCAACTTAACGGTTGCGTTGGTCTTAGTTAACTCTACAATTGCCTCGTCTATCAAGCTTACCGTTGAGGCATAAATAGCTTGTTGTGTATCGTACTTCGGCGTAAAGTTAGTTGCATTAAATGCCTCAGAATAAGGTGCGTCGCCCCATAAGTCATTCACTAAAATTAGGTTATAGGCTAAAATTACGTTAGCCACACCCAAATATTCGCTAGATCCTGCTTCTTTAGCTGCAATTTTTAATTGATTTACATCTGCCATTGCAAAATACAAAGCATCCCACATGCCAGAAAAGTCGATAGTTTCGTAAATATCGCTCGCTGCATTTGCGGTAGGGTTGGCGGTGTATTGAACGTAAGGAGCGGTATTGGCTGCAACGGTATAGCTATTCAAGCCCATTTTACTGGTCGATGTTGCTAGAAGCGCTGCTAATGTAGGTTTGGTTACTTGATTGGGATTGGTGCTTAATTCATCGAAGTAATCTTTGCTACAGCCCTGAATTACAAGTGTAGCGGTAACAGCTAAGAGTAATGTATATCTATATATCTTTTTCATAATTGTATAAATTAAAATCCAACATTGATGGTGAATAAGAAAGTTCTAGCCGCTGGATAGGTAAAACCAGCAGACCCATCCACGTTACTTCCGCTATCGGCCGAAATCGACTCAGGGTCTAAGCCGTAATAGTCGGTACGTAAAAACAAGTTGTTACCGGTAACTGATAACGAAGCATTACGCAATACTTTAGTAGGTAACCATTTGGTTGGTAAGTTATACGCAAGTGTAGCCGAACGTAAACGGATCCAAGATGCATCTTGTACAAAAGGCTCAGAAAGTACCCTGTGGTATAGTCTATAGTACCCCTCTCCATAAGCAACGCCATCTGGACCAAGGCCTTGGCCTAACCATACTTGTTTCGTGTTCTGTGTGCCATCCGCTAATCTACCATCAAACACTTTATACGATCTACGATCTACCGTATAATCGGCAATACCAAATGCTGAATTGAAGTTTTCTAAACGGTTAAATTTCTCAAATCCCCAGCGTGCATCAATTAAGGTAGATAAACTTAAGCGTTTATAGCTAAAGGTATTGCTAAAGCCCCCAACCCAGTCTGGTTGACTATTTCCCAACAGTTTCTGTTTAGTTAGCGAAGAGATTGGGAAGCCATTTGCTCCAATTAACAGCGGTAAAGATTTATCAGTTCTCATCGGGTCTTCAGGTGTAGTTCCGTAATAGCGTAAGTAGTAGGAACCGTAAATATTGCCATACGCCTCACCAGGTATTAGTTTAAACGTAACAGGCGAGTTGATGTATCCACCTGTTGCTGAGCCATAAGGAATTTCAGTTAATCCATCTTTTAACGATAAGATTTTATTTCTGTTGGCCGAGAAATTTAACGATGATTCCCAGCTAAAGTTATCCGTTTGAATTGGTGTTCCTTTTAACACTAACTCCACACCTTTGTTCCGTATGGTTCCGGCATTTATAGATGCAGTAACATAACCTGTAGCAGAAGAAACATTTGCTCTTAAGATCTGATCCTTACTTAAGGAATAATAATAAGTAACGTCAAAGCTTAAACGGTTTTTAAGGAACGACATTTCCAAGCCAGCTTCATAGGTATTGGTAAACTCAGGTTTTAAGTTCGGATCGCCCAAATTTGATGCGATAGTTAAGCCTGTTGTGCCCGTTGGTAAACCGGTGTAGGTTGCAAAGCCAGTGGAAGTTGAGTACGGAGCTGCATCTTTCCCAATTTGTGCATACGATAATCTCAACTTACTTTGGCCAATAAAGGATGGCAATTTAAATTGATCAGAAAATACATAACTCAAACTGGCCGATGGATAGAAAAATGATCGATTAGCAGACGATAAGGTTGAAGTAATATCATTTCTACCGGTAATGGATAAGAAAAGGTAATTTTTATAGTCAAATGTAGCTTCTCCAAAGAAACCGTTAGAACGGTATTGGCTTAAGGACTGCGAAGGCTCTAATACTTTTGCATTCGTTAATCTAAAATCGTTGTAAATGCTTAATTGGCTACCTAAAACACCAGTACTTTTTAGGCGTCTGTCGTACAGCTCATAACCTAAACGAAGGGTTCCAGTTATGTTTTCTACTAATTTATGAGATAAGGTGGTTAGAAAAGTGGTGTTAATAGCTCTGTAAGCAGAGTTGTAATCACCCACAAAACCATCAGCATTATCATAAACATTCTCTCCAGGTAAGTTTAATCGTCCTGGCGCGGTTCTAAAACGATTATCGGTATAAGTATCTACCCCGGCGCGGTAGCTAAAATTTAACCAATCAGTAGGCGCATAAGCCAAAGTTAGTCCGCCAATGAAGCGGTTTACGTTATCTTTTAGTCTATTAGTAGCCGCTCCAAAAATGGGATTGTTCGTACCTCTCCAACGTTGGATGCCACTAGGCTCTATGTAATCTCTAATGTCCCATCTGCCAGAGTAGTAAGTCAAGCCTTCTCCGAAACGATCGGCATCGTAACGGTAACCACCTGAGTTGTTAAAACTCATGTTTACACCAGCCGTTATTTTATTACTGATTTTAACGTCTGTATTTAATCGTGCCGACAAGTTTTTATAATCAGTGAAAGGAAGCATCCCGTCCTGCATAAAAGATGAAATGGAAGAAAAGAATTTAACCGTTTCATTTCCACCTGCCACCGATACGCTATTTCTCATTTGCGAGCCTTGGTTAAAGGCATTTTCATAGTTTTCGAAAAGCTTATCTGGGTGTGTAGGATCAATTAATTTGGCTTCGGCGATGGTTGGTCCCCATGCCGGACCTAAGCCGATAGGGGTGTACACGCCTAAAATTCCGGCAGTATATTCCGTTTGCACCGCAGGCAGTTTATTTACATTATCTATGCCGTAAGTAGTAGAAAAATTAGTTCTAATGCCATTGCCTTTCCCTTTTTTCGTGGTAATTACTACTACACCACTAGCCCCACGTAAACCGTATAAGGCTGTTGCTGCCCCACCTTTAAGGATGTTCATCGTTTCAATATCTTCTGGATTAATATCTGAAACACGATTACCAACCGAACGCGTATTGGTTCCGCCATTGGAGCCTTGTAGTGAAGTCGAGTTGTCTATCTGCACCCCATCAATTACATATAAGGGGTCGTTTGATGAACTCGCATCGATTGAATTGATACCGCGAATACGGATATTAGCACCCTGGCCAGGTCCACCACCCACACTAGAAATGGTTGCCCCCGCAATCTTACCTTGTAAGGCATTGATTAAGTTGGGTTGTTTGTTGATGTTTAGATCGGCTGAGGTTACGCCCTGGGCAGCATAACCCAGCTCACGTTTCTGTCTACTAATGCCTAATGCAGTAGTAATGGTTACCTCTTGTAGGGTTTGATTGTCGGCCACCATTTTAATGGTGAAGGTGCTGCCGCTGCTAACGGTAATTTCTTGGGCGAGGTAGCCAATCGAAGTGGCCACAAGAACCGAAGTAGCGTTGGGTACGCTAATGGAGAAATTGCCATTTTGGTCTGAAATAGCACCCGTTGTGGCGCCCTTAGCTTTGATGCCAACTCCAGGTAGGGGTAGCCCGTCTTCTGCAGAAGTTACTTTCCCAGTTATAGTTTTTACTTGAGCCTGTACCGAAAGGCTAAGAAAAAAGATAAAAGGAAGAAAAAGAAGTGTAAAAATTTTTCTCATAATTAATGGTTATAGGTTTAAGTTGATAACTGCAATATAATCAATTATTAGAAATAAAATGGCGCTAAAGCACTACACACTAATTTATTATGATTCTAAAGAAAGAAGCAAGTAATTTATATTTGCCGTTTGAGGTAAGCACAATCTTCGTCCGTACATTAACACCAACGACAGTTCGGATACTTCCCTAGTTTATCCCTCATATCACCCTTAAGTCTCGATACTTATTGCTTGCTATGCCCCTAAAGTGTGATTTTACCGAGATACTACTGAAGTACTACTGAAGGGAGATACAAGGGATACTGAAGGGACACTGACGGGATAGTGAAACCATATTCCTTAAAAATCTAGAATCGCCTCAGGTTTTAGCTTTATTTAATTGTTCATCAATAAATAAATTGATGATTAACTTTGTAATCATTATCATGAAAGATTTAGAAATTAAACTGAAAGAAAAAAATATTGTTCCAACCGCCATGCGCTTAGTGGTGCTTGATTTTTTATTGAAACAATCTGCTGCGCTTAGCTTAACTGATTTAGAGCTGGGGATGGATCGAACCGATCGAGTAACGGTGTACCGTACCATCCGCACGTTCGAAGAGCAGGGCTTGGTACATCGTATCGACGATGGAAGTGGGGTTACAAAATTTGCATTGTGTGCGCAAGATTGTGATGTAGATGGTCACCACGACTTGCATATTCACTTTTATTGTACGCACTGCAAGGAAACACATTGCTTGCCGAAAACACGCATACCCGAAGTTCAACTTCCTACTGCTTATACAGTTGCTGAAACTCAATTAATCGTGAAAGGGATTTGCGCAACATGTAATTTGAATTAGGTTATTTATTAACCACGAAGAACACAAAGCTAAAAAATCTAACCTTGGTGCCTTTGCGGCTTGGTGGTTAGTAAGTTAAACTGTTACACCACGAAGGCACGAAGAACACAAAACCAAAATCCACCTTTTTACCATTGCGGCTTAGTGGTTAATAAGTATAGGTACCAAACAATGCAATACCATTGCACTTCATCTAACGGTATATTTGTTTATAAATTAAGACATCATGAAGGATTGCTGCGATACCCACGAACATCAAAATGCCCCAAAACATATTCACGAAAACCACGACGATCACGATCATGGACATTCGCAACAACACTTAGGATTGCTGATAGGATTAGCTATCCTAGTTGTCGTTCTTGTGCTCGATTACGGATTTCATATCAAATTAAGCAAATTGCTGTCGTTGAGCATAAATGGCATTGCCTACCTCTTGGCAGGATGGGATGTGTTGGTCCTCGCCTTTAAAAAAGTGAAGAGAGGTGATATTTTTAACGAATTCGTGTTGATGAGCGTCGCTACTTTGGGTGCTTTTTACATCGGAGAATATGCCGAAGGAGTAGCAGTGATGGTGTTTTATTCCACTGGCGAATGGTTCCAAGAATCGGCGGTGGATCGGGCAAAGGCAAGTATTAAAGCGTTGCTCGATAGCAGGCCAGATCAGGTAACGGTAATTCGACAAGGTGCGCCACAACTTACGCACTCAGCAGATGTTAAAATCGATGAAATTATTCAGGTTAAACCTGGAGAAAAAGTAGGTTTGGATGGAGAATTGCTTTCCGATAAGGGATCATTTAACACTGCCGCTTTAACTGGCGAAAGTACCCCCGATACCAAATATAAGGGAGAAGCTATCTTGGCGGGTATGATTAATTTGAATACCGTTTCGGAGGTAAAAATTAACGCTTTATTTCAAGATAGCAAGTTGAGCAAGATTTTAGAGATGGTACAAGATGCCACCTCGAGAAAATCGCAAACGCAATTGTTTATCTCTAAATTTGCTAAGGTTTATACCCCGATTGTATTCTTCATGGCTTTGGGGCTTGCGATTGTTCCTTACTTTTTCGTAGAAACCTATATTTTCAACGATTGGTTATACCGAGCCTTAGTATTTTTAGTCATCAGCTGTCCATGTGCTTTGGTCGTATCGATACCGCTAGGCTACTTTGGTGGCATTGGCTTGGCGTCGAGAAATGGAATTTTATTTAAAGGAGGAAATTTTTTAGATGTGATGACTAAAATTGATACGGTAGTTATGGATAAAACCGGAACACTTACCAAGGGCGTTTTTAAGGTTCAAAGCGTAGTTGGGTATCAGTTCGATGAGAAGCAATTGATACAGCTAGCCGCAACTTTAGAAAGAAACTCTACACATCCCGTAGGGCAAGCCATTGTAGCCTATGCGGGTTTGCCAAATGAAACTGAGGTGGCCACAGCGGTGGAAGAAGTTTCCGGTCATGGCTTAAAAGGAACTATTGGAGGCAAAGAAGTATTAGCGGGAAATGTAAAATTACTCAAGAAATATGGTGTTGAATATCCACAAGAGGTTGACGAAATTGTAGCAACCATGGTAATAGTAGCTGTTGATAAAAAATATGTTGGCTACATCACTATTGCCGATGAGCTAAAAGATGATGCAGTTGAGGCCATTCAAAAGCTTCATGCCCTTCACATTAAAACGATAATGCTCTCTGGCGATAAACAAGCTGTAGTAAATGAAGTTGCAAAAAAGCTAGGAATAGGTGTGGCTTATGGCGACTTGCTGCCCGAGGGGAAAGTAGAGAAAGTAGAAGAATTGAAGAAAAACGGGCGACATATTGCTTTTGTAGGTGATGGGATAAATGATGCTCCTGTACTTGCTTTGGCAGATGCAGGTATAGCGATGGGTGGATTAGGAAGTGATGCAGCTATAGAAACTGCCGATATTGTCATCCAAAATGATCAAATCTCAAAAGTAATTGACGCGCTTAAAATTGGCAAGCTTACCCGCAATATCGTATGGCAGAATATTGCCTTGGCCATGGGCGTAAAAATACTTGTGCTTACTTTTGGGGCCTTTGGCGTGGCTAATCTTTGGGAAGCCGTAATAGCTGATGTTGGGGTTGCCTTTCTGGCAATTTTAAATGCAATTAGGATACAAAGGATGAAGTTATAATAGCTTATTTTTGCCTATGTTTTCTAAACGATATAGCTGGTTTATAGCGGGCCTAACTTTTGCGATTTTTTGGGCTTCTGCATCCACGGCTACAAAAATTGGATTAGGCGTTGCCCAACCGATGGTGATTGCTACATTGCGCTTTGCCATAGCAGCTGCAATCCTATTATTTATCTCCCACATTGTCCAAAAGAACAGGTTGCCACAGGGAAAAGAATGGGTTCAAGTTGGGGTGTATGGGACTCTAAATATCAGTATTTATTTAGGCCTTTACATTGTAGCCATGCAGGAAGTTACTGCAGGGATCGGTGCGCTTGCTGTAGCCATTAACCCCGTACTCATTAGCTTTTTCTCGGTTTTCTTTTTAAATAAAAAGTTAACAAAGTCGGTGATGCTAGCGTTATTGGTGTGTACAATTGGCGTGATTTGTGCGGCTTGGCCCTTATTTTCTGAAGCTCAAGTAACCACTTGGGGCTTAATCATTCTTTTTAGCAGTATGCTTTCGTACACGGCTGCAGCAATTTATTTCTCTTCAAAAAAATGGGGCGATTTAAGTCTGTTAACCATAAATGGCTGGCAAACCTGTATTGGTGGAATGATTTTAGTTCCTTTTGTTATTTTCTACTACAGTGCCGAACACAATCACTATAATTTAACATTTTGGGGAGCTGTGCTCTGGCTGGCCATACCCGTATCCATAGGGGCAGTGCAATTGTGGCTTTGGCTCTTAAAAACGAATACGGTAAGGGCAGGTTTGTGGTTGTTCCTTTGTCCGCTGTTCGGTTTTATTATAGCTGCAGTATTAGCGAATGAATGTATAAGTTGGTATACCTTAGTAGGGGTAGGCTTAGTGCTAATTGGGTTGTTAATGAGTAGGAAAAATTCGTAGATCTATCTGGATATATCCGGATAACTTACGGCTGTGTCTGTTAGGTCTGTCTATTTTTGTGGATAAGATATATGGAACACAGAAAGTACATCGATGTGCTTGGCGACAGTGCATTTAAAATTGTCTTCACCAAGACCAGCAACAAGATGCTAATCATCTCACTGCTGAATGGTCTTCTAAAAGATTTGGAAGAGATAGTTGACATCACATTCGGCAAAAATGAACAGCAAGGGGATACCGAGGGACAGGGAATTGTCTCTTACGATATGCTATGCACGGGTAGCGATGGAGAGATTTTTCTGTTGGAGATACAGCGGCAATCGCACCTGCATTTCAGAGAGCGTACGGTTTTCTATGGCGCTAGGCTAATCAATGACCAAGCGCCAAAGGATAGCATGAAAAGATGGGGATACCGTCTTATTTTAATACAGTGACCTATGCAGGTCTGTCAAAGGAAGAAAAAGAAATGATTGATTCCAAATTAAAGAACGAATGGGATTACGAGATGGTAATGGGTGAAAAGTACGATGAAGGTAAGCTTGAGGGTAGGTTGGAAGGTAAGCTTGAAATCGCGAAAACGATGAAAGCAGATGGATTTACTCTTGCTCAAATTTCGAAATACACTGCTCTTTCTAATGATGAAATTGAAGCGCTTGATTAAAATCCTTTAATGAACTACAATCTTACAGTCTACCATCACCTTTTGGTAATCTTCAAAATCGATTTCAAGGTTAATTACTTTAAGCAATAACATAATTGCATTTTCGCCTACTGATTCCGGATTTTCTTCAACTGATGCAATCGGTGGGAAATTTAAGTAACTGATGAATGGCGTATTCCCAAAACCAATGCATTCTATCTTATCTAAATCTGGATGGTTGATAGATTTCAGATATTTAATCGCATCAAATAAGATTGGTTCCTTAAAAGCCACTAATGCAGTAGGCATGAAATCTGGATTGGCAAATAATTTATCGATTGCAACCACCGTGTTTTCGAAATTAAAATCAGTATAAGCCACCAAATCTGCATTGAAATCAATTTTGCTGTCTTTCAATGCATTAATATATCCGTTAAATCGATCGTGGGTAAAGTTGGTCATCTTTGGCCCGCCCAAATACGAAATTCTTCGATGTCCCCTAGCAATCAGAAACCGTGTTGCATCGTAACATCCTTGAAAGGTGTTTCCCAAAACCTTGTGGCAATTTAAATTGAAACTCGGATTTCGCGTATAATAAACTACAGGTATACTCACATTCTCGAATTGATCAAAATGTTTGAAGTCTTGCGTATGCTTGGAAATAGCCACAATTAAACCATCTACTCGGCTACGCAATAACATGTTAGCGAGTTTAACCTCTTGATCAAATTCGTCGTTCGATTGACTAATAATCACATTATAGCCATGCTTCATCGCAAATTGCTCAATTCCATGAATACTCCTAGAAAAAAAATGATCCAATAAGGTGGGAAGAATGATACCAATAATTCTTGATTTTTTATCCTTTAAATTGATCGCCGATTTATTAGGGGTGAAATGTAAAGCAGTGGCAAGCTCTTGAACGCGAAGTTTGGTTTGTTCATTGATAGATGGATAATTATTCAAAGCCTTAGAAACCGTAGAGACTGACATTTTTAGCCGAGCAGCTAAAATTTTTAAAGTAATAGGCGTTTTTTGGAGTGTTTTCTTCATAGTTTGATTTAAAGATACACTAAAACACAGATTATTTCAAACGATTGAAATGATAATAGACTTAAGTTTTAAACAATTTTGTGTGCTTATTTAATTTTATTTGAATCCGATTGCGTAGTTTCATCAAACTAACCAAAAGTAAAACCCAATGAAACAAACTATCACAACCCATATTAGGGCATCATCAGCTGTGCCTTAATAGCGATCATTACTCGTAATGCACACGTATGGCGTTACCTCATGATTATTCTTTAAGAAAAAAGCACCTCAACTCTTAGGCTAATTTTAATTTCCTCTAAGTGAGTAAGGATTCTTTTTTCAAAAATTTCGCCCCTTTTTCAGGGGACAGTTAACCTATTTAATAAAATTTAGCTATGGAGAAAAGCTTTACAACAAACATGTCAATTTTTAACAATGCTACCTTCAACAGATCCTTAAGATGTTTGCTTCTTTTCTTAGGTCTAGCATTTGCATCCGTGTTCGATGCCAACGCACAAATCAAAATTACTGGTAAAGTAAGCGATCGGATCGGTGCAATTCCAGGTGTTACCATCAAGGTAAAAGGTACAACAGTAGCCGCAAGTTCAGATGCAGACGGAAAATACACCATCACCGTGCCTAACACGCAATCGGTATTGCAGTTTAGCTACATCAGCTTTGTGCCTAAAGAAGAAACGGTTGGAAGCCGAACCGTTATTAATGTTACCTTATTAGAAAGTGTGGATGAGCTCGATGCCGTAGTAGTAACGGGTTACGGAGGGACTTCTAAAAAGAGAGATTTGGCCTCATCTACTTCTACCATTACCTCAAAAGAAATAGCCGAAAGGCAACCGCTTAACCTTTTCGATGCACTTCAAGGACAAGCCGCCGGAGTTTTAGTGGTTAACGATAATGGCGAGCCGGGAGCGGAGGGCTCGATTACCATTCGTGGTGCTTCCACATTTTCTTCTGAAGGACAAGGCACTAACCCCTTGTATGTAATTGACGGCGTAATTACACCTAACGCCTCCGCACTTAATCCTAACGATATCGAAAATATAGAGGTGCTAAAAGATGCTGCATCGGCTTCTATTTACGGTTCGAGGGCAGCTAATGGCGTAATTTTAATCACTACCAAAAGAGGATTGGAAGCTAAACCCAGAATTGATGTACAATATGTATACACCATGGGCCGAATTGCACACGAAATACAACAATCGAACCCGGTAGATATTCGCTATTACCGACAATTAATTGGCCAGGTTAATGTACTAACAGATTCGCTTAACCCAGGCTTAAACTCTGCCAATGATCTTCAGGATTTACTCTTGGGCAATCTTGCTCAAAAACACGATATGAGAGTGTCCATAAGTGGTGGATCAAAAGGTTTAACGTATGCAACTAGTTTAAACTATTTAGATGATAAAGGGATTGCGTTAAACACCTATGTTAAACGTATACAGTCGCGCATGAACGTAGATTATCAAGCCACGAAAAAGTTTAAATTTTCAAGTAACTTGTCCTTCTACAGACAGGCAGGCAATTTTGCCAATATCGGAAACTCTATCCGACCCGTGTTCGATCGGCCTTCCAGTTACCTCATTTATTATCCAAATGGTACCTTAACCAGTTACATTAATAATAAGCGAAATCCTATAGCCAACGCCTTGTACGAAAAGAATACCCGCGAAGATTATAAAGTTCAATTTGTAAATCAGCTCAACTACGATATTATGAAGGGACTTAAATTTACCGCGGCTATAAATGCTCAGCTAGATAATGGACAACGCGTATTCTTCTCACCAAGGTATGTTACTAATCAGAATGGTGATAATAATGCCGCAACAAATTCTACCAATAAACGCTTTTATTACGAAGCACAGGCCTATTTAAATTACAATAGGACCTTTGGTAATCATGGTTTTGGTGCTACAGCAGGTATCTCTAGAGATCGTGCTCGATTTGACGACGTAACTATGAGTGGAACTAACTTTGTGCTCGAAGACGTAAATACGGTAACAGGATCGAACATTTCTGTTTTAAGTGCGCAGCGGGTAAGCGCGTCGGCTGTGTCTACAGGCTCGTATTTTGGCCGATTAAACTATAATTACAAAGGAAGATATATTGTGCAGGGGGTATACCGAAATGATGCATCATCGAGGTTTGGTATTGATAACCGCGATGGCGATTTTCTTTCGGGTTCAGTAGCGTGGCGCTTCACAGACGAGAAGTTCTTAGGCGGATTAAAAAATGTGTTGTATGATGGAAAACTTAGATTCAGCTATGGCAGTCTAGGTAACGATGCGATTAGTCCGTACGAATCTATTCCGCGCGTAGAAATTGGCGGAAACAGCTACAATAGCGTTTCTGGAATTTCGACTAATCCAACCTTCAGTAATACGGCTCTAAAATGGGAAACCACCATTACACAAAATTTGGGTCTCGACTTAAGCTTTCTGAAAGGTAGACTTAACTTTGTTGTTGATGCCTATATCCGTAGTACGAACGATTTACTTTATGATCGCCAAATGCCTAAAGAAACCGGATATAATACCATCAAAGTAAATGTGGGTAACATCGAAAATAGAGGCCTAGAATTTGCCGTTGGGGGTAGCCCAATTAAAAATGAGAAGTTTAGCTGGACCGTAAATGCAAACTTATCCCTTCAACGCGGAACCATAGAAAAGTTATATAATAGCGAAGAATTTATCGCCGTAGGCATCGGAGGGGTAAGTGGTGGAAATGCGAATTACCTCATTCGAGAAGGCGGAAAGATAGGTGATTTTTACGGTTGGAAAAATGTTGGTGTGTATCAATACGATGCCTCCAATGCCTATACTCCAGACGGACAGCGACTCACTCCTGTTAATGTTACGGTAAAATACCCTATCCGCGGAACCTCAACCGATCCGGTTGCCTCTGTAGCTGAATATTATACCTTAAACGGTCAGCGCTATAGCGGCAACGTAGTTCAGAAGCGTAATGCTGCGGGTGCTATATTATTAGGTGGAGACACCGAATGGTTAGATGTAAATAACGACGGTATTATCAATGAAAATGATCAGCATGTAATTGGCAATGCACAACCTAAGTATTATTTAGGCTTCGTAAATATGTTCGATTATAAGCGTTTTTCACTTTCGTTTATCATTAATGCAAGTATTGGAGGAAATGTATATAACCAATTTAAGCAAAACCTTACCAATTTCGCCAACAACGGAAGTCCTTCACTACCAGAGGGTATTTATGGTGCTTGGACTAAACAGGGCGATGTGTCTACCTATCCTTATTATCCAGATAAGAACACCAGAGGTAGTCAGCGAGCTGGGGGCAATAGCTACTTTTTAGAAGATGCGAGCTTTCTACGCCTATCGAGCGCCCGACTAACCTACCGCTTTAATGAAAGTATGTCGAAGAAACTATTTACCAGAAACTTGTCTGCCTATGTATATGGGGTTAATCTGTTAACCTATACTAATTATACCGGCTACGATCCCGAGTTTTCGGCCTCAACCGGTTTAACACCAGGCGATGATACAGGAAAGTATCCAAAGCGTAGAGAAATTGGTTTTGGGATAAACATTGGATTTTAATTTGAAGAATATGAAGAAGATATTTTACATCAGCGCCATGAGCGTGATATTAATACTTGGGAGCTGTAAAAAGACCATCGACGAGCAGCCCATCTCTGAAGGTACGTTGGCAAATTTTTTAAGAACATCTTTAGAAGCGGATGCTGCAGTAGCTGGAATGTACGGTGAATTTCAACAAACCATGATGGGGAACGGGCAATATCAAAACCGCATGATGTGGTGGGGAGAATCGCGTTCTGATAATTGGGAAAGAAGGGAGGCATATTCTGTAAATGCTACCGACGAAATTCAATTTAATGGACTGACAGAGCTCAATACCTGGGCCGATTGGTCGTGGTTATATAGTACCATTTCGCGTGCAAACTTATTGATTAAAAAGCTACCAGAAGTGAAAAATTATTCGCCAGTAGGCAGTATCGGTTCGCTAACGCCTGCCCGAGAAGCCACGCTAATGGCGCAATCTTATGCCATGCGTGCACTTTGCTACTTTTGGATTGTTCGGGTTTGGGGCGATGCGCCTTTGCGGACCGAGCCTTACGAGAAATTAGGTGATGAGGCAGAACAGGCGCGCGATCCACAAGCAAAAATTTTAGATCAATGCATAGCCGATTTGACGAAGGCGTATGACTTAACGGTGAAAGCACAAACGCCAAATGTATTTTATATTGGCGAAGGCGCAATATGTGCAATGATGGCCGATATCTACATGTGGAAAAAGGACTATGCAAATGCTGCCATATGGTTTCAACGCCTATTCGCTTCTAGAGCACCTACCGGAAAAGTGTTTAATGCTAGTGGTGCAACAGCTTTAGGTGCAGGCGGTGCTATTGGCGACCTTCAACCGGGTTTAACTTGGAATGCTCAATTCGTAACGCCAGCATCGAGTGTAGAAAGTATATTTTACATCCACTGGGATTTCTTGGCGAATGGTTGTGCATGTATGGCAGGAACTTCACGTACCGATAACGAACCCTACATCAGAATGGCAACGCAGTTGTGGACGGAATGGCCGACTAAATCAACTCAATTGTATGGAACTACAACAGCAACTGTAGATTTGAGAGTAAAACAAACCTATAACATCACTTCGGCAACCAACCAACCTATTCGTGATCGAAGTGTTTGGAAGTTGTATGCAGGAGCATATGTTGCTCCAACCGCAACCGCGGGATATAATTTTACGCCCACAATTTATACGGGTAGTTTGCCAGGAACACGAGAAACGAATGTGTACTTGCCTGTCTATCGCCTAAGTGGAATGTATTTGCTGTATGCAGAAGCTTTAAATCAACTTGGAGATATAGCCAATGCAGTGAAATACTTAAATTTAATTAAAACTAGAGCAGGAGTTCCGAATGTACTGGCATCCAGTTACACTAAAAGCACTTTAGAGTCAGAGATCCTTCAAGAAAGACAGTATGAACTTTTTGGTGAGGGTGTGCGATGGTTTGATTTGGTTCGGACCGACAAAGTGCAAGAAATAATGGATCCAATTTTAACGGCCAGGCAAGTAGCTTCGGGCATTCCGGTAACTGGATTTGGTACCGATAAAAGAAGATATTTCTGGCCACTTGCCAATCGCGTATTATACTCCAATCGTTTATTGGTCCAAAATCAACCGTATTAATTTTAAAGACATGAACAAATTAACCGTATTCGCAATTCTTCTTTTTGGGCTCAGTTTAAGCTCCTGTTCTTTGTTCGATATGGACATTCAGAAAGATTATGATTATCAGCTTTCTACGCTCGACCCTAAAATCAATAAAACAGCTCGACAGTATTTGCTCGATCGAGGTAAGAATCCTATTGTACCGAACGATACCATTTTTAAATGGATGCAATTGGGCCTTGAATATGCAGAAATTGATTTGGCAGAATTCGACAAGCCAGGTAGAACCTTTGTTTTATTGAAAAATGAAGCTATAAGGGTGCTGCCTACGCGTACGACCAATGGTGTAGTGGTAGCTACCAGTAATGTTCCAACGGCAGGGATGTGGTTTACTTGGGGATTAACCTCCAAAAATGCAGATGGCACCTTGAAGCTTAAAACGGATGGAACCCCAGATGTGGTACCGGTTAAGAATTGGAGCGATTATCCAAAACAGGATGTAAAAAATTATTTTCTGTCGTTGATTGCTTTAGAAAGCTATAATTTCGATAATGCAAAAACAGATAATACCAGTTTGCCTACGCTATTGCCAGCGGGTGCTAGTGCAACAGACAGATCGCTGTTAGGCTATTACGCCGCTGCAGTTACTCCAAGTTTAAATGTGGCAGGAGATCGAATATTAACCAGAGAAAATATACAGGTACCAGGAAAAATCTATGGCTTCGATCCGGAAAGTAAGATGAACATCAGAGTGGTCAGTAGCGATTACTCTCCGCTGAGACATAATGACATCACAAACGTGGTTACCGCAGGCATTGTGGCAACCAATGGAATCATCCATGTAATGGGTGGATTAACCTATCCTTGGCGATATTAAACTTCTTAATTTGGGTGGTTATAGGCTATTTCATCGCAAGATGGGGTAGCCTTTTTTGTTGACGGAGCCTAGAAGGAGCCTATTACCTTGGACTTGGAAAAGAGTTATTGAATTTTATTTATCATTAAATCAGCGATTTATGAAAAATACTAATCAATTAGTTGTTATACTAATCAATTAGTATTAGATTAGTTTTAAAATTAATGATTGATGCAAACCATCATTAGCGCACCGCTCTTAATAGACAAAAAATGCTAATGATAGCTTACACACCACTAAAGAAAATAAATAACAATGCAAAAACTAGCGAAAAGAGAAGAACAAATTATGCAGGTTTTTTGGACCATGGAAAAAGCCTTTATTAAAGAAGTGATACCTGAACTTCCAGATCCTAAGCCTCATTACAATTCGGTCGCTACCATGGTGAAGATCTTGGAGGAAAAAGGCTTTTTAGATCACGAGGCCATTGGCAATATTTACAGGTATTTTCCGGTGATATCAAAAGAAGAGTATCAAAAACATGCGATGAAAGACATCGTAAGTCAGTACTTCGATAACTCATACCCGAATATGCTTGCTTTTTTTGCGAAAGAGCAAAAAATGTCAGACCAAGAGTTAAACGACATTCTGCGAATCATTAAATCAAAAAAAGATGATACCTTATAGTCTACATGTAGCCATTATTTTGGCCATTTGTTTGGTTTTTTATCAGCTATTGCTACATAAAGAAACGTATTACCGTTTAAATAGAATTGTCCTTTTAACGGGTCTACTTTTTGCATTTCTGTTGCCACTCATTCCAGTTCCGCAACACTATTCATTGCGACACCAGGATGAGTTAGCTGTTGTAAATGAGCCAGCCAATTTCAGTGCTTCCAGTGTAGAGACAATCGAAGAAGCAGCGCTTTCAAAAGGATCAGTTTCAACTCCGAAAGCAGAGGTGTCAGTTCGGCAAATACCCCTAACCGAACGGATGTTGACCTGGGTGTTTTGGATGTATTGGTGCGGAGTTGCAGTTTTTGCTGTGAATTTGCTCATTCAAGTGATCGTGCTTTTGTATCAAGCCTATAGACATCCAGTAATTAAAGATGGGATTTATCGAATTGTGGAATTAGCTACTGATAAAGCGCCTTGTTCTTTTGGGAATACCATTTTTATTAACCCTTCAAAGTACGATTGGGAAACCTACAATCAAATTTTGATGCATGAGAAAGTACATATTCAGCAAGGGCATAGTTTTGATTTAATTCTAGCAGAATTGGTACTTGTGTTGCAATGGTTTAATCCATTTGCCTGGTTCTATCGCAAAGCATTAGAAAGCAATCTCGAGTTCTTGACTGATTATTCGGTATTGCACAACTATAATGTGGAAATGGAAGGCTATCAGCTAAGTTTACTGAAAGTTGCGGTGCCTAATCAATCCATGAATATAACAACTAATTATAACCAGTCCCTATTAAAAAAGCGAATTGTGATGATGAATGCAAAAAAATCTAACATCCACAACATGTGGAAATATTTTATCTTATTGCCCGTAATGGTGATCCTAGTTTGTGGCTTAAATAAGCCAATAGCGATGAGTAGTACGGGGGTTGAAGAAATGCCGAAGATCCGTAATGCTGCAATGATGAGCCAGGCTAAGGGACTGTGGTTTGCTATCATTAAAGAAGATAAAGTACAAATTGAATTTAAGAGCGACGATGATATTGATCGTAATTATCGATGGTCTAACAGTACTGTATTTAATTTAAACGAATTTTCTTCCATTCCAAAGGATAATAAAGCAGATTTTACCGTAAAAAGAGAGGCTGGTACGGTTACGTTTACAGGTAAGTTTGACGATGATCAGGGCTTTGGTCGCTTTAAATTTACACCAAATAAAGAATACATTTCATTTCTTGCCTTTAAAGGAATAGAAAATATGAAAGATGAGGAGTATGTTTCTTTCTTCATGACGGATGTAAAACGTCAATATATTCAATTCTTAAATGATAATGGATTCAAGAATTTAAGTAGAAACCAAATTATTTCCATGTCGGCTTTTAATATAGATAAAGACTATATCAAGTATTGGAGACAAATAGGTTACACAGACATTACTGCTAACAATTTAGTTTCTTTAAAATCAATGAAAATTGATAGTGCCTATGTCAATGACATTCGCAAGGCGGGCTATACCGATTTAACCGTGCAACAATTGATTAGTTTTAAGGCGCAAAAAATAACTGGAAGTTACATCAGTAGTCTACAAAAAGCTTCGTTAAAAAAGCCGACACCAGAAAGCACAGAAATACTCACTAAGGCTGAAAAACCAACGCCAACGGAGATTATTCGTGCGAAGTCGATGAAAGTAGATACGGATTACATGGCTTCCGTGCGAGACGCAGGCTTTCAAGATTTGAGTTCCAATACCCTTGTGGCATTAAAATCTCAAAACATCACACCCGAGTTTATTAAGAGCTTTCAAGATATAGGGATGCGAAACTTACCCTTAAATACCTTGGCAACCTTAAAAGCACAGCGCATCACACCCGAATTTATAAAATCTTATCAAGAGATTGGAATGAGAGATTTGCCGATTAATACGCTTTTAAGCCTCAAGCATAACGCGCTTAGTCCTTCTTTTATCAAAAGTTATCAGGAAATTGGCATGAGAGATTTGTCGATGAGTACCCTGCTTACCTTAAAGCACAACGCGCTTACGCCTGCTTATATCCGAAGTTTCCAAGAAATCGGGTTAAGAGATTTACCATTGAGCGCTTTGCAAACGTTCAAGGCGCAAGGAATTACGCCTGCATACATTAAAAGCTTTCAAGATATTGGGCTAAGAGATGTTCCTTTGAATACATTTTATACATTCAAGGTTCAAGGCATTACGCCAGAATTTATAAAGGGATTTACGGCGTTAGGTTACAGGAATATTTCTTACAATCAATACTATACCTTGAAAAGTCAAGGCATTACGCCAGAATATGTAACCGAAATGAAAGAAAAAGGCTTTGACTCGAAAGATGTGAATAAATACATTCAGTTAAAGTCTTTTAATGGCGCAAAGAATAAGTAGGATTATCTGCGTATCGAACGCAGTGGACTGTCTTCCGTCTTATCGAACGCAGCGGACTGTCTTCCGTCCTATCGAACGCAGCGGAGCGAGGAGATATCTAAACGGCAAATAAAGAAAATTAAACTAATCAAAAAATGAAAACACTCGCCTTTTTATTACTTCTTCTTCCCGGTATTGCTTTCGCTCAGGAAAAGGATGGCATTAGCTTCTTAAAAGACAAATCTTGGGCAGAAACCCTTGCTTTAGCGAAGACCGAAAATAAATTGATTTTTGTGGATGTATACACCGATTGGTGTGGGCCATGCAAAACAATGGATGCTGAAGTTTTTCCGAAGAAGACAGTAGGTGATCAATTTAATGCGGCATTTATTAACTATAAATTAGATGCCGAAAAGGGCGAGGGACCTGTAATTGCCAAGAAATATATCGTTAAGTCATATCCAAATTATTTATTTATAAATGGAGATGGTGTTTTAGTATATCGTTCAACCAGCGCAATGTCTGCAGGAGAATTTTTAAATGTGGCCAAGAATGCATTGTTAGAAGCAAAACAAGAGCAAACGGTAGTGCAGCTCGACGAACTGTACGCCTCGCGCAAAGCCGATAAGGAATTTATGTATGCTTATGTGGGTAGAAGAACTGTCCTAAGATTAGATAACGCTGATCTTTTAGACGAATACATCTCCCTTTTAAATGAGCAAGAACAAGGAGATATCAAAAATCTACAACTTATATTAGATAATGGGATGTTTTTAGCGAAAAATTTGCAATTGGGTATTTCATTAGCAACACTGAAAAAGCACAAGGATAAATTTTCACTACTTAAGCAATCGTATAAAGAAGAGATTAGTGGTATAGAGAATACCGCAATCGAAACGACATTAAGAAAGGCAATCGCAAAGAAAGATGAAAAATTATTAGCCCAGGTTATGGTGCTTAAAAAGTCCTCAAAAAATTCGCCATTTAACAATAAGGAAACTACCCAGTTGGCTTATTATTTCGGCACTAACCAAACGGATAGATACATTGGTTTTGCTAAAAATTACGCGAACAATTTTCTTTTGAAATTCTCAACGGATACCCTAGCTAAATGGGATCATAAGACCTATACTAAACAATTAGACTATTTAAAAAACAGCCCAACCTTTAAAGGAAATCCAACGGAAGAAGCCGAACAGTACAAACATTCACAAACCATCCAGCTTACGAATGCGATACATACTATTGCTAAAAATTTCTCAGCGAAAGCTTCCGCGCCTGCCGATTTAAAATTAGCTGCTAAATGGCTCGATTACGTTAGCACAATTACGGGCAAAGACACAGTTTATTACGAGAACGTGATACCGGTTTATATGCAAACGTATGCCACACTTCAGTATAAAATTGGAAATAAAAAAACGGCTATCTCCAAGATGGAAGAGATGTTAGCGCAGCTAAAAAATCCACAGGTTACTACCTACTTTACGCCATTTATTGATAAAATGAAGGCAAATGAAAAATTATAAACATGAATAAACTCTTTATCTTTCTGATTTGCTTTAGCATCAGCAGTAGCATCTTCGCTCAAACTACAGTCACTTTAAAAGGAAAAATAATTGGACGCGATAGTAAGACGATGTTTATCATCCCGCGTACCACTTCATACCGG
>Ga0247813_10001065_pt1 | contig 21858 bp, 12 predicted proteins | sample UWRJL169409C1_FD_180719 | JGI IMG/M metagenome (GOLD analysis project Ga0247813, IMG submission 180719) | Plant litter microbial communities from Arlington Agricultural Research Station in Wisconsin, United States - UWRJ-L169-409C-1 | ecosystem: Environmental > Terrestrial > Plant litter >...
AGTCTCTACTTGCGTCCATGAAATTTTAGCGTTTGTTTCGCATAAACCTCTTTTGGTTACGAAGTTGTAAACGCCACCTTTTCCTTCTTTGTTTCCAGGGAACCAGTTTTGAACAGTAGAATATTTAATTTCTGCATCATCCAAAGCGATTAATTCAACTACCGCAGCGTGCAATTGATTTTCATCACGGCTTGGAGCTGTACAGCCTTCAAGGTAAGAAACGTAACTTCCCGCATCAGCAATAACAAGCGTTCTTTCGAATTGTCCTGTTCCTGCCTGATTGATTCTGAAATATGTTGAAAGTTCCATTGGGCAACGAACGCCTTTTGGAATATAACAGAAACTTCCGTCGGAGAAAACCGCTGAGTTTAATGCTGCGTAAAAGTTGTCTTTTTGAGGTACAACAGTTCCTAAATATTTTTTTACCAATTCTGGATGTTCTTTGATAGCTTCAGAAATCGGACAGAAAATAATTCCTTTTTCTCCTAATGTTTTCTTGAAAGTAGTAGCTACAGAAACAGAATCGACCACAATATCCATAGCGACATTGTTCATCATTTTTTGTTCATCAACAGAGATTCCTAACTTTTTGTACATTTCTAAAAGTTCCGGATCAACATCATCCAAAGTTTTAGTTGGATCAACCTGTTTTGGAGCTGAATAATATGAAATGGCTTGGAAATCTGGCTTTTGGTAATGAACATTTGCCCATTCCGGCTCAATCATTTCTTTCCAGGCACGAAAAGCCTCGATGCGCCATTCGGTCATCCATTCTGGTTCTTCTTTTTTAAGAGAAATAGCTCTTACGATATCTTCGTTTAAGCCAATAGGGAACGTCTCCGATTCTATATCAGTATAAAATCCGTATTCGTATTCTTTAGTTTCGAGTTCGATTTTTAAATCGTCTTCTGTGTATTTGCTCATTGTTTTTTTATTGAAAGATTTCAAAATCGAAGGATTTAAATAAAACCACTTCTGTAATTTTTAAATCTTTAAATTTTGCAATCATTTAATTATTTTAAAGAGAGAACGATTCTCCACAACCACAAGTTCTGCTTGCATTTGGATTATTGAATACAAATCCTTTTCCGTTTAGCCCCCCAGAAAATTCCAGAATTGTTCCGGCTAAATATAGAAATGATTTTTTTTCAACTGCAATTGTTATGTCATTGTCTACAAATATTTTATCGTCTTCGCCTTTGGTTTTGTCAAATTTTAAATCATATGACAAACCAGAGCATCCGCCACTTTTCACACCTACACGTACGTAGTCATGTGCGGCATCAAAACCATCATCACTCATCAAATCGATGATTTTCTTTTTGGCTGTATCTGAAACTTTTATCATTGTATATGGTATTTGTTTTTTCTTTCATTTTTAATTTGCAATTAAAATAGTAATGAAATTATTACAATTTTAAAGTACTGTGTGTCAATGTTCAAATGAAATTGTCTGCAAAGATACGACTTAAAAACCTTTTTCCATAACGCTTCACATTATTATAACAAATGTTAAAATAGATAGAAGTTATTTTGTTTTCAGGAAGATCTGCTTTTCGGATTTATTTAAGTGATTTTTATAAGTATTAAAGAAAAACAAATTAAATTTCTTTTTCTTTAATAAGGTTGATTGTTAGAAATATAAAATCAGTTAAAATACCGTATTTATACGCATTTAAACTGTTATAATAGTGGTAAATTTGCGCAAAATTATGAGTAATTATGAAAAAACATTACAAAAACGGCTGGATCAAATCATTTTTTGCAGTATTATTTGTTTTTGGATTAGGTGCTACATTTTATATTTTTAGTAAGGAGTCTGATAAGGATTTTGATGCTTCTGCAAGTATAAGAGATGAAAAACAAGATATTACTAAATTGAGCGAGCAGGCTCTTGCACAAAAAGACATTTTAGATTCTTTAAATACTTTAAAATTAGCTTATGATATTGCTATTTTAGAAAAGACAGCACTATCACAGCAATTAGAACTCGAGAAAAATAATATTGAGAATTTGATGGATATTATTAGAGCTTCAAAAAATCCTTCAATGCAACAAATTGTTGTGTATCGGAAGCAGCTTTCTGGTTTGCAACTTTCATTAACTTCAAGTGTTTTGGAAGTTAAAAAGTTAAAATCTCAAAATAAAAATTTGTTATCAGAAATTGAGAGCCAAAATGTGGTTATGTACAATCAAAAGGCTGAAAATGATACTTTAATTTCAAAACAAAAGAAACTGGAATCGACTTTAAAAGATGCTTCAAAATTAGCATTTAATAATTTTAAGGTTGTAGCACTTCGTGAAAAGAAATCTGGGAAAGAACTGGAAACCGATAAGGCAAAAAACACAAAAAAACTCAAAGTAAGTTTTTCTATAGGTGGAAATTCAATTGCAAAAACGGGAAAGAAAATTTTCTATGTTCAGGTGCTGGATCAAAAAAATACAGTTTTAGGGGAAGATAAATTAATTGAATTTGGAAATGATAAAGCTTTGGTTTACAGCTTTATTGTTGCAGTTGATTTTCAGGGAAAACCTGCCAGTGTTTATGGAATTTTAAATACTGATGCAAGCAGTTTCTCAAAAGGAACTTATTTCGTTAATTTCTTCGATAAGCAGGAAATTATGGGAAGCACTTCGATTACGTTGGAATAGGAAACTGTTTGCTATTTTTAAATAAAAATTGCTAGCATAAGGAAATTGTATTTCCTAGCTTTGTTTTCCTATTTAGAAATTTACTCTCATGAAACTTTACCCAATAGAATCCGGAAATTTTAAATTAGACGGAGGCGCTATGTTTGGTGTTGTTCCTAAAACTATTTGGAACAAAACGAATCCTGCCGATGCTAATAATTTAATTGATATTGCAGCGCGTTGTCTGCTTATTGAAGATCAAAATCGCCTGATTTTGATTGATACCGGAATGGGAGACAAACAATCAGAGAAATTTTTTGGTTATTATTCACTTTGGGGATCGCATTCGCTTGATAAATCATTAGCAAAATATGGTTTTCACCGTGATGATATTACCGACGTTTTTATGACGCATTTGCACTTTGATCATTGTGGAGGAAGTGTGCAATGGAATGCTGACAAAACCGGATATGAAACTGCTTTTAAAAATGCTAAATATTGGACGAATGAAAATCATTGGGAATGGGCAACGAAACCCAATGCTCGTGAAAAAGCTTCTTTTTTATCCGAGAATATTTTGCCGATGCAGGAAAGCGGGCAACTGAATTTTATAAAACGACCTGAAGCTGATTTTGGCTTTTCTGAAGAAATGAATTTCGGAATTTATTATGTTGATGGCCATACCGAGAAACAAATGATTCCGCACATTCAATATAAAGATAAAACTATTGTTTTTTGTGCCGATTTGTTAGCAACAGCCGGACACATTCCGCTGCCTTATGTAATGGGGTATGATACCCGTCCATTATTGACCATGCCTGAAAAATCAAAATTACTAAACGCTGCAGCAGATCAAAATTATTACTTATTTTTAGAACACGATGCGCACAATCAGATTATAACAGTTGAGCACACTGAAAAAGGCGTAAGATTAAAAGAAGTATTTACCTGCGAAGATGTGCTTTAGTCTAATTTCCAGCCAAAGGTTGTCTGAAAAACATAATCGTCTTTTGCAGCACCATTTTTTGGTTTATTGTCGTAATTGTATACAAACGAAAGTTTGATAAAGAAATCAAGTGGTAAATCATATTTAGTATCCAGATTAAAATCTGTACGCACCCTATTACTTTCTGTAATACTTGGGAAAACAGTTACTTTCGATTGAATACTGAAATCACCAAGATCATAGAGATTAAAATCGGTTCCTAAAAAAAGTTCCAAACTTTTAAAAGCTTCGCTTGTGTCAAAATAGCGTTCGTGGTTGAAAGATAACCCGGATGCAACGCCCCAATATTTTTTGTTGTCTCGCAATATATATTTTCCGTAACCTGCTTTTGAGATGATTCGAAGCTGGATATCTTGTTCTGTATTCGATAAAGTAGTTACCGACAATGGAACGAAAAAATCTTTAGGAAGCAGATGGACATAACTTAAATCTGTGTCAATTCTTCGAATGGGTTCACTATCATCCTGAATAGATTGAATTTGTTTATACATTGCGGTAGCAAACCATCTTTTTGCCGTGTAGCCTAAGTTTATATTTATTGTTAATTGCTGTAGATTTTCTGCTTTAGTCAATTTAATCCCAACATCAAAACTAGCGTCGAGTCGGTCCCAAAAACTATCATTCACGGGTTTTATATACACAATATCTCTAAGGCTGACTTCGGTTGTAGTTTGGGTTTCGATATTTTTAATCTCGCATTTACTGGGTGTTTTACTTTTGGATAAAATTCCGTTTACTAAAACGCCGGATGTCAGATTTATAATGTGAGTTCTACTTGAAGAAATAAATTTTACTTCTTTCCATTCTAATTTAAAATCAGATTTACTGTAGTCTGTCTCAATCTGCAAAACGCCTTTGTTCATTGATTTTATTTCACCTATAATAATATCATTGTTTTTAAGGACGATAGTATCGGTCCATTGTTCATGAGGTATTTTTAATTCCTTTATTTTGATATCATTATTTTTCAGCACTAAAGAATCAGATGTTTGTGCGCTGATTTTAAGGAAAAATAAAAATAAAAATAAAAAGATAGTTTTACTCATGCAATTTGTTTATTTCATTGGTTGCCAGCTTTTAAGATAAAGTTAGGGATAATATTTAAAGGAAAAACATATTCATAAAAAAATCCCATTTTCAAATGAATGAAAATGGGATTTCGTACTGTAGCAAATGGTTATTTTTAAAATTCTAGTTGGTTTTAAACTTCCAAACCTGACCGATGGTTTCGCCACCTTTATTGTCTTTTACAACCACTCTCCAAAAATATTGTTTTGTAGGTTCAATGGCAACAGTAGTCGTAAGTGTAGCAATATTATCACCTACTTTTACAGTAGGCGGATTGGCTGTTCCAAAATAAACATCATAAGTAAGAGCGTCTGCAGTATCAACGTCAGAAGCAGTCCATCCTAAAGCTGCGCTTGTACCAGTTAAAACACTATTTATAGCCGGTTGTGTTAAAGCGGGAGCAAATGGTAAATGATTAACAACAGCGACACCCGCTGTATAAAATTTATAAGTTGCTGTGTAAGCACTTGCTAAACCTTTGGCATCTGTTGCTTTTACTCGCCAGTAATAGGCGGTGTTTTTATCTAAAGTAAAAGTATTTGTAAGATTAGATGTTGCGTCAAGAGTAGATACAATTTGAGTAAATGCATTATCTTTTGCTACCTGAATCTGATAAACAACGGCATCTTTTTCTGTATCGCTCGATTGGTTCCATTGAAACACAACAGCATTGTCTAGACATAATTTATTGTCTGTTGGACTTACTAATGCAGGTACAGTTGGTGCAGTATTTACTGGTATTGGAGTAACGGGATCGTCTCCACCGCCGCCTCCACAAGCTGCAAATAGTAAACTGATGATTGGTAGGTATATATAATTCTTCATTTTTATTTTTTTATGATTTTAATAAATTCTGGAGTTTCTAAATAGATTTTGGCTGCGTAAATTCCTGATGGCTGATTTTCAAGATTTAATTTTGCAGTTCCATTTTCGATAACATACGTTTTGCCAGAAACTAATTGGCCTCCAAAATTGTAAAGTTCGATTCTAACTTCATTTTGGCTTGTTGGAATTTCAATCTCAAAAATTCCAGTAGTTGGATTTGGATATGCAGAAAGAACTGTTCCTAAAATCTCTGTTGTTTTAATATTTTTAGCATAAATTCCTTCACAAGCTTTTGCTGTCGCTACTTCGATTAATCCACCCTCGGTAAGTGCTATAGAGAAGTTAGAATCTGTGGTTTGAAATTGCTCATTTCCGTCAACAAAAACAGTAAATGGAGCCGTTCCTTCTGTAATTTCAACATCTACTTTTTTAGCTGTAATACTTGATTTTCCAGTTATTGTAGCGCCTTTTGCAATAGTAATATTGAAGTTTTGTTCGAAAATAACATCAGGAATTGTAATCTTGATTTTGTATACTCCTGGAGCTAACGCAGCAACCTTTAAACTGTTATTTACAAAAGCATAAGGCTTGTCATTTACAGTCGCAGTGTAAGCAAAGGCTGTTTTTGCAACAATACTTATTTCACCATTATTTTCACCAAGACAAGATTCAGCTTTAGTTTCAACAGTAAAATTATTTGCAGGCAGCGTTAATTCTCCAGTACATTCTGTATTGTATTTTGTCCATTCATCTTTTTTGTTTAGCCAGTTTGTATTTGCATAAATTACATCATCAACAAGAACACAATATAATTTTGAATTTCCCGCAATGTAAAAATCAGCATTTTTTAGGGATGCGTTTTTGCCATTTTTTAAATTTAATGACTCTAATTTATTGCCGTAACAATTGAAAGATACTAACTCTTTATGCTGAGAAAGATCTAACGATACTAATTGGTTATTACTAACAGTTAGAGTGTTTAGCTTTGTGTTTTTAGAAAGGTCTAAAACTGTTATCAAATTGTTGTTACAAATCAATATATTTAAATTACTGTTTTTTTGAACATCTAAAACAGCTAGTTGATTAACAGAGCAATCTAATGTTGTCAAATTTGTATTTTTTGACACATTTAAACTGGTAACTTTATTTGATTTTAAGTTTAAAGATTTTAAAGAAAGAAAATCCTGTATACCTGTTAAATCTGAAATTTCAGAACTGCTTACATCTAAAGTATTTAGATACATAATGTTGGCAGTGGCTACTTTTCCATTTTCTCCGTCAGTATCAATTCCTAAAGCGATTAATTTTTTCTCAAATTTAATATCAGGAATTGCAGTCGAATAATCACAATTCACACTGTAGTTTGCAGTAGCATCTTTATAAAACTGCCAGTTTGTATTTGAATAACTCACGTCATCTACCATGATACAGGTCAAATCCGGATTATTGGTAAAGTTTTTAATGCCCGGTCCGTTACTGGCTGCATTGTTGCCATTCTTTAAGTTTAAAGATACAAGTTTGTTGTTTGGACAATAAATTTCTCTCAGATTTTGATTCTTTGATAAATCTAATCCGGTAATTAAATTATCATTACAATAAAGTGACTGAAGTGACTTATTATTTGTTAAAAGCAATGAAGTTAGTTTATTTTGAGAAACAGTTAAACGAATCAAATTTAGATTTTTTGAAACATCTAATTTTGTTAAGTTGTTTTGCTCAGTACTTAACAACTCCAGGCTGCTAAAATCTTCGATACCTGTTAAATCAGAAATATTACTATTTGATATATCCAAATCTGTTAAGTTTGAAATATTAGCAGTAAGTACTTTTCCGTTTTTTCCATCAGTATCAATTCCAAGATCAATTAATTTTTGCTCAAAAGCAAGGTCCGGAATTGCTGTCGAATAAGCACAATCTGAATTATAGTTTGAAGCGGCATCTTTTTTAGTATTCCAGTTTGCAATGGCATAATCAACATCATCAACCTGAATACAACTTAGGTTTGGACTGCTGGTAAAACTTACGCTTGTAATTTTAATATTATTGCCATTTTTAAAGTTTACACTTTTTAAATTACTTGACCCTCCACAAGAGAACTTTGTTAAAGCAGTATTTTTTGAGACATCTAAATTTATTATTTTATTAGTATGACAATATAATTCTGTCAAAGCAATATTTTTAGAAACATTTAAACTGCTTAATTCGTTGTAAGTACAGTCTAAATAAGTTAAAGCAGTGTTTTTAGAAACATCAAGAGCTGTTATTTTGTTGTTATAAATGTTTAGTGACGTTAAATTTATATTGTTTGAAACATTTATACTAGTCATATTGCTTGATGCAACTGATACTATTTTTAAAGCAATATTTTTAGAGATATCTATATCTGTAAATTTATTAACACCACAATTTAGGGAAACTAATTTTTGGTTAGCCGAAATGTCTAAACTTTGTAATTGGTTAGAAGAGCAGGATAAACTTCCTAATGCCGCATTGCCAGACAAGTTTAAGCTGCTAATTTGGTTAGATGAACAGGATAAAGTTTCTAATGCTAAGTTTTTAGAAACATCAAGACTTGTGATTGTATTGTTGTCACAATTAAGGGTTTGTAAATAACTATTTTTCGAAACATCTAAGGCGCTTATTTTGTTTCCACTACACCATAAATTAGTTAATGAAACAAAATCTTCAACTCCTTTCATATCAGTAATTGAGGCATTTCGAACATTTAAAGATGTTAATTTGTTGATTTTACTGGTTATTATTTTTCCATCAACTTCACCAGAATCAATACCTTGTTTGATCAACTCTTTTTCAAAGTTCACGTCCGGAATCAGCGTGTATTGAATTTTTTCTGTACAGGCTTCAGAATAAGAAGCTGAATCATCTTTTGCGATCCAATTCGCTTTAGAATAAGCGGCGTCATCAACCTGAATACATTCTAAATTAGGATTATTAGTAAAATTGCCAAAAATCATTCTTTGCATATTGGCATTGTTTCCGTTTTTTAAATTTAAATTATAAATGTTGTTATTAGAACATTCAATTTCTTTTAAAACAAGATTTTTAGAAACATCTAAATTGGCCAATTGGTTAAAACCACAACTTAAAAATGTCAGGTTCGGATTTTTAGAAACATCCAAATTAAGCATGTTGTTATAACTTGAATTTAAAATACTTAATTTATTGTTTTTAGAAAGATCAATTGCAGTAATTTTATTAGAACTAATGTTTAATTCGCTTAATAACAAATTGCTTGAAATAGTAAATGTTTTTAATTCATTTTTACTACAATTTAAGTTTTTTAAAGAACTATTCTGGGCCAAATTCAATGCAATTAACTGATTGTTACTGCAATTTAAGGTACTTAAAATAGTAAAATCCTGAATTCCTGTTAAGTCTTTTATATTGCTGTTAGAAACATTTAGTTGTGTAATAGAATCAATTCTTGATGTTGGTACTTTTCCGTTTTTTCCATCATTATCAATGCCTAATGAAATTAGTTTTTCTTCAAAATTTACATCCGGAATAGCAGTGTATGCAATATTAAGAGGACATGAAGCAGAATAATTTGCCTGAGTATCTTTCAATGAACTCCAATTTGCCACAGAATAGTTGACATCGTCTACCTGAATACAGGTTAAATTTGGATTGTTTTTAAATGTTCCAGAACCTGTTTTAAGTTTGATATTGTTGTTATTGTTCAGATTTAAATTTAATAAATCATTTGATTGACAATAGAAATATGTTAGGTTAGGATTGTTAGAAAGATCTAACGATGTAAGCTTACTATTAGCACAATCTAAACTTTCTAATGCAGTGTTGTGAGTTAAATTCAGCGTTTTTAATTTAGTATACTCACATCCAATTGTTTTTAAACCAAGGTTTTTGGTTACATCAATTGTGCTTATTGGGTTGCCCCCAAAATCTAAGTATGTTAATTTTGTGCTTACTATATCAAGAGTTGGTAAATTGTTAATATTACAATCCAAATAAGTTAGTTGATTACATGTAGAGATATCAAGAGAAGTAAGCTGATTGTATCGGCACACTAATGTTTGCAGGTTTACATTTTTAGAAAGATCCAAAGATGTTAATTTACCACTACCTCCACCAACAGCACTCCCTGAATTGCTATAACAATAAAGGTTGATTAAAGCTATATTTTTAGAAAGATCAAGAGCCGTAATTGGATTTGAACTGGTGTTTAGAATTTTAAGAGCTGTAAAATCCTGAATACCTGTTAAATTGGTAATCGAACTGTCTCCAACATTTAAATTAGTTATAGAAGAAATATTAGAAGTCAATACTTTTCCGTCTCTTGCTTCCGAATCAAGACCTAAAGCAATTAATTTATCTTCAAAATTTGGATCAGGAATAAGTGTATATACTGCACAATCTATATTAAAAGTAGCTATATCATCTTTAATAATTGTCCACTTATTTGCATTTTCAACATTAGCTACCTGAATACAAGTAAGACTTTTATTATTTGCACTATTTAATGAGTTTAGGGCTGCATTTTGGGAAAGATTTAAACTTTTTAATGAATTGTTTGAGCAGTTTAACTGGGTAAGTCCTTTGAAACCTTCAATACCCGTTAAATCTATTATCGTACTATTAGAAATATCAAGAGATGGTATAGCTATTATACTTGTGTTTAATACCATGCCATTTGGACCATCAGTATCAATTCCTAATGAAATCAATTTGTCTTCAAAAGCAGTATCAGGAATATAAGTATATTGATTGCAATCTGTATTAAAAGTAGTTGTTGCATCTTTTAAAGTCCAATTAGAATTTGAGTATGTTACATCATCTACCTGAATGCAGGTCAAAGTGGGATTATTTTGGAAATTTAATGATGCCTTGCTCAATATAGTGTTTTTTCCATTTTTTAAATTGATGTTCAAAAGGCTGTTTGAAGAACAGTCTAAGTAAGTCAAAGTACGATTTTTAGAAAAATCCAAACCAGCTATTTTATTTGACTTACAGGCTAAGTTATTCAATAAAATGTTTTTAGAAACGTCAAGAGTGGTCAGTTTATTAGTATTAGAGTTTATCTTTTCTAAAGAACTGTTTTTAGAAACATTCAAACTTGTTAATTGATTGTTGCTGCAATCTAAATCTTTCAATAATGTGTTTTTTGTAAGATCTAAAGACGTTAAAGTCATGCTGGAGCATTCTAACCAAGTCAAAACCGTATTTGCAGATACATCTAAAGTTGTAAATTTGTTTGAATTTAAATTTAAATAATCCAAAACCAAATTTGCAGAGGTGTTTAAACTCGTTAATTTGTTATATCCGGCGTCTAAATTTTTTAAAGCATAGTTGTTAGAAATATCTAGACTTGTTAGTACGTTTTGAGAGCAACCTAAAGTAACCAAATTAGTATTTGCAGATACATTAAGGCTCGTAATACTATTGGACGAGCAATCGATACTTTTTAAGTTAACATTCTTAGAAACATCTAAGGCTTTTATTCTATTCATATACAAGCGTAATGAATTTAAATTCAAATTTTTAGATAAATCTAAACTGCTTAAATTATTTTGCGTTGCTGATAATTCAGATAAGGCAGGATTATTAGATGTGTTTAGGCTCGTAATATTGTTATTATCACAACTAAAAGTTGACAATACAGTGTTTTTAGTAAGATCTATAGAAGTTAATAGATTTTGTGAACAAGAGATATTGTATAAAAGAATGTTTTTAGTAACATCCAGGTTTGATAATTTATTATTAGAGGCACTTAAATAGTTTAATGCCGTATTTGTACTAATATCTAAATTTGTTAATTGATTATTATAACAATCCAGATTTACTAACTTAACAGCACCAGTCAAATTTAGCGTTGTCAGTTTATTATTAATGCACAGCAATTTTGTTAAATTAATGTTTTTAGATACATCGAGCGCAGTTAATTGATTATAGTGACATGACAATTCTGTTAATGATGTAAAAGCTTCGATACCACTAAGGTCGGTAATAGAGCTATTCGAAACATCAAGTTTGATTAAAGTTGAAATGCTGGCAGTAAGTACCTGACCATCTACAGCTCCTGAATCAATTTTTAAAGCGATCAATTTTTTTTCAAAATTTGCATCAGGAATCGCAGTGTATTGTGCATAAATAGAAAAATTTGCCAATAACAGCAACAAGAGTAGTTTTGTTTTCATAGAATAAGTTTATGATTCGGTGAGGCAAGATTACAGGATTCGGCTGGATTTTCCTTACGGGATAACGTAAAGCTTCGCGTTTTTTATCATTAGTTTAATCTGCAAAGCTTTAAAAACTACAAAATTACCTCTGTAATTATTTTTCGTAAGAAATAGTTTAAGTCTTTGCTGTAAAGGACTTTTTTGTTATTTTACATTTTCTTAAATCATAACTAAAAAATCATAACACAGTGTTAACTGTTAGTTTTTTGTAACAAAAAATCATAATTTAGGCCCATCTTTAACTATTATTATTGAATTTACATGAATCATATAAAATCTAATTGTTTATCCGCTTTTGCATTACTTGTTTTAGCAGGATGTGGTGCCACTCTACAAGCGCAGGAATCACTTCAGAAATCGCCAGTTACTGCACCTTTGGCTATGGTTAAAAAAGCTCCGGTTACTGAGAATGAATTAAAAAGATGGAGCCATCTTGATTTAATAAAAGATTCGATTCCCGGAATGAGTGTTGATAAAGCTTATGCTGAATTACTTCAGGGAAAAAAGGGTATAAAAGTAATCGTTGGTATTGTTGATTCAGGTGTCGATATCGAACACGAAGATTTAAAGGGAATGATCTGGACCAATCCGAAAGAAATTGCCGGTAACGGAATCGATGATGATAAAAATGGCTTCATTGATGATGTTCACGGATGGAATTTTCTTGGAGATGTAGTACATGAAAATCTTGAAATGACACGTATTGTTAAAAAAGGAGACGATGGTTCTGCAGCATATAAAACAGCCCTGGCGCAGTATAATGAAAAATACGAAAAAGCCTTAAAAGATAAAGAACAAGTAGATTTTCTATTAGAGGTTCATAATACGATCAAAAAAGAGTTAAATAAAACTACTTATAAAATCGAAGATCTAAGTACAATTACTTCTACAGCACCAAAAGTGGCTCAAAGTAAAAATATAATGACTCAGATTTTTACAAACGCGGGTCCAACTTTTGACCCGGAAGCAGAATTAGAAGAGTATAGAAAACAAGTTTATGGCGAGTTAGATTATAATCTGAATAAAGAGTTTAATGGAAGAAAAGTTCTGGGAGATAATCCAGATGATATAAAAAACAATCATTACGGAAACAATATTGTTTTTGGACCAGATAAAGAAGAAGCCCTTCACGGAACTCACGTTGCCGGAATTATTGCGCAGGTTCGTGGCAATAATTTAGGCGGAGACGGAGTAGCAAATAACGTTGAGATTTTAACTGTTAGAGCAGTTCCTGATGGAGATGAATACGATAAAGATATTGCACTGGCAATTCGTTACGCAGTAGACAATGGAGCTAAAGTAATTAACGGAAGTTTCGGAAAAAGTTTTTCTCCTCACAAACAATGGGTGTATGATGCTTTACTATATGCGAAGAAAAAAGATGTTTTAATTGTTCATGCTGCAGGTAATGATGGATATAATATAGATGAAACAAAAAATATCAATTATCCAAATGATTCTCAAGACAATGTAAAAGAGTTTACAGATAATGTAATTACAATTGGTGCGATCAATAAAGCATATGGAGAAACTGTAATAGCACCATTTTCTAATTTCGGAAAAATAAATGTTGACGTTTTTGCTCCGGGTGAAGAAATTTATGCAACGGTTCCAAACAATAAATACAAATATTTGCAAGGAACTTCAATGGCGGCACCAAATGCTGCAGGAGTAGCGGCACTAATTCGTTCTTATTATCCAAAATTAAAAGCGGTACAGGTTAAGCAAATTTTGATGGATTCTGGAGTTGCGCTTCCTGCAAAGGTGGTTTTAGGAGAAAACCCTAATCCAGACGCTGCACCAGTAGCAGTTTCATCGGCTGAATCATCAAAAACTGCTAAAATGGTCAATGCTTACAATGCTTTACTGATGGCCGAAAAAATGTCTAAAAAATAGAAAACATTAAATACTAATCCGATGGAAGAGTGGCAACTCTTCCATTTTTATTTAAAACAATGATGCGAAAAATTATTTTACTTTCTTTTTTGAGTTTTGGTTTAAACTCAGCATTTGCACAAAACGCCCCATATTGGCAACAACATGTCGATTACAAAATGGAGGTTTCGATGGATGTCAAAAACTATTTGTATAAAGGGAAACAGGAATTGGTTTATACTAATAACTCTCCTGATACATTAAGAAAAGTATTCTATCACTTATATCCAAATGCTTTTCAGCCTGGAAGCGAAATGGATGCACGTTTGCATTCTATAAAAGATCCGGATGCCAGAATGGTAAATAAAGTAAAAGGCGCTGATGGCAAAGAAGTAAAACAAAGCCGAATTGAAACCTTGAAACCTAATGAAACTGGGTTTTTAAAAATCACTAATTTTAAACAAGATGGTGCAACGGCGCAAACCAGAACTTCATCTACTGTTTTAGAAGTGACTTTGGCTAAACCAATTTTACCCAATTCTAAAACAACTTTTACCTTAGATTTTGAAGGGCAGGTTCCGGTTCAGATACGTCGTTCAGGACGTAATAATAAAGAAGGTGTCGAATTATCGATGTCACAATGGTACCCAAAATTAGCCGAATTTGATTTTGAAGGATGGCATGCAGATCCGTATATCGCAAGAGAATTTCACGGTGTATGGGGAAATTTTGATGTGAAAATCACAATAGATAAAGACTATACAATTGGAGGTTCCGGATATTTACAAGATAAAAACCAAATTGGTCACGGGTATCAGGACGCTGGTGTAACAGTGGCTTATCCAAAAAAAGCAAAAACATTAACATGGCATTTTATTGCGCCAAATGTTCACGATTTTACATGGGCTGCTGATAAAGCATATACGCATGATATTGTAAAAGGACCAAATGATGTTGACTTGCATTTCTTCTACAAAAATGATCCAAAAACAACTGAAAACTGGAAACAATTAGAGCCTCTGATGGTAAAAGTAATGGATTATTACAATCATAAAGTAGGAGCTTATCCATACAAACAATATTCATTTATTCAAGGTGGAGACGGTGGAATGGAGTACGCAATGTGTACTTTAATGTTAGGAAGCGGAACACTTGAAGGTATTTTAGGAACGGCAACGCACGAATTAGGACACTCTTGGTTCCAGCATATTTTGGCTTCAAACGAGTCAAAACACCCATGGATGGATGAAGGTTTTACAACGTACATTGAAGACAGTGCTTTAAATGAATTAAAAGGAGATAAAAAAGAAGCAAATCCATTTAAAGGGAATTATGCTGCTTACTACCAATTGGTAAATTCCGGGAAAGAGCAAACACAAACAACGCATGGTGATCGTTATGATGAAAACAGACCTTACAGCATCTCATCTTACGTAAAAGGAAGCATCTTTTTGTCGCAATTGGTTTATGTAATTGGACAGGAAAATTTAGACGCGACTTTAAAAAGATATTACAACGATTTTAAATTCAAGCATCCAACGCCAAATGATATCAAAAGAACAGCGGAGAGAGTTTCAGGAGCTGAATTGGATTGGTATTTAATTGACTGGGCACAAACAGCAAATACTATTGATTATGGAATCAAAGATGTAGCTGATAATGCAGGAAAAACTACAGTAACTTTAGAAAGAATTGGAAGAATGCCAATGCCAATTGATTTAACTGTTGAATACACTGACGGTACTTCTGAGAGTTTCTACATTCCATTAAGAATGATGAATTTCATTAAACCAAATCCGAATCCGAACTTAAAAAGAACTGTTTTGGATGATTGGGCTTGGGCACAATCTAACTACAGCTTTACAATCGACAAGAACAAAACAGCAATTAAAAAAATCACGATCGATCCAAGCGGATTAATGGCTGATGTAAAAGCTGCAAACAATGTTTTTGAAGTGAAGTAATCGAAAATATTCGTTATAAAAAGAGCCAAAGTAAGTTTTGTTTACTTTGGCTTTTTTTATAATAAGATTTAAAAAAGGTATATACATGTAATACCAAAATCCTTTCTAAAAGCTATATCATTGAAATTTATTACGGGTTTAAATGCTAGCTGATTATTTACGTTAAATTGGGATAAAGAGGCATCAACATTTGCATCAATAATATTTAAAACGTAAAATCCCATTGCACACAAAAGTGATAAGTCACTATTTCGTTTAAATTGCTTTTGGGCAGAAATTAATTGAGATTCACTTAATCGATTCAAATATTCTGATTTACTTTGACTTCCTGCAAGTCTATTTTTGTATTCATCCCGATACATATTATATTGTTTTTGGTTGTCTACATAAAAATATATACTTGTACCAATAGCCCCATAAACTAATGGAACTTTCCAATATTTTTTATTATAAATTTGGCCTAGTCCTGGTAAAATTGCAGAATAAAATCCTGCTTTAGCTGGACGAAGAGGGTCGATAGATTGTAACTTTAAGCTATCTTTTTCTACCACATTATTCTGTGATTGTACTAATGATATTGTGGAAGTGTAAAAAAAGAACAATATATAATATCTGTACATTTGAAAGTTTTTTCCTTCAAAAATACAATATAATATTTATTGAAAATTGTTTGTCTATTATATTTTGTAGTAAAAAGCCCTTAAAATTATTTTTAAGGGCTTTTTCTTTTTTCAAATTTTATATAAAAAGTAAAATTATACAGTTTTTATTTGGGTAACTTCCTGCGTTTGTGTTTTCTTAAAAGGAAATAACTTAAGGTAACTGGCAGATCTCCAAAGCCATTCGATTGGGCCATAATTGTATTTAGAAAGCCACCATTTACTGATGAATAATTGGATGATAAAAACAAAAACGGCCAATGAAAAGTAAAACCAATACGGCATTGTATCGGCTATTCCTAAACCTATTCCGGAGAAAATAAAAGCAGCCAGAATATTTTGAGTGATATAATTCGTTAAGGTCATTTTGCCGCCGGCACTAAAATAACTGAAAACTGTTTTTAATTTTCCATTAGTATACAGCAGGCAAATTCCCGTTGCAATAAAAATCATAGTACTTAAAACTAACCAATAAAGCGGATGAAAGATTTTAAGAGGAGCCAGTTTATAGAAAATCATTAAATTAAAACCCACTCCAATAAAAATAGCTGTAGCTAAACTGATCCAAAGTATCTTTTTTAATAATTTTTTCTGTTCGTTTAGACGATTAAAGAAATCTAGTTTTTGAAGCAGAAATCCAAAAAGCATACAAGCGAACATTACAATATGAGCCGTAATAGCATAACCCGGAATAATGATTTGTTCGTAAAACGAAGCCAGTAAATTGAATTTAAAAAAGTCCAGCCAGTTTCCGGAATGATACAACTTTAAATATTCAGGGTTTGTGGTAATTTCAGGATGCTCGACCGTATAGCCATTTACAAATGCCATAATAAAAGGTGTTGTCAGAACCAGAACAGCGCAAATTATGCTTAATGTTTTTGCTGAACTTTTATAAAATAAAAGCATTACAAGTCCTAAAAAAGCATAATCTTTTAAGATGTCGCCAAGCCAAAAAGAGGAATTGATAAAAGCTAAAACGAAAAGCAAAATCATTCGCCATGCAAAAAAAGTAACAGGATTTTTTCCTTTAGCGGCTACATTATTAATTAAAATGGCAAAACCATAGCCAAATAAAAGGGTTAATAAAGTCCAGGATTTTGCTGCGAAAAAATAGCGGTTAAAATAAGACAGTATATCTGATAGCATACTGTTGTTAATTTTGTGTTCTACACCAATGTGTAAAAAATCAGAATAATTGCCAATGGCAACGCCTAAAATGGCCCAGCCACGAAGAATGTCGACAATAGCAGTTCGTTTGCTTTGCTCGACCGGATGATAAGAATTTGTCATTTGATTAACTTTTTGTTTGTGATTGATTGATGATTTTTAGATAAAATTTGAAATTATTTTAACGCAATCAAAACTAAGAAAATTATACAACTAACAATTTTTATCTTAAAATATATTCACAAAAAGAAAAGCGTGTTATTCTAAAAGTATTTCTTTTAAAATAACACGCTTTAAATTGTTTAGGCCATTTAAGTTTAACTCAAATGCTCGAGCATATCTTTAGTCATGGTTTCCAGATCAAAAGTATGTTTCCAGTCCCAGTCTTTTCTTGCTTCAGTATCATCAATACTTGCCGGCCAGCTGTCTGCAATTTTCTGACGGAAATCAGGATTGTAAGTAATCTCAAATTCCGGAATATATTTTTTGATTTCGGCAGCAATTTCAGTTGGTGTAAAACTCATTGCCGCTAAATTGTATGAAGAATGTATTTTGATTTTCTCTTGTGGTGCTTTCATGATATTGATCGTTGCATCGATCGCATCATCCATATACATCATTGGCATTTTCGTTTCTGATGATAAAAAGCACTCGTATTTTTTATCGGCTATAGCTTTATAAAAAATATCAACAGCATAATCTGTAGTGCCACCACCTGGAGGCGTAGACCAACTGATTAAACCCGGATAACGGATGCTTCGAACATCAACTCCATAAATATTATGATAGTATTCACACCATCTTTCACCAGCTTGTTTACTAATTCCGTACACTGTTGAAGGTTCCATCACGGTATACTGTGGTGTGTTTTCTTTTGGAGTTGTTGGCCCAAAAACCGCAATACTTGATGGCCAGAATATCTTTTTTATTTTTTTTGCTTTGGCTAAATTTAAAACATGAAATAGAGAATTCATGTTCAAATCCCAGGCAAAGGCAGGATTTTTTTCGGCTGTGGCAGACAAAAGTGCTGCCATTAAATAAATATCAGTTATTTGATGTATTTCTACAAGATGTTCAATTTGGTTAAAATCTAAAGCATTGACCACTTCAAAAGGTCCGGAATTTACAACGTCAGTATTTAATTTTCGGATGTCAGAAGCAATTACATTTTTTGTTCCGTATAACTTACGCAATTTCTGGGTTAATTCTGTCCCAATTTGACCGCAAGCGCCAATGATCAAGATTTTTGGATTCATTTTGTAGTTTTTTTAGAGACACAAATATAACGTTTTCGCAATTACGTAGGCTTTTTAGAATCATAAATTATAAATTCAATAATGAAAAAGTTTGTTTGTTGGATAATTCTCTTTTACAAGGGTGTGTCTTTGTGCCTGGGGGGATGTGTCCGTGTGCCTTTGAAAAGTCTTTATTAAAATCATTTTTATTGATGATAAGCCTTAAAGAAATTGTCTTAATTTTTTATCCCGACAGTTATCCGTATTGGCTAAAAAAATAACCTTGATTTATAGATTCTTTGGCAAAAAACAGAATTCGTAATTGTAAATTTACTTTGTAACTTTGTAGCTTAATGTTTTACCAAATGAAATATAAAATATCTCTTTTTTTGTTTTTGATTTTCGTGCTGAATTCATGTCAAAATGAAAATGAAAAACGTCTTGCCGAAAATCTAAAAGTGGCAAAAAAGAACGAAAAAATTTTCAATAATATTAATAAAGCCTGGGTTTTTATAGATGAGCCAATAAATGAGGCATCAGAAAAAAATGTAAGCTCATGGAATGAATGGCGTGATTTTTTAAAAGAGCTTGGCGAAAAACCAAGAAAAACAATTGGTGCATTTCAGAAGAAATCAACTGCTATTTCAAAAAGAGCCATAGCGCTGAATAATAATATTCCTGCAGAATTCAATCAGCCTCAAATAAAAAGCCGAATTTCTATTTTGATTACGAAAGTCAAAATGATGGATTTGTTTATTCATTTAAGTACAGTTCCAGATGAAAAAGTTACTTTTTTAATTGGAGAAATCAATAAGGAATTGGTTTCATTAGAAAGACAAATGGACAAAATAGTCGAAAAAAATAAAATCCCAAAAGAAGAGGGCGAAGCTGATTTCTTAAGAATGTTAGATACAACGCGCGCGATTCCGAACGAGGTTAAAGATCCAAATTTATCAATAAATTGAGTAAAAACGCCTTATATACAACATATGACAATCTGCCTAAAACACAGCAGATTGCCACACAATTGCTAGAGCAAAATCAGGTAAAAATGCATCTTAGCGGTTTGTTGGGATCAGCAGTTTCATTTATCATTCGTGCTGTTTTCAAAAAAACCGAATTGCCTTTTTTGATTGTTTTAGACAATAAAGAAGAGGCTGCCTATTATTTGAACGATCTCGAACAAATGATTGGCGAGCAGGATGTCTTGTTTTATCCGGCTTCATTTCGTCGTCCGTATCAAATTGATGAAACAGACAACGCTAATGTTTTACTTCGCGCTGAGGTTTTAAACCGAATTAATTCTCGTAAAAAGCCGGCCATAATTGTTACGTATCCGGAAGCGCTTTTTGAGAAAGTCGTGACACGTCAGCAATTGGATAAAAACACTTTGAAAGTCGCTTTGAATGATAAAATTTCGATTGATTTTATCAACGAAGTTTTGTTTGAATACGAATTCAAAAGAGTTGATTTTATTACAGAACCGGGAGAATTTTCGGTTCGTGGAGGAATCGTCGATGTGTTTTCTTTTTCAAACGATCATCCGTATAGAATAGAGTTTTTTGGAAATGAAGTGGACAGCATCAGAAGCTTTGATGTTGAAACGCAGTTATCGGTAGAAACCCATAAAAAAATCACGATTATCCCGAATGTCGAAAACAAGATATTCCAGGAAAACCGCGAAAGTTTCTTAGATTATATTTCAGAGAAGACCGTTCTTTTTATTCAAAATACTGACGGACTTTTTAGTCAGTTAGACAAACAATTCGCAAGGGCCGAAGAAGCTTTTGAGAAACTTTCAGGAGAAATAAAACATGCCACTCCGGAGCAATTATTTTTAAATCAGAGTTCGTTTATCAAACGCGCTTTGGATTTTTCGATAGTAGAATTGGTTTCAAAACCAATTTTTAAAACCACTACAAAGTTCGAATTTCATTTTCAGCCACAGCCTTCTTTCAACAAACAATTTGATTTATTGCTGAATAATTTGAGCGACAATCATTTTAACGGATATAAAAATTATCTGTTTTGTTCGAATGAAACGCAGGCAAAACGTTTTCATGATATTTTTGAAACTTTAGACGAAGCCAATTCAGAGAATATTCGCAAGCAATATCACACGATTGTATTGCCTTTGTACCAAGGTTTTATTGACGAAGAAAATCAAATAACGGCTTATACTGATCACCAGATTTTTGAACGTTATCATAAATTCAACATCAAAAACGGTTATTCTAAAAAGCAGAATATTACGCTGAAAGAATTGACCGCACTTTCGGTTGGCGATTACGTAACACATATCGATCACGGAATTGGAAAATTCGGTGGATTGCAGAAAATTCAGGTTGAAGGCAAAACGCAGGAAGCCATAAAACTGGTTTATGCCGATAATGACATTGTTTATGTAAGCATACATTCGCTGCATAAAATCTCCAAATACAACGGAAAAGACGGAACGCCGCCTAAAATATACAAGTTAGGATCGAACGCCTGGAAGATTTTAAAACAAAAAACCAAAGCGCGCGTCAAACATATTGCTTTCAATTTAATTCAGTTGTATGCAAAACGCCGTTTAGAAAAAGGTTTTCAGTTTGCGCAGGACAGTTATCTGCAAAACGAATTAGAAAGTTCGTTTATTTATGAAGATACGCCCGATCAAACCAAATCGACACAAGAAGTAAAAGCCGACATGGAAAGCGATCGCCCTATGGATCGTTTGGTTTGTGGCGATGTTGGTTTCGGAAAAACGGAAGTTGCTATTCGCGCTGCTTTTAAAGCAGTTGATAATAGCAAACAAGTTGCAGTTTTAGTTCCGACAACTATTTTGGCGTACCAACATTATAGAACATTTACAGAAAGATTAAAAGATATGCCCGTTTCTGTTGGTTACTTAAACCGATTCAGAACAGCCAAACAAAAAGCGCAAACCTTAAAAGATTTAGCCGAAGGAAAATTGGATATCGTCATCGGAACACATCAATTGGTAAACAAAAATGTAGTTTTTAAAGACCTTGGTTTATTGATTGTTGATGAGGAACAAAAGTTTGGTGTAAACGTAAAAGATAAATTAAAAACGATTGCTGCGAATGTCGATACATTGACATTAACCGCAACGCCAATTCCGAGAACGCTTCAGTTTTCGTTAATGGCTGCGCGCGATTTATCTGTAATTACAACACCTCCGCCAAACCGTTATCCGATTGAAAC